>Ga0068853_100000520_pt1 | contig 26128 bp, 24 predicted proteins | sample KBSCornC32_FD_65655 | JGI IMG/M metagenome (GOLD analysis project Ga0068853, IMG submission 65655) | Corn rhizosphere microbial communities from Kellogg Biological Station, Michigan, USA - KBS Corn C3-2 | ecosystem: Host-associated > Plants > Roots > Rhizosphere > Soil ... | reverse complement strand
CCGGAGGCTCTTCCAGCCTGGGCAGGTTGCGAATGACGGCGTAGTCGACTCCGTACATTTCTTTGAATTCGGCTGCTATCGGCTCGTTGACCGTATAGCCGTATGGGAAGCGGGGCACGCAGTATCGTTCGACTGCCTTCCATATTTTATAGATGGCAGGCCGGGTAACCACTTCCTGCATTTCGCAGAACAGCTCGTGCGCATCGTAGACCCGCTGTATCCGTCGGAGTCGGGACGCGAAATAGCAGGGAAGGATGGTGTCCAGGTCGATGGCGCAGACGGCGTCGGCTTTTTGAACGAGCAGAAAGAAGAACAGGCGGAGGTTGTATTCGAGATAAAATAGCTTTCCTTTGGAAAAAAGAAGGCGCAGCCGGCGCTGACCGAAGGGGCGGCTGGTCAGGGGAAGAGAGGCCTTAGTCCGGCGGCCAACCAGCGTGACGTCGAATCCGGCCGCGGCAAGCGAGGTGCAGATCCTTATCATACGCTGGTCATAATTGAGGTCATTGGTCACCGTACAAAAGATCCTTTTTGGCATCGGGCAAAGATATGAATATCGTTTTCAGGCGCTAAAAGGGCCAATATTAATGAATTAGGAGGATATATTTAATAATTTTACGCATTTTTGGCCCCTTATTTTAAATAATTTAGAAATTTTTCCTGTACCTTTGCAGCCTGCAATAAAATGATGAACCTCCTCTATCGGGAGGAGAGGTTGCAGATGATAAAATAAATATTTAGAGATGCCTTATTTGACAAAAGAGAAAAAAGCGAGTTTCTTCACTGAATTTGGTGGAAAAGCCACCAACACCGGTTCTATCGAGGGCCAGATTGCTTTGCTAACTGAGCGGATCAACAGTATCTCCCAGCACCTGCAGGCGAACAAAAAAGATTTCTCCACTCACCGTGGTCTGATGCAACTGGTAGGTAAAAGAAAGCGTCTGCTTACCTACATGAGCAAAACCAACCTCACGGGTTACCGTCAGCTGATCGAAAAACTCGGACTCAGAAAATAATTCATTATGCATATGACAAACATTCCCAACTGAACCTACGGTTGGGAATCGTTTTTTTATATCGTAAGAATTGTCGCGCATTTTACAATTTTTTTTTAACAGAGGATGACGGCTGACTTTTACTTCCTGCCTCAGTAGCTGTTATTCTACAAAGACGAAAAGCTCATGCTTTCACAACCTATTAGTGTAACGTTTGATATTGGTGGAGGCCGCATGGTTTCTATCGAAACCGGTAAGCTTGCGCGCCAGGCAGATGGAGCCGTTACCGTACGCCAGGGCAACTGTATCATTCTGGCTACCGTTGTTGCCAACAAAGAACCTAAAGAAGGACAGGAATTCTTCCCCCTGTCTGTCGACTACCAGGAAAAATTTGCATCCGCCGGTCGGATCCCCGGCTCTTTCTTCAAAAGAGAGACCCGTCTGAATGACTACGAAATACTGACCAGCCGCCTGATCGACCGTGCGCTGCGTCCGCTGTTCCCGGAGGACTATTTCTGTGACGTACAGGTGCTGCTGAGCCTTGTGTCGAGCGACTATGAAGTAATGCCGGATTCGCTGGCCTGTCTGGCCGCGAGCGCTGCGCTGGCTGTCAGCGATATTCCAATTAAGGAGATCATCTCCGAAGTCCGTATCGGCCGTATCGACGGGCAGTTCGTCGTCAACCCCAGCCGTACCGAGCTGGAAAAGGCCGATCTGGAATTTATCATCGCCGCTACGGAAAAGAACCTGATGATGGTGGAGGGCGAAGCGAAAGAGTGCAGCGAAGAAGACCTGGTAAAGGCTCTGGAGCTGGCGCACGACGCGATCCGCGTCCAGATAAAGGCTCAGGAAGAGCTGCGTACGAAGGCTGGTGTAACCGCCAAGAGGGACTATACCAGGCCTGTGCAGAACGACGAGCTGCAGCAGAAAGTGGTTGCGTTTACCAAAGACAGGATCTACCAGATATCGCGCGCCGCGAGTGCCAAGCACGACCGCAGCGACGCCTATGACCAGTTGAAGAAAGAGCTTATCGAAAGCCTCGGCGAAGAGGTTACCGATGCCGATAAGAAGCTGGCCAAGAAATACTATGCCGACCTGCAGTGGGAGGTAGTCCGCAATATGATCCTCGATGACCGTACACGTCTGGACGGCCGGTCGCTGGATCAGGTACGTCCTCTCGCGATGGAAGTGGACCCGCTGCCGACGCCCCACGGTTCTGCGCTGTTCACCCGCGGTGAAACGCAGTCGCTGACGACGGTCACTCTGGGTACTCCCCTCGACGAAGTGTTGATCGAAAGCGCGGCAAAGTCCGTCGATTCGAAATTTTTCCTGCACTATAATTTCCCTCCGTTCAGCACTGGTGAAGTAAAGATGATGAGGGGACAGAGCCGTCGTGAAGTTGGTCACGGTAACCTTGCGATGCGTTCGCTGAGGCAGATGATGCCCGGTTCCGACTATCCGTATACGGTCCGTGTGGTCAGCGATATCCTGGAGTCCAACGGCAGTTCTTCCATGGCTACGGTATGTGCCGGCAGTCTGGCGCTGATGGATGCCGGTGTGCCCATTCCCAAGCACGTGAGTGGTGTAGCCATGGGGCTTATCACCCGTCCTGCGGATGGCAAGTATGCGATCCTGACGGATATCCTGGGTGACGAAGATCATCTCGGCGATATGGACTTCAAGGTTACTGGTACCCGTGAAGGTATTTGCGGTGTGCAGATGGATATCAAGGTGGACGGCCTCAGCATGGAGACCATGCGCGCGGCGCTGGAGCAGGCCCGCAAGGGAAGGCTGCATATCCTCGACGCTATGTACGAGTGTATGCCGGCTACGCGTCCGGAGGTCAAGCCGCACGCACCGCGTATGGTGAAGATCTTTATCGACAAGGAATTCATCGGCGCCGTTATCGGGCCGCAGGGTAAGATCATACAGGAGATCCAGCGCGAGACCGGCACCACTATCAACCTTGAAGAGGTCGGCAATTTTGGCGAGGTCAGTATCTTCAGCCCTGCCAAGGAAGGTCTGGATAAGGCGGTCAACTGGATCAAGAGCATCGTGGCGCAGCCGGAAGTCGGCTCTGTATACGAAGCGAAGGTCAAGTCCGTTATGCCGTACGGCGCTTTTGTAGAGTTCCTGCCCGGCAAACAAGGGTTGCTGCATATCAGTGAGATATCGCACAAGCGACTGGAAACGATGGAAGGCGTCCTGAACGAAGGCGACACGGTAAAGGTGAAGCTGATCGGTCTGGACCAGAAGACCGGCAAGTTCAAGCTGAGCCGGAAAGTGCTGATGCCGAAGCCGGAAGGCGCGGGTTCGAAATCCCCTGCCGGCGCACCGGGTCAGGAGCCGCAGCAGTAAGATCGAATAAAACTTCATATGGGTCTGCAGTGCATTCTGCGGACCCTTTATTTTTGCATCCATGAATCATATACAGGTTACGATCGCATCCGGAGAAGAGGAAGAGCAGGAGATGTATATCGCACTGATGGCAGCGATGGGCTATGAGGGGTTTGAGCAGGAAGAGCGTTTGCTGAGGGCATTCATACCGGAAGAGCAGTTTGACAAAGGGATGCTTGCTTCTTTGCTGGAGCCGCTGGGTGCGAGATTCGAAACGGAACGGATACAGGAAAGGAACTGGAATGAGGAGTGGGAGAAGAACTTCCAGCCTGTCGTCGTCGCCGATTTTTGTGCGATCCGGGCGCATTTTCATGCTCCTGTTACGGGTGTGGAGCACGAGCTGGTGATCACGCCCAAGATGAGCTTTGGCACGGGACATCACGCCACGACATTTATGATGATCCAGGCCATGCAGCAGCTGGATCTCAGGGGCCGGCGGGTCTTTGATTTCGGTACAGGTACGGGTGTGCTGGCGATACTCGCCGAACGGTTGGGTGCGGCATCGGTACTGGCGACCGATATCGATGACTGGAGTATCGGGAATGCGCGGGAGAATGTGGCTAACAATGGGTGCAGCCGCGTCCAGGTGGTCAAAATGGAGGAAGTGCCGGAGGGGCCTTTCGATATCATTCTGGCCAATATAAATAAACACGTAATTATCAGTCAACTGCCTTCCCTGAAACAACAATTGAATCCGGGAGGCGTTATACTTTTGAGCGGTCTTTTGGACAGTGACTTCCAAGACATTGAAAATGAGACCGTAAAAGAAAATATTTCAATATCCGTACGGATGACAAAGGGCAGTTGGATCTGTCTGAGAACGGAAAAAAGACTGAAATAACCGGCTGAATATGAGCGCGGCGAAGTCAATTTTTTGTTATATTTGTTATCCAACCCTGGTGGACCGCCGAACAAAGTAGGTATGTCCGCCTGTCTAAGGCCCCATTAAAAGCTACCGGGAATGGGGTACATTCAGGGAGAAACCAAGTCCCGGTACAACTCAACCATTCGATGAAGGAAGTTCTACTAATTCTATCAGCTTATCTGATAGGTTCTATTCCTACTGCCGTCTGGGTCAGTAAATCCTTCTTTGGAATTGACATCCGGGAATACGGTAGTGGTAATGCCGGCGCCACCAATACCTTCAGGGTCCTTGGCTCCAGATGGGGGTCACTTGTAATGGGGGTCGACGTTATAAAGGGAATCGTTGCAACCAGCCTGTATATCCTCATGCCTTATTATCTGCACGACGAGACGGACAGGACCAATTTTATGGTTGGTCTGGGTCTGGCTGCGGTTGTAGGACATATTTTTCCGCTTTGGGCTGAGTTTCGCGGCGGAAAAGGGGTAGCGACCCTGTTCGGGATGATCATCGCCATCCAGCCTCTGGCGGCTATCTGCTGTATAGGGGTATTTCTGCTGGTGCTTTATCTAACGCGATTTGTCTCTCTCAGCTCGATACTTGCGAGTGTAGCCTTTGCCGTTTTTATCCTGTACATATTTGACGCCAAGGAAACCCTTTACCGTGGGTTTGCCATCGCCGTGGCGCTAATGGTCATGCTGACCCACCAGAAGAACATCACCAGGCTGCTGAAAGGCAACGAGAACAAAGTACCTATTTTGAAATATCGGGATCGCAGACGGCAGCGCCGGCACCTTTCTTCTGCCGAAAAAGGATAATTTGTTGTAATTTTACACCCCCGCATGCAATGTGGATGCGTACGGAGCTAAGAGGATTCTCTTAGGAAAGTCATCTCTTAACTAATAAAAAACTCATCCTGAATGTCCCAAACTTTACTGGAAAAACTGCAGTTACAGGACGAGAAGAACCTGCTTATCCAGGGGCTGCCTTCCTCCATCGAAAAACAATTTACCAAGCTGGCGTTCGCTAAGAATCTTACGCCCTTGTTAAAGAGTAGAAAAATCGATTTTGCGCTCATCTTCGCAATAAATGAGCAGCAATTAGGGAATATCGTCCGGGAGGTTCTGCCTGCTTTGCAGCCCGGTGCCAAGTTCTGGGTAGCCTATCCGAAGGTGGGTTCAAAAATCGCCACTACGCTCAACCGCGAGTACAGCTGGGGATGTATCACCTGTGCCGGATATGAGCCGGAACGGCAGACGGCCCTCGACCACGTCTGGACAGCGGTACGTTTTAAGAAGGCCGAACCGGCGCTCGGCAAGAAGGTCGAAGTTCCTGTAGCTGCTGCGAGGGCAACCGTTCGCAGACGTTCTGCCGCTGTCAATTCCTGATCATAGCCATCTTTCCTGTTGCTTACCGGCCCCGCCGGTACCCTGCCACTAGTGCTTCCCCTCATATAACTGCCAGGAGTATACGCTGCGCCTATTGCGCGGTGCAGGGGTTTGTGGGTATTTTCTCCTGGAATAAGCCACCAACAAGGGTTTTCATACTATATTTGGTCCTACCCCTAAAGCTTAATTACGATATGCTATTACCTGATTTTTATGGCGGCTTGTAGCAGGCAGGGCCTTATAACGGAGCTACTGGACAGGACCGAGCTCGTGAAAGCCAGCAGTCAGCTATTCCTTCGTCTTTCCGATGAACAGCTACACCACCGGCCTGCACCGGGGCAATGGAGTATTGCCGAGATATTCGGGCATTTGAATCTTTGCCGGGACCAGTACATCCGGAGCATTCTTCCGCGTATTACGCTAGCGCCGGACTATCTCCCGGACCGGTATGTCAGCGGCTGGCTTGGCGACTGGATATATGACAGGGTCATGCCGGGTGCCGACGGCACCGTCTTCAAACTAAAAACGCCGAAGGCCTACTACGTCAGCGGCGAGACGCTGGACGCCCGCGAAGTGCTCGAAAGTTTTCAGCGAAAATGCGATGCACTGGACGATATTCTGAGGCACGCTGCGACCAAGAATCTGCAGCGGATCAGGATCCCTTTTTATTTCAGCAGGCTGTTGCGGTTGCGGCTGGGAGACACGCTTCGCATCATGGTGGCGCACGGCGAGCGGCACCTGCTGCAGGCACAGCGTGTACGGGTTGCTGTTATTTGATGATGACCGTCCCGAGGTCCAGCAGGAGGGCCCGTTCCAATTCTTTAAGGTGTTTGTGGGTCTGCAGCAGTACGAGCAGCTCTTCTTCGGTGTGGGGCTTGCCCAGGTCCTGCTGATTTTCTTCCATCAGGCGTTTGATCTTTCTCAGCTTGAGGTATCGCATGGTCGACGTGACGTCTTCCTTGTACAGTTCTTCCGGCGTGGCGATATGTCCCTCGTAGTGTTCTTTCCAGTTGGGGCTGATCTCGAGGTGGAGGTCCATGATGGATACGGCAAGCGTGCTCAGTTCCTGGTCCTCGTGATAGAGAAAGCTCTTTATGGAGGGTTCCAGGCCCTGCTGGTACCAGGCCCTGTAGAGGTCGAGGATCTTCAGCAGACGCTTGTTGTCGATGAGGTCATATAACTCTGCGCACTCGGTAAGGATATAGTCCGCGACCAGGGATTGTTCGTCCCAGGACTTGAGTCCGAATTCGAGGAGGCTGCGGATCATTCCCCGCTCGTTCTGCTCGTGTCTGAACAGCAGTCCGATGGATTCGTCGTCCTGTGGCGCGCCGGCGTCCGAAGGCGGCGGCATGTCTTCCGTGGACACCTCCTGACCAGCCCTTCCGCGGGCTTCTGCGGCGGCCCTGTTTTCCTGTTTGTCTATTCGTTCGCGGATGAACTTATTGACGAGGGTATGGAGACCTGTCTCTTCGATGCGGAGTATCTCGGCGGACTGCCGGATATAGTCCTGCTGCCGGGTAAAGTCTTCTGCCTTGTTGATCCTTGAAATGGTCTCGGCGACCTGATTGACTACGGCCGCCTTTTTGTTGCTATCGCCTGCGGCGTCTTTCAGGGCGACTTCCAGTTGAAAGAGGACGAAGTCTTTTTTGTTGGAGGCGACAAAATCACGGAAGGCGGCCGCGCCTATTTTGCGGACATAGCTATCGGGGTCTTCCTTGTCGGGGATGAGGACCAGCCTGACGTCCAGACTTTCTTCCAGGGCCATGTCCAGACCGCGCAGCGCAGCCTTGATCCCCGCGCCGTCACCGTCATAGATGATTGTGAGGTGATTGGTATATTTCTTTATGAGCCGCAACTGGTCGATGGTCAGGGAGGTCCCTCCGCTGGCCACCACGTTCTCTACGCCGGCCTGGTGCAGGGAGATGACGTCTGTATAGCCCTCTACCAGCAGACACTCGTCCTGTTTGTCGATAGCCTGTCTCGCCTGATAGGCGCCATACAGGATCCTGCTCTTGATATAGAGCTCATTCTCGGGCGTGTTGATGTATTTGGGTGCGCGGTCGTTGCTGCGGATGATACGCGCGCCAAAGCCGATGACCTTTCCTGTCTGGTTGTGAACGGGGAAGATGACCCGGCCCCGGTAGTTGTCCATGGGTTTCTCGTCCCTTACGACTACCAGACCGCTTTTTTGGAGATATTCCAGGTTGTACTGCGCGGCAATTGCAGCTCTGGCGAAGACGTCCCTGGCGTCGGGGCTGTAGCCCAGCTGGAATTTTCGCATCGTTTCCTCCGAAAAGCCGCGTTCTTTCAGGTAGCTGAGACCTACGTCCTGTCCTTCTTCGGTATTGAACATAGTATCCGAAAAGAACTTTTGCGCGAAAGCGTTGATGATATAGAGGCTTTCGGCCAGCTGTTGTTGCTGGCGCTGCTGGGGATTGAGTTCTTTTTCTTCGATCTCGACATTGTAGCGGGCGGCCAGCCAGCGCAGCGCTTCTGCATAGGAGTATTTTTCGTGCTCCATGAGAAAGCTGATGGTGTTGCCGCTGCGGCCGCAGCCAAAGCATTTATAGATCTCCTTAGCTGGTGAGACGGTAAATGAAGGTGTTTTTTCGTTGTGGAAGGGGCAGAGACCAAGGTAGTTGGTGCCGCGTTTTTTCAATTTGACAAAGGCGCCGACGATCTCAATGATGTCGATCCGGCTGAGTATCTGTTGTATAGTCTGTTGGGAGATCATGAATGTACAAAAGTACCCTTTTTATCCGCAATCCCGCCTTTATTGGAGCACCGTAAAAACTGCACAAAAGAGCGTATATTTAACCATACTAAATATTCCCTTTTTACGCTATATTTACTAAAAGACCATCCTTTGAAAACCGGTATCTATTCCGTGCTCTTCTCCATCATTTCAAACATTGCCATCGGCCTTTGTTTTGTTCCCTTTTTGTTGTTGGGCTGGAAGAAAATACGACAGGTCAGCACCTTCTGGATACTGGGCGTATACTGGCTGCTAAGCGGTCTTGTCAATTTGCCGATGCTGCAGAGGCCCGGAGGCTATCATGGTCTGATCAGCATTCTTAGCAGACTGTATATGATGGCGGAGACGCCGCTGGTGCTGCTGGTATTTGCCAGCGCCAGTCCGCGCAGTCTGAAGAGGCAGCTGTGGCTGGTCGTGTTGCTGTATTTTCTGGGGGAAAGTTCGCTGATCGGCTGGAAGGGTTATGGCCGTCTCAGCAGCGAGCTGATACTGGGAGTGGGGCTGCTGCTGATCCTTCTGTATAGTGTGGTGGGGCTGGTGTTGTACCTGAAGAGGGTAGAGCACACCAGGTTCGAAAATTCGATGGTATTTATCTATGCAGCCGAACTCTTCGCCTATGGAAGCGGGCTGATCATCTATATCTTTGCCCACTATCATTCATTGGGAAGCGCGTCGGATAGCGACAATGATACAGACAGCTTCCTGCTGTATTATATCAGCCTTCTGCTGTCTGCACTTGTCACTTGCACAGGCCTTTGGATCTATGGTATCCGGAAGGCGGGAAAAATGGAATTCATACCCGCCGGCGGCTACTCTTCGTCTTCCTCGTAGTTATAGGTATCCTGGCTATTGTTATAGATGGACTCCCAGGTCTTGACCTTGTCGTCGCCCAGCAATTCCAGAATATCGAAAATGGGATCCGTTTTTTTCTTCCAAACGACCAATTCCGAGTCGTCATATTTAGAAACGTACATGCAGTGATCCGTTTCCATGTTCACCTTGATCAGTCCTATCGGGCCGGTCTCCTGTTCCTGAATCAAATAATAACATCCTTTTTCCAACAACGCATACGAATACATACATCACCTTTTTTTAGATAACACAAATAAATAATTGATAAACCAGCTAGAATGATAATGGGGTAGTAAGTATTCTGGTCGGACTGCAGAGGCTGGGTTAGTGGTGCCTTCAGCGACAGGACGAAGTTACAACTTTTAGCGGTGTGTCGGGTCAATATTCGGGGCCGGGACCGGCCCGTTCATAATAAATTAACTTCCACCTATTGAAAATCAATAGATTGCGAGCTGTTTTGGCCTGATGGGGGAGGGAAACGACCGGACGGAGTTTCCGGGCGGTAAGGCAAATAAAAAAAGAGGTTGTCCGATTAGTGCAATGAGTGACAACCTCTTTCGCATGACCACTTATCCTACAGCCTCTTATTTTTCGAGCTTGATCTCGCCTGCGTCGGCGGTCTGGCCATCGCTGACCATGATGCCGTCTTTGGCGACATTCTTATAGGGAGGTTTTGCTTCTATGATGATCTTGTAGGTGCCTGGCCTGGCGTCGGTGATCTCAAATGACCCGCTGATAATGGGGGCCTTCAGCGTGTCGGTGGCCGATTCGGCCCAGGCGCGTACGCCACCTTCCGGCGGGGTCACCGTTCCTTTGATCGAACCGGCCCGGAGGAAGGTAAAAGCAAACAGCCCTGAGGCGACTACCGTGACTGCTGCTATTCGTTTGATTGAAGTAAAGTTCATAGTCTGATAGTTGAATTTTAAATAATACTTCAAGTACTGTGCCATAAGACGCAGCGTATTCAGCTGAAAGCCTTGCTGGTTGTGGAATATATTCTACATGCCCGGCTTTTTCGGTTAGATATACATGTTAGTGAGGCCTGGTTTGTGGCCGCGGGCTCGGGTATCGGAAGGGAAATCGCCCGGGTAGGCCATGGCCTGTTAACACATTGCTAAAAAGGCAGAAGGGTATATTATTCCACGATGCGGCCTTTGTCCAGGCGTAAAAAACGGTCGATGCACGTGGGGAGTTCCTGCCTGTAGTGGCTTACGTAGATGAGGGTTGTGGTGAAAGCGCGGCACAGCGTATCGATCAGTTGTCTGAAATGGGTCGTCTGTTCTTCGTCCAGACCCTGGCAGGGTTCGTCGAGTATGAGCATGGGAGGGTTCTTGATGAGGGCTCTTGCGAGAAGAACCATCCGCTGCTGGCCTGTGGACAGCTGGGGCAGTCGTTTGTGGCGGAGATCCTGCAGGGAGAGCAGTTGCATCCAGCGCAGGGCGAGTGCCTGCTGTTCGTCGCTGAGGGGCCGGAAAAGCCCGATGGTATCGAAGAGGCCCGAGGCTATGACGTCCAGACAGGAGGCGCTGCTGTCGAAGTAAAGGTGCAGCTCGGGAGATACGAATCCGATCTTCTTTTTTATATCCCAGATGGATTCGCCGGTACCGCGGCGTCGGTCGAAGAGCCATATCTCATTGGCGTAGGCCTGGGGATTATCGGCCGTGATGAGGCTCAGGATCGTGGATTTGCCCGCGCCGTTGGGGCCGGAGACATTCCAGCATTCGCCCCTGAGGACTTCCCAGTTGATGTTGTCGAGGATGGTCGCTTCTCCGTACCTGATCGTAGTGTTGACCATCTTTACGGCAATCCCAAAATCGGCTGTCTGCTGAAGGGTGGACCGGAGGTCCTGCAACAGGACGGGGTCGAGGCGGGCGTCTTCCTTCTTTTTATCCGGGTGAAAAGACCGTACTGGCCCCGAGAACGTCCACTTCCCGTCGCTGAGCCGGCCAACGTGAGTTATGGAGTCCGGCAATTCACCCGGGCTGGTGATCAGCAGGATCTGGATACTCTGGGCGGCGAGGTTATTGATGATGCTGTGCAGCGTAGCCCGTCCTTCGGTGTCGAGTCCGAGAAAGGGATTGTCAAGGATCAATAGTTCAGGATCGTTCAGCAGCGCGATGCCGAGCTGCACCCTCTTGTTCTCCCCATTGGAAAGCTGGATAAGGGGCTTTTTCAGAAGGGGGCGGATATGGAGGTCATCGAGCCAGTGGTCAGGCTGTCCTTCCCAGCCGGCGTATTCCCGGAATTCCTGTTCGACGGTGATCGTCTGGTCGGCATCCGAAGAGTTGAAGCGCTGCTGATAATATAAGGAGGTTGATCCGGGACGGTTCCTGAAACGGTGTTGTTGTTCGACGATGGCAATGCGCCGGACCCCGGTGACAATACGTCCGGTGTGAAAATGGGTTCCCAGCAGGGTATGGGCAAGGACCGTTTTACCGCTGCCGGACGGACCCGTGATCGCCCACTGCTCGCCGGGGTAGATGGTCCAGTCCAGCCGGTCCAGGAGGGTGGACCCGCCTAATTTCACGGAAACTTCTTCGAAAGTGAGAAATGGTGCGGTCATGGCACGAAATTACTCAAACCCTAAAGGGCAATCTATCCACCCTGCCTATTTTGCCTTCTGGGGGCATAATTATGTCTCCGGAGCCGGGGAGAGACCATAAACACCTGTAAAAGCGGTGAATTCCGGGGCCGGAAATATCCACAGGTGTAGAAATTGAAATAAGCCGTCTCTGAAATCGTTTGACTATATTGCAGGCTTGCGGACCCCCGTCCGTGGTCGTAACCCTTTACCAGATATAGCCAGGAACGGGTATGCGACGAAAGTTATTAAGCTAACACACATCGGATTTAATATGGCAGAAAAGGCTAATTTGTTCGAGTATAATGATGACAGCGTCAGGACCCTGGACTGGAAGGAGCATATCCGGCTGCGCCCGGGTATGTATATCGGCAAGCTGGGAGACGGAAGCAGCCCGGATGACGGTATCTATGTATTGCTGAAGGAGGTAATCGACAACTGTATTGACGAGCACACTATGGGCTATGGCAAGCAGGTCGATGTTATGATAGACCAGAAGTCGGTTACTATCCGGGACTATGGCCGGGGTATTCCCCTGGGTAAGGTGGTAGATGTGGTCAGCAAGATCAATACCGGCGCGAAATACGACAGCAAGGCCTTCCAGAAATCGGTCGGTCTGAATGGGGTAGGTACGAAAGCTGTAAACGCCCTGAGCAGCTATTTTAAGGTCACCGCCTTCCGGGATGGAAAGGAGAAGACGGCAGAATTCAACAAGGGCAATCTGACCAAAGAGCATAAAGAAGCCAAAACGGATCAGTCGAACGGCACGCTTGTCACGTTCACCCCTGACGAGACGGTCTTCAAGAACTTTCATTTTCTCCATGAATATATGGACAACCAGTTCTGGAACTATTGTTACCTGAACGCCGGGCTGGTGATCAATTTCAACGGAAAGAAGTACGTATCGAAGAACGGTCTGCTCGACCTTTTGCAGCGTCGCACCAACGAAGACGAGAACCGCTATCCCATCATCCATCTGAAAGGGGAGGATATCGAGGTCGCGATCACCCATAACAATGACTACGGAGAGGAGATATTCAGCTTTGTCAACGGACAATATACGACGCAGGGCGGGACGCACCAGCAGGCCTTCCGCGAGGCTTTCGTGAAGGTAATCCGGGATTTCTACAAGAAGGACTACGAAGCTTCGGATATCCGCACGAGTATTGCTGCGGCGATCGCCATTCGGGTCATGGAACCCGTTTTTGAGTCGCAAACGAAGACAAAGCTGGGTAGTTTGAACGTGTCGGAGGGTGGTGCTACCATGAAGAATTTCGTAAACGATTTTCTCGCCAAAGAGCTGGATAACTATCTCCACAAGAATCCTACTACCGCCGACGCGCTGAAGAAGCGTATCGAGCAGAGCGAGCGCGAACGCAAAGAACTGGCCGGCATCAAGAAACTGGCCAACGAACGGGCCAAAAAGGCGAATCTTCACAACAAGAAGCTGCGGGACTGCCGGTTCCACTATAATGAAGAACCGACGGGTAAGGACAAGGAGACGATCCTCCAGAAGCAGTCGGAGAGCACCATATTTATCACCGAGGGCGATTCCGCCAGTGGTAGCATCACCAAGGCCCGGGACGTCGAGCGGCAGGCGGTCTTCAGCCTCCGGGGCAAGCCGCTCAACTGTTTTGGTCTCACCAAGAAGGTGGTGTACGAGAATGAAGAGTTCAACCTGCTGCAGCACGCCCTCAACGTGGAAGACGGTATCGAGGGGCTGCGGTATAACAATATTGTCATCGCCACCGACGCCGATGTTGACGGCATGCATATCCGACTGCTGCTGATGACTTTCTTTTTGCAGTTCTTCCCCGACCTGGTCAAGAACGGTCACGTATATATCCTCGAGACACCGCTATTCCGTGTCCGTAACAAGCAGGAGACACACTATTGTTACGACGAAACGGAAAAACAGGCGGCGGTGAAAAAGCTCGGCAGCAAGCCCGAGATCACCCGCTTTAAGGGGCTCGGCGAGATATCTCCCGATGAATTTGCCCGGTTCATCGGTCCGGACATGCGCAAGCAGCCTGTGATGGTCATGCAGGACACGCATATCCAGCAGATACTCGAGTATTATATGGGGAAGAATACTCCGGAGCGTCAGGATTTTATCATTAAGAACCTGAAGGTGGAGCTCGATCTGGTCGACGAAGCGACCGCTCCCGCCGCGACGGCAGGTTAAACAAAAAAATAGCTTGATCGTATGATCCATATTGTTTTTCAGAAAAGCGATGCGGAAGTGCTGAAGAAGGCGATCGAACTGGAGCCTTCCCTTCAGGGGGACGTGGTCCGTATCGACGACGAGTTTGCCGTGGGGCCTATTGCAGGTATCTATACGGATGAGGGCATTGGGGCCCGGAAGGCCTGGTGGCGCGAGGTTTTGGCCGGCGGGGACTATGACGGGATAGTGGACAACGGTACCGTGGCCGACGACAATGCGACCGTGGCGGCGCTCATACAGCGGCTGCAGGAAGACACGCAGGAATTCGTCTGGATATGGGCCGCGCAGAATAAGCACGACGTCAGCGGTTACTACTGGCTGATGAGCCAGCTGAAGGATTTTCAGGGCAGAATATTTATTCTTTATTTGAATAACCTGCCTTTCATCAATGAAAAGGGGCAGATATTCTATCCGGTAAATCTTTTCGACATACCGCCGCGGGAATTCCTGAAGGCGCGAAGGCTTGCAAGGCCCATCACGCTGAGTGAATTCGAGATCGACCCTGACGAATGGAGCCGGCTCTGCCAGGAAGATACCGGCGTACGGATACTGGAAGGAGGAAAGAAGCTGTCCCAGCATCCCTATACGTATTTTGACGAAGAGCTGAGGAAATTTATTACCGGAGACTGGATAAAGGCCAGCAAGCTGATCAATCAGTTCATCGGCAAGGCCAAACAGACGACCGGAGACGCCTATCTTTTGTGGCGGATAAAGCAGCTGGCCGGCGCCGGCGAGCTGGACGTGCAGGGTGAGCTGAAGGGGATGAAAGACTTCGAGATCAAGAGTAAGTCGGCGGCGCCCGTCGGTGAAACCGTATGAAGGATATAATCAAACTGGAAGAGGCGGCCTTGTTCCTGCTGAGCATTTGCCTTTGGGGACAGTTGCACTATGCATGGTACTGGTGGCTCGTCTGGATACTTGCGCCCGACCTGAGCATGTTCGCCTACGCTGCGGGCAACAGGATCGGGGCGATCGCTTACAATATCGTTCATCATAAGGCTGTGGCGATCGTCATTTACCTGGTCGGCTGGTACATGCACGACAGGCTGACCCAGTCCGTCGGACTTATCCTGCTGGCGCATTCCAGCATGGACAGGGCGATGGGATACGGGCTGAAATATTTCAGCGGATTTTCGGATACGCATCTGGGAAAGATCGGCAGGGCCGCAAAGGCAGGAACAACCGCAAAACCAGGAGGGGGCGGATTATGAAGATAAAGGCCATTCATCATATTGCCATTCTGACGGACGACTATCCCCGCAGCAAGGCCTTTTATACGGAGGTGCTGGGATTTACGGTCATTAAAGAGACCTGGCGCGCAGAACGGCGGTCATACAAGCTGGACCTGGCCATTTCGGGATTATACCAGATAGAGCTATTCTCATTCCCCGACTTCAGGGAGCGGGGCAGTTATCCGGAGGCGAAGGGGCTTCGGCATCTGGCATTCGCCGTGGACGACGTCGAGGCCGCCGCCGAAGAGCTTAGGAGCAGGGGTGTCGTCGTAGAGGCAGTGCGCGTCGACGAGCTGACCCAAAAAAAGTTTGTGTTTTTTACTGATCCCAATGGACAGCCGCTGGAGCTGTACGAGGGATAAAAAAGGGATATACAATGGCGAAAACAAAAATTGCCGATGATTTTCACGAGAACGAGTCAGGAGTTACCGGCCAGTATAAGAACTGGTTTTTGGATTATGCCTCCTATGTGATCCTCGAACGGGCCGTACCCGCGGTAGAGGATGGTCTTAAGCCGGTGCAGCGTCGTATCCTTCATGCGATGAAGGAAATGGATGACGGCCGCTTCAACAAGGTGGCCAATATCATCGGCCAGAGCATGCAGTATCATCCGCACGGCGACGCCAGCATCGGAGAGGCCCTGGTGAATATGGGGCAGAAAGACCTGCTGATCGAAACCCAGGGCAACTGGGGCGATGTGAGAACGGGGGACGATGCAGCTGCTGCGCGTTATATCGAGGCCAGGCTGAGCAAGTTTGCGCTGGAGGTGGCCTTCAACGCGAAGACCACCGAGTGGCAGCTGAGCTATGACGGCCGCAAGAACGAGCCGGTGACGCTGCCCATGAAGTTCCCCTTGCTGCTGGCTCAGGGCGCGGATGGGATTGCGGTCGGACTGGCTACCAAGATCCTGCCCCATAATTTCTGCGAGCTGTGTGATGCGGCGATCAAATATCTGAGGGGCAGGAAATTCGAGATATACCCCGACTTCCTCACGGCCGGGATGGCCGACGTCACGAATTACAACGACGGCAAGCGCGGCGGCAAGGTAAGGGTGCGGGCGCATATCGAGGAACTCGACAAAAAGACGCTGCTGGTAAAGGACGTGCCGTATGGCGTTACGACTACGGCGCTGATCGACTCGATCCTCAAGGCAAACGACCAGGGAAAGATCAAAGTGCGCAAGGTGACCGATAATACGGCTGCCGAAGTGGAGGTGCAGATCGATCTGGCCCCCGGCATATCGCCGGATATTACCATCGACGCGCTGTATGCCTTCACCGACTGCGAGATCAGCATCTCTCCGAATGCCTGCGTTATCGTCGACAAGAAGCCGGTGTTCCTTGGTGTCAAAGAGCTGCTGACCGTCAGCGTCGATCATACGAAAGAGTTGTTGAAGCGCGAGCTGGAGATCAAACTGGCCGAACTGCAGGAGAAATGGCACTATACTTCCCTTGAGAAGATATTCTTCGAGGAGAAGATCTATAAAGAACTGGAGAAGAAGCACGAGACCTGGGATAAGGTGCTCGCCGCGATCGCGAAGGCTTTCGAGCCTTTCCGGAAACAGCTGAGGCGCGATATTACCCGGGAAGACATCGTCAAGCTGACCGAAAAGCCGGTAAGACGTATCTACCGGCTGGATATCGACGAGCTGAACGCACAGATCAAGGGGCTTGAGGCGGAGATCAAACAGGTAAAGCACGACCTCAACAATCTGGTCGACTTCACCGTAGCCTACTACGAAAATTTGTTGAAGAAATACGGCAAGGGCCGCGAGCGCAAGACGGAAATGAAACTGTTCGAGGCCATTCAGGCGCAGCAGGTAGCGATAGCGAACGTCAAGCTGTACGTCAACAAGTCGGATGGTTTTATCGGTACCGGTCTGAAAAAGGATGAATTTGTCACGGACTGCTCGGATCTGGACGATATTATCGCCTTTACCAAGGGAGGGAAGATGAAGGTCGTAAAGGTAGCGGACAAAGCCTTTATCGGAAAGGATATCATCCACGTCGCAGTCTTCCGTAAGAACGACGAACGGACGACGTACAATATGATCTATGTCGACGGAAAGGGCGGTATCAGCTATGCCAAGCGCTTTAATGTTACCGGGGTTACGCGCGACAAGGAGTATGACCTCACCAAGAGTGACGACGCCAAGAGCCGGGTGCACTATTTCTCTGCCAACCCCAATGGAGAGGCGGAAGTCGTAAGGGTTATCCTCAGCCCCAGCAGCTCTGCGCGGCACAAGGAATTCGATTTCTATTTTGAAGAGCTGGAGATCAAGAACCGCACAAGCCTGGGCAATCAGGTGACGAAATATCCCATCCGCACGGTGAAATTCAAGGAGGCGGGTAAGACGACGCTCAGCGGGCGCAAGATATGGTTCGATCCGACCTTTGGCCGGCTAAACAGCGAAGGCAAGGGCGACTACCTCGGAAGTTTTGATGGAGACGAGCGGCTGCTGGTCATTTATTCCGACGGCAATTACGAACTGGCGGATACCGAGCTGAGCCAGCGCTTTGACGCGGACAAGATCATCGATATCCGCAAATTCGATCCGGAGAAGATCATTACGGCCATCTATCTGGATAATGATAAGCTGCAGTTCAACGTGAAGCGGTTCAAGATAGAAACGACGACGCTGAAAAGTAAGTTTCTCTTTATCAAGGAAGGGGAGGGGAATCGCCTCGAGGCCGTGACCCTGGCACCCGAGCCTATTGCCCTGATAAAGTCCGGCCGGGGCGCGCAGGCGAAGACACAGAAGATAAAGATCGCCGCCTTTGTGGAAGTGACGGGCTGGAGAACGGTCGGGACCAAGTTATTCGACTATTCGAAGAGCGTGGAAGTGGAGTGGGCGCATAAAGAAGAGGAAAGGGAAAAGCCACCCCAGACAGAATTGTTCTAAACACGTATACAGGCCGCTCCGAAGAGCGGCCTTTTTTATGGAGCGGGGTCGTGAAAATCGGGGATGAATATTTTACGGAGTCTTCTTTCTACGAACCCGTATCGTTGCATTCTCGGTCAGGCTGCTGCTCAGGAATACCTCGTATCTGTTCTTCCCGTCTGTCAGGACCATCAGTGCGGTATTCGGCGGAATGGTACCAAGGTTTTCGGCAAACATACTGATCTCGTTGACCTCCCGGGTACTGTCGAGGTGAAGGTAGATGTTGAATGCTTTCGCTGCCAGTTCCTGATGCGGAAGGATCAACTGGTTGTTCACGAAGACGGAGATGCTGTCCCCGTCGATATCGCCATTGTCATAGAAACTGAGCCGGACCGAATCGGATTCTACGGCAAACTCCCTGTTCAGAACCGCTTTCCGGGAGTTGAAGGACTCGGTGAGTCTTTTTCTCTCTTCTACGGCAAAGTCCACTTTTATCAGGGATGGGGGTGGGGCGGTGCTGACAACGGCTGTAATGGAATCCGCCCTGACCGGCTGGGCTGCCGGAGGAAGGCTGATTGCTGAACCCGTCGCGGGGGCGCGGGCGGTCACGTCTACTACGACATCGTCTTCCTGCGGCTTCCAGACGCGGGAGTTTTCCGCTACCATGGTTAAAATACTATCGTGCTGATTATCAGACTTGTCCAGCAAATAACTCACTTTTATATCCGGGAAGGTGTACCTGTATTTCTGGTCGGGATAAAAAGTACCCCTGACGGAGCTGCCCATTTTGTTGTTGATCAGTACCCCACGGAAGTCGGTTGTGCACTCGACGCCGTTGACCGTGGAGTTGGAGTTGAAATAGATCAGGGGAATATTGAGGATGGTGACCTCGCGGGTTTTGGGGTTGTATTTTCCGTGGATGAAGAAGCTCTGGTATTTGTCGCGGAAATAGTATCCGAATATGCCTTCCACCTTAGTTCCTTTCTGCTTGATTACCAACTCTGTAAGGTAATTATTATGCAGGCCTCCCCCCATTTGGACGTCTGCGTGGCCGTACCATGCGCCGGTGACGACCTGGGCCGAAAGCAAATGTGGGACAACGGTAAGGAGGCAAATATATAATAGTCTTTGCATCAGTTGATAGGGAGCAATTCAGGTTCATTAATAATTTCCAAAGAAAGTAATTCTTAACGAACCTGGCGCTAATATATTTTACCGGACTGCGTCCGGTGGGGGATTGAAGATACGATATATTGTCAGTACCGGTTGAGGTGGCGTTTGATCTCCTTTTGTGTATCCCGCTGTTTGATGGATTCGCGTTTGTCGTATTGTTTCTTTCCTTTGCCGAGGCCGATCTCCAGTTTGGCGTAGCCTTTTTCGTTGAAGAAGATGCGCAGGGGGACGATGGTGTAGCCCTTTTCTTTTATTTTATTCTCCAGTTTGCGGAGCTCGCGTTTGGTTAGCAGGAGTTTGCGGTCGTGAACGGCGAGGTGATTGTTGGTAGTGCCAAAACGGTATTCTGCGATGTGCATATTGCGCACCCAGAGTTCGCCCTGGAAGAAGACACAAAAGCTGTCTACGAAGTTGACCTTGCCTTCCCGTATGGATTTTACTTCTGTTCCTACCAAAACCATACCCGCATCGAATTTATCCTCGATGAAATAATCGTGGTATGCGGATCTGTTCTTTATCTCACTCATAATAAATGTGCCGGGGCTTAGCCTTTGAAGAGGGTCATCAGCGTTGAAATTTTTTCTTTCAGCTCTTTACGGTTGACGATAAAATCGAGGAAGCCGTGTTCGAGTAGAAATTCACTGCGCTGGAAGCCTTCGGGCAGGTCTTTTTTGATCGTTTCCTTGATGACGCGCGGGCCGGCGAAGCCAATGAGGGCGCCCGGCTCTGCGATGTTAAGGTCGCCAAGCATACCGAATGATGCGGATATGCCGCCGAAGGATGGGTCCGTCAGCAGCGAAATATAAGGGATCTTTGCGTCGGTCAGCTGGGAAAGTTTACCGGAGACCTTTGCGAGCTGCATGAGGGAAAAAGCGCTTTCCATCATACGGGCGCCGCCGGACTTGCAGATGATGAGCAGGGGGGCGCGGTGTTCCAGGCAATAGTCTGCGGCCCGGCTGATCCTCTCTCCCATGACGCTGCCCAGCGAACCGCCGATGAATTCGAAGTCCATGCAGCCGACCACCATATGGTGTTCCTTTACGTTGCCTGCGGCAACGCGGATGGAATCGGTAATATCGGTCTTGGCCCAGGTCTCTTCCAGTCTTTTCTGGTAGGACTTGAGGTCGGTGAAATGGAGGAAGTCTTTGGAGCGGATATTTTCGAAGAGTACTTCGTATTCGCCGTCGTTGAAAAGTATATCAAAATATTCCGAGCTGCCGATGCGGTGGTGGTGGTTGCATTTGGGGCAGACGAACAGGTTTTCCCGTAATTCGGTGACGGTACAGATATAGTTGCAGTTCGGGCATTTGGTCCAGAGGCCTTCCGGCGTCTCCTTCTTCTCTGCGGTGCTGGTCGTTATCCCTTTTTTTATGCGTTTGAACCAGCCGCTTTTGGTCTCTTCGCTTTGTCCTTCGTCACCGGCCAGGTTCGCTTCAAAATCGTCGTCTTGCTTCATTTGCGTTTTGTTTGTCATTGCGATATCGAACCGGACTCCGTCCGGTTTTGGTCTCCCCGGATCGTTCACCTCAGGGAAATTGGCGGCTAAGATACTAAACAACGGGGATTTATGGCTGCTCTGTCCTGCTCCCCACAAAAAAAGTAAATGAAAAGGATTTTCTTCGCCTTCCTGTGCTAAATTTGCGCGGTTACCACCTTTTTCCTTCATTCTCAATTATTAGAAGGTATACATATGAAATGGTCTGAACTCTTTACTTCTTCTGTAGGCAAAAAATTCGTAATGGGCCTCACCGGTGTTTTCCTCATCCTTTTTCTGATCGTGCACGTTTGTGTGAATGCCTGTATCTGGGCTGAGGACGATGGCCAGATGTTCAACCTGGCCGCGCATTTCCTGGGTGCTACGGTGGTCCCGCGGGTACTGGAGATAGGGCTTTTCGCCGGCTTTCTGCTGCATATCATTCAGGCTTATATGCTCGAGCTCCAGAACAAGCGCAAGAGGGGGGTTGGCTACCAGGTGCCCATGGGCAACAAAGGAAGCAAATGGTATTCCAGGTATATGGGATGGCTGGGCACTTTTGTCCTGTTATTCCTGGTCATACATATCAAACAGTTCTGGGTACCTTCCCGTTTTACGGATCTTGACGAGGTCACCTATGAGAGCGGCGCCAGGGTTCACAACCTGTTTGCCCTGATGAAGGATACGTTCACCCAGCCCTGGGTAGTTATCGTATACCTGGTCGGTTGTCTGGCTCTGGCATACCATCTGATGCACGGTTTTCAGAGCGCATTCCGGTCGCTCGGCGTATATAACAGCCGTTATCTCAAACTGATCAACGCCATTGGCGCAGGGTTCGCCGTCATCGTCCCCCTGGCCTTCGCAATGATGCCGATATCTATGTATTTCAACTGGGTATAGCATCTCCTTCCGATCAAATCATTAAATGTATTCGAAGTAATCAAATAATAAGTCATGTTCAATTCAAACATCCCCGACGGGCCCATGGACAAGAAATGGGAAGATTACAAAGGACATGTGAAGCTGGTAAACCCCTCCAACAAGCGTAGCCTGGAGATTATCATCATAGGAACGGGTCTGGCCGGCGCTTCTGCAGCCGCCGCATTGGGAGAACTGGGATATAAGGTGAAGGCTTTTTGTTTTCAGGATTCCCCGCGCCGGGCGCATAGCATTGCTGCACAGGGGGGGATCAATGCTGCCAAGAACTATCAGAATGACGGGGACAGTGTTTTCCGTCTTTTTTATGATACGGTGAAGGGAGGCGACTATCGCAGCCGCGAGGCCAATGTGCATCGGCTGGCCGAGGTCAGTGCCAATATCATCGACCAGTGCGTGGCGCAGGGCGTGCCCTTTGCCCGTGAGTACGGCGGCCTGCTCAGCAACAGGTCGTTTGGCGGTACGCAGGTACAGCGTACTTTTTATGCGGCGGGACAGACCGGCCAGCAGCTGCTGATCGGCGCCTACCAGGCGCTGGAAAGGCAGGTAGCGCTGGGCAATGTAGAAATGTACGCCCGGCATGAGATGCTGGAGATCGTGATGGTAGACGGCAAAGCCCGCGGCATCATAGCGCGTGATCTGATCACCGGCGAACTCGAAAGGCATTTCGGACACGCGGTGCTGCTCTGCAGCGGCGGATACGGGAATGTATTCTATCTGTCCACCAACGCTATGGGAAGCAATGTTACCGCGGCCTGGAAGGCACACAAGAGGGGCGCATACTTCGGCAACCCCTGTTTCACCCAGATACACCCGACCTGTATACCGGTGACGGGCGACCACCAGTCCAAGCTGACCCTGATGTCGGAGTCGCTTCGTAATGACGGTCGTATCTGGGTGCCGAAGCAAAAGAACGACCCGCGCAAGGCCAATGAGATACCCCAGGAAGAAAGGGATTACTACCTGGAAAGAAGGTATCCCGCTTTTGGGAACCTGGTGCCACGCGACGTTGCGTCACGTGCGGCTAAAGAGCGCTGTGATGCCGGCTTTGGGGTTGGTTCTTCAAAGCAGGCTGTCTATCTTGACTTTGCTTCTGCTATCGAACGTTATGGTAAGATCGAGTGTCGCAAGCACGGTATCGACAATCCTTCCACCGAAGATGTCCGGAAGCACGGAGTGGAAGTGGTAAAAGAAAAATATGGCAACCTCTTCGATATGTACGCCAAGATCACCGGAGAAGACCCCTATACGACGCCGATGCGTATCTATCCGGCCGTACACTATACGATGGGTGGCCTGTGGGTGGACTACGAGCTGATGACGAGCGTGCCTGGTCTTTACGCACTGGGCGAAGCCAATTTCAGCGACCATGGCGCCAATCGTCTCGGAGCTTCGGCGCTGATGCAGGGGCTGGCTGATGGCTACTTCGTGATCCCCTATACGATCGGCAACTATCTGGCGGGTGAGATCCGGACGGCGGCGATACCCACGTCACATCCCGCATTTGAAGCGGCTGAGAAAGAAGTGGCCGGGCGTCTGCAAAAGTTGAAAACGATCAACGGAACCCAGAGCCCCGAGTCCTTCCACAAACGTCTTGGAAAGATCATGTGGGATAAATGCGGTATGGCACGCAATGAGGCCGGTCTGAAAGAGGCGATCGAAGAGATACGCGCGCTGAAGGCCGAGTTCTGGCGCGACCTGCGGGTGACAGGAGAGATCGGCGAGTTCAATCCCGAACTGGATAAGGCCGGCCGCGTGGCTGACTTCATCGAGCTGGGCGAGCTGATGTGTATGGATGCACTGCAGCGCCGGGAAAGCTGTGGCGGCCATTTCAGGGAAGAGATGCAGACGGAGGACGGCGAAGCAAAACGCGACGACGATAACTTTTCTTTTGTAGCCGCGTGGGAATTCAAGGGTGACAGCAGCTGGGAGCTGCACAGGGAAAAGCTGGATTTTGAAGTAGTACATCCGACGCAGCGGAGTTATAAATAATATTCCGGCCCAGGGCCGGCAAACCACGCTATGGGAACATCGGCGACAATATGGGTAGAATGGGCGGCCAGGCTGGTAACGGGCCTGGGGGCTCTTATCGCTGTCATCTTCGCGGTGGCCAACTACCGGACCCAGACCCGGCTGAAACAGGCGGAGTGGTTGAAGTCGCTGTTCGAGAAGTTCTTCGAAAATTCGACGTACAAGGAAGTGCGGGTATGGCTGGACTATGGTCTGCTGCACACCCGGCTGACGGCCGAAGATGCGGGACAGCGCCAGCTGAATGAAGAGAAGTTTACGGATTTCCTGAACTTCTTCGAGTTCATCGGGGTTCTGTATTCGCACCGGCACCTGACGCTGGGGCAGGTCTATGACGTTTTTGACTATTATTTGTTGAAAATAAAGACCGATACTGACTGTCAGGAGTGGATCAATCAGTATAGTTTCGAGCGACTGAAGGCTCTTTTAGACCATGTATGATCATGCCGGACTATTTGTTTGTATATGGAACACTGCGCAGAGACTATGACCTAAAGTTAAAGAACAGGGTCAGTGACAATCTGCGGTATGTCGGTCAGGCAAAAGTGGGGGCGGCGCTGTATGATCTGGGTCGTTATCCGGGCGCTGTCAGGAGCAGGAAAGGGGAGGAGGTCATTGGCGACGTTTTTTTGCTGAGTGATGCAGACAGGGTGCTCAGGATACTGGACAAGTATGAGGGAATACCGGAAGGAAGACCGGATCAGGGAGAGTTCGTGAGGAAAAAGGGGCGCGTGAAATTGCGGTCGGGAGAAGAATTGAACGCGTGGATATATTGGTATAATCTCGACCCGAAGGAAAGGCAACCGATCAAATACAAGAATTATTTGAACTATTTGAAAAATAAAAGCATCAGATAAGTATTATATGGAACACTATACGATGAACCTGACCCTTAAGGTCTGGAGACAAAAAAATAAAAAAGACAGAGGCGGCTTTGAAACCTATTCCGTCAGTGATATTTCTTCAGAGATGTCGTTTCTGGAGATGTTCGACGTACTGAATGAGCGACTGGTCACGGAAGGCAAAGAGCCTATCGCCTTTGACCATGACTGCCGGGAGGGTATCTGCGGTATGTGTTCGATGTATATCAACGGGCGGCCCCATGGTCCCTGGGAAGGGACTACGACCTGTCAGCTGCATATGCGCGCTTTCAAGGACGGAGACACCATTGTGGTGGAACCCTGGAGGGCCAATGCATTTCCGGTGGTGAAAGATCTGGTGGTGGACAGGGCGGCTTTCGACCGGATCATCCAGGCGGGGGGGTATATTTCCGTCAATACCGGGAACGCTGTTGATGCCAACGCCATCCCCATCGAAAAGGACAGTGCGGATGCCGCTTTTGCGGCTGCGGCCTGTATCGGCTGCGGGGCCTGTGTGGCGGCCTGTAAGAACAGCTCTGCGCTGCTCTTCCTCTCTGCCAAGGTCAGCCACCTGGCGTTGCTGCCGCAGGGCAATCCCGAGCGCAAGACGCGGGTCGTGGATATGATCGCCCAGATGGACAAGGAAGGTTTTGGCAGCTGTACCTCGACCGGAGCCTGCGAGGCGGTATGTCCGAAAGAGATATCGATCACTAATATCGCCCGTCTGAACGCCGAGTACGGCCGTTCGGGGTTGACGACCGACAAATAGTTGATTTATAAGTGGCCCCATCCGTTCGGGTGGGGCCACTTTTTTTTTGTACATTTGCGCCCATGATTAGAGTGAACAACGTCACCCTTTCCTTTGGAAAACGGGTATTATTCGATGAGGTCAATCTTACTTTTACAAAAGGCAACTGTTACGGGGTGATAGGCGCCAACGGGGCTGGAAAATCCACTTTTCTCAAGATCCTTTCCGGGGAGATAGAACCTTCCAAGGGGGCGATCGAGATCGCTCCGGGGCAGCGTATGGCCGTACTGAACCAGAACCACTTTGCTTTTGATGAAAATACGGTATTGCACACGGTGCTGATGGGACACCGCAAGATGTGGGACGTGATGCAGGAAAGGGATACCATCTACGCCAAGGCTGATTTCTCCGAAGAGGACGGTCTCAGGGCCGGGGAACTGGAGGGGGAGTTTGGCGAAATGGGGGGATATACGGCGGAAAGCGACGCGGCTGCGCTGCTGAGCGACCTCGGGGTGAAAGAGTCCCTGCATGGTTCGCTGATGAAAGAGCTGCCCGGCGCATTCAAGGTGCGGGTATTGCTGGCGCAGGCCCTGTTCGGAAACCCGGACATCCTGATCCTGGATGAACCTACCAATGACCTTGACGTCGAGACCATCAATTGGCTGGAGAACTTTTTAGCCGACTATGAGAACATCGTGATCGTCGTATCCCACGACCGTCACTTCCTCGACGCCGTTTGCACGCA
>Ga0068853_100000519_pt1 | contig 26137 bp, 25 predicted proteins | sample KBSCornC32_FD_65655 | JGI IMG/M metagenome (GOLD analysis project Ga0068853, IMG submission 65655) | Corn rhizosphere microbial communities from Kellogg Biological Station, Michigan, USA - KBS Corn C3-2 | ecosystem: Host-associated > Plants > Roots > Rhizosphere > Soil ... | reverse complement strand
CGTGCGTGCGATCAGGTCGAGGCAACGCTCGGTCAGCAGGCGTTCCGGCGCGACGTACAGCAGCTTGAGCGATCCGTCGGCGAAGCGCCGCTCGACCTCGCGCTGGGTCGCCGCGTCCTGGCTGGAATTGAGGAACGCCGCATCGACGCCGAGCTGGCGAAGCGCATCGACCTGGTCCTGCATCAGCGCGATCAGCGGTGACACCACGATCGCGCAGCCGGCGCGCAGCAATGCCGGAATCTGGTAGCACAGCGACTTGCCGCCACCGGTCGGCATCAGCACCAGCGCATCGCCGCCGCCGACGACGTGCGAGATGACCGCTTCCTGTTCGCCGCGGAACGCGGGATAGCCGAATACGGATTGGAGGATGTTCAGGGCCGAAGGCATCCAGCCATGCTAGCAAAGCACGCCTTGGCGATCATCCGTGGCAGGTGCGAGAATCGACGGGCCATCGACCGGGATTGCACCAATGAAGTTGCGAGTCCACTTGCCGCTCGGCATCACCGCGACGTTCGCGCTGCTCGCGGGCAGCTTCGTCGATGCGACGAAGATCCTGCCCCTCGGCGACTCGATCACGGAAGGCCTGTGCGCCGACGGCATCGATTCGAATACACCGGCTGCGACCTGCTACGAACCTTACTACGAGCCGCAGAACGCCTACGTCTACAACCACTATTCGACGGAACCGACGTTCTGCGGCGATTTCGCCCGGCGAATGGTCGAGGACTACAACCATGGCGTGCAAGGCGGTTACCGCGGACCGCTGCTCACGCAGTTGCGCGCGGCAGGGATCGACGCCGCTTTCGTCGGAAGCGTGCACAGCGGCAATGCCATGGCTGCGGCGGATCGCGCCCACGAGGGGCATGGAAACTGGATTGCCGAGCAGGTCGACTACTGCGCCGGCGGCTATCCCGCACACTCCGGAATTCCTGCGTATCAAGGCTACGTGGCGGCCCAGCACCCGGACATCGTGCTGCTGCAGGTCGGCACCAACAACATCTTCAACGGCGCGGCGGCATCGCCGCTGGCTGACCTCGTGACCGGCCTGCAGCACAAGATCGAACGCATCGTTCCCCACGCACGCGTACTCGTCGCGCTCGTGCCTCGACGCTGGGACTTCGGTGTTTCGCCACCGCAGCCGAACACGGCGTTCGAGGCGACGCGCAAGGAATTCTCGCGACGCCTCGCACTGGGCTCCGGCAAGGACTATCCCTGCACCGCGCGCGACCTGCCCGACATGGCCGTGCTCACCGCGACGGACATGACGTCCGCGAGCGCGGCAGGGGGCGTGCATCCGAATGCGCAGGGATACGGGAAGATGGCACAGATATGGGCTGCGGCCGTCACTGCGCCGGAGTGTCGCTTCGACACCCGCACGTTCGTCACGCTCGGCGGCGTACTCATCGAGAGCATCAGTGCCTATGGGCGGTATTGGAACTACGACGCCGCCAACTGGACGCTGTTCGAGAATGGCCCGCTCGATACCGCCGACATCCCGCGTTACGAAGGCATTTGCGACGGCCATCCGCTGTGCACGTTCGATACACGCACGTTCGTCGGCGACGGCAACGCGGCCGTCGAAAGCATCACCGCGTTCGACCATTACTACGACTTCGACGTCACGGGTGCGCCGACGGCGAGTGGCACGCTCCGCTCCGTCCCCCGCTACGGTCCGATATGCGCGCTCTCGCCCGACCAGGCGCACTGCGTGTTCGACACGCGTGCGGTGACCACGCGCAACGGCACGCGCGTCGAAACCATCACCGCATACGGCCGCTACTACGACTTCAACCTCGCGACACAGGCCTCGCTCGGGTCCGGCACGCTCGCTTCGGTCCCCCGCTACGCGGGCATCTGCGCGCTGAAGCCGTCGACCGAAACCCTCTGCCGGTTCGATACGCGCAGCTACGTGCGGTTCGCCAGCAACGCGCCGATGCTGGAGTCGATCACGGCCTATGGCCGATTCTGGAACTTCGACACTGCGAGCGGAGCCCTCGTCGAATCCGGGTCGCTCGCGGGAGTACCGCGTTATCGACGCGATGACGCGATCCTCGTCGACGGCTTCGATGCCTGACGAGGCCGGACCAGGCTACGCCGCTCCTCTTGCGATCACGAGCGCAGCGGCGGCACGCGCTACCCGCGCGCCGCCCTGCCCGTCGGCCGCTCAGTAGTCCACGCGCACCAGGTCGAGCCGCTTGCCGTCGGCGAGGCGCACGTCGAGCTCGGATTCGAGGCGCGCCAGCAGATGCAGGCGCGGGCAGATCCCGGATGCGCGCCGCTCGAGTTCGTGGCTGCGCCGCTCGACGATGCGGTTCACCTTGCGGTCGATACCATCCGCGCGCGCCTCGAGTTCGGCGGCGGCCTTCTCGTCGCCGCTCAACGCGACGCTGATCGCCTGGCCGGCGACGTTGCCGACGATTTCGCCGACCATGGTGCCGACCGCCTGTTCGACGATCCGGTCGATCTCGCCATCCTTCCAGCCGACGAGGCTGTCCTTGGCGTCGATCTGCCGGTCGAGGTCATGCGCGGCGCGGGCGAGGTGCTGCGCGCTCTCGCGTGCGGCGTCACCGTCGCGGGCGAACGCGGCGGACACCTCGGTGACCGCCTCGAACGCGATCGCGATCGCGTCGTGGGCGATGCCCTTGATCTCGGGCAGCGCATCGCGCACGCCGCGCTCGATGTCGATCAGCCGCTGGCGGTCGGCCGCGCCGACCGCGATCGCGCGCCCGTCCACGCGCAGGCTGCCGGCGGCGACGACGATGTCGGCCGGCTTGCCGTCGCGGCGCGTGAACACGAGCGCATCGGGCTTGATATCGAGCGAGTAGTCGCTGTGCAGGCCGCAACTCGCGCCGTGCAGATCGATATCGGCGTGCGCAGCGGAGATGCCGGCCAGCGCGAGCGCTACACTGCAGATCAAACGGTACATGGCAATCCTCCCGTGGGTATGCGCCCTGTGATGCATACAATCGCCGGAGCGTTTAAGGGATGCGCGTGTCTCCGGTTGGGTGACGCGTGGCACCCTGCCGGAAGTCATGGCCGGCCCGGCGCGCTCCCACTCACCGCCGTCGGCTCTTTCGAGCACTTGCTCCAACCACCGATGGCATACAGGGGCCGATGAAGACCCGCATGAAATGGCTGCAAGGCACGGCCCAGCTTGGCGGCGATGGCCTGCTCGGCGCCATCGACACCGTCGAGGGCATGCATCTGGCGATCGTCGAAAGCGTCGCGCGCTTCGTTCCGTTCGGCGGCCTGGTGACGCGTGCGACCGCGTTCACCTATGCGCGCGTGCGCGATGTCGCGCACGTCACGCGCCGGACCACCCATGGCGCGCTCGCCCTGCTCGAACGAAATGCGCCGCGCGGCTCCGCGCGCGAAGAGATCGGCGCGACACAACTGGCGTGGCTGAGTGCGCTCAACGGCGCCATCGGGGACAGCCTCGAGGCGAGCGCGAACCCGCTCGCGATCGACCTGTGCGTGTGCCGCGAGGGACGTGAGCTCGATCCGCGTTCGCCGGAGCTCGCCCGCGCGATCGACGCCGCGGACGGCACCCTGATCCTGTTCGTGCACGGACTCGGCATGAACGACCTGCAATGGCGCGATGCCGATGGCGAGAGCTTCGGCACCCACCTCGAGGCCGCGGGCATGGGCCACGCCCTGTACCTGCGCTACAACAGCGGCCGGCGCATCTCCGCCAATGGGCGCGACCTGTCGCGACTCCTGCAGACGCTGCATGAAGCGCACGCGCGCGCGCTCCGTCGCATCGTGCTGGTCGGCCACAGCATGGGCGGCCTCGTCAGTCGCGCCGCCTGCATGCATGCACGGCGTCATCGGCTGAACTGGGCGGGTGCGCTCGACCAGGTAATCTGCCTCGGCACGCCGCACCTCGGTGCGCCGCTGGAGCGCTTCGGCGATTCGCTGAGCACCCTGCTCGCCGGGACGCCCTGGACGCGTTCGCTCGCGACCGTCGCCGAGACGCGCAGTGCCGGCGTGAAGGATTTGCGCGAAGGATGGGCCAGCGATCGCGATCGCAACGACGGCGCGACCGACGACCCGGACCTGCCGTTCGCCGACCGCGTGCGCTGGCGCTTCGCCGCGGCGACACTCTCGACGCGCAGCGCGGGCACGCGCGCGCGCTGGATCGGCGATGGCCTGGTGCCTGTACCGAGCGCGCTCGGCCAGCACGAGGACCCGCAGCGCTCGCTGCACCTGCGAGCCGGTGATCGCCACGTGTTCACCCGACTCGGCCACATGGATCTGCTGGTGGACGCCGAAGTGCACGAGCGGATCCGCGACTGGGTCGCGGCACCGCCGCCGCGACATTCGCCGCATCAGAAATAGATCTGCGCGCGCGCCTCGATGATGTGCGGATCCAGCGACAGGTTGCCCTTGTCGCTCCGCGCCCGGATCAGGTTCGCCTGCAGCTTGAAATGCTCGGTGAGATACCAGTTCGCACCGAGCGTCCAGTCGTGTTCCGTGCCGCCCTGCACCGCGCCGTCGTCGAGATCGAGCCGGCTGTAGCGCAGCAGCAGCTCCCACGCGCCCCAGCGGCCCTTCGGCTTGATGTTGCCGACATTGCCGCCACTGTACGGGCGCGACTCGCCGGTCACGACCCAGCTGCCGAAGGCGTAGAAGCCGTCGACGGCGTAGTCCGGCTTGCTGGCGTTGCGCGCGACGTTGGCGCGCAATACTTCGCCCTGCACCGACCACGGGCCACCGATCCACAAGCCCTCGAAGCCGCTGCGCCCGATGCCATCCACGTCCGACAGGCTGCCGCTGTCGACCAGGCGCACCGGCGTGAGGCCCGTTTCCGGTGGTGTGCTGAAGCGCGCGGTTGGCCCATGGTAGACACCGCGACCGTCAGTGCTGCCGGCGCGGTTTTCGCGCGAGGCGGACAGACCGAGATGCAGCACGTCGCCGGTGGCCTTCCGCGGCGTCCAGGCGACACGCGTGGCGATCGTCGTGCCGTCGTTGTCGCCGAGCAGGTCCTGTCCCCAGTAGTAGCCGACGTTCGCGATGTAGGTCGGACGCTCGAACTGCCAGTCGATGCCGGTGCGGCGGCCTTCGAAGATCGCCTGCGCGGGCAGCGCGAGTTCGAGGAACGCGGTCGCCTTGGTCGACGTCACGCCTTCGAACGACACCGGCGTCTTCGAATAGCCGAAGCGGAATGCGCCGTAGTCGGTGCCGAACAGGGCCTTCGACTGCACGCGCACATTCGTATCGAGCCAGGTCTTGCCCTGGAATTCGTAGTCGACGATCGCGTCGTAGACGCCCTTCTTCTTCAACGTGATACCGAGCTCCTTGCGCCGATTCGTATGCGAATCCTCGAACGCGCGATGACCGTCCGGCTTGCGGTCGCCGGCGAATTCATCGACGTCGTAACGATAGACGCCGGTGAGGCCGACGTCGGTGCCGTCTTCGAAGGTGTGGTGCGTCGGCCAGTCGTCGAGGTCCCAGGCCCGCGCGATCGGCGCGAGCAGGGCGAACACGATGGCGACCGGAAGGATCGAATGTCGATTCATGCAGGGGATGTCCGTTGGAGTGATCGCATGCTGTGCGGTCGCGCCGGTACGACGGAACTGACGAGGCGTTGTAAGGTCATGCCGTTGTTGCCGGCACTCCCGCGACAGAAGCAGGGGTCAGCGCGACCTCGCCGGCAAAAGCCGCCGCAACACGGCGAGGTCGGCGGCGACCGCGGTCGTGGCCGCCTCGCGCATGCGCGTGTAGCGCGCGAGCACGATGTCGCCGGTACGCGTCAGGTGCGCTCCGCCGCCACCGGGACCGCCCTTGCTCGATTCGACCAGCGGTTCGCGGAAGCCGCGGTTGAGTTCCTCGACGAGCTGCCACGCGCGCTTGTAGCTCATGCGCATGCGACGTCCTGCCGCGGCGATCGAGCCGGTATCGCGGATGCCTTCGAGCAGGTCGGCCTTGCCGGGGCCGATCGCGATGCCGGGCGCGAGCGTCGCGCGCAGGTGGATCGGACTCTTCCTGTTCGCGTTCACCGGTGCCGCGCTCATCGGGCCGGCGCCGCCAGCAGGTCGATCGCGACGACCTGGCGTACCCAGCGCGCGGGCCGCTTGTCGTCCTTCACGACGATGCGGAACGGGCCTTCCCTTGCATCGAGCACGCGGCCGTCGCGATGATCCGCGAGGATCACTTCGCTTTCGCGCACCGCAGGGTCGAGTTCGGCCAGCGAAAATACCGCACGATAACCGTCGGACGCGCTGACGCATACGTACAGCGCGAGGTTCTTCCCGCGCAGCGCCTCGCCGATCGGTGCGCCAGCAATGCGCAGCACGTCGGCCAGTGCAACGCCCTCGAAGTGCCCTTGGCGACCGTGCTCGATCGCGTCGACGTCGCGCCGCGGCAGCTTGTGCAGCGCATCCGCATCGAGCCGCAATGGCGCAGCCACGACGCCGCCGACGACGACCACGGCCTGTGCCGGCGCCTCGGCACGCGCCGGCGGCAGCAGCGCGAGCCAGCATGCGGCGATCGCCGCGATGCCTGTCAGAACGGATGCGCGCATCGTGAACTCCCTCGAAGGACGTCGGCGACTCGCATGCGGGCGCCGGAAGCGATATGGTCATTCGACCATATCGGACCGGAGTATGCACCGATGCCCTTCCGCTCGCCCGTTCACGCATCGAAGTTCGGCGGCCTGTTCGGCCGCCTGTGTCTCGGCGCACTGCTGATGATTCCGCCGGCCGCACAGGCGGAAGACCTGCTCGTGTTCGCCGCAGCGAGCCTGAAACCCGCGCTCGACGAGATCATTGCCTCGCCCGAGGTCGCCGCTCTCGGCGAGATGAAGGTGAGCTATGCGGCGAGTTCGCAATTGGCGAAGCAGATCGAAGCGGGCGCACCCGCAGCGCTGTTCGTGTCCGCCGACCAGGACTGGATGGACGACGTCGACCGGAAGCATCTGCTGGTCGAGGGTACCCGCGCGAACCTGCTCGGCAACGGTCTCGTGCTGATCGCGCCGAAGGACAGCCGGATCGACCTCGCGATCGCACCCGGCTTCGACCTCGCGGGCGCACTCGGCAAGGACGGGCATCTCGCGCTCGCCGAGCCGAACAGCGTGCCAGCCGGCAAGTACGCGAAGGCGGCCCTCACCGGACTGGGTGTGTGGGACGCCGTCAGCGCGCGCGTGGTGTCGGCCGAGAACGTACGCGCCGCGCTGAATTTCGTCGCACGCGGCGAAGCGCCGCTCGGTGTCGTGTATCGCTCCGACGCGACGTCCGAGCCGAGCGTGCGCGTCGTCGCGACGTTCCCGGATTCGACCCATGCGCCGATCGTTTATCCGATCGCCGTGATCAAGGACCACGACACCCCGGCGGCGCGCAAACTGCTCGATCGGTTGCGTAGTCCAGCCGGACAGGCGATCTTCCGCGCCCATGGATTCGACGCCCCGCCGAAGTAGTTCGCTGCCGACATGAGCCTGCTCGCGCCCGACGAATGGCAAGCGCTGCTGCTGAGCCTGCGTGTCGGCCTGCTCAGCGTGGTTTGCGCGTTGCCGTTCGCGCTCGCGCTCGCATGGCTGCTCTCGCGCAGGCGCTTTCCCGGTCGCCTGCTGCTCGAAGCACTGCTGTTCCTGCCGCTGATCCTGCCGCCGGTCGTCACCGGCTATGCGTTGCTCGCGCTGTTCGGCCGCCACGGCCCGCTCGGCGAATGGCTTGCGGCGTTCGGCATCGTGGTCGCGTTCCGCTGGACCGGCGCGGTGATCGCGGCCGCGGTGATGGGTTTCCCGCTGCTGGTGCTGTCGATCCGCGTCGCGTTCGACGGCGTCGACCGCCGCCTCGAGGCCGCCGCGGAAACGCTCGGTGCCCGCGCATGGCGACGCTTTGCAACGATCACCCTGCCGCTGTCGCTGCGCGGCATCGCTGCCGGTTGCGTGCTCGCGTTCGCGCGCGCGTTCGGTGAATTCGGTGCGACGATCAGCTTCGTCTCGAACATCCCGGGCGAGACGCGCACGCTGCCGATCGCGATCTACGAATTGCTCAACAGCCCGGGCGGGATGCCCGGCGTGCACCGCCTCGCCATCGTCTCGCTCGTCGTCGCGTTCGCCGCGAGTGCGCTCGCGATGATCGTCGCGGGCGGTGCGCCATGGAGGACGCGCGATGCTTGAGCTGTCGCTGCGCCACGCTTTCACCGATCTCGACCTCGATCTCGCGTTCCGCAGCGAGGCGCGCACGCTCGCACTGTTCGGCAACTCCGGCGCGGGCAAGACCAGCGTGCTCAACGCGATCGCCGGCCTGCTCGCGCCGCAGTCCGGACGCATCGTGCTCGACGGCGAGCTGCTGCTCGACACCGCGCTCGGTGTTTCGTTGCCGGTCGCAGGCCGACGCATCGGCTACGTGTTCCAGGACGGACGCCTGTTCCCGCATCTGAGCGTGCGCCACAATCTCGTCTACGGCGCGCGCGGCACCCCGACGCCATTCGATGCGATCGTCGACCTGCTCGGGCTCGGCGGCCTGCTCGAACGTCGACCGGGCAATCTGTCCGGCGGCGAGCGCCAGCGCGTCGCGATCGGTCGCGCCCTGCTGTCGCAACCACGCGCGCTGCTGCTCGACGAACCGCTGACCGGACTGCATGCGGATGCGCGAGCGCAGGTGCTCGACCACCTGCGACGGCTCAAGCACGAGCTCGAGGTGTTCACCGTGCTCGTGACGCATCACGCCGACGAGGTCGGCGCGCTTGCCGACGAGGTCGTGCGCATCGATGGCGGTCGCGTCGTACGCCAGGTGCCGGTGGCCGAATTCCTCGCGCGCCGCGCAGCCGCCTTGGCCGCCGATACGCAGTTGCCGATGTCGTAGGGCAAGGACTCGTCCAGAGGCTTTCTTTGCTCATCTGCCGCTCGCAGCCTTTGCGCGAGCGGGCGATTTGGTTAGGCTAGGCGTCCGATTCGAACGATCGTTTGAGGCCGCCATGTCGCTGCATCGCCTGTCCGTCCTGATCGCACTCGGCATCCTGCTCGCTGCCTGCGGCAGCGGTGGCCCACCGCGCAAGGTTCACCCCTCGACCGCGAGCATCCAGCAACTGGCCGTGCAACCCGACGGCAGCTGGAAGCTGCGCTTGCGCATCCAGAACTACAGCACGTTCTCGATGCATTTCAGCGCGATCGATGCCGCGCTCTCGGTCGATGGCAAGGACGTCGGCACGCTCAAGGTCTCGCCCGACATCGACATCGTCGGCAACAACGGCGACATCGTCGACGCGTTGTTCAAGCCGACCGCCAAGGTCACGTTCGGCACCGACATCGGTTATGCCCTGAAAGGCACGATCGAAACCAGCGAGCCGAAGGAAAGCTTCAAGTTCGAGACCGCGAGCCGCCTGACGCCGGTACCCGGCGTGCCCGACACCTATCGCTGATTAGCACATGCCGCGTTCGCCGCATCGGCGCACCGGCACGCTGCACGCAATCCGGAGTTGCCCATGAGTCGTTACACCGCCCCGCTCGCCGATCTTCGCTTCGCGTTGTACGACGTCCTGCAGGTCGACAAGGTCTACGCGCGGCTGCCCGGCTGCGAAGACGCCTCGCGCGACGTGATCGATGCCGTGCTCGAGGAGGCCGCGAAGTTCGCCGAGCAGGTGCTCGCGCCGCTGAACCAGTCCGGCGACGCCGAAGGCTGCAGCTACGACAAGGCGACGCAGAGCGTTCGCACGCCGAAGGGGTTCAAGCAGGCGTTCGCGCAATACGTCGAGGGTGGCTGGATCGGCCTCACCGCGAACGGCGAGTTCGGCGGCCAGGGCCTGCCGGAAACCGTCGGTGCGGCGCTCAAGGAGATGATCGACGCGGCGAACCTGTCGTGGGGCAACTATCCGATGCTGTCGCACGGCGCCTCGTCGGCGCTCGAACACCACGGCGAGGACTGGCAGCGCGAAGTGTTCCTGAAACCGCTCGTTGCCGGCACCTGGACCGGCACGATGTGCCTGACCGAGCCGCACTGTGGCACCGACCTCGGTCTGTTGAAGACGCGCGCGGAACCGAATGCGGACGGCAGCTGGCGCATCAGCGGCACCAAGATCTTCATCACCGCGGGCGAGCACGATTTCGTCGACAACATCCTGCACCTCGTACTCGCACGCCTGCCGGACGCACCGCCCGGTGTGAAGGGCATCTCGCTGTTCATCGTGCCGAAATTCAAGGTCGGCAAGGACGGCAAGGTCGGCGAGCGCAACACCCTCGCGTGCGGCTCGATCGAACACAAGATGGGCATCCACGGCTCGGTCACGTGCGTGATGAACTTCGACGGTGCCGACGGCTGGATGATCGGGCAGCCGAACAAGGGCCTCGCCGCGATGTTCACGATGATGAACACCGCGCGCCTCGCGGTCGGTCTGCAGGGTCTCGGCCTGACCGAGCGCGCGTACCAGAATTCGCTCGCCTATGCGCGCGATCGCCTGCAGATGCGCGCGCTGTCCGGCGCGAAATTCCCCGACAAGCCGGCCGATCCGCTGATCGTGCATCCGGACGTGCGACGCATGCTGCTGACCCAGAAAGCGTTCGCCGAGGGCGAACGAGCGCTCGCGCTGTACGCCTATCTGCAGGAGGACACCGCCAAGCATTCGACGGATGCGGTCGAGCGCGAGCGCGCCGAGTCGCTGGTCTCGTTCCTGACCCCGATCGTCAAGGGCCTGTTGACCGAAACCGGCATCGAATGCACCTACCACGCGCTGCAGGTATTCGGCGGCCACGGCTTCATCGTCGAGAATGGCATGGAGCAGTTCGCACGCGATGCGCGCATCACGACGCTGTACGAAGGCACCACGCAGATCCAGGCGATCGACCTGCTCGGGCGCAAGGTGATGCAGCTGCAAGGGGTCGGCCTCAAGCACTTCCTCGGCGAAATCGGCGCGTTCTGTGCGCAGCATTCCAGCGATGCCACGCTTGCCGAATTCATCGGCCCGCTCTCCGCCGCCGCGAAGGAATGGGGCGCGCTCACGCTCGACCTCGGCCAGCGCGCAGCATCGAATGCGGAGGAGATGGGCGCCGCCGCCTACGATTACCTGTTCTATTCGGGCTACATCGCGCTCGCCTACTTCTGGGCGCGCAGCGTCGCGGCGGCGAACGCGTCCGCGCAAGCGGAGACGTTCAAGGCGGGCAAGCGCCAGACGGCGCGCTTCTACTTTGCGCGCATCCTGCCGCGTATCCAGATGCATTCAGCAGCGATGCGCAGCGGCGCAGCGGTCCTGCTCGACCTCGCCGACGCGCAGTTCGGCCCGACCTGAGGGGATGCTGCCCCATCCATGACCGGGCGCAGCCGGCTTCATCGCGGCGCACAAAGCCGTTGCGAAAACCGGTGCTAGGATGCGCGCGGGGAGCTTGTGGCAACACCTGCGCCGTGCGCATGCACGGCGGTGGCGCGCGCATGTTTTCCGGGCTGTCCGTTCGTTCACCCACGGCAACAAGGGAGTCGTCATGGAACAGTTTCTTCCGTTGATCATGCAGCTGATTGCTGGTGCGGTAGGCGGCAACGCGGCGGGCGCCGCAGCCAAGAACGTGAGCCTCGGCGGGCTCGGCAACACCATTGCCGGCGCGGTCGGCGGCGGTGCGCTCGGCCAGTTGCTCCCGATGATCCTGCCGATGCTCGCGAGTGCGGGCGCCGGCGGCAACATGGACATCGGCGCCATCGCCGGCAACCTCGTCGGCGGTGGCGTCGGCGGTGCGGTGCTGACCGCGCTGATCGGCTTCATCAAGAACAAGATGGCGGCGAAATAGCGGCCGCCGGCCCGACTCCACGGGCAAGGATGCCCGTTCCATTCCATCTTCCGATGCCATCGCCTGCCGCCGACGACTCCGGCCTGCTGATCCGCCTCGCCAACGCCGACGACGACGCCTTCATCCTCGGCCTGGTCGCGCGCTTCGTCGAATTCGAACTGCCGCCCTGGCGCAAGCGTGGCGAATGCGCCAAGGGCATCCGCGCGGATGTCGAACGCCATCTCGCCGAGCAGCCCGCGGGAACGCACATCTTCGTCGCCGAAGACGAGGGTGGGCAACGCGTCGGTTTCCTGCATCTGCAGATGGTTACGGACTATTTCACTGCCGCGCAGAACTGCCATGTCTCGGACCTGGCCGTGGCGCCCGGATGCGACGGACGCGGCATCGGCCGCGCCTTGCTGGCCCATGCCGAGCGCTGGGCGCGCGAGCGCCACTGCCGCCACGTGACCCTCGCGGTGTTTCCGGGCAACGAGCGCGCACGCGCGCTGTACGAGCGGGCCGGCTACGGGATCGACCTGCTGCGGATGGCCAAGCTGCTGAAATGATCCGGAAACGCGACGGCGTCAATTTCCCGCTTCCGGGCTTTTGGTCTATGCTGCCCCGCGCCCGTGCCCGGTATCGGCACGGGTGAACCACCGGTTTCGTTTCGAGAACGGAGGTCACATGCTTGCGGAAGTCAAAGCTTCCGGCGACATCCACAGCACCCGCGTCCTGTCCCTGGACTCTACCGGGCGCATCCTCGACTGGATGAGCTGGCAAGACGCGGTCTGTCTGTATGTACGCGGCGCGGTCGCCTGGACCCTCGGCGATCCGTGCCTGACGATCCACGGCGGCTTCAACCAGCGCAGCGGCGAGCAGAGCCTGCTCGACCTGCATCCGATCGTCGCCAGCACCGGCCATGCGCGACCGGGTTCGGTCGATCCGGCACCGGCGCTGACCAATGTGGCGTTGTTCGCGCGCGACCGCATGTTGTGCCTGTATTGCGGCCACCATTTCAGCCGCGGCGAACTGACCCGCGACCATGTGCTGCCGGTCTCGAAGGGCGGACGCGACACCTGGGTCAACGTCGTCACGGCCTGCTGGTCCTGCAACGTGAAGAAGGGCAGCCGCACGCCGCAGCAGGCAAGCATGCCACTGCTCGCGGTACCGTACCGGCCGAGCTGGGTCGAGCACCTGATCCTGTCCAACCGCAACATCCTCGCCGACCAGATGGAGTTCCTGGTCAACCACCTGCCACGCGACCGGCGTCCGAACTGACGTGGCGGCGGGGTTCGTGGCGGGCACCGCGCGCCTGCGCATGCTCGCGCAGGTCATGCGGCATCCGTCCGCGATCCTGCTGCTGGTGCAGCTCGCCGGGCTGCTGCTCTATCCGTTCATCGAAGGCACCCATGCCGGCAGCGCGATGTTCAGCGCGTTCGGCGTGCTGGTGCTGCTGCTCGCGATCCGCATGGTGCACCGTGCTTCGGGGCATGCCCTGCTCGCCGGCGGCATCGCCTTGCCGGCCGTCGCCCTCAACCTGCTCGGCGGCATCGGCGGCCATGCCGCCCTGCTGCCGTGGTCGGCCGCGCTCGAAGCGCTGTTCTATTTCTACGCCGCGGGCAGCCTGGTCGCCTACATGCTCGCCGATCGGCGCGCGACGACCGACGAACTGTTCGCCGCCGGCGCGACGTTCACCCTGCTCGCCTGGGCATTCGCCTATGTCTTCCTCGTCTGCCAGGCCCTGCAGCCATGTTGCTTCGCCGCCGCTGTGAATCCGCAGTCGCCGCGCAGTTGGACCGAGCTGTTGTTCCTCAGCTTCGTGCTGCTTTCAAGTACCGGCATCGGCGACGTCGTGCCGCTCACGCCGCACGCGCGTGCGTTGGCGAGCCTGGAGATCTTCGTCGGCGTGATGTATCTCGCGCTCGTGGTCTCGCGCCTGATCGGCCTGACCATGTTGTCGCGCGCGGAACGGTGAGGCAACGCGCGACGCGGCGCCGCGGCGCTGCGCTCGTCGCGCTTTCGGCATGTTCGGCCAACGGGTCGCGCGGCGAAGCAGCTATCATTGCGTTTTCGTGCAGGCCGCGTGCACCGCAGCGCATGCGGCCGGTCCGCAAAGCCGCCGCGAGCCTCGAATGACCCCTTCCCCGCCAGCCGAACCTCCCTCTTCGCGCGTCGAGACGCTTGCCAGCACGGATGCACTGCCCGTCGCGCCCGCGCTCGGTCTCGCGCTGGATGCCGCTCGCATGCCGCGTCGCTCGACGCTGGTCGACCGTCGCGTCGTGATGGTCTCCATGATCGCGGTGCTGATAGCGATCGCCGCCGCGCTGATCGCGGAACTATTGACCGCACTGATCGGCTTCGCGACGAATCTCGCCTTCTACGGGCGCTGGTCGCCCGCGTTCGTGTCGCCGGCCGGGCATCACCTCGGCGCCTGGGTGATCGTCGTGCCGGTCATCGGAGGACTGATCGTCGGCGCGATGGCGCGTTGGGGGTCGCGCGCGATCCGCGGGCATGGCATCCCGGAGGCGATGGAACAGGTACTGCTGAACGAATCGAAGATCGCGCCGCGCATGATCTTCCTGAAGCCGCTGTCGTCGGCGGTCGCGATCGGCACCGGCGGTCCGTTCGGCGCGGAGGGACCGATCATCGCGACCGGCGGCGCGCTCGGTTCGCTGTTCGGCCAGTTGCTGCGGGTGACCGCGGTCGAGCGCAAGACCCTGCTCGCGGCGGGCGCTGCCGCCGGCATGGCCGCAGTATTCGGCTCACCCCTGTCGGCCCTGATCCTCGCGGTCGAGCTCCTGCTGTTCGAACTGAAGCCGCGTTCGCTGATTCCGGTCGCGCTGGCGGCGGTAGCCGCGACCAGCGTGCACTACGCGATCGACGGCACGATGCCGGCATTCCCGATGTCGGGCATCAACGAACCGGGCGGCGCCACGATGGCGTTCTACATCGCGCTCGGTGCATTGATCGGCCTCGCCAGCGTCGGCGCGACGCGCGTGATCTATGCGATCGAGGACCTGTTCGAGAAACTGCCGATCCACTGGATGTGGTGGCCTGCGCTCGGCGGCCTCGCGGTCGGGGTGATCGGCTGGTACGCACCGCTCACGCTCGGCGTGGGCTATTCCAACATCGAGGGCGTGCTGACCGGACAGTTCGGCTGGAGCGCGCTCGCCTCGCTGTGCGTGATGAAGTTCCTGTCGTGGTCGATCGCACTCGGCAGCGGCACCTCGGGCGGCACGCTCGCGCCGCTGTTCACGATCGGCGGCGCGCTCGGCGCGCTCGGCGGCATCGCGATGGCCCTGCTCGCGCCGCGCCTCGGCATCGACCCGCGCATCGGCGCCCTGGTCGGCATGGCAGCGATGTTCGCCGGCGCTTCGCGCGCGCTGCTCGCCTCGATCGTATTCGCGTTCGAGACGACCCAGCAGCCGTTCGGACTGTTGCCCCTGATCGGCGGCTGCACCGCGGCCTATCTCGTGTCCGCACTGATGATGCGCAACACGATCATGACCGAGAAGATCGCGCGCCGCGGCGTGCGTGTACCGAGCGAGTACGCGGCCGATTTCCTCGACCAGATCGAGGCCGGCAAGGCCTGCACGCGCGAGGTCGTTCCGTTGCGCGTCGGCGATCGTCTCGGCGACATCCGCCACTGGCTCAATTCAGGCGATGCGAAAGCCCAGCATCAGGGCTACCCCGTGCTCGACGCCGACGGGCGCGCGATCGGCGTGTTGACCCGACGCGACCTGCTCGACATGCGCCTCCCCGACATGCACCGCATCGGCCAACTGGTCAAGCGTGCACCGATCGTCGTGCGCGAGGACCATACCCTGCGCGAAGCCGCCGACCATATGGTCGCCGAGAATGTCGGGCGGGTGATCGTGGTCGCGGCGCAGGCACCGCACGCGATGGTCGGCATCCTCACGCGCGGCGACCTGCTTGCGGCCCATGCGCGCCGTCTGCGCGAGGCGAACGAAGCTGCCAGGCACCTACGCGTGGGACGACGCGCGACGCGTTGAATACCGACCGCCCGCGACTCGCGCAGGCGGCCGATGGTGCGCAATGATCAGTGCTCGACGAGAGTCGAGCTCGGACTGCCATCGGTTGTGTTGCCGGCGATCCGATTGTTGCCGAACGACACGATCGTCCCGCCGAAGAACACCGACAGGCCCGAGGCATTGTTCGTGATCGTCGAACGCGAGAGTACGACCGAAGCGGTCGCGCCCTGTGCGACCACGCCGCCACCGACACTGTCGGAGACGAGGGTGTTGTCGAGATTGATGCGCGACGCGCCTTCCGCACGGACGCCGGTCGTGGTCGACCCGCTGACGGTCGAGTCGGCGATCGACGCCGTGCCCTTGGCGACCTTGATGCCGAAGGCGCTGTTGGTGAGGTTCACCCGTTGCAACGAAGCACTCGCACTGCCGCTGGCGCCGGCCTGGATCAGCACCGCGTTCGCGCTCATGTTGTTGATCGTCGTATCGATCACCGTCAGCTTGGACGCAGCGCTCGGTTCGAAATCGATACCGGTGGCGCCTCCGGCGATGTAGCAGTCCTCCACCAACAGCTTGGCACCCGCGAGAAAACGCACGCCGTTCACACCGCTGCCGGCTCCGTCGATCGACAGGCCGCGCAGGTTGACGACGTCGGTGGCACCTGCGTTCACGATCACGCCACTGGTCAAGGCATTGAGGATGCCACCCCACTTCTCCGGTCCCTCGATCGTGATCGCCTTGGTGATCGTTACCGCTCCGAATCCGCCCGGGTCGAGCACGTTGATGACGCCTTTCGCAGCCGTCTTCGAAATAGCGCCAGCGAACGTCTTGCAGGGTGCCGTCCGGCTGCAGGGATTGGCATCGTCACCGACGCCCGACACCCACGTGCGCGTCGCCTGCGCATGCGCGGCGGACGTGAAAATGAGGATAAAAATGGAAAAAACGAGAAGCGCCTTGCTGGAACCGAAACGCGACATGGGAATCCCCTCCGTGTGAAAGACCGTCATTCAATGCCATGACGAGCCGACGCTCCTCGAAAAATCGTTGCGAAACCGCTGTTTGCAGTCGCATTGTTGCCCGCGGAGCGCCGCTGGCCGACAATATCACGGTTGAATGCCGAAGCACCTCATGATCGACCGCCAGCGCTATCCCCGCCTCGCCCGCATCGAATCCCCGACGGACCTGCGCCAGTTCCCCGAATCCGAGCTCGTCGAGGTCGCGCAGGAGCTGCGCGCCTACCTGATCGAGTCCGTCGCGACCTCGGGCGGGCATTTCGGCGCCAACCTCGGCGTGATCGAGCTGACCGTCGCGCTGCACTGGCTGTACGACACGCCGGTCGACCGCCTGGTATGGGACGTCGGCCACCAGGGCTATCCGCACAAGATCCTCACCGGCCGGCGTGACCGCATCACGACGGTGAAGAAGAAGGACGGCCTGGCGCCGTTCCCGAAACGCGACGAGAGCGAATACGACACGTTCGGCGTCGGTCATTCGTCGACCTCGATCTCGGCCGCGCTCGGCATGGCGATCGCGGCGCAGCGCAAGGGCGACCAGCGCAAGGTCGTCGCCGTGATCGGCGACGGCGCGATGACCGCCGGCATGGCGTTCGAGGCGCTCAACCATGGCGGCGACGTTGAGGCCGACCTGCTCGTGATCCTCAACGACAACCAGATGTCGATCAGCGAGAACGTCGGCGCGCTGACCAAGATGCTCGCGCGCCTGATGGCGAGCCGCACGCTGAACCAGATTCGCGAACGCGGCAAGAAGATGATGAAGCGCGACGGCTTCCTGTGGCGCTTCGTCAAGCGCTGGGAAGAGCATGCGAAGGGCATGTTCGTGCCGTCGACGCTGTTCGAGGAATTCGGCTTCCACTACACCGGCCCGATCGACGGCCACGACCTGCCGCTGCTGCTGTCGACGATGCGCACGCTGAAGGGGCTCAAGGGCCCGCAGCTGCTGCACGTCATCACGACCAAGGGCAAGGGCTATGCCCCGGCCGAGCGCGAGCAGATCGAGTACCACGCGGTCGGGCCGTTCGATCCCGAAGCCGGCCTGGTCAAGAAAGCCGGCGGTGCGAAACCGACCTACACCGAAATCTTCGGCGACTGGCTGTGCGACATGGCCGCCGCCGACGGGCGCCTGTACGGCATCACGCCGGCGATGCGCGAAGGCTCGGGCCTCGTGCGATTCTCGAAGGAATACCCGCAGCGCTACTTCGACGTAAGCATCGCCGAACAGCACGCGGTCACGCTGGCCGCCGGCATGGCGTGCGAAGGCGCGAAGCCCGTGGTCGCGATCTACTCGACGTTCCTGCAGCGTGCCTACGACCAGTTGATCCACGACGTCGCGCTGCAGGACCTCGACGTGCTGTTCGCGATCGACCGTGCCGGCGTGGTCGGACCGGACGGTGCGACGCATGCCGGCAGCTTCGACCTCTCCTACCTGCGCTGCATCCCGAACATGGTCGTGATGGCGCCGTCCGACGAGGACGAATGCCGACGCATGCTGACCACCGGTTTCCTGCACGACGGCCCGGCCGCGGTGCGCTATCCGCGCGGCGCCGGTACGGGTGCGATGGTGGCGAAGGAACTGTCGACCTTGCCGATCGGCAAGGCCGACATCCGCCGGCACGGTCGCGGCATCGCCGTGCTCGCGTTTGGCGCGATGGTCGCGCCCGCCGCCAAGGTCGCCGAAACGCTCGATGCAACCCTCGTCAACATGCGCTTCGTGAAACCGCTCGACGAAACGCTGCTGCTCGAACTGGCGAAGACCCACGCGGCGTTCGTCACGATCGAGGACAACGCGATCATGGGCGGTGCCGGCAGCGGCGTGGCCGAACTGCTCGCCGCGCATGCACTCAACCTACCGGTGCTGCACCTTGGACTGTCGGACCGGTTCCTCGAACATGCAAGCCGCGAAGAACTGCTCGCGAGCGACGGCCTCGATGCGGCCGGTATCGAAACCGCGATCCGCCGCCGCTTCCCCGACCTGACCGTCGCGCCCGCGCTACGCAGCGCGGGCTGAATCGCGTCTCGCGGCGTCCCATGTGCGAGCGGCTTCAGCCGCGATGCGGTTGCCTGCCCGACCGGAGAAGCGTCGCGGCTGAAGCCGCTCCTGCAAAGGAAAGCGGGAACGCAGCGCGCCTACGCGATGTAGCCGCCCGGCACGCCCTTGGTCGCCACCGCGACCGCATCGTGCGGGTGCAGGCTCTCGTGATGCTCCGCGCGCACGCGGAAATCGGCGATGCGCGCGTCCGCGTCGAGCACGTGGCGGATGCGGCGCGCCGCGTCTTCGCAGAACATCAGGTTCTGTCCGTTGGCGAGCGCGAATGCCTGCTCGTCCTCGCGCTTGACCGCGGTCTGCACCGGCGTCTTCAACGCATGCTCCACCCGGTCGATGAGATCGTTGATCGGAAGGTCGTTGCCGGCGGCGAGCTTCACGCGCAAATGCGCGGTGCTGCGCTGCGCGTGCGGGGTGGCGACGATGCCATCGCTGCTGCCGAGCCAGGCGAGGATCCGCGCATGATCAAGCACGCGGTCGGCGGGAAAATCGGCGGCGAAGCGCTCCTGGATCAGCTGGCGCGCGAGCGCGCCGGACGCGGGGCACGTGCTCGAATACTGCACGTCGACATCGAGCTCGACGACGAATTCGCCACCGTGCAGGCAAGCGGCGATCTCGACCGGGTAGGAACGCCAGCCGCTGTGTCCGCTCGCCAGCGCGGCGCGACGCACGAGATGATCGAAGCGCACGCGCACCCACGCACGATCGGACAGGTCCGCATGCGAATCGAGAAAATCACGCAGCAGCCGGCGCAGGCTCGCCGGCGTCAGCGGTTCCGCCGACAGGTGGCGGTCGAGGTGCAGGTACAGACGCGACATGTGGATGCCGCGCACGTCCGCGCGCGCGAGGTTCACGAACGCATCGACGCGCGCACTGGCGCGCTGGGCGCGTCCATCCGGGTCGAGCAGCAACACCGGCAGCTCGATCCGCTGCATGCCGACGCGATCGAGGACTCCGGCCTGGTCGGCGTGGGCCTCGCTGGCGACATCGGGCAACGGGCGCTGCACGGGGGGCGTCGATGACATCGGGTATTCCTGTGAGGGCCTGGATCGCACGACGTGCGAACGCGGCGGGAGCCCGGCAAAGCTGGGGTCGCGGTCGCGCAGGTTCAATAGTTTAGCAAGGCGATCAGGCGCTTGCGTCTTTGGAGCGCATCCAGCGTCCACCCTGCCACGCCGCCCACGACGCACGCAGCGGCAGGCGCGCGAACGAGGCCTGCAGGGCTGCGAGCGGATCGCTGCCGCGCGCGGCGACGCGCATGCGCCAGCGGTCCGCGCTCGCGGTTGCGGCGCCGAGCGGTCCGCTGCGCGTGTTCGCGATCGCGCCGGACTCGGCGCGCAGGCGCTCGAGCCAGTCGCGCAGCGCACCGGCTTGCGCATCCGAGTGCTGCACGAGGTCGCCGCGCGCGAGACGGTGGCGCGCGAGCAGGTCGAGCGGCAAAGGCAGGCGTCCGTCGCGCAATGCATCGGCGAGCGCCGCGGTTTCTCGCAGGGCCCGCGACATGCTCCGCACGCGCGCGAGCGCTGGCGCGTCGATCGTCGCGAACAGGTCCGCCTCGATCGCAGCCAACGGCGCGTGCAGGGCCGCATGCGCGCGCAACAATGCCTGCATGTCGGCGGCAGGCTCGGCATCGCGCTGGGCCAGCGCGCCACCGATCACTTCATACCATCGCGCCAACGCGACCGCATCGAAACCCGGATGCGCTTGCAGCACCTGGGTCAGCGGGTGCCGCGCCGCATGCGCCGCGGCACGCGCGAACTCCTCGCCCCACCATTGCAGCTTGACGGCCGCCGGCTGCGCTTCGCGAATGCCGAACGCGGCGTGCTCGAGCTCGTGCACGAGGCAGGCGAACGCGGTGTAGGCCGGGCGGCGCGGAGCGCCGATGAAGTTCAGTGCGAGCCGCAACTCCGGATGCAGCAACGCCCACTTCGCCTCGAAACTGGCCAGCGGAGTAGCGTCGAGCTCCGCCATCATGCGAGGCCGAGTGGCGCGAGCAATCCGAGCGGCGTGTCGACGACGTCGTCCGCACCCCAAGCGCGCGGATCGCCGCCGTCGAGATAACCCCAGGCAGCGGCGATCGTGCGCGTTCCGGCGGCACGCCCGGCCTGCACGTCGCGCAGGTCGTCGCCGATCATGACCGCGTCGCAGGGATCGATGCCGGCCTGCTCGCACGCGAACAGGACGGGCGCCGGGTCGGGTTTGCGCACCGGCAGGCAATCACCGGTGACCAGCGCAACGCTGCCGCGATGGAAGTCCATTTGCGCGAGCATCGGCCGCGCCAGCCAGCCCGGCTTGTTGGTGACGATGCCCCACGCGACGCCGCGTTCCGCGAGGCGCTCCAGCACCTCGCGCATGCCATCGTACAGGCGCGTGTGGCGGGTCATCGCGACCGAATAAATGTCGAGGAAACGCGGCAGCCACTGATCGATCATCGCATCGTCGGCGCCGGCCAGTCCCTGGCGCAACATCGCGCGTCCACCGGCGGAGACGACGCGGCGCACCGCATCGACGTCGGGCGCCGGCGCGCCGAGTTCCGCGCACAACGACTGTACGGCTGCGATCAGGTCCGGTGCGGAATCGACGAGGGTGCCGTCGAGATCGAAGAATACCGCGCGCGGCACAGGCACGAGACTCATGCGGGCTTCGATGCGCAGGCGAGGTAGTTGACCGCGACACTCGTGGTCAATCGCGCCGAGCGCGTGAGCGGGTTGTAGGCGATGCCCGAGAGGTCGTCGAGCACGAGGCCGCTCGCGCGAAGATCCTTGGCGATCTCGCTCGGCTTGATGAATTGCGCGTAGTGATGGGTCCCGCGCGGCAGCAGGCGCAGCACGTGTTCGGCGCCGAGGATCGCCGCGCCGAATGCGAGCGGCGTGCGATTGAGCGTCGACAGGAACAATTTGCCACCGGGTTTGAGCAGTGTCGCGCACGCGGCGACGACGCTCGCCGGATCGGGTACGTGTTCGAGCATTTCCATGCATGTGACGACATCGAATGCGCCTGGCATTTCCGCCGCCAGCGCCTCGACCGCGACTTCGCGATAGTCCACCACAACGCCGCTCTCGTGCAGATGCAGGCGCGCGACATCGAGCACGGCCGGCGCGAGGTCGATCGCGACGACCTTGGCACCCGCGCGGGCGAGCGCTTCGCTGAGGATGCCGCCGCCGCAGCCGACGTCGAGCACTCGCACACCCTGCAACCGCACGCGATCGGCGACGTAGCCGAAGCGCACGGGATTGAGATCGTGCAGCGGACGCGATTCGCCGTCGGGGTCCCACCAGCGCGAAGCGAGACGATCGAATTTGCCGGTTTCGCTGCGATCGACATTTTCAAAAGTCATTGCAGCACCTCCGATGCGTCACGGGATTGCGCACGACCGACGGCTGCGGGTTGCTGCGGGCCGCGTGTCATGTCAGCCCGCAATCCGCTCGCGCCAGCGCCGCGCCTTCTCGCGCAGTTCCGCCATGTCGAGCTCGAGCAAAGCCCGCTCACGCAACTTGCGCACGCCTGCGATCCAGACGTCGCTGACCTGTTGTCGTCCCGCGGCATAGACGAGCTGCGAAACCACGTCGTACATCGGCTGCGTCTCGATCTCGTCGAGGCGGATCGCGGCGAGGTCGGCCTGCTTGCCGGGCTCGATCGAGCCAATGCGCTCGCTCCAGCCGAGCGCCTGCGCGCCACCGAGCGTCGCTGCATGCAGCGTGCTCGCTGCGTCGAGTGCGCTGGCGTCTTCGGCCACCGCCTTCGCGAGCAACGCGGCGGTGCGCATTTCGCCGAACATGTCGAGGTCGTTGTTGCTGGCGCAGCCGTCGGTGCCGAGCGCGAGCCTGACGCCGGCACGACGCAGTTTCTCGGCGGGGCAGAAGCCGGAGGCGAGCTTGAGGTTGGATTCTGGGCAGTGCACGACCGCGACGCCGGCCTCCGCGCACGCGGCGATCTCGGCGTCGGTGAGCTGCGTCATGTGCACCGCGATCAGGCGTTCATTGACGAGGCCCAGCGCCTGCATGCGCGCGAACGGACGCGCGCCGCGTTCGCGCCTGGCGTCCTCGACTTCGTGCGCGGTCTCGTGCAGGTGCAGATGCACCGGCAGGTCGAGCTGGTCCGACAGCAGGCGGATGCGCTCGAAACTCTCGTCCGACACCGTGTACGGCGCATGCGGCGCGAAGCTCGTGCCGAGCAGCGCCTCACCGCGGAATTCGTCGTGGACCGCGAGACCCTTGTCGAAATACTCGTCGCGCGTCGACGCCCACGCGCTCGGGAATTCGATCACCGGCAGCCCGACCATCGCGCGAAAGCCGAGGCGGCGGTAGGTCGCCGCCTGCACGTCCGGGAAGAAGTAGTTCTCGTTGCAGCAGGTGGTGCCGCCGCGCAGCATCTCGGCGACCGCGAGTTCGATGCCGTCGCGCACGAACTCGGGACCGATCGCCTTCGCCTCGGCCGGCCAGATGTGCTCCTGCAGCCAGCGCATCAGCGGCAGGTCGTCGGCAAGCCCGCGCATCAGCGTCATCGGGTTGTGCACGTGCGCGTTGACGAGGCCGGGGATCAGCGCGTGCTCGTCGAGGACGACACGTTCGCGCGGCGCGTAGCGTGCACGCGCGTCGGCGCTCGGCAGCAACGCGACGATGCGGTCGGCGTCGATCGCGACGGCGTGGTTTTCCAGCACGACACCGCGCGGTTCGACCGGGACGATCCAGCGGGCTTCGATGAGGAGGTCGATGGGTTGCAGCGTTTCACTCATCGTTCGTCGTCCCGGTGCAGGCCGGGACCCAGCGTCTCGCGCCCCGTCGGAATCTACTGCGAATCCATTTCAGACACTGGACCCCGGCTTTCGCCGGGGTGATTGATTCGCGACGCAAAAAATCCGGTGAGCGGATTTTTTTCTGCGAATCAATCACTTCACGCGCGACATGTATTCGCCGGAACGCGTGTCGACCTTGATCTTCTCGCCCTGGCTCACGAACAGCGGCACGCGCACGACCGCGCCGGTCTCGAGCTTGGCCGGCTTGCCGCCGCCGCCTGAGGTATCGCCGCGCACGCCCGGATCGGTCTCGGCGATCTCGAGTTCGACGAAGATCGGCGGCGTCACCAGCAACGGGGCGCCGTTCCACAGCGTCATGATGCAGACCTCGTTGCCCTTCAGCCATTTCGCCGCGTCGGCCATCGCGGTCTGGTCGGCGGCGATCTGGTCGTGCGTCGACGGGTCCATGAAGTGCCAGAACTCGCCGTCCGAGTAGAGGAACTCCATGTCGGTGTCCATCACGTCCGCGGCATCGACCGAGTCGGTCGACTTCATGGTCATTTCGACCGTGCGACCGGTCTTGAGGTTGCGGTACTTCACGCGCGTGAAGGCCTGGCCCTTGCCGGGCTTGACGTATTCGGTGTCGACGATCGTGCACGGGTAGCCGTCCACGATGATCTTCTGGCCGTTCTTGACGTCGTTCATGCCATAGCTGGCCATGCGTAACTCCTGATGTGATTTTCGGGTGGGCCGGTCCCGGCTGCGGCGTTCGGCGCGAATCCGCACCGGCGCTGTCGGGAGTCGCTGCACGAAAACGGCTAGAATGAGCGGTTCCGTGGCCAGCGTACCGGACCTATCCGCCCATGATACCTGCTAACCGCCCGCTGGCGCAGCCCGTACGCTGGCAGCAGCTGTGGCGCGAGGCGGTGACCGACGCGCGCGAACTGCTCGATCTGCTCGGCCTGTCCGCGCGCGCCTCCGACCTGCTGCCAGGGGCCGATACCGGCTTCGCCGTGCGCGTGCCGCGCGGCTTCGTCGCGCGCATGCGCTACGGCGACCCCGCCGACCCGTTGCTGCTCCAGGTCCTGCCGCGCGCAGCCGAACTCGGCGAGGTGCCCGGGTTCCGCCTCGACGCCGTCGGCGACCTTGCTGCCCGCGCGGCCCACGGCGTGCTGCACAAATATGCGGGACGCGCGCTGCTGATCGCCACCGGCTCGTGCGCGATCAACTGCCGTTACTGCTTTCGCCGCCATTTCCCGTACGCACAGGAGACCGCGGCCGCGAACCGCTGGGAACAGGCGCTGGAGCATGTCCGCGACGACCGCTCGATCTCCGAGCTGATCCTCTCGGGCGGCGACCCGCTCTCGCTATCGACCGCCAAGCTCGCCGAGCTCACGGCGGCCTTGCCCGACATGCCGCACATCCGTCGCCTGCGCATCCACACGCGCCTGCCCGTGGTGCTGCCCGAACGCATCGATGCCGAATTCCGCGACTGGCTCTCCGGCCTGCCCCTGCAGCGGGTCGTGGTCGTGCACGCGAACCATCCGCGCGAGATCGATGCCTCGGTCGCGATCGCGTGCAAGGCCCTGCGCGACGCCGGTGCGACCGTGCTCAACCAGTCCGTCCTGCTGCGCGGAATCAACGACGATGCGGACACGCTGGCCGCGCTGTCCGAGCGCCTGTTCGATGCCGGCGTACTGCCCTACTACCTGCATCAGCTCGATCGCGTCGCGGGCACTGCGCACTTCGAAGTCACTGACGATGCCGCGCTCGGCCTCATGGCGGCACTGCGGCGGCATCTGCCCGGGTACCTGGTCCCGCGCCTGGTGCGCGAAACGGCCGGCGCCCCGTACAAGGAGCCGATATTCGGCCTTTCGGACCTGACGGCCCCGGCGAAACCACGTGATCCCATCGAACGGCCCATGGAAATGGCCACCCGAATCCGGTAAATATCGGCAAAGCGCCACTGTATTTCAGCCGATGCTCCACGCGACCCCGTTACACTGTGCGCATCCGCGCGTCGCCACGGCTTGAGCCAGAGCCGGAGCCGCCCGCGAAGGACCGCCCGGAAGTCCGGCAGGACTTCCCCACCTGCATGGCCCTGACTCGCCGATGACCCGATCCGACAACATCATCAAGCTGCTCCTCGTCGACGACTCGGTCGACGATGCGGAGCAGACGATCAGCATACTGCGCAACGGCGGCATCGCCGTGCGGCCTGCACGCGCCGGTACCGACGTCGAGCTGGAGGCCGCATTCGAACAGCAGATGCCGGACCTCATCATCGTCGACATCGGCAGCAAGAACCTGTCGATCAAGCAGGTGCACGACGTCGCCGAACGCGGCGGCCGCGACATCGCCGTGATCGGCAGCGGCCGCGGACTCACCGAGGACGCGATCGTCAAGGCGTTTCGCGACGGCGCGCGCGCAATGATGCTGCGTGACTCGCACGAGCACGTGCAGATGATCGTGCGGCGCGAATTCGAAGCGCTGACGATGCGCCGCGGCGTGCGTCGCCTCGAAGCCTCGCTGCGCGAGTCGGAGCGCCGCTGCGAGGCGCTGCTCGACTCCTCGCGCGATCCGATCGCGTTCGTGCACGAGGGCATGCACGTGCGCGCGAACAAGGCGTACCTGGAGATGTTCGCGCTGGACGACTTCGAG
>Ga0068853_100000517_pt1 | contig 26170 bp, 23 predicted proteins | sample KBSCornC32_FD_65655 | JGI IMG/M metagenome (GOLD analysis project Ga0068853, IMG submission 65655) | Corn rhizosphere microbial communities from Kellogg Biological Station, Michigan, USA - KBS Corn C3-2 | ecosystem: Host-associated > Plants > Roots > Rhizosphere > Soil ... | reverse complement strand
GACCGTTTTGATCTCCGGATGCGCCGCCGCGACATAGTCGGGAATGAACCAGCCCTCGAACATCGGGTCCGAATAGGTCGTCCCCGCCTGCCGCACATTGTCGCCCTTGAGAGCGGCGTTCCACACATCGGCGACGCGCGTGATCCACATTTCGGGGGCCACTGCCGGTTGTCCATTGGCGCCCATCGATGAGGCCGTCGCGGCAAGGTCGCCGGGCACGATCTCGACGTCGCAGCCGAAATTCTGCTTGATCAGCCGCGCGTGGATCGCCGCGAGCAATTGCGCCGACGGCCACTGCATGCTGGCAATGGTGATCGTTTCGCCACCGCAGGGCGCGGCGCCCGCGGGCTCCTCGTCGGAGGCCGACGCGTCGGGCTGGTCCGAGGTCACGCCCGTCGCGGCGTCCGGCGGCGGGAGCGACACGATCGCGTTCTGGGCAAGGCTCGGAACGGTCATCGCCACGAGGGCCCAGGCCGCAAAAATCAATCTCAACATACCGCTTCGCCGCTCGCCAAACGGCGCGACCCTAAGCAGGCGCCGCCCTGTTAAGCAACCTCCCGGCGCTTTTGACCGGATGATCAAATCCGGGTGACTCCACTGCGACTTATGTGCAATATCGCCGCCAGCGGAGCGCCTTACCGGGGCTCCCATAAGCTGTTGCGACGCCCCTACAAGGCCGCAAAAGGCCGGTGGGGTGGGGCAACCCCAACAGAGGGACATCATGAAGAAAACCACCAAACTCGTCGGTTTCGTCGCCGCCGCAGCGCTTCTGGCTGCGACGCCGGCCTTCGCCGATGATCTGAAGCTCGGCGTGCTGCTCGGCTTTACCGGCCCGCTCGAAGCCATGTCGCCGCCGATGGAAGCCAGCGTCAAGCTTGCCCTGAGCGAGATCAATGCCGATGGCGGCGTCAACGGCCAGCAGGTCGGCGAAGTCTCCGCGGATGACGGCTGCTCCAACACCGACCTCGCCGTCGCTTCGGCCGACAAGCTGATCAACACCGATAAGGTCTCGGCCATCATTGGCGGCCTCTGCTCTGGCGTGACCATCGCCGCGGCCAACAGCGTTGCCATTCCGGCTGGCGTGCTGATGCTCTCCCCCTCGGCGACCTCGCCGGCGGTCACCACGATGGTCGACAAGGACCTCGTCTTCCGCACCGCCACCTCGGACGCCTATAACGGCCAGGTGCTGGCCAAGATTCTCTGGACCAAGGGCCTCAAGGACATCGGCATCACCTACGTGAACACCGACTACGGCAAGGGTCTTGCACAGTCGATCGCCGATGCCTTCACCGCCGATGGCGGCAAGGTCACGGCCAATATCGCCCACGAAGAAGGCAAGGCCGACTACCGCGCCGAGCTCGGCCAGCTCGCTGCCGCCGGCAGCAAGAACCTCGTGGTCGTGGCCTATGCTCAGGGTTCGGGTCACACCATCCTGCAGCAGGCCATCGAGAGCGGCGACTTCACCACCTATGCGGGCGGTGACGGCGTCGTCGACAATTCGCTGTTCGCCGGTATTGACCCCAAGGCCCTCGAGGGCATGACCGCGATGAAGCCCGGCTCGCCCGCGAGCCCCGGCATCGCCGCGTTCGAAGCCCTGGCCAAGGCCGCCAACCTCGATCCGACCTCGACCTACGTGCCGCAGTCCTACGACGCTGCATTCCTCCTCGCAGCCGCGCTCGAAAAGACCGGCGGCAAGAAGGAAGGTCTCTCCCAGGCGCTTCGCGATGTCGCGACCGCCCCGGGCGAAGTCGTCCTCCCTGGCGAGTGGAAGAAGGCTGCCGAGCTCATCAAGGCGGGCAAGGACATCGACTACCAGGGCGCTTCGGGCCCCGTTGAGTTCGATCCGGCTGGCGACGTCGCCGGCGTGGTCATCGAGATGACCGCCAAGGACGGCAAGTGGGTCGAAGTTGGCCCTGCCAACCCGTAAGGGCTGACGCATACGTCACGAAGGCCCGGGAACACTCCCGGGCCTTTTCGTTTGGGCCATTGGCGCCGGTTGTCCGAACCAATGATGACGAGGTGACGCGAACACTTGACCAATCAGGGTCATTCCCGCGAAAGCGGGAATCTCCGTTTGGAAATGAGCACCGAGTCAGAGAAAGGCCCCACCCTCGGGCAACGGCGCTCGCGCCCCTGAGAGCTGACTACTTCTCCCGCCGGATCACTTCCGGGATCAGCCCGCGCGGCGCGAACCTCAGGGCTAGCGTGATCACCAGCCCCAGGACGAACACCCGCATCTGGCTCGCCCGCGAATCCACATCGGGGATCGCCGGCCAGCCGAACTGCTTCAGCACGGCACTGATCTGATCGAAGATCGCGTGGCTCACCGGGTCCGACAGCGCCCAGACGAGATAGACGAACACCCCGCCGAACAGCGCGCCATAGCTGTTGCCCGCGCCGCCAACGATCACCATGACCCAGATCAGGAAGGTGTGGTTGATCGGCGCGTAGCCCGAGGGATCGAAGAGCTGATTGTAGCTGGCGAGGATCGCCCCGCCCAAACCCATCAGCACCGAGCCCAGGACGAACAGCTGCAGCTGCCGTTCGGTGACGTTCTTTCCCATCGAGCCGGCGGCGATGTAGTTGTCGCGGATCGCCCGCATCATGCGGCCCCAGGGACCGTGATAGGCGCGCTCGATGCCGTAGACGACCACCGCCAGCAACACGACCATCAGCAGCACGAACCCGCCACGCGCCAGGATGAATGAGTTGATCTGGCCGTAGCCGCTATTGAGGTAGTCGGTCACCGTCGGCACCGGCCACGGGATTGGCGACACCGTCAGCGTGCCGCGCGTCAACCAGTCCATGTTCTTGATGAAGGCGCGGATGATCTCGGACATGCCGATGGTCGCGATCGCGAGATAATCGCTCCTGAGCCCGAGCGAGATCTTGCCGATGACGTAGGCCGCCACTCCGGCAAGCGCCGCGCCCACCGCCCAGCCCACATAGATCGGCAGCCCGAGCCCGCCGACCCATCCGGCCCCCGAGTTCGTGTGCTCGATATAGTCGGCCGCCGGGTCGATCTGGGTGCGGTAGATGACGTAGGCCGCGAACCAGGCAATCAGGGAGACCCAGAACTGCACCGTGCCCGATGCGCCCAGCCGCCTGACCTGGCGGGCAAGAAAGACGATCCCGAGCCCGACGACCGCCGCAACGATCGCGCGGAACAGCAGATATGGACCCTCGGAATTCCAGAACCCCATATTGATCGGCATCGAGATGGAGGTGACCCCCATCGCGCCGACCATCAACAGGCCCATGATCGCGAGGTTGAACAGCCCGCCATAGCCGAACTGCAGATTGAGCCCGAGCGCGATCAGCGAGTAGCAGAGCGCCGTCACCATCAGCAGGAAGATGTTGGCGGTGCCGTTGACGAGGCCGACCACCACCATCAGCACAAACAGGGTCGCAAACAGGAGGAGGCCGCGGCGGGTCATGTCGAGACCCCCTTGAAGATGCCCGTCGGCCGCGACAGCAGCACCGCCACGAGGATCACGAACGAGACGACGAGCTTATACTCGGTCGGCACTAGTGCGAGGTTGGGGGCGTTGACGATGAAGTCGGGCAGGTAGGCATTGAACGGCTTGGTGACGACCGACCAGTCGAACACCGACAACGTCTCTGCAAATCCCACCAGGAACCCGCCGGCAATCGCGCCATAGGGCTGGCCCAGCCCGCCCACCACCGCCGCCGCAAAGATCGGCAGGATGATGTTGAATGCCAGGTCCGGCTTGAGTTGCACATCGAGCGCCAGCATCGTGCCTGCAAGGCACGCCAGCGCGCCCGAGATCAGCCACGTCATGCGCACCACGAGTTGCGTATTGATGCCCGAAACCTGCGCGAGGCTCGGATTATCCGACATGGCGCGCATCGCCTTACCGAGTCGCGATCGCGTCAAAAACAGCGCCAGCGCGATGCAGCAGACCAGCGTCAGCCCGATCATGAAGGCCTGCGGCTGCGTCAGCGTCAGCGGTCGCGTCGCCCCGAGCCAGCCAAGATCGATCCGGTACAAGAGCTTCGGCTCGTTCTGGAAGAAGCTGTAGCTCTGCGTGCCGGCGAACAGGCGCAGCACGCCCTGCAGCATCATCGTCACGCCGATCGAGGCAATGAGCAGCGTGATCGGTCGCGCCCCTCGTCGCCTCAGCGGCGCGTAGAACGCGATATCGAAGCCGTAAAGGACCAGCGCCGTCGCCGCCATCGAGACGGGGAGCACCACGATGCCCGAGGCGATCGGCCAGTGCAGTCCGAGCCCCGCAAAGAACGCCGCGAGCACAAAGCTGAAGAACGCCCCCATGGTCATCACGTCGCCATGCGCAAAGTGCGAGAAGCGAAGAATCCCCGCGATCAGCGTCACGCCCACCGCGCCCAGCGCATACACCGAGCCGATCACCAGCCCCGTGATCACCGCCTTGTTGATGATGAAGACAATGATGTCCACGCTCAGCCTCTCTTTGCCCCCCTCCCCCTTGCGGGGAAGGGTTGGGGGTGGGGGCGGCGCAGCATCAATATGACCGGCATGATATCAGCCCCCCAGAAAGCTCTTTGCGACTTCGGGGTCGGCGATGAGCTCCGCCCCTGTGCCGGTGAAGCGGTTCTGCCCCTGCGTCAGGACAAACCCGCGCGTCGCAAACGCCAGCGCCTGCCGCGCATTCTGCTCGACCATCAGGATCGCCACGCCCGCCTTGTTGACGGTGACGATCTTCTCGAAGATCTCCAGCACGAAGCGCGGGCTGAGCCCGGCCGAAGGCTCGTCCAGCATCAACAGTTTCGGCTTGCTCATCAGCGCCCGGCCCATCGCCACCATCTGCCGCTGGCCGCCCGAAAGCTCCCCTGCCAGCTGCCGGCGCTTCTCCTTGAGCACCGGGAACATGCCGTAGACTTCCTCGAGCGTGTCGGAGAAATCGTCGCGCCGGATGAAGGCGCCCATTTCGAGATTCTCCTCGACCGTCATCGAGGTGAAGACGTTCTTTTCCTGCGGCACAAAGCTCAGCCCCATCGGCACAAGCTTGTCGGGCAGCCAGTTTGCGATCTCCTGCCCGTCGAAGACGATGTTCCCCGAGGTGACCCGCAGAAGGCCGAAGATCGCCTTGAGGGTCGTCGACTTGCCGGCGCCGTTGGGCCCGACGATCACACCGATGTCGGACTGCTCGATGGCGATGTTGACGCCGTTGAGGATCGGCACCGCGCCATAGCCGCCAACGACATCCTTGACCTCGATGATCGGCATTAAGGCGTGCCCCCCAAAAGCATGTCCCCGCGAAAGCGGGGATGGGGCCGGTTTTGGGCTAAGGACGCGGTCATCAAGCGACTTCCGCCGGTGAGCCGAAATAGGCTTCGACGATCGCCGGATTGGCGCGGATTTCGGCCATCGGCCCTTCGGCGATCTTTTCGCCCTGCGCCATCACGATCACCGGATCGCAGAGTCGGCCGATCAGGTCCATGTCGTGCTCGATGACGAAGAAAGTGTAGCCGAGCTCGTGATTCATGCGCTCGATGTTGGCCGCGAGATCCTGCAGCAGCGTCCGGTTCACGCCCGCCGCGACCTCGTCGAGCAACACCACCTTGGCATCGACCATCATCGTGCGGCCGAGCTCGAGCAGCTTTTTCTGCCCGCCGCTCAGATTGCCGGCGAGCTCATTCTTGACGTGCCCGAGCTTCAGGAAATCGATGACGTCGGCCGCCTTGCGCCGGACCTCGGCGTCGCGCGCCTTGACGACACCCGGATTGAACCACGCCTTGAAGATGTTCTCGCCGGGTTGCGCCGGCGGCACCACCATCAGGTTCTCGAGCGCCGTCATGTTCGAGAACTCGTGCGCGATCTGGAATGTCCTGAGGATCCCGCGATTGAAGAGCTCATAGGGCGGCAGCCCCGTCACGTCCTCGCCATCGAGCAGGATATGGCCGCTGTCGGGCGCGATATTGCCCGCCACCAGATTGAACAGCGTCGATTTCCCGGCCCCGTTCGGGCCGATGAGCCCGGTGATCGAGCCGCGCCGGACGCTGATCGAACAATTGCGCACGGCCTTGAGGCCGCCAAAGCTCTTGCTGACGTCCTGGACGTCGATGACTACGTCACCCGCCACCCGTGCCCCACCTGACCAATCCGGCTCTTCGGTTCCCGGCGTGACACCGGGCCTCTATCTGGCCGTTGGAGCAACAATGCACATATGTTGACCAGTCGGTCAAACGTTCAGAGCGCGGCCAGCACAGCGTCCGCCGTTGAGCGGTTGACGGCCATCAGCGTGTTGTAGAGAGTTGCGAGCCGGATCAGCGCCTTGACGTCCACGTCGTGCGGCTGCGCCGTCAGTGGATCGACAAAAAAGATCAGCACGTCGATCTTGCCCTCGGCGATCATCGCGCCGAGCTCGGCATCCCCGCCCAGCGGTCCGCTCAGGAGGCGCGTGACGTTGAGCCCCGTGCCGTCGATCACCCGGCCGCCGGTGGTTCCGGTTCCCCAGAGCTCATGGCGCGCCAGGGCGTCGCGATTCTTGAGCGTCCAGGCGACGAGGTCGTCTTTCTTGTCGTCATGCGCGACGAGGCCGATCCGTGCCATCCCGGCTCTCCGTTCAATCGGCTGCGTCAGAACTCCGCCCATTCCTTGTCGACGGCCGCGTTGCCGTGACTGAGGTAGCTCTTGGCGGCATTGCGGACGCGTTCCTGCAGGCCCTTGATGCCGCGGGCGGGAGCGGGCTTGTCGGGCTGGGCCGCTGAGGGCGCCATATGGTCCTCGGCCCGGAACTGCTCGACGATGCCGTCGAGCTCGCGGGCCTGTGCCTCGGCGCGTTCGATCGACGCATTGGTCTCCTCGACCAGCGCAGCATTGTGCTGCGTCATCTCGTCGAGCTGACGCACCGCATTGTTGACTTCCCCGATCGAAGACGCCTGGTCCTGGCTGTCGCGGGCAATGCCGTTCATCAGCTCGTTCGACGAGCGCGCCGCATCGACCATGGCGACGAGCTTGCCCGCCGCCTCGACCACGAGCTTGGAGCCGGTCTTGACCTCGGCGCTCGACTGCTCGATCAGGCCCTTGACCTCCGCTGAGGCCTGCGCTGCAGATTGCGCCAGCCGCCGCACTTCGACCGCGACCACCGCAAAGCCCTTGCCCGCCTCCCCCGCGCGCGCCGCTTCGACTGAAGCGTTGAGCGCCAGCAGGTTCGTCTGGAAGGCAATATCGTCGATCAGCCCGATGATGTTGGAGATCTTGCCCGACGACGCGGTGATCTTTTCCATCGCCTCGGTGGCATTGTGCATCACCACCCCGCCTTCCTCGGCGGTGCGTGTCACGGTTGCGGCGACCACGCTCGCATCCTTGGCCCGCTGCGCGTTCTGCATCACCGTCGCTGCCAGCTGCTCCATCGTCGCCGACGTCTCCTCGATCGTCGCCGCCTGCTTGCTGGTGCGCTCGCTGAGGTCATTGGAGCCCGACAGGATCTCGCCCGTCGCCTGCTTGAGCGCTTGCGAGGTTCCCTTGAGCTGGGCGACGATGCCGCTCAGCTTCTCGGCCACGGCATTGGTGTCCATCTTGAGCCGCTTGAACGCACCCTCGTACTGACCCTCGACCCGATGCGTCAGGTCCGTCTGCGCCAGTGCCGCCAGCACCCGGCCCGTCTCGCTGAGCCCGCGGTCCACCGTCTCGACCAGATTGTTGATCGAACCGGCGATGGTGTTGAGCTCACGGTCGGCGAACTGCGCCTCGACCCGCTTGCTGAAGTCCCCGTTGACCGCCGCGTCCACCACTTCGCCGAACGCCTGCTGCAGCGACGTCATCATCGCGGTGCGCTCGATGCGCCGTTCTTCCGACGCCGTCCGCTCGCCCTCGGTCATGCTCATGACCTTTTGCGCATTCTCCTTGAACACCTCGACCGTGCGCGCCATCTCGCCGATCTCGTCGCCACGGCCGGTACCTGCCACCGCCACGTCGAGCTGTCCCTCGGCCAGCAGCTTCATCGTCGCATTGAGCCCGCTGATCGGCTTGGTGATCGAGCGCGACAGCAGATAGGCCAGCACCGCCGTGCCCACGATCAGCCCGATGCCAATCAGCAGCAGCAGGTTCCGCAGATTGACCACCGGCGCCAAGGCCTCGGCGGTGCCGATCACCGTCACCAGCGCCCATTTCTGCCCGAACGGGGTCATCGGCACTGCCGTCGCCAGCATTTCCATGCCGCGATAGTCGGGCAGGGTGCCTTGCGCCAAACCGCCCGCCAGCGCCGCATCCACCTCCGGGGCGTGGAATTCGGCCTTGAGCGTGTCGTTCTCCTTCGTGAATGGGGAGTCGCTGCGGAACTTGTAGTCCGACCCGACGATGAACGCCTCGCCAGTCTCCCCGAGGCCGTTCCGCGACGACATCGCATCGTCGATCCCATGGGGCGGAAGCTCAACGGCGATGACGCCCTCGAGATTGCCGTCAGCATCGGCGACCGGAGCGGCCATGAAGCAGGTCGGATTTCCGCCTGCCGGCTTGTAGGCAACGTCATCGGCAAAGAAGATTTGTTTGGGATCCTTGCTCGCCAGCGCCGCTTGGAACGCCCTTCCAAGCCCGGTGTCGACATACGGGCCGCCCTTGGCGACGTTGGTCCCGAAATCGTCGTGCTTACCCACGCTGTAGATCACGTCCCCATCCACATTGAGGACTAGAATGTCGCTATAGCCGCGCGCCTGCATTTCCGAGCGGAAGAGCGGGTGGAAGTTGTTGTGGTTAAAATTGTAGTTGAAGGTATAGGTCGAGATATCCATCTTCTCGCGCTGTCCTTCGGGATTGGGGTTCAGCGTGATGTAGGCGTTTCGAACCGTTTCGCCCGGGCTATTGGTCTGCGACCATATGTTCTCGAACAGCTTGGTGGCCTGCACGCCCAGATCGCCAGTGGTGATCCGCATGATGTTGGCGGCGGTGCTCTTGTAGTACGTCGTCACCTTTTCGGCGCGTTCCGTCGCCACCGAGCGCAGGCGCTCCTGCGTCATGTCGGTCATGATCGAGGCGCTGATGAAATACGCCACGACACCGATGCCCGCTCCGATCAACAACCCCGTTCCAATCAGCGCCAGCGGCAGCTTTTGCGCGATCCTGATCCTGGAAAATAAGGCCATCAGACCGTCCCCCGTGTTCGTCGCGGGAATCCTAGTCGAACATGGCTAATTTCTGATTACGGAACAGGCAGCCTGCGCGAACTGCGGGCAGGCGAGCGCGTCAGCTCAGCGCGCCGATGACCGCTTCGATGCGCTTTTTCATCGTGCCGGCATCGAACGGTTTGATGATGTAGTTGTTGACGCCGAACGAGATGGCTTCCTTGACCTGCTCCTTGTCGGAGCGGCCCGTGGCCATGATGAAGGGCATGCCCGCCGTCTTGGGATGCTTGCGGATCACGCGCAGCAGCGTCAGCCCGTCGATGTCCTCCATGTTCCAGTCCGAAATGATCAGCTGGACGTTGGACTTTTCGAGCTTGCCCAGCGCGTCGCGGCCGGACTTCGCTTCGATGATGTCTTTGAAGCCGAGCTGCGTCAGGATGTATTTGCAGATGCCCCGCATGGACTGCTGGTCATCCACGATCAGGACGCTGATCTCGCTGGCCTTCGGCATCGATACGCAAACCCTTTTGGTGCCGGGAGACAGTGCGGCACCAGTGGCAAACTAGGGAGAAATCGTTACCATTCCCTCAACCCGGTCGATCGGCTCAGGCCGCGGATTTGAGTCGCGTCAACGCCGCTGCGACGCGGCCGGCGACGGCCTCCACGGCCACCTGCTCGATCACCGCGCCCTCTTCGAACGCGACCCGCGGCATGCCGTAGACGAGCGCCGAGCTCGCCGACTGGCCGATCGTATAGGCGCCGGCATCTCGCATCGTCTTGAGCCCGGTCGCGCCGTCGCGGCCCATGCCCGTCAGGATCACACCCACGCTCAACGACCCGGCGACTTTGGCTACCGACTGGAACAGCACGTCGACGCTGGGCCGGTGGCCCGAGACCAGTGCGTCCTCGCCGAGCCTCGCGCGAAACTGGCCGCTCACGCGCTCGATCCGCATATGCCGGTCTCCCGCCGCAACATAGGCGTGGCCATCGCGCAGCGGCATGCGGTCCTCGACCTCGCTGACGTCGATGTCGCACAATTCATCGAGCCGCGCGGCAAAGCGCCGGGTGAACCCCGGCGGCATGTGCTGCGCGATAACGATGGGCGGGCAGTCGAGTGGCATCTGGGTGAGCACGGTGCGGATCGCATCGACGCCGCCTGTCGATGCCCCGATCGCAATGACGGTGCCGGCCGGCGCCGCCGCCGTCACCAGCTTGGCCTGCGATCCGCCGGCCGTCCCCGGCATCTTGACCCGCGAGTGCGCAGCCGCTCGCACCTTCTCGCGCAGATCCGCGCCGAACGCCTCGATTCCCCCCGACAGGTCGGCCGAAGGCTTGGCCACGAAATCCACCGCGCCCAGCTCGAGCGCCAGTAGGGTCTCGCTGGCGCCCTTCTTGGTCAGCGTCGAGACCATGACCACCGGCAGCGGATGGAGCCGCATCAGCTTGTCGAGGAAGGCGAGCCCGTTCATGTTGGGCATCTCGATATCGAGCGTCACGACGTCCGGCGTGAGCGTCTTGATCTTCTGGCGCGCCTCGAGTGGATCGGAGGCAACGCCGATCACCTCGATGTCGCCGTCCCGTGCGAGCGTTCGCGTCAGCACCTCGCGGATCAGGGCGGAATCGTCCACCACCAGAACCTTGATCGTCATGCCGCACCCCTCTCATTCGCTGACGCCGGCATCTTGCTGCCGCGCGCCTGGTAAACCGTCTTGCCGACAAGCTTCAGTCCGGTGGTCCCCGCGTCGACATGTTCGGAGTGACCGATATAGAGAAAGCCGCTTGGCCTGAGGATCGCCGCGAGCCGCGAGAACACATCGTGCTGCGTTCCCCGGTCGAAATAGATCGTGACGTTCCGGCAGAAGATCGCGTCGAACGGACCCGACATCGGCCAGGGCGCCATCAGATTGAGCGGCTTGAAGGAGATCAGTCGGGCGGCCGCTGCCGGCACCCTCACCCGGCCGCCCTCGACATCCTCGAACAGCGCGCGGCGCTCGGCCGAGAGCCCGGCAGTCTCGCTCACGGGATAGGTCGCGGCCGCCGCCTTGGCGAGCACCGCGGTATCGATGTCGGTGGCCAGGATCTTGAAATCCCAGCGCCTCAGATCGGGATAGGCCGCGAGCAGGCAGAGCGCGATCGTGTAGGGTTCCTGCCCCGTCGAGCAGCCCGCCGACCAGATGCGCAACCGCTTGTCGGGGCGCATTTTCATCAGCTCGCCGACATAGGAAACCAGGTGAGTAAAATGATGTTCTTCCCGCCAGAATCGCGTCAGGTTCGTCGTCAGCGCGTTGACGAACTCCTGCTCTTCGACGGGATCGGACTGGCCTTCCAGCCGATCGAGCAGCGCCCCGAAGGAACCAAGATTGCGGGTCCGAACCATGCGCGACAGCCGCGCCACGACCAGCGTCCGCTTGGATTCGCTCAGCGAGATTCCGGCCTGCTCGTAAAGCCGCCGGCGCACGCGCTCGAATTCGCTGTCGCTGAGCGGAATGTCGTTGACGTCGAGCATCATGACCCTGCCTGCTGCCGCCGCGCCGGCAGGGTCATGGCGTGGCCGCTTGCCTGGCTCATCCCCGTGAGCTGTGTCTCGAGCCGGCTCACCGCGCTGCCGCCTTCGTCGAATGAAGCGGCCACCTCGTCCGTCCCGCTGTTGAGGCTGTCGAGCCGCGTCTCGAGGCCGGACAGGATGGTCCGCAGATTGCGCGCTTCGGTGAGGCCCGCACCCGATTGCGTGCGGCTGGTCGTGACCAGCGCCCGGATATCGCGGGCCGTCCGTTGGGTCGACTGCGCCAGCTGGCGCACTTCGTCCGCCACCACGGCGAAACCCGCGCCCTTTTCCCCGGCGCGGGCGGCCTCGACCGCGGCGTTGAGCGCCAGCAGATTGGTGCGGAAGCTCACGTCCTCGATCGCCGACATGAGCTTGTCGATCTCCTGCGTGGTACCGTCGACGCCGCCGGCAGCCGCATTGGCGCGTTCCGCCGCGAGGGCTGCCTCCCCGAGCGCCGTGCGGGCCTCGCGGCCAAGCGTGCGCAGTCCGTGTGCCTTGTCGCGGCCCCGCTCGAGTGCCTGCCCGGCAATGCTGACGCCTGTCTTGCCGCTCTCGGCGAGGTCAGCGATCGAGCTGATTGCTGCGCGGTATTTGTCGATCGCGTCGAGAACGGCGCGCATCTTGTCCTCGAGGCCGGAGCGCGCCTCGGCTTCGCTGTCGCGCTGTTCCTCGAGCGCGCCCACATAATCGGCGATCTCGCGCAATTGCGGCGACAGCCCCGAATTGGAGGCGCGCATCTGGGCCGAGAGCGGCTCTCCTGCCGCCAGACGCTTCAGCGCCGACATGCCCAAATCGAGCGCTTCGAGCCCGTCGGTCAGCACGCGCAGACCGGGCGCCGTTTCGAGGGCTCCGCTGTCAAAGCGGAAGCCCGTGTGGCCGCCCGCCAGGGCACTGGCAAAGGCATCGAGATCGTCGTCCGAAATATAGGCGCCGGCCGGGACGAACTCGATCACTGCGCGGCCCTTGCCGATCGGCCGCTGCGTGCCGCGGAACCGCGCGCCGCCGATGGTGACCAGCTCGTCGGAAGCCATGCCTCCAGCTGCGTAGCCCGGCCCGAGGAGCAACTCGACATCGGCGCCCTCGATCGCCCGCGGGCTGATGTCGGCGAGGCCGCGCGTCACCTCGAGGATGACACCGTCCGCGCCCACGATCAGCGCCGGACGGGCCAGCGCAGCAAACGCCGCCTTGAACGGACCCGTCCGCTCGAGCCGCGCCGCCAGATTGGCGATGATTGATTCGACACTTGCCGGCGCGGTGTCGTCCTTGCCGACGCCCACCGCCTTGCCCAGCTCTGCGAGGCGCCGCTCCATCGCCCGCTCGACCCGGCCGGCAACCCAGAGCGTGCTGGCGAGCGCCGAAATCACTGCCACGACCGCGATTGCCGCTCCCACCGGCCCGCCGGGCAGGAAAAATATCGCGACGCCGGCGATGGCGGCGGCCAACAACCAGACAACATCGATGATGACGGCGACCTGTGTGCGGCGCATCTGGATCGAGTGGGAGGAATGCCCGATCCGACCCTAAAATCGGAATGGTTAACCAAATGCTTAGAGCGGCGGCCCGAGGTAGGATTTCGGTGAGGAATCCCGCCGCTCCAGCTAGAACAATTCGATGTCGTCGAGCGCCGGCGCGGGCGGCTTGGGCGCCTGGCGGGCTCCCACGATCGTGAGTTCTTCCCGGGCCACATTGGTGGCGGCGGCGCTGTCGAGGCGCTTGATCATCGCGCGCCCGGAATAGGGCTTGTACATGACCCGGCGCGCATAGGCGCCGCCGACATCCTCGCTCGCAATCTCATAGCCTTCGTCGCGTAGGAAATTGCGCACGAACTCGATGTTCTTGGCCCCCACATCCGACAGCGCGGCCGAGATCAGGCCGCCGCCAAAGATCTTGATCTGCAGGCTCGACTTCCGTCCGCTGCCGCGCTGCAGCACCTTGTTGATCAATTGCTCCATCGCGAAGGCGCCATAGCGGGCCGAGGCGCCGAACGTGTCGCGGGACGAGCCGGCGGGTTCGGCGAGCAGGAAGTGGTTCATGCCGCCCACATTGCTCTCGACGTCACGGATGCACGCCGAAATGCATGAGCCCAATACGGTCGAGAAGGTGAGATCTTCCTCGCAGCCGACCAGGCAGTCACCCTGATGGACGTTCGTCACCACGCCTCTGTCGAACGGCGTCGCGGCGGCCTCTGCTTTCATTTTAGGCAATCGCCCTCTGACAAGGTTGTCATCGACAATAGAGCGCTATTCCTTAGTGAACTTCTAACCAGTTTCAGCAACGATGCGCGTGTCGATACCCGGCGGGAGAGCGGTGCGCGTTCCTCAGGGTGATGACGCGTGTCTTGGGGGTTAGTCCGGCTATGTCGCTGCAAAAGCTTGCTCGTGAACTCGATGAAACCGGACGGCAAACCGCAGCGATGGTCGAAGGCATTGCCGGGGCGCTCGAGGTTCTCTCGGACAAATCGCTGAACTGCGACCAGGTGCGCAGGCAGGCGACCGCGATCATCATCAATGCGCTGCAGGGCCAGGATCGCATCGAGCAGCGCTGCCAGAACATGGCCCTCGCCGTGCGTCAGTTCGCACTGCTTCCCGCCACCGCGCCCGACTCCGACTATGAAGAGATCTGGGCCAATCTGGTCCTCGACGAACTGCGCGTGCCTTCTCTGTCGGGCGTCGCCGGCATGACCCCCTCACGCGGCGACGTCGATCTGTTCTAGCTGCTCGCTATCGCCGGATAGAGATCGTCCCAGCGTGGGTTGGTCTCGCGGAACAGGTCGAGCTTCCAGTCCCGCTTCCACCGCTTGATCTGCGTCTCCCGGGTGATCGCGGCTTCGATTGAGTTATGCACCTCGAACCACACGAGGCGGTCGACGCTGTGGGTCTTGGTGAAACCGGGGACGACCTTCTGCTTGTGCTCCCAAACCCGCGAACCAGATTGTTGGTCACGCCCGTGTAGAGGGTCCCGTTGCGTCCCGAGGCAAGCAGATAGACGAAGTAGGTCTTGGTGAGCACGGGGCCGCCTCCCCACGGGTGTCGTCCCTGCGAAAGCAGGGACCCAACTCTCCTCGGATGCTGCGGCTGCATGGGTCCCAGCTTTCGCAGGGACGACACCTTTCCTGACTGGGCCGTGTGAAAAAAAGCTAAGCTTCGACCTTGGCCCCGCGTACCACGGCGGCCAGATCGATCAGCCCGACCATGCGGCTGTCATAGGTCACGATGCCGTTGAGCAGCTCGGTGTCGAGAGAATTGCCTTCCGGCACATTATGGATGTCGTCCTTGCTGACCGTGAGGATGTCACTGACCGCATCGACCAGCATGCCCACCCATTTGTCGCCCACCGACATCACCACGACCACGTGGTTCTTGGTGGCCGAGGTCTGCCCGTCGCCGAAGCGCGCGCGCAGATCGAAGATCGGCACGATCGTACCGCGGAGGTTGATCACGCCCCGCACATAGTCGCGCGTGTTGGGCAACGGCGTCGCTCCGTTCCACGCCCGGATCTCTCGCACCGTCGTGATCTCGACCCCGTAGGTCTGCTCGCCGATCGAAAACGCGATGAGCTGCAGCGAATTCTGCATGTTCACCGGCGCCGTGCCGTAGTCGTCCTTGTACGCGAGGTTATCCATTTCCTATTCCCCTGCCGCCCATCCTAGGCGGCGTTACGGTGAAACTCATGGCTCTTGAGGCCCTGCACGTCGACGATGAGCGCGACATTGCCGTCGCCCAGGATCGTGCCGCCCGCGATGCCGTCCACATGCTCGAAATTCTCTTCGAGGCTTTTGATCACGACCTGCTGCTGGCCGATGATATCATCGACCACCAGCGCGACTTTGTTGCCGCCCTCGGCTTCGCACAGCACGACGAAACGGTTGGCCATCTCGCGCGCGCTCATTTCGAACCGCTCGCTGAGATCCACCACCTGCACGTATTCGCCGCGCACGCGCAGCACCTTGCCGCCCGACGGCGTGCGGCCAAAATCCGCGCGCGCGCACTGGATGGTTTCGACGATCGAGCTGAGCGGCACCACGTAGGGAGCCGGGCCGACCTTGACCAGCATCACGTCGAGCACCGCCAGCGTCAGCGGCAGTCTCAGCGTCATGCGCGTGCCCTGCCCGGTGCGCGAACGCACATTCACCGAGCCGCCGATCTTCTTGATGTTGGAGAGCACCACGTCCATGCCGACGCCGCGCCCGGAAATGTCCGACACTTCGCTCGCCGTCGAAAAGCCCGGCGCGAAGATCAGATTGTCGATCTGCTCTTCGGTCAGCTGCTGGTCGGGTCCGATCACCATGCGCTGGCGCGCCACCTCGAGCACGCGCTCGCGATTGATGCCGGCGCCGTCGTCCTCGACCATGATGAGGATGTTGCCGCCCGCCTGCTCGGCCGAAAGCCGGATCGTGCCGATCTCGGGCTTGCCCGCGGCCTTGCGCTTCTCCGGGGTCTCGATGCCGTGGTCGGCCGAGTTGCGGATCATGTGCGTCAAGGGATCGGAAAGTTGTTCGATCACGGTCTTGTCGATTTCGGTCGCCTCGCCGATCGTTTCGAGCCGAATCTGCTTGCCGGTCTTCTGCGCCAGCTCGCGCACCAGGCGCGGCATGCGCGAGAACACCGATTTCACCGGCTGCGCGCGGATCGCCATCACCGCATCCTGCAGCCCCCGTGTCGTCTGCGCCAGCACCTCGAGACCACGCACCAATTCCTGGTAGCGGGCCTTGAGCATGTCATCCATCTGCTGGGTGAGCATCGATTGCGTGATCACCAGCTCACCGACCATGTTCACGACGCGGTCGACCTTGTCGAGGTCGACGCGGATCGATTGAATGCCGGCGCCACGACGATCCTCGGGTCCCGCGCGGCGGTCGTCGGCGTCCTCCGCGGGAGGCGCCGCCGCTGGAACTGGTGCAAGACCGGCGAGCAGCTTGGGCACCGGAGGCGGCGCTGCGGGCGCGCGCTTGACGGTTTCCTGCTTGAGCTCGTTGGCCAGCGCCTCAAAGCCCGGCATGGCATCATCCGGATCGGCCTTGGGCGTGACCATCGCCGCGAGCTCGGCCAGCGAGTTGGCCTCGGCCGGCTTGGCGCCCCGAGGGGCCAGCGGCATGATGGTGAGATCGCAATTGCCCTCGACGAACTCGAAGACTTCTCCAATCGTTTCCGCCGTCGCGGTGGGCGAGACCAGCGTCAGCTCCCAGCTGCAATAGACCCCGAACGGCTCGAAATCGGCGAGCGGCGGAATCTCCTTGAGCTTGGCGACGACATTGAGCTCGCCCAGGCTCGCCAGCTCGCGCAGCAGCAGCAGTGGATCGTTGGCGCGCGCATAGAGCTCGCTGTGCGGCGTGAAATGGATTTCCCAATGACCGCGCTCGGCCGCGAGCGGAGGTTGGGCAAAGCTGTCCTCGCCCGCGACGTCGGCCGCCGGAGCAGTGTCGAGATTGACCGCCACCGGGGTGAAATCGATATCGAAATCCTCGAGCGACTCGTCCGCCGCGGCGCCCGCCGTCTCGGCGGCGTGACCAGTCGTCAGCGCGTCGAACTGCGCCCGCTCGACCCCACCATAATTGCCGCCCAGCGATTTGCCCGCTTTCGCCGCCGACACGAAATCGGCGACGATGTCGTTGGCGCGAATGCACAGCGTCGTCACGCTCGGCGTCAGCTGCAGCCGGCCGTCGCGGACGTGATCGAGCAGCGTCTCATAGGCATGCGCGAACGCCACCAGCTCGGTGAAGCCGAACGCCCCGCCGCCGCCCTTGATCGAGTGGATCGCGCGAAAAACCGCGTTCAGCCGGTCGGGCGAACGATCGCCGGCCTGGATGGCGGCAAATTGCTCTTCGAGCTCGAGCAAAAGCTCCGAGCATTCGTCGAAATAGGTTGCTTTGAAATCGTCGAGATCGCTCATCCGGGCTCCGGGCCCTGAACTCAGTGCACCACGCGGTGGATCACCGAGATCAGCTTTTCGGGGTCGAAGGGTTTGACGATCCAGCCGGTGCCGCCGGCAGCGCGGCCCTGATCGCGCTTGTCCTGGCTGGTCTCGGTGGTGAGGATGAGGATCGGCAGGCTGTTATGGGCGCCCGAAGCACGCACCTGCTTGATGAACTCGATGCCGTCCATCACCGGCATGTTGATGTCGGTGATCACCACATCGACGTTCTCGTGCGAGAGCACGTCGAGGCCCTTCTGTCCGTCCTCGGCCTGGAGCACCTCGAATCCGGCATTGCTGAGTGTATGGTGCAGCATTGCCAGGATGGTGCGCGAATCGTCGACCGTCAGGACACGCATCAGAAACTACCCCTTCATCAATGGACCGAACGCGGCGCTGAGGCCGAGCCGGTCGATCGCCGAACGCATCGCAGCGCTGGCGCCGGAAATGGAAAAGCCAAAGCTGTTGCGCCGCGCCGTCTCGGCCGCGCTCACCAGCATCAGCAGGGCATTGGTCGAAACCCGCTCGACCGCATGGCCATCGATGTCGACCGTGCCCAGCTCGACCGCTTCGATCAGCCCATCGCGGACCACATCGAGAGCGTCGAGATCGACGATCGTCGGCAATGCCAATGTTCTCGCGGCGTCGGACATGTTTGCCCCCGGGCCCGTCAGGACCCCGCCAGCAGTCTCCACGGGAACGGTTTAAGAAGTGCTAACCAATCGAGGGGTTTAGGGGCCGGGCCCCGCCGATCATGGGCCTTCGATGGCCGCGAGGATGCCGCGCATCTCGACGCCTTCCAACGTCGCGGGAGACCATCGCGGCGCCTGATCCTTGTCGACCAGCACCGCGCGCACGCCCTCGGCAAAATCCGGCCGTCGGATCATCTCGTGCGCAAGCTTCAGATCGAGCGCGAGCGTCGCCGGCACGCTCATCAGCTCGCGCGCCCGCAACTGCGCATAAAAGATGGCAATGAGCGCCGTCGGGCTCCGCGTGTCGAGCAGCGCCGAAATCTCGTCCAGCTCAGCCAGCCCTCTCGCCCGCGCAATGAATGCCGCGGCGGACTCGAGCGCCGGCTCCGTCTGCAGACGATCCGCCGCATCGCAGAACGGCGTCGCGCCCGCGTCGATCGATTGCTCCTGCATGAGCAACACGATCGCCTGCGCCGGATCGGGCGCGGACGCCGCTTGTGCCAGAACTTCGACCAGCCCCGCCGCAGCCTCGGGCCGGATCGCCGCATCGGCGAGCCCGAGCTTGAGCGCGTCCGCTGCGCCCACGCTCACCCCGCTCATCAGGAACAGCAGCGCCCGGTCCAGTTCCGTCTGCGCCAGGATCGCATTGGCCCCGACATCGGAGAAAAACCCGATCGCAGCCTCCGGCATCGCAAACCGCGCCCCCGGCTGCGTGAACCGGAAACGGCAATGCCCGGCTATGCCGATGCCGCCCCCCATCACGACGCCATGCGTCAGCGCGATGGTCGGCTTGCCATACCCGGCAATGAGCCCGTTCATCTCGTATTCCGCCGCGAAATAGGAATCGGCCAGCTCCGGCCGCCCGGCGATCACATATTCCCGCGCCGCCCGCACGTCGCCGCCCGAACAGAAACCCTTCTCGCCATTCCCCGTGAACAGCACCGCCCCGATCGCCGGATCTTCCGCCCAGCCCCGCAGTGCGGCCTTGATGCCCTCGATCATCTCGAGGCTCAGCGCATTGATCGCCCGCGGCCGGTTGAGCGCGATCCGGCCGAGACGGCCCTCGACGCTGATCTGGAGTTCCTCGTTCGACATCGTCTCTTCCACCGGGTCATTCCCGCGAAAGCGGAATCTCTGTTTGATGCCACCAGACAGGATAAGAAAACAGGGGCTACCGCTTTCGCGGGACCGACATCGCGGCGAAACGCCGGTTCTCATCGCGGGTTCGGGGTGCTATCCCGCGCTCATGCCTGCCTACACCCCCCTCAGCAACGTCGCCCTTACCGGCCTCGCCCGCGACCTCGCCAAGCGCGCCGACGACAACAAGCCCATCCGCATCGGCGTCATCGGCTCGGGCGAAATGGGCACAGACCTCGTCACCCAGTGCATGCTGATGCGCGGCGTCGAGGTTGCTGCCATCGCCACGCGCCGCCCGCACACCGCCTTGGAAGCCACCGCCATCGCCTATGGCGACACCTCTCACGCGATCGAAGCCGACACGCTGGGCAAGGTCTCCGCCGCCATCGGCAGCAAGAAGCTCGCGATCACCTCCGCCGACACGCTCGTGCGCACGCCCGAGATCGATGTCGTGATCGACGCAACCGGCAAGCCCGGCGTCGCCGCCGACTTCGATCTCCTCGCCATGGAGCACGGCAAGCATCTGGTGATGATGAACGTCGAAGCCGACGTTACCATCGGCCGCTATTTGAAGCACGAAGCCGACCGCCTCGGCGTCGTCTATTCGGTCGGCGCCGGCGACGAGCCCTCGTCCTGCATGGAGCTCATCGAGTTCGCGACCGCGCTCGGTTACCGCATCGTCGCCGCCGGCAAGGGCAAGAACAATGCCTTCAATCGCGACGCTGTCCCCGACGATTATCGCGAGGAAGCCACACGGCGGAACATGAACCCACGCATGCTGGTCGAGTTCGTCGATGGCTCAAAGACCATGGTCGAGATGGCCTGCATCGCCAACGCGACCGGCCTCGTGCCCGATGTCCCTGGCATGCACGGCCCTGCCGCCGACCGCGACCAGATGGTCAAGGTGCTGATCCCCAAGGCCGATGGCGGCATCCTCGACAAGAAGGGCGTCGTCGACTTCACCGTCGGCAAGGGCGTCGCGCCCGGCGTGTTCGTCATCGTCGAAGCCGAGCACCCGCGCATCATCGAGCGCATGGACGATCTCCACATCGGCCACGGCCCCTATTATTCCTTCTTCCGCCCCTACCACCTCACCTCGCTCGAAGTTCCGCTGACCGCCGCCCGCATCATGCTCACCGGCAAGCCCGACATGGTGCCGCTGGCGCACCCCGTCGCCGAGGTATGCGCCGTCGCCAAGCGCGACCTCGCCGTGGGCGAAAAGTTCGATGCCATCGGCGAAACCTGCTACCGCAGCTTTACGCTTACCGCTGCCGACGCTCGCAACAGGAACGCCGTTCCGGTCGGCCTCCTCGAAGGCGGTCGCGTCATCGCCCCGGTCAAGAAGGGCGAGCTCCTCACCACCGCCAATTCTGCGCCGGACCAGACTACGCGGCTTTATGCCCTGCGGCAGCGCCAGGACCAGATGGGGAGCGAGAGCTGATGCCGCTCTCCCAGCTCGACCCTCATCCGGCGCTCGTCGTCATCGATCTGCAAAGGGGCGTCCTCGGCATGACGACCGAGCCGCCGGCCAGTCTCGTCCTTGAGCGGGCTGCAAGGCTCGCTTCCGCCTTCCGTGCCAAATCCCTGACCGTCGCGCTGGTCAACGTCGCGGGCCGCGCGCCCGGCCGCACAGCCAATCCGCGCGTCTTTGCCCCGCAGCCCGGCTGGGATGAGCTTGCGCCCGAACTCGATCCGCAGCCTGCCGACATCCGCGTCACCAAATACAACATCGGCGCCTTCCATGGCACGGGCCTCGACATGCAGCTGCGCCGCCGCGGCGTGACGCAGATTTTTCTCACCGGCATCGCGACATCGTCGGGCGTCGAAGCCACGGCCCGCGCCGCCTATGATCACGGCTACAACGTCGTCTCGGTGACCGACGCGATGGCCGACGGCGATCCGGAGGCGCATCGTCACGCCGTGGAAGTGCAGCTCAGGAAGATCGGGGAGACTGTGACCACGAGCGAGCTGCTCACGGCTCTGGGCGCGGCCTGATGCGTCAGGCGACGTGAGCCAGAGCCGGCGAGCTCACAGACGGCTCCGTTTCTTTCTCGGCATAGGCGTGAGTGAATTCGATCGCCGACATCGGCCGTCCGAACAGCCAGCCCTGCGCCAGCGTCACCCCGCGCGAGATCAGCTCTGCCCGCTGCTCCTCGCGCTCGACTCCCTCGGCAATGAGTTGCAGCCCGCGACCCGCCGCGAGCTCGATGATGTGGTCGACGATCTCGGTGCCGATCTGCCCGCGCGACAGGCCCGCGACGAACGCCCGGTCGATCTTCAGATAGTCGAGCTGCAGCAGATCGAGATAGGCAAGGTTCGAATAGCCGATGCCGAAATCGTCGATCCCGACCTTGAACCCCATGCCGCGCAGCGTCGCGATGGTTGCCGCTTCGAGCTCAGGATCGACCTCGGTCCGTTCGGTGATCTCGAGGTGCACGCGCTCATGGGCGATGCCGCGCGTGGCGCAGGTCGCAGCCAGCGTCGGGCAGAAATCCGGATCGCGCAGATCCGCCGACGAGATATTGATGGAAATAAAGAACGCCTCATGCGCCTGCGCGAAGCCGCCGAACTCGGCGCAGCTGCGAGCGATGACCCGCTGGGTCAGCTGGGACACGAGCCCATGCCGCTCCGCGATCTGGACGAAGACGTCCGGCGGCACCCATTCGCCGCCCGGCCGCCGCCAGCGCGCCAAAACTTCCGCGCCGACCCAGCGCCCGGTCCGCATATCGACGATCGGCTGGTAGACCGTCAGGATCTCATCGCGCTTCAGCCCCGCCCTGAGCAATGCCGGCAAGGATGCGCGGTTGGCGACGAACCGGCGCGTCAGCCAGAGTGCGAAGATGCCCACGGCGATGCCGGTCGGCACAAAGATGCGGGCCAGCGTATCGAACTCGCTCGCCACCGCGGCGACCGGAATCGCTGCATAGGTGAAATGGTCCCAGACCGGCGAGCGCTCCCAGCCCACGATCTGGTTGCCCATCGTCAGCGTGCCGCCATGCTGGTTGGCCGGCAGGTCGACGCCGTGCCAGTCGAACGTCTGGCGGCCCGAGTTGATGATGTCCTCGCGCGTCGAATAGCTCACCACACCCGACGGCAAATCCTGCGCCGCATCGTTGAGACTGAAGATCAGCGCGGGATGGACGAGCGCCGTGTACCCCGACTTTGCCGTCACCAGCAGCAGCAATGCGCCCGGCGCGATGCCGAGATCCCGCTGCCGGCGGAAATAGGTCTGGGTGGCACTCACATAATCATAGGGTCCCGCGTCCACCGGGCGATTGTCGCCGAGCGACGAACATTTGAGCGTGTTGCCTTCGATGTAGCCCACGCCCTGCAAGAGGCTCGAACTGAGATCGATCTGCCGCATCAGCGTCACCGCTTCGGGCGAACAGGCGTGCGCCGCATCGAACACCGACATGCGCTGGAACGCGCTGTTGAGTTGCTCCGTCGTCATCGCAGTGCGGTTGAGCACCACCCCGGCCATGATCTCGGCCCGGTTGCGCTGGTCGTGGAGGCTCAACTGCTGCGCGCACACCAGCGCCACGGCGATCGGCACGACCACCATGAGCACATCTCTCAGCCCGCCAATGAGACGATCGGCCCGCAAGATCGGTTTCGCCCAATGAAGCGCGAATATAGGCGCCCGGCGGTTAACAACTCCGCCGCTTGCCTCGGCGCATGCTCAACGAAACGTAAAGCGCACCTCTCAATCCAGCGTCTGCCGATACCGCAGCATCGCGATCACCGAGATCACAACAAGGATCAGCGCCAGCGCGCCCGCCTCTGCTGCGACATCCGGCACCGCGCCGCCCTTCAGCATCACCGCCCGGGTGATGCGCAGGAAATGCGTTGCCGGCACGATCTGCCCCAGCACCTGCGCCCACCCCGGCATGCCCGCGAACGGGAACATGAACCCCGACAGCAGGATCGAGGGCAGGATCATGAAGAAGCTCAGCTGCATCGCCTGCATCTGGTTGCGCGCCACGGTGGACACGAGGAACCCCAGCGCCAAATTGACGATGATGAAGAGGTTGAAGCCGAGGAAAAACGCCCACCAGCTGCCCGCAAACGGCACATTGAACACCAGCTTGCTCGCCAACAGGAACACGAGGGTCTGTACGTAGCCCACCAGCACATAGGGCAGGATCTTTCCGAGCATCACCTCGAACGGCCGCACCGGCGTTGCGATCAGCATCTCCATCGTGCCGCGCTCGCTCTCCTTGACGATGGCCACCGCTGTGATCATCACCATCGTCATCGATAGGATGATCGCCAGCAGCCCTGGAACGATGTTCGTCGAGGTCTTGCCCTCGGGGTTGTATTCGCGATGGACGCTGATCGAGAACGGGGGCGCCCCGCCTTGGCTCGCAGTGAGCGGTCCCGTGAGCACCTGCCCCACGGCGTGCGAGACAATCCCCGCCAGCGCCGCCGACGCGCCGCCCACCGCCGACGGGTCGGAGGCGTCCGCGGCAATCAGAATCTCCGGATGCTGTCCACGCACCACGTCGCGCTCGAAATTCTGCGGGATGACCACGACGAAATTGGCCGAGCCGCGCCGCAGCGCCTCCTCGCCCGGCCCGATCCCGGCAACCTGCCCCTTGAAGTCGAAATAATCCGATTGCTGCATGCCCGCGATCACCGCGCGTGTCAGCGGCCCGTTGTCGCCCATCTCGACCAGCGTCGGCAAATGGTGCGGGTCCGCGTTGATCGCGAATCCGAACAGGAACAGCTGGATCAGCGGCAGCCCGATCATCATCCCGAAGGTGATGCGGTCGCGCCGCATCTGGATGAACTCCTTGGCCAGCACCGCCACGAACCGCGCGAGCGAAAATCCATGTGCGCGCCGAACCGGCACAACTCGATTGTCTCTGGCCTCGACCTCCCGCCCCCCTCCCCCTTGCGGGGAGGGGCCGGGGGTGGGGGCCGTGTGCCCCGGCTTACGGGCCTCTAGCTGCACGTTCATGCTGCCGCCGCCCCGGGATCGCCGGCAAAATTATCCCGCGCCCCCGCCATCAGATAGATGAACGCCTCTTCGAGCCCCGCGACCTGCAGCGACCAGCGATAGCGCGTATCCGACTTGAGCCGCTCGACCGTCGCCCGCAGCGCCGCCTTGTCCGTGCCCGACACATGCAGCACCGCGCCGAACCGCGCGACCTGCTCGACGCCCGGTTCCTGCTGCAGTCGTTCCGCCAGAGCACCGAGATCAGAGCCTTCCACGCGCCACGTCTCGAGCCCCACCATCTCCGGAATTTTCGCGCTCGGCCCGTCGATCAGCTTCTTCCCGTAGGCAATGTAGGTGATGAAGTCGCACTGCACGGCCTCGTCCATGTAGTGCGTCGAGACCAGCACAGTGACGCCCTTGGCGCTGAGCCGCCTGATCTCATCCCAGAAATCCCGCCGCGCCTTGGGGTCCACACCCGCCGTCGGCTCGTCGAGCAAGAGCAATTGCGGCTCGTGCAGCAGGCATGCCGTCAGCGCCAGCCGCTGCTTCCAGCCGCCCGAGAGCGACCCCGCCAGTTGCTTCTGCCGGTCGGCCAGGCCGAGGTCGGCGAGCGCCTGATCGACCCGCTCGCGCCGCCGGTCGAGCCGGTACATGCGCGCCACGAAATCGAGGTTCTCGCGAATGGTGAGATCCTCATAATAGGAAAACTTCTGCGTCATGTAGCCGACGTTTTCCTTGATCTGCGCCGCGTCGTGCCGCACGTCGAGCCCTAGGCACGTCCCCTCGCCCGCGTCCGGTGTCAGCAAACCGCAGAGCATGCGGATCGTCGTCGTCTTGCCTGAGCCGTTGGGGCCAAGGAACCCGTAGATAGCCCCTTTGGGCACGCGAATATCGAAATGATCGACCACCACGCGCTCGCCAAAGCTCTTGGTGAGTCCATGCACGTCGATGACCGGCTCCTCGCTCACGGAGTGAGCCCGATGGTCACCGGCTGTCCCGGCAGAACATCGCTCTGGTTGTCCATCACCGCCTCGACCAGGAACACCAGTCGGCTGCGCTCGTCGCGCGAGTAGATGATGGGCGGCGTAAATTCGGGGTCCGAGGCGAAATAATCGACCCTGGCCGTCAGCCCGCCCGCGCACCCATCGCAGCCGACGCTCACCGCCTGCCCCAGCGCGAACTTGCTGCGCTCGGCCTCGTTCACGTAGAACTTGACCTTGACGGCGTCCGCCCCGCTCATCGACAGCACCGGCACGCCCGCCGCGGCCACCTCGCCCGCCTTGAAGAACAGCCGCTCGATCCGGCCTGCTTCCGGCGCCTTGACGGTCCGGTCCTCGAGCGCCGCCTTGGCGGTCTGCGCATCCGCCTCCGCCGCCTTGACGCTTGCCTCCGCCGCCACCTGTTGTGCATCGCGGGCCGGCAATTGCGCGACCTTGAGTTGCGCCGTGAGCTGGTCGACCGTCGCCTCCGCCGCCTTGGCCGTCGCCTTGGACACGTCGAGCTGCGAGATCGGCACGAGCCCGCGATCGAACAGATCCTGCGTGCGCGCCAGATTGGTCGATGCCAGCTTCAGATCGGCCTGCGCCTTGTCGAGCGAGGCCTGGATGACGTCGATCTCGTCCTGGCGGCTCCCGGTCTGCAAATTCTGCAGCGTCGCCTGTGCCGCATCGGCCCGCGCCGTCGCCGCATCGAACTGCGATTGCTGCTGCGTCGCGTCCAGCACGAACAGCACTTGGCCGGCGCTCACGCTGTCACCCTCGCGCACCGCGATCGAGGCGATCGTGCCCGGCGTCGGCGCCGCCGCATACACATAGTCCTCCTCGACATAGCCATTCCAGCCCGGCGTCGTCGCCGGGCCGAGCCCTGGAATGAAAGCCAGAAGTC
>Ga0068853_100000516_pt1 | contig 26192 bp, 21 predicted proteins | sample KBSCornC32_FD_65655 | JGI IMG/M metagenome (GOLD analysis project Ga0068853, IMG submission 65655) | Corn rhizosphere microbial communities from Kellogg Biological Station, Michigan, USA - KBS Corn C3-2 | ecosystem: Host-associated > Plants > Roots > Rhizosphere > Soil ... | reverse complement strand
GGCCTTCGCTGGTGGGGGTGCGGCCGAATTCTCCACCCCAGATCAAGAGCGTGTCTTCCCACAAGCCGGTCCGCTTCAAATCGGCGATCAGAGCGGCGATCGGCCGGTCGGTCTCGCCGGCATGCAGTTCGTGATTGGCGATACAGTTCGTGTGCCCGTCCCAGGTGTCTTCGATGTGTCCGCCCCCCGAATAAAGCTGCACGAACCGCACGCCGCGCTCGAGCAGCCGGCGCGTGATCAGGCACTTGCGGCCGAAATCGGCGGTCAGTTTTTCGTCGAGCCCGTACAGAGCGCGGGTCTGCGGATCTTCGCGGTCGGTGTTCACAACCTCCGCGGCGGTCGTCTGCATCCGGTACGCCAGTTCGTACGTATGGATGCGGGCGGCCAACTCCGACTCGCGGCTGCGCTCGCGCAGGTGTTCGCGATTGAGCCGCTCCAACAGGTCGAGCGCTTCCCGCTGCGTGCGGTTGCCAATTCCGGCCGGCGTCGCCAAGTCCAGTAACGGAGACCCCGTGCTGCGAAACAGCGTCCCCTGGAAAGCGGCCGGCATATAGCCTGCCGTCCAGTTCGAGGCACTGCCGATCGGGCCGCCGCGCGGGTCGGTCATGACAACGAAGCTGGGCAGGTCGTCTGTCTCAGAACCCAGGCCATAACTGAGCCAGGAACCGAGCGATGGCTTGCCGATGATCACGCTGCCGGTATTCATCTGCAGGCAACCCGAGGCATGCGCGGCCGTGTCGGCGTGCATCGACCGGATCACGCAGAGGTCGTCGGCATATTTGGACAGGTGCGGGTACAGGCTGCTGATTTCCAGACCGCTGGCGCCGTGCCTGGTGAATTCGAACGGCGAGGCCATGAGCTTTCCGACCGGCCGGCCGTTCGAGCCGACCTGCACTCCGGCGGGCGGAACATACGCCGTGCCGTCGAATTTCTTCAATTCGGGTTTCGGGTCGAACGTGTCGACCTGGCTGGGCCCGCCGTTCATGAACAGGAACACGGCCCGCTTGGCCTTGGCGGCGAAATGCGGCGTTTTCGGCGCAAGCAAATAGCGGGCGTCGTTGCCGGCCGGCTGTGCGTCGGCTGCCGACGCCGACTTGGCGAAGAACCCGTCGCGCGACAAAAGGTCGGTGAGCGCCAGGCCGGCGAACCCGCCGCCGACCTGCCAGAGAAACTCCCTGCGCGTCAGGCCGCAGGGAGTCTGGTTGGGAATGTATCGCGAGAGAGACGTCATTTCTTCTCTGCCGGAGAATAATCGGTGAGGGTCATGTAGACGCGATCGACCTTGGCGACGATTTTGCCGTCTTTCTCGGATTCGGCCGCCGCAGCCTTCCAATCCGGATCGCTGATGAAATCTGCCCACGATTTCTTGGCCGCCTCGGCATTGGCGTGCGAGACGACGTAGATCAGCGTGTTGTCTTTCAGCTTCTCATCGGTGGGGATCCAGTACATGACATTCTGCATGCCGTGCTTCTCGAACAGCCGCATGGTGTGGTTCTTGAACCGGGCATTCAAGGCCGGCAGCCGGCCCGGTTCGGTCGTGTACGTTCGCAGTTCGTAGAGGCGCGGGGCGTCCTTTTGATTCTGGGCATGCGAGTACCCGGCCGAGAAGGCCACGACCGCTACGAGACAGCACATCATGCCACACACAACGATGCCAGTTTTCAACGACATGGGATCAGCTCCAGGAATCAAGGTGTCGGTTCCACGGGGTTGTCGGATTGCCTAACCGACAATAGTTTGGTGCAAGTGCCGCGCAATCGCAAGGAATGAGCAAGTAGTCAGCCATTTGCGGCTAACACCAAGGCGGAAAAATTACGCGAGTCAGATAGGACGTATAAGACAAATGAGACGTATCGTACGTCCTATGCGTCCTGTTTGTCCCATTGGATGCCCGGCCGCGTGCCGTATAACCGCAACTCGAATTGCGTTGATCTCTGGCAGCTTATCGCTACGCGTTGGACAATGGCAGATGGCCCAGCGTCGACAGGATCGTTTCGCAGGCCTGCGAGCGATTGAGAACGTAGAAGTGAATGCCGGGCACGCCGTGGTCGAGCAGGTCCTGGCACTGGCCGGTCGCGAAATCGACGCCGATCTTGATCTGGGCATCCTTGTCGTCCTGGGCGGCTTCCAGACGGTTCGCCAGCCAGGGGGGCAGCATGGCGCCGCACATCGACGTGATCCGTTTGATCTGCGCGACGTTCAAGATCGGCATGATTCCCGGGATGATCGGAACCTTGATCCCCAGCTTGTCGCACTTGTCGCGGAACCGCAGGAAGCTCTCGTTGTCAAAAAACAACTGGGTATAGACCGCCTGGCCCCCCGCGGCGACTTTGCGCGCCAGGTTGGACATATCGACTTCGAGACTGGGCGCCTCGGGATGTTTTTCGGGATATCCGGCCACGCCGATCCCGAACTCCGGAAATTCGGCCTTGATGAGGGCCACCAGCTCGTTGGCGTTCTTGAGCCCTCCGGCGACCTGCTGAAATTGAGTCTGGCCGGCCGGCGCATCGCCCCGCAGCGCCATGATGTTGGCAATGCCGCCGTCACGCGCCTGCGTCAGCCATTCGCGCAATTCGGTGAGCGTCCCTCCCAGGCATGTGAAATGGGCGGTGGCCGCCACGTTCCAGCGACGTTGAATTTCGCGGCACAACTCGATCGTGCGAGTGCGCGTCGTTCCTCCTGCGCCATAGGTGCACGAGATGAACGCCGGCTTGAACTGAGCCAGCCGGCCCACGTTCTCCCACAACGATTCGTCCCCCTCTGGAGTCTTGGGAGGAAAGATCTCGAACGACAAGCCCAATTTGCCGGGGGCGTAGATGTTGGCGATGCGCATTGAGGAATTGATCCAGTGAATCAGAACAACATCAGGCCCCGGCCGCCGCAGTCCCTCCTGGACTCGCGCAGGGATTGTACGATTCGCCGTAAAACGCCACAACACGACTTTCGCAACGTCTCACGCCGGCACGAACTTTTGCAACGAATGGCACGTCGGTGAGACTTTCCCTTTGTATCCGCCGGCCGACATGACCACTTCGCCGACATAGATCGCTCCCTGGGAATCGACGCAGATTCCGTGCGGAGCGTAAAAATCGCCCGGGGCGCAGGGGTCTTCGCTGCCGCCCCAGCGCGAGAGCAGTTTACCGTCGAGATCAAAGATGCTCACGTAGGCCCCGCGGACAGGCGGCGGGACGGGAGGCAAAAACGGAAACATCCCCGCGCCGAAGCCCACGTCGCACACATAGGCCCGCTCGGCCGAATCAAAGCAAATCTGCATCGGCCGGCCGGTGTCGGTCCATTGCGCGAGGTACTTGCCGTCGGGCGTGAAAATCTGGATCCGGCTGTTCTCGCGATCGGCGACATACACGCGCCCACGACGATCAATCGCGATCCCGTGCGGCAGATTGAATTCCCCCGGCCCCGATCCGGCTGAGCCCCACGAGTACTGTAGCTTCCCATCGGCCGAGAACTTGTGAACGCGGGCGTTGCCGTAGCCGTCGGTGACGTAGAGATCACCCGACGGGGCAATCGCCAGGTTCGTCGGCATGTTAAACGGCGGGCCGGGACGCGTGATCGTGCGAAAGTCCATCCCGACGATCCCCGTGTCGGACTTCTGGCCGGGCGTCGCCAGGCTCATGAGCAGCTTGCCCTCGGGCGTGAACTTGTGGACGGCGTGCCCCATATCGTCGGTGCACCAGACTTCGTCGGAGGGACCGATTATAATGCCATGCGGGCGAGTGAAAAGCCCCTCGCCCCACGATCCGACGAATGTGCCGTCCGGTTCGAAAATCATGACCGGATGTTCGCCGCGGCAGAACACGAACGCGCGATCTTTCGAATCGACCGCGATGGCCACGACTTCGACGAACGACCAGCCGGCGGGCAGCGTCGGCCAGCCAGGGACGGCTTTGTACTTCAGATCGCCGAATCCCAGCGTGGTTCCCGCATTACTCATGACGGCCAACTTTCCAGAGATGTTTGTCGCTGCGCACGTACAGGGCGCCGTCGGCGATCGCGGGCGTGCACAAGATGATTTCGCCAAATTCGTGGCTGGCTACGATCTGCCCCGGTTCGCCTTCTTTGACGTTCGTATTAACCACTAACGCAACCCCGTCTTCGTTGAAGAGATAGAGGTGACCGCCAGCGGCCACGGGAGTGCTGGTAAAGACGCCGCGCGACGTCTTTTCTCCCAGCGGCACTTGCAACCGCAACTGCCAGAGAATCTTTCCCGTTTTCGCATCAGCACAGGCGAGCACGCCGGCCCCGTTGACGTTAAACACCCGCCCATTTTCGACCAGCGGGCTGGGGGTTGCCGGCGCCAGTTTGTTCTCCTGCCACAAGACGGCGGGCGACTTGCCGTCCGCAGTCGGCGACAGGGCCGTCAACCCTTTCGACGGTGCGTACAACACCCCGGCCGATTGCGTTGACGACGGAATGGTGCTGGCCGGCTCGTCAAATCGCCAAACCTCATAGCCGGTGTAGGGCCGCACGGCCGAGAGTCCCTTGGCCGATTGCAGCACGACCAGGTCTTCGTCACGTGTCTTGCCGGGGAGCACAATCGGGCTGGTCCAGTTATCGAGCAGCGGGCGATCGAGTTTCCAGCGGTTGACGCCGGTCGCCGGATCGAGGCCGGCGGTGAACGATTCACTCAGGTTCTCGACCGGCACAATGAGCGTGTCGCCAGCCACGACAGGGGATGAAGCCATGCCGATGCTGTTGCTGGCATTGGGGTAATCGTGCGTCATGCCGCGCACCCATTGCAAGTTGCCTTCGAGATCGAGGCAGACGACGTCATTGCTCGAAAAGAAGGCGAAGATCCGCTTGCCGTCGCTGGCCGGCGTGGGGGTGGCATTGCACATCTTCGGATGACAGAGTGTGCGCCCGGTCGCCCAGAATTGCCGCTCCCAGAGCTGCTTGCCCTGGGCCGCGTCAAAACAAAAAATGTGCAACCGGTCCTGCTGGTACCCGCTGCTGGCCGTCAGATAGACGCGGCCGGCCACGACGATCGGCCCCGACAATCCGCGCCCGGGAAGATCGACCGTCCAGGCGATATTGTCGCCGATCGAAACGGGGACGTTCTTATCAGACGAAACGCCCGACGTATCGACCCCGCGAAACTGCGGCCAATCGGCCCCGGTCAGGGCCACGACAGCGAGGCAGGCCGCGAGCAAACTCAGAATACGACGCATGAAACTGGATCCCCCGATCGAATGTAAAAGGCTAGGCCCCACGGATGGCGTGGCAATACCACGGAAAACGCAAGTACGTCAGCCTTTCCAGGCTGACACGAGCGCAAGTAAACGGAATGCGCTGGAGTGCACGATTTCGGTGCCGAGGACGTTCAACATGACGATGAAAAACCCTTTTGCGCTTGTGTCAGGCTGGAAAGCCTGACGTGCTTCGCTAATCCGACGCGGCCGGCGTGCCGGGCTTGCCGGTGCGATCTGTCGAGAGCACGGCCGTGCCGGTGGCGTCGACGACGCGAAACTGAAACTGCCAGCGCTGGGCCCAGTCTTCGGTCTGTTCGTTCTGGCAAACCTTGATCAAAATCACGTTCTTGCCCGCTTTCAGTTTGCCCCGCATGCGGTACTGGTCGAGGTTCATGCCGCGGTGATATTCTTCGCGGGCAAATACCAGATCGCCGTTGAGCCAGACCTTCCACGAATTCGGAGTGCCCAGGCGAAACTCGACCGGCCGTGCGGAGTCGCTTTGAAACTCGGTTGTGGCGTACGCCACGGCCCCTTTGAACGGGCTGAGTGCCTTGGCCAGGTCGACGATGCCGTATTCGTTTTCGGTCGTGTGGGCCACCCAGCCGATTTTCTGCCCTTCTTTTCCTTCGTATGTCGCCGACAGGTCCAGCACTCGCTCGGGCGGATAGACGGCGGCCAAGCCTTTCTTATCGACGTTGTCGAACGGGGCCACCAGCCGCCAGCTCATGAGAAAACCGAAGTGCCCCGGCAGATCGACCTTTTCTCCCAGGCCTTCGAGCTGCTTTTTAAGCACCTGCACCTGGTCGTCGTCGCGGGCCGCAGTCAGAGCATTTTGCAGCGTGTTCTTTGCGGCATCGCGTTTTTCGGCGGCCAGCAATTTGCCCCCCTCGTCGATCAGCCGGGCGACGGCATCGCGGCGAAATTCGACGCTGGGGTCATTGAGCATTTTCGGAATCAGCCGATCGACGGCGGTCGTATCGACTTTGCACAGTAGTTCGAACGCCAGCCGGCGGCCATGCGGATCATGGCTCGTATCGAGGACGAATTGTTCGAGCTCGGCAGCCGGCAATTTGGCCCCCTTTTCCAGCTCGCGCTGCACGATCGTTTCGGCCAGGCTGCGCAAATAATTCACCGCCAGCGGATTGGCCCCGTCGAAAGCCCCGAAAATGGCGGGCAAGTCTTGCGCACGGCCGCGTGACAACTCTTTCCAGGCGACGAGCGCTTCTTTGTTGCCGCGCCCCTCCGCCTCGACAGCCCGAAGCGTGGCCAGGTTCCGGTCAAGATTGGGCGACGGGGCCAGGTCCGCCGCGGAGGCAATCCCCGCCGGACAAATGAAAGCAACCATCGCCAGACAAGCACGCAGACCAAACTTTCGAACCATCTGAACCTCGCACACGATTAAACTTGACTGTTTCGGATTTTCCACGCCCACAAAGTCGACCGTGGCAAAATCGAAAGTGGATTCTATCGGGAGGCAAAGGAGAGGAACAAGCGTAGCGGGCACGTGCATGCGGACTTTCAAATGGTCCTCTCTGCCCGTGCCACCCACCGGCACGCCCTTGGGCTGGAACCAGATTACGAAGAAACCGAGCTGGAATCAGACCAAATGAACCCCACGGATGGCGAAGCGGTCCCACGGATAATGACCGCCACGCGGACGAAGGTATTCACGATCCCCGTCGTTCATCCGTGGGGCTGCCTCGCCATCCGTGGGCATATTTTTGTCCTTAACTTCTTTTATCAGTGTGATCCGTGAAATCCGTGGTTGTTTAGCCGTCGCCCCAATCCTTACTGAAACAACTCGGAGCCTAGCGCCTGTTCGATTGCAGGAGGCTCGATGCCCAGCAATGTTTTCAGCGCACGATATTCTTCGAGGTGAAGTGCCCGCTGTCGATTGTCGGCATGCTGCCGCTTAACGGCGCGGATCAAGATGTTTTTGGCGGTGTGTTCCATGTCGATGAATTCGACAACCTGCGTCGCGTAACCGGCGATTTCGAGCACCAGCGACCGCAAGGCGTCGGTCGCGATCGCGGCAAACCGTTCGCGCAGAATTCCGTGCCCGATCAGCGGAGCGATTTCGCGGCCTTTGAGCTGGCCGGCAAATTCATGCTGGCAGCACGGCACGGCCAGGATTACGCGCGATTTCCAGCGGATGGCCTGGGCCAGCGCAGCATCGGTCGCCGTATCGCAGGCGTGCAGTGACACCGCCAGATCAACCGGGCTCGTTTCCTCGTGGTCGGCAATGTCTTCCACGCGGAATTCCAGCCCGGCACAGTTCAAACGGCGCGCCAGATCGGAGCAGTTCCGCACGACGTCGCGCTTTCTGTCCAGGCCGACGATTTGTACTTCCCGCCCGTGAATCTCGGTCAGCAGGTGGTAGAGGGCGAACGTGAGGTAACTCTTGCCGCAGCCGAAATCGACGACTCGTAACCTTCCTTCGGTTCCGAGAGAAGGCACGATATCGTTCACCAGCTCCAGAAAGCGGTTGATCTGGCGGAACTTGTGCGTCATCGAACTTTTGACCTGGCCGGCCGGAGTCATCACTCCGACTTCGACCAGAAATGGGCAGGGGACTCCTTCGGGAATCAGATGCTCTTTGCTGCGGTTATGCGCCGGTGCGGGAGCCGGCGCTTTCGTGGGCGGGCCGGCCTTCGAACGAAACGAACCGTCTCCGTCGGCCCGAATCGAGTAGTCGGCCGTCGTAGTATAGAGAGCCGCGTCCTCGAACGATTTTTCCAGCAGCCGCACGGCCCGTTTGGCCGCCGGCCCCGGCTCGAAATTCTCGTGCGTGACCCGATTGGCAAAATGAAACGTGAATTGATAGGCCGCATTCTTCCGCACGACCACCGGCCGGACGGAAACTTTCGTAAAGCCGTCTTTTGGACCACGGCGCTTGCGGCTGAGCACCAGCAGCAGACAGTCGCCGCTCGTCAGGGAGTCTGAGATCGCTTGTAAGCCGTCGAGTGGCAATGTTGCCTCGCAGACAGGAACTACGAATGAAGCAAAACGGCGAAATCTCGATAGATGTGTGGTTCAGAGTTTTCCAAAGGATTGCAGTGCAGTTTGGATTGTTGCGAGAGGCAAAAGTAACGTAAGCGGGGCATCCGCCAGCGGAGCCGCCCCGTACGACGAATACCATTTTGCCACGCGTTCATTTTTCGCATCGATCAGGAGCGCCACACCTCCGACTTCTGTTGCCGCGAGCAGACAGCGTCGTCCCGCCGCCAGGATTAGTTGCCCTCCCAAACCCATTCCCTGGAACGGACGATTTACCGCCAATCTACCAAGCCGAAAGACGGGCACATCGTGACGGCCCAGGCCTTTGCGAACAATTTCGGGTGCGCGCGCATATTCTATCGACGCAGGACAGAGGCTGTAGAAGGCCAGGATCGCCCTGCCATCCGATTTGGGAACGGCCAAGAACGTCTTGGCCGCTCCCTTCTCGTGGCTTTGACGGGCGTACCGTTGCAGGAACTCGTTCAATGCCGCCTCGCCACAGTCAAACGAGGCACGATCGTGTTTTTTGGCAATCGGCTCTTCGTGCCAGTCGGGCAGGCTCATCGCCTCTCCGGTATGGCCCGGGCTGCTTTTCGCAATTTTGAGTTCGGCGCCGGCGGGTTCTCGAGCAACTCCATAACAAGACGACTGTCACGCTGGGTGAGTTTAACTCGCTCGTGTTCCTCAATAACCGATTGCGCCTCCCGCAGGGCAGTCTGCAGGATAAACGTGGTCATATCCGTCTGCGCTAGAGCGACGGCACGCATGATCACGGCTTTGTCCGCGGGACGGACGCGGAGAGCGACTCGGTTATTGTCATCAACGGCTGCTCTGGGCATGGGCATTCTCCATTTGTACACATTGAAAGCGTACACGCGAAAGGCGACCAGGTCAATGGTTGAGTGGCAGAGGTCATGGCGAATGTTAAACTGCTCAAAGGAATATTGCGCCGCAGGTACGGCACTTCGTTTCAATGGGTCGATGCTTACCGGAACTCTCATGTCGCTCAACAAAAAGCAGAAGAAACAGCTCGATGTCGAGCACAAGAAGCTGAAACAATTGCAATTGCAGCTTGCCGGGGCCAAAAGCCAGCTCGACGATCCCGCTGAAGTCGCGCGGCTCGAAAAAGAGATCGCCGCCACTAACGGAAGGCTTGAGAAGCTCAAGCAAGCCGAGTGACGAGGCGACCGGTGTGCACCTCGCGTCGTTTAGCCGCGAGGCACAGCCGAGTGCAGTGTCGGTTGACGTTCCTTGTGCATGACTGAAAATTAAGGGAACATTCATTCCGTTTTTTAGGAAGAAATACCCATGTGGAATATCATCATCGGCATCGTCTTCATCATCGGGGGCTCGACCGGGAACCTGGCGCTGCGGGGAACTGAGAGCGGGCCGGCGCTGGCAGTCCTGGGCGGCGTGCTCCTCATCTGGGGCATCGTGCAAGTCGTCCGTCGCCGGCAGAGCCAGTGATCGCCAGCCAGTGATCGCCAGTCCGTGACCGCCAATACGGGCCCGTCGGTTCGGTTCTACACCTCGAACAACGACTGCGTCTTGACGACGGCGCGGTTGTCCGGAAAGGTGTGGAAGGTGTGCACCAAGAGGCTGTGCGGGCGTTCCTCGGTGCGGATGAAGCTCAACGGAGCCGGAGTCAGCCGGCTCGTGGGCGAGAAGCAATGCGACATGCGGCAATGTGTCGCGTCCACCAGCATCTCTTCGTGGCAGTGCTGAAACACCTCGGGTTCGAGCTGCTCGACCTGAAAGCTGACGTGGTACAATATTCCCCCGTCATGCTCTACCGATTCGTTGCGGTGGCCTCGCAGACGCCGGCCGATGACCTGGCGGTTGTGAGGCAGGGGCTTGTCGGCGCTGGTCGTCACTTCACACAGCGTCTGCCCCTTGTGGTGAAAGGAAATCACGTGCCCCGCATCGCAGATTGTCAGTTCCGCCGTGTACAGTTCTTGCTTCACCGTCGTCTGCGAAAACACTTCGAACAGTTCCGGGTGCACCGTACGACAGAACAATCGGAACACCAGGCTGGCGACATCGGGTCTCGCCGCATCAACGCGCATTCTTGAATTCCTGAATAATAACGCGAGGCAATGAATGGCCCCTTCGATACGATTGTACCATCCGGTGCTTAGCGCGTGCCACGGTCGAGAATCGAATTACGCAGAGCAGGAATTCGAGGGACGGATTTGACTTGACAGCGGTTGAGCTTCCTTCCGCGCCAAAGGGGAGCCTGCGGACGGCGTGGCAATACCACGGACGAAAAAGTCTATCTGGGTAAGATAAATGGCCACGGATGGAACACGGATAAAACACGGACGACGACTGATTTTTATTGGTGTACTCGGCAACTGCCTTTATCCGTGGCATCTCCACGCCATCCGCGGGCTTAATTCATTTTCGAATAGACGGGACAGGTAGGCAAAAAATCTGGGGCAAAAAACGAGTTCTTCGAAAGTTGTCACTGCTCCAACAGGCGATGAATTGTTTCGCCCTTTTTTCAAATAATGCCTTTCGTCGCGCTGATTTTTCCTTTGCGTCTTTGCGCCTTTGCGCGAGAGCCTTTTTTCCGGAAGAATATCTCACGCAAAGGCGCAAAGACGCAAAGGTTTCATTTGGTTGCAGTAGCAGGCCACTGGATTTGATCTGTCGCGGGATTTGATCTGTCGCGTGATGGCGGTATCCTGAGATCTGATCTGCCGTTGAGGCAGCCCTGCTGCCGTGTTCTGCGATAATGTCTCGTGGCAAAATGCGGGACGTGGCACGCGATCGGAAAGTATTTGTGAGAGGGGAACTTTCAGTATGACTCGCCCGGAAAATTGTGGCCCAAACGCAGTGACCTCGGGTTTGCCCTGTTCGCGTCGCACTTTTCTGCACGCGGGCGCTGCTGGCTTGGCGATGACGGCCGCCTCGTATGGCCGCGTGCTGGGGGCCAATGACCGGGTTGGTGTCGGATTCATCGGATATGGTTTGATCGGCAAGCGGCACGTCCTTGATTTTCAGGCCCAGGCCGACGTCGACTGTGTCGGCATGTGCGATGCCCATTCCGGCCGTCGCGAGGAGGGCCGTGCGCAACTGGGAGGCACAGCACGCGCGTTCGCCGATTTTCGCGAGCTGCTTGAGCATCGCGACGTCGATGCCGTGGTCGTTTCGACCCCTGACCATTGGCACGCGCTGATGACGATGATGGCCTGTGCCGCGGGGAAAGACGTCTATGTCGAGAAGCCGTTGTCGCTGTTCGTGCGCGAGGGTCGGTGGATGGCCGATACGGCGGCCCGGCACAACCGCGTCGTGCAGGTGGGCACACAACAGCGATCGGGATTGCACTATCAAAGGGCCCGCGAATTGATTCGCGACGGTCATATTGGCGAGGTGATGTCGGTCCGCATGCAGGCCTATCGCAACGTGATGCCCGGTTTCGGAAGGCCAGCCGACGGTGATTCGCCGGCACAACTCGACTGGAACCGGCTGCTCGGTCCCGCACCGCAAAGGGCCTACAACCCCAACCGGGGCATCTATCACTTCCGCTGGTTCTGGGATTACAGCGGCGGGCAGATGACGAATCTGGGCCATCACGCTCTCGACATCATGCACTGGACGCTGGGGGGAACGCCGTCGGCAGTCACCAGCGTCGGCGGACGGTGGTGCCTGACAGACAACGGAGAAACTCCCGATACGCAGGATGCTTTTTTCGAGTTCACGCCGCCCGCGAATAATTCACCACAGACGGTCGCTGGCCAGCACGCCAACTGGACGGCAGTCTGGTCGCATCGCGAAGCCAGCGGCGTCGGCGTGAAACCGTATCCGACCGAGTTCTACGGGACGCGCGGCATGCTGGGCATCGATCGCAAAGGATTCGTCGTGCGGGCTGACAAAAAGATCCCGCCTGAGAACCACGTGCCGCGGTTCACCGGCGCGCCACCGGTGGGCGGCGTCGCGCGGGTCGAGTCATCTGGGGAGGTCGAATACTGGACATCGGCGATCGAAGATCAGTCGGGCAGCGAAGCCGAACAATTCACGCGGCACGTGCGGAACTTTCTCGACTGCGTCAAGTCGCGTGACACGCCAGCGTCCGACCTCGAAAGTGCGCACCGCGTCAGCACGATGTGCCATCTGGCCAATTTGTCATTGCGTCTGGGGCGCAAGCTGCACTGGGACGCCATTCGCGAAGATGTCATCGGCGATCCACAAGCATCGGCGCAACTGGTTCGCCCGTACCGCGCGCCGTGGGACGCCGAGTTACGAACTTTGCTGGCAGCGAAATGAATTTAGCCACGGATAAAACACGGACAAAACGCGGATTGAGAGTGACGGACGACGGACGAAAGAATTCGGAACACTAATCCCGACGTACGTCGGGACTAATCTACGAGAATCATCGGTGAACTTGGGCAACCGCCGCGTGTCTGCGCGATGGCGCGGATTGTGCGACAGGTCACGCAATTCGTTTAGATTAGGGTTTCATTAGTGTTCCCTTTTTCGTCCGTCGAATTCATCAAGAAAGGCACGCCATGAAACGCCGCACCGCTCTTAAGATACTGGCCGCCGGCTCATGGCTCTCGTCATCATCGCGCGCGGACGAAGCCACCGCTCTGCCGCGCGTCAACATGGGGCTCGTCATCCATTCGTTCTGGGTGCGGGGCCCGAAACCGCTGGCACCAGATTTTCCCCCGCTGAGCGATCCGCTCGATTTCATTGCTGCGGCGGCGAAATTCGGCGCCGCCGGAATTCAGATTGGTCTTGGCGTCCGCGACGCCGATTACGTGCGGCGGTTGCGGCAGACGCTGGAACAGCGCCAGATGTATCTCGAAGGAGTCGCGGCCCTCCCGAAAACTGCTGCCGACGCCGCCCGGTTCGACGACGAGCTGCGCACCGCCAGGGACGCCGGCGTGGACGTCGTGAGGACCGTCTGCATGAACGGCCGGCGCTATGAGACGTACGACTCGGCCGAGCAGTTTCGAGAATTCGCAGACCAGTCGTGGAAGGCGCTGCAACTGGTCGAGCCGGTGGCGGCCAAATACAAAATGCAACTGGCCGTCGAGAACCATAAGGACTGGCGCGTCGATGAGATGCTCGGCTGGCTCAAGCGGCTGAGCAGCGAGCATGTGGGGGTCTGCCTCGATACGGGCAACAGTATCGCGCTGCTCGAAGAACCGCATGAAGTGGTCGAGGCCTACTCGCCGTGGACGTTCACGACGCACCTCAAAGACATGGGCGTCGAGGAATACGGCGACGGGTTTTTACTGTCGGAAGTGCCTCTGGGACAGGGTTTTCTCGACCTGCCGCGCGTGATCGGCGCCTTGCGAAAGGCCCGCCCGGAAGTGCGGCTGAATCTCGAAATGATCACGCGCGACCCCTTGCGCGTGCCGTGCTTGACGAAAAAATACTGGGCCACGCTCGGTCAGGTCTCAGGGTCGGTCCTGGCCGACGCTCTCGCCCGCGTTCGTCGCCACAAACCCGCGCGTCCTTTGCCAGTCGTTTCCACGCTCGACCACCGCGCGCAGCTTTCCGCCGAATCCGCCAACGTCACCGCGTCGCTGGCTTACGCGAAAGACGCGCTCCATTTATGACGCGCCGATTGACCGACGAATGGAGAACCACGAAAGACACGAAATACACGAAAGAAAAAAAGATCGCAGATCCGCTGGTCGAACAGGCCTGCATGATTGAGTCGATTGCGACGCGAATACTACTATTTTCTCGTAATTCGTCTTTCGTGTGGTTCGTGTCTTTCGTGGTTTCCTCTTTTCGCTGGAACCGGCCGAACGCTCCGGCGCGGGTTCCATCTGTAATTCATCCGTGTTGAATAACGTTTGAGTGTCGGCCCTTGAACCACTCCCAATTTCCAGACATGCCGTCTTGTCGAAAGTCAAGCGAAAACTCCAAATTGCGGCCTCCCATTTCGTGTCGTCGGAATTCTTCGCGCAAACGCCGTAGATTCTCGTCGAGCGATAGGGAATAATGTTCTGCACGGCAGCGAACCAGAGAAATCACCCAGAGAAAGCACCGCATGGCCACTTCCGTCGCGACGCCCCCTTCTTCGCAACAGTTGGATGACAACGATGTCCAGGCGATCGATCATCTCCGCGAGGCCTATGCCCGCCTGAAGACTGAGCTGGCCCGCGTCATCGTCGGCCAGCAGGATACGATCGAACGCCTGGCGATCTGTTTGTTCGCTCGCGGCCACGCGCTCTTGATGGGAGTGCCGGGGCTGGCCAAGACGTTGCTCGTCAGCAAGCTGGCCGAAACGATGTCGCTCAAATTCAGCCGCATCCAGTTCACTCCCGACCTGATGCCGATGGACATCACGGGGACCGACATTCTTCAGGAAACTGCGGCCGGCAAGCGCGAGTTTCAATTCGTGCACGGACCGGTCTTCGCCAATATCGTTCTGGCAGACGAAATTAACCGGGCTCCCCCTAAGACCCAGGCGGCCATGCTCGAGGCCATGCAGGAATATAAGGTGACGGTGGTGGGCAAAATGTTCCGCCTGGAAGCGCCGTTCCTGGTGCTGGCCACGCAAAATCCGGTCGAGCAGGAAGGGACTTATCCGCTGCCCGAGGCCCAGTTGGACCGCTTCATGTTCCTGATCGAGCTGGATTATCCGTCGGAACACGAAGAAATTCAGATCGCCAGAACCACCACCGGAGACGACCTCCCCAGTCTCGATCACCTGCTGTCCCCCGCCGATATCCTGCGGCATCAGCATCTCGTGCGACGTGTGCCGGTGCCCGACCATATTTATTCGTATGCTGCGCGCCTCGTGCGGAAGACGCGGCCGAACGGCTCGACGGCCCCGGCATGGCTGAAGCCGCTGGTCGCCTGGGGGGCCGGGCCGCGTGCCGTCCAGAACCTGATTCTGGGGGCCAAGGCCCGTGCCGCGCTTCTGGGAAGCTATATGGTCCGCCTGGAAGATTTGCAGGAAGTCGCCGCCCCCGTCTTGACGCATCGCGTGATCACGACATTTACGGCCCAGTCGGAAGGGATTGATGCGCGGAAAATCGTGCGGCGGTTGATTGAAGAGACGGCGACGGAGGAATGACTTGATTGTCAGTGGTCAGTTGTCAGTAGTCAGTTGGATGGCCGACTGCTGCCAACTGACTACTGACTACTAACCAGTGCCTACTGACTACTGACTACTGACAATCCTCCATGTTCCCCGACCGCCATGCCCGCAGTTTTCTGGACGCCGCCGTGTTGTCGCGGCTGGCGGCTGTGCCTCTGTTTGCCCGCAAACCGATGGTGGGGGCGGTCTCGGGGCGGCATCCCAGTCCCTATCGTGGGTCGAGCGTCGAATTCGCCGAGTACCGCAAATACGTTCCCGGCGATGATCTCCGCCGTCTCGACTGGCGGGCGTATGGCCGCTCCGACAGGTTCTACGTCAAAGAGTTCGAGGCCGACACGAACCTGCGGTGCTGCCTGGTGCTTGACACGAGCGGCTCGATGGACTTCGGTTCGACCGGCATCACCAAAATCGAATACGCGCGGCGGGTGGCAGGGGCCCTGGGATACCTGGCCCTGTTGCAGGGAGATGCCGTTGGCCTCTCGTGCGTGGCCAATGGCATCGTGCGCAACATTCCGCCGCGCCGCAATCCGGCACATCTAACGACCGTCTTCGACATTCTGGAACAGGCGAAACCGCAAAACGAGACGCAGCTCGCTCCGGTGTTGCACGAGCTGGCCGAAACGATTCGTCAGCGGGCGCTGATCATCATCCTGTCCGACTTTTTCGTCGAACCCGAACTCTTGCGCGGCTGCTTTCAGCACCTGCGGTTCCGCAAGCACGACGTGGCGGCGTTTCACCTGCTCGACCCGCAGGAGCTGGGCTTTACATTTCGCCGCCCGATGCGGTTTCTCGACATGGAGGGAGGGCCGGCGGTCTTTGCCGAGCCCAATGAAATCGCCGATCGGTATCTCAAGGTGCTGGAAGAATATCTCGTCCAGATCAAGCAGATCATGCTCGAATCGGCGATGGACTACCATCGGGTGACGATCGATGAAGACTATGAAAAAGTGCTGACGCGCTTTCTCGTGGGGCGAACCCGCGCCAAGGGGGCCCGATGAGTTTTATCGCGCCGACGCTGCTGGCCGCTTTGCCTCTCGTGGCCCTGCCGATCATCATTCACCTGATCAATCAGCGGCGTTTCCAGACGATCCGCTGGGGGGCGATGATGTTTCTGCTGGCGGCCAACCGCCTGTCGCGCGGTTACGCCCGGCTGCGGCAATGGCTGATCATGGCCTTTCGCATGTTGGCCATCGCCGGGCTCATTTTCGCCATTGCGCGGCCTCTGGCCAGCGGCTGGCTGGGCCTAACGGCGGGGGGACGTCCCGATACGACGATCGTGTTGCTCGATCGCTCACCCAGCATGCAGGAGACCGGCCCAGGCGGCGGGAGCACCAAGCTCGAAACGGGGCGGCAGAGGCTGGTGCAGGCGCTCAAGATGCTGGGTTCGTCCCACTGGGTGCTCGTCGACAGCACGACCAACAAGGCCGTCGAAATCGAATCGCCCGACGGCCTGATCAATTCGCCCGCCAGCGAGTCCGCCAGCTCGGCCAGCGATCTGCCGGCCATGCTGCAGGCGGCCCACGATTATATTCAGGCCAATAAATCGGGACGCACCGAAATCTGGATCTGCTCCGATCTGCGCGAGAACGACTGGGACAGCGAAAGCGGCCGCTGGCAGACGCTACGCGAGTCGTTCCGCGAATTTCCGCAAGGGGTCCGGTTCCATCTGCTGGCCTATCCGCAGACGACCTCCGAAAACGTGGCCATCCGCGTCACCGACGTCCGCCGGCTGCAAACCAGCGAGGCGGCCGAGCTGTTCCTGTCGCTCAAGCTCACGCGGACGCCCCTACTCGATTCAACCTCGGCCAATTCACGCGGGCCCGATTCGAAGATCTCGATCCCCATTCAATTTGAGATTGACGGTGCCCGCTCCGAAATGACGATCGAGATGGAGGGGACGCAATTCGAATTGAAGGATCATCGCATCCCGCTGGAGCGCAGCCACGAGCGCGGCTGGGGCCGGGTTTCGATTCCGGCCGACGCCAACCTGGCCGACAACGAGTTCTGTTTCGTGTTCGACCGTCCCGTCCCGCGCGTGGCGATCATTCTGGCCGACGACTCGCAGGCGGCGCGGCCGCTGGAGCTGGCCGCTGCGATCAGCCCCGACCCGTCCGTGACGACATCGGCCGAGATCATCGGCGAAGAGCAACTGACGACGGTTGAGTGGGAGAAAGTCTCGCTGCTGGTCTGGCAGTCGCCGTTGCCGAAAGGGCAAACGGCAAACATCGTCAAGTCGTTCGTCGAGCGCGGTGGCCAGGCGCTGTTTCTGCCGCCGGCCACACCCGGGCCGGAGCAGCTTTTCGGCGTGGGCTGGAAGAAATGGGTGGCAGAGCCGGAAGAAATCACGGTCGACAACTTCCGCGGCGATCAGGACCTGCTGGCAAACACTCAAAGCGGCGCCGCCCTGCCCGTGGGGCAGTTGCAGATCCGGCGGTATGCCGAGCTTTCGACGGAGCTGTCGGTCGAGGCCTTTACGCCGCTGGCGAGCGTGCGCGGCGGCAAGCCGCTGCTGGCACGAGCGACGACTCCTCGCGGGGGTGCCTATTTTCTGGCCACGACGCCGGCCCCTGGCGACTCGTCGCTGGCAACCGGCGGGGTCGTGCTGTACGTCCTCGTGCAACGGGCGCTGGCCGCAGGGGCGGGCGTACTAAGCAGTACGCGCCAATTCGTCGCGGGGGCCCAGCCCGAAGACGATCCGGCAACCTGGCAGCGCATCACCGGAGACGAGCGGGCCATTTCAACCGAGTTTCCCTTTCACCGGGGCGTGTATGCCGCCGGCGAACGATTGCTGGCGGTCAACCGTCCTGCTGCCGAAGACCAGGCGCCCGTCATGGCCGATCAGCGCGTGAGCGAGCTCTTCCGGGGCCTCGATTATTCTCGCGTCAACGACCAGGCCGGCAGTCTGGGCTCATTGATTCAGGAAATCTGGCGCCTCTTCCTGGCCGCGATGATCGTCGCCCTGATCGTCGAAGCCGGCCTGTGCCTGCCCAAGCTGGCCAGGGCGCGAGAAAGCTTGTTAAAGAGCGAACCCGAGGGGTTTAAGGCATGAAGCGGCCCCTGCCACCCCTATCTGGAACGTGCGCGGGGAAACCTGTGCGATCCCAGCAAGTGGTCTGTTTGATTTGAGGTAATGAGAGAACAAGAGCCACGGATGAAACACGGATAAGACACGGATTTTGCGGCTGAAGCTAATATTTCCGTGTTTAATCCGTGTTTCATCCGTGGCTAAGTCGACGAGTTCCAAGCTGGCACGCGTCTTAATTACATCCTTTACAATTTTACGATCTTCCATCCTCCATCCTCGATCCTCCTTATTTTCATGTCCCTCCCCTCCATCACCTTCGTCACCACCTCCTGGACGCTCGCCGTCTCGCTGACGGGCGTGATCGTCACGGCGGGATTCTGCTGGGCGGCGTGGCGGCGCAGCGGGTATCGGACGTCCTTCGGCCTGCTCGAGCTCTTGCGGCTCGTGATCGTCTGTCTGGCGGCGGTGCTGTTCAATCAGCCGGAACTGTTCGAAGTGCATCGTCCCGATGAAAAGCCATCGGTCGCCGTGCTATGGGATTCTTCTCCCAGCATGGAGACCCGCGATTTTCTGCACTCCAATACGACGAGCGCACAGCCGATGACGCGGCGTGAGGGCATTTCGCCCCTGATCGACCCTGCCGCATGGAAGAAACTCGAAGAACGAATGGACGTGCACATCGAGGCCTTCTCTCCGCCGCTGGCGGGGCGCGGCAGCGACTTGTACCAGCCCCTGGCCGAAGCGCCCGAGAAATTTCGCAATTTGCGCGGCGTCGTATTGATCTCGGACGGCGACTGGAACGAAGGCCGTCCGCCGGTCGAAGGAGCGCTCAGGCTGCGGCTCAAGGGAATTCCCGTGTTCACGGTCGCCGCGGGCAGCGATACCCGCCTGCCCGACATTGAGCTGTTAAGCCTTGATGCGCCCACGTTTGGCGTGGCAGGAAAATCGGTGCGAATCCCGTTTACGGTCGAGAGCGCGATGCCGCGCGAGTACATGACGACGGTCACGCTCAAGACGTCCGACGGCGACGAGGTTTCCAAAGAAGTGCGGATCCTGCCGATGGGTCGCACCAGCGACTCGATCCTGTGGAAGCCCAAGACGACGGGTGACTTCACCGTGTCGCTCGAAATTCCCAAGCACGCCGACGAGACGCTGACCGACAACAACAAACTCTCGGCCCCCGTTTCGATCCGCGAAGAAAAATTGAAGGTGCTGCTCGTCGAGTCGTATCCGCGGTGGGAATACCGGTATTTGCGCAACGCCCTGTCGCGCGACCCGGGTATCGACCTGGCGTGCCTGTTGTTTCATCCGGGGCTTTCCAAGGTGGGCGGAGGCAACAAGGATTACATCAAGCAGTTTCCGGCCGGGCTGGATGAGCTGTCGAAGTTCGACGTCGTCTTCCTGGGCGACGTGGGGGTGGAGGAAGGTCAACTGAATCTGGAGCAATGCCGGCTGCTCAAAGGGCTGGTCGAGCATCAGGCCAGCGGGCTCGTTTTCATGCCGGGCGTCCAGGGACGGGAGTTCTCGCTGCTCGACACCGAGCTGGGCGATTTGTGCCCGGTGGTGCTCGATCAGGCGCAGCAGGGCGGGTGGGGTTCGCGCACTCCCAGCCATTTCGAGCTGACCGAAATGGGCCGCCGCAGCCTGCTCACCAAGCTGGCCGACACGCAGGACGACAATATCGAAGTCTGGGAAGGCCTCCCCGGTTTTCAATGGCACGCGCCGGTGCTGCGCGCCAAGGCGGGAAGCGACGTCTTGTGCGTCCATAAAGACGCCGCCAACGAATATGGACGACTGCCTTTGCTGGTGACGCGGACATTCGGAGCGGGCAAGGTTCTGTTCATGGGGACCGACGGCGCCTGGCGCTGGCGCAAAGGGGTCGAAGACAAATACCACTACCGCTTCTGGGGGCAAGTCGTGCGCTGGATGGCGTACCAGCGCAACATGGCCAAGGGAGAAACGCTGCGACTGTTCTATACGCCCGATCAACCCCAGATGAAGCAGGCCGTGGCGTTGCACGCGATCGTAATGGAAAAGAGCGGCGAGCCATTGCACGACGGCGAAGTGACGGCCCGCATTACGGCCCCTTCGGGCAAAGGCGAGGTCGTCCGGTTCCGGTCGGCCGGGGACGAATGGGGTGTGTTTACCGGCGGTTTCACGGCGCAGGAGCCGGGAAAACATCAAGTCATATTGTCTTGTCGGCAGACCAATGCTAGCTTGGAGACATCGTTTTACGTTCAGGGGGTGGCCACCGAGCGGGTAGGACGGCCGGCACGGCCTGAAGTTCTGAAGGAAATCGCACGCGTCACGCGGGGCCAGATGATCGGGCCCGACAAGCTGGACGAAGTGGTGCGATCTGTGGCAGAATTACCCGAGCCCCCCCTGGTCGAACGGCGCGTCCAGTTGTGGAGCAATAAATACGTCGCCGGCGCGATGATCTTCTTGATGGGTGTTTTCTGGGCGGGACGAAAAGTCGTGGGGCTGATTTGAACCCCGCAATTGAGGCGATGACACAATGTGAACTAACCCGGTGATTGAAGTTCGATGCAAATATCCCTGCCTGAAATAACGTCTTAGACCGACAATTCCTCAAGTTTTATTTTCGTGTGTTTCGTATGTTTCGTGGTTCCTTTTCATCGAAAGGCGTAAGACGAGGGTAACCACGAAAGACACGAATACACGAAAGGATGTTATGGCGATCGTTTTTTAATACGTGGCTTCCTAAGGAGCGACGAATGAGCCTGATTCAGACGCATGACCGTTTGCAGTTACCCGGCTCTCTCCAGACACAGCTTCACGATTTTCGTAAGCGAGTCTGGTCGATCAAGATGCTCGAGGCGGCCTGCGGCGCTGTCTTCGGCGTCGTCGTTCCGTTTCTGGCGCTGTTCGCCCTTGATCGCCTGCAGGATTCGCCCATCTGGCTGCGGGGGCTCTTGTTCGCTCTCGCGGTCGCCGGCCTGGCGACGGTTCCCTGGGCCTTTCACCGCTGGGTGTGGCGCAACCGGCGGCTCGAACAGCTCGCGCGGCTCTTGAGCCGTAAACATCCGCACGTTGGTGATCAGCTTCTGGGCGTCATCGAGCTTGTCGAAAACGATGCCGAGCAGGCCCGCTCGCGAACCTTGTGCGAGGCGGCCGTCGAGCAGGTGGCGCACGACGCCGCTAAACGCGACTTCCGCGACGCCGTTCCCAATCCGCGGCACCGGCTGTGGTCGACATTGGCGGCCGTCCCGGCGGTCGTTGCGCTGGGTTTGACTTTGGTTTTTCCGCTCGCGAGCGCCAACGCCTGGGCCCGCCTGCTCGCGCCCTGGCAGAATATTCCTCGTTACACGTTCGCTGCGTTCGAGAAAGTCCCCGAACGGCTGGTCGTGGCCCACGGCGAACCGTTTTCGTTCACGATGTCATTGGTGCCCACCAGCCTGTCGCACCCCGGTCAGGGGACGGTGCAACTGGGTGGCCAGCAGCCGGTGACTGCGGCTTTGAAGGACGGTCGTTATGAATTCGCCCTGCCGTCGCAGATTGAATCGGGCCGGCTGGAAGTCCGCATTGGCGATTTCCGGCAATCTGTGAGCGTCGAACCCAAATTGCGTCCCGAATTGACTTCCATTGCCGCCGAATTCGTCCTGCCCGAATATCTGGGTCTGCCGGAAAAGCAAACCAAAGATGTGCGCGGCGGCGTTCTGTCGCTGGTCAACGGCAGCCGCGTCGAGCTCACGGCAACCGTCAGCCGCAATCTGGCCGGCGGCACGGTCGACGGCGACTCGCGAGCCCCGCGTGCCGCCAGCGTGACCAGCCCGGAATTCCTGGTTGCCGGCCTGCGCCGCGTCGAGTTCCAGTGGACCGACGAATTCGGCCTGGCGGGCAGAGAGCCCTTCGCCGTCACGATGACCGGCCGCGAAGACGAAGCCCCCTCGCTGGTCGTCGAAGATCTGCCGCGGCACAAAGTCGTGCTCGAATCCGAAGTGCTCAGCTTCAAGATTCGTGCCCGCGACGATTTTGGTGTCAAAGCCGTGGGGATCGAATGGAAGGGGATCGAAAACCCCGTGGTCAAAACTCCGGCCGTGGGCGAACGGCTGCTGTCGGCCGGTGGCAACGACAAAGAATCTCTCGACGTCGAGGGAACATTCTCGGCCAAGTCTCTGGGAATTGAGCCGCAGCCAGTCAACCTGCGGGTTTACGTCGAAGATTACTTCCCCGGCCGCGCGCGGGTCTATTCGCCGCCGCACATGTTTTACGTGCTCTCGGCCGAGCAGCACGCGATCTGGATCACCGAGCAGATGAGCAAATGGCACCGCCAGGCGCTGGAAGTTCGCGATCGCGAAATGCAGCTTCACGAAACGAACAAGCAACTCCGCGAACTATCGCAAGACGAGCTCGACCGGCCCGAAACGCGCCGACGCCTCGAGAACCAGGCCAACGCTGAACGGGCCAACGGCCGCCGGCTGACGAACCTGACGGCCAACGGCGAAGAGTTGGTCCGGCAGGCCATGCGCAATCCGGAGATTGGCGTCGGCCATCTCGAAAAATGGGCCGAGATGCTGCAGATTCTCAAAGACATTTCCGGTAATCGCATGCCCTCGGTCGCCGACCTCTTGAAGGCCGCCTCGCAGGCTCCGGCCGTGGCCCAGGCCGAACCTTCCAAGAAGAATCCGATGGCCGGTCAGATCCGGTCCAGCGGCGACGGTAAAGGCGCACCCCCTGGTGACAAACCTCCCGAGCCGAAACCTGCCGTACCGCAGATTGTCGACGGCGAATCGTCGCAGCAGCCGAAAGCCAAGAAGACTGGCGATGAAGAACCGCCGCCCCCCCCAGGAAAGGGACAACCTTCGTTGCGGCTCCCCGTAACGACCGTGATGGGGGACGGAAAAGGTAAAAAACAGGAAGCCTGTCCTGTCGAAGACAAAGTCGACGAGGCAATCAAAGAACAGCAGGACCTGCTGGCCGAGTTCGAAAAGATCGCCGACGAGCTCAACAAGGTGCTGGCCAATCTGGAAGGGAGCACGCTCCTCAAACGGCTCAAGGCCGCCTCGCGGCTGCAATATAAGATCGGGGGGAGGATCGGCGACCAGTTGAAAGAGACGTTTGGCGTCTCTCCCCGCCAGGTTGCCGAAAAGCCACTCAAAGTGATCAACGAGATGGCCGAGCAGGAAGCCAAGGCCAGTCTCGACGTGTCGTTCATCATGGACGACATGCAGGCCTACTTCGAACGCCGCCACTTCGTGAAATTCAAGACGGTGCTCGACGACATGCGGCAGCTCGACGTGATCGGCAGCCTGCGTCAACTGGGAGACGATTTGCGCGGCAACGGTCAATATAACGAGAACGGCATGTCGCTGGCGCAGACCGAATTCTGGTCCGACACGCTCGATCGCTGGGCCGAAGATCTGGTCGATCCAGCGAAAGGCGGCACCTGACCCGGTTCCAAATCGAGCGGCAGTTTGCCGCCCTCCATCGTGCTGGAAGTTTTGCAAGTCCTCGAAGCTGAAATCAATCTGCGAGATGAGACCCGCGTGGCCGAACAGGCCCGTCCGGCGATTCCGAAAGAAGAACATCAGGAGCGGGCGACGAAATTGTCGGTCACGCAATCTGAGCTGAAAGTGCGAATCGATAAGGTCACCGATAGGATCCGCGAGCTGCCCGAGGGTGAGGCCAACTTCGGCAAAGAGATCAAGCTTCTGGGCCTGGTTTCGCAGGTCATGAACGAAGCGACCGAGATCCTGGCGCGTCCCGACACGGGTAAGCCGGCGATCGCCGCCGAAACCGAGGCCATCGAATTGCTCCTGCAATCGAAACGCATCAATCCCAAGGGGGGTGGCGGCGGAGGTTCCAGTCCCGGCGGTGGTGGCGGCGGCACGACGCAGGATTCGGCCCTTTCGCTGATCGGGACCGGCGCCAACGAAAAAGAAGTTCGCGAAGACCGCGGCGTCTCGCAGGCGGTGGGCACCTCCGGCCCCGCACTCCCCGAAGAGTTCCGCGCCGGTCTTGACGAATACTTCAATCGGCTCGAACGGGGACCGAGTCGTGAGTAAACGCGTTGTATATTTGTCGGCTGGGTGGCCCCGCCGTCCCGTCAGGGCGGCGGGGTCGCGCAGCGACAAGAAGCCTCATCATCCGCGAACAATTTCACTAGTGCCGTTACATGCAGCAAATTCGCTGGACGACGGGTTGCCGCGCAGATTGAATCCACATGGCGTGGCTTCTTGTCTCTTCGCGACCCGGCCGGTGCTTCGCACGCGGCCGGGCCACCCGGATGGTCGCTCCCGCTCCGGTATGGCGCATGCATTGGTTCACATGCTTTTCGTATTGCTATTGTTGTGCCATTTCGCTCTCGCCCAGGAGAAAAAGCGAACGGCCGAAAACCCTCCGCCGCAGAAGCAGGATGCCAAAAACGAAAAGCCTGCGGCCCCGGCGGAAAAGAAACTCGAACCCAAGGTCATCCAGCGCAAACTGCGGGCCCGCACCGATCTGACGACCGAAAAGCTGCCTTTGCAGGAGGTCGTGAAAAAACTTTCCGAATTTCACGAGATTCCGATCCGGCTCGACAAAGAGGCGTTAAAGAAGGCCAACGTGGCCCTCGATGCGCCAGTGACCGTCAACATCCAGAATTACACGCTCAGCGCGGCGCTCAAGCACATTCTCAAAGATTTCGGCCTGCATTTCGGCGTGGTCGACGGCGCCGTCGTGATTTCGAACATGCCCCCCGAGCCCGAGGAGCAGGCCGTCGTGGCCGATGTGGCCGTTGTCGAAGAGGCGCGGGTCGTGCAGCAGATGGGTGTCAACGAAGCGCAGCAGTTGCAGCAGACGCCGCAGTATCAGGCGCTGTTGCGGGCCGAGTTGAACTTTGCCAAGCACGCCTGCCAGGCGACTCCCGAACAGATGCAGGCGCTCCGCGACGAGCTGGATCATGCGAACAAGAACCAGCAGAACCAGAACCAGCCCCAGCCAAACGCTGGCGCCAGGAATCGGGTGGTCGTTCGCAGACAGGCTGTTCAAGGCCAGGCAGGCGACCCGCTGCAACTGGCGCGCAACCAGTTGGCCGGCGCCGTCAAGAAGTGCCTTTCCGCCGAGCAGGCCGCCCGGTTTCAGGAAGAGCTCGACCAGCGCACGGCCGACGGCCGGCGCTCCGCCGCCCTCAACCTGGTGGCCCGTCTCGATCGGGAAATGATCCTGTCGGCCACGCAGCGCGACCAGATCACCGAATCGCTGCTGGCGCACTGGAACGACGCCTGGTGCTCGTCGCTGCAGATGTTCATGTACAACGACCAGTTTTTTCCCGCCATCCCTGATGCGCACGTGGTCAAGTTCCTGAATGAGACGCAGAAAAAGATCTGGGTCACGATCCCGAAGAACCAGGGGCAGATGTTCTTCAACGGTTTCATGGGAGGCATTTTCGGCGAAGAAGTCTTGTGGAACGAAGATGAAGACGCGCCGGTGAAACAAAAAGAAGTCAAAACCGAACAATAGAACGTAAGATTCTTTGTGTCCCTCGTGCTCTTTGTGGCTCAAATTTCCGACGGAAAAAATGGGAGCCACAAAGGACACGAAGAACACAAAGGAAAAATGCATTCACGCCTGACCACCATGACGCTCACCTTCCTTCTCCTGCGCCGCGTTCTGCTGGCGATCGCCGTTTTGGCGCTGGCCGGCGGCGCCGCCGTCGCCCGCGCCCAGGACGACGAAGAGGTCGAGGACATTCCGCAGGCCGAAGTCCAGCAGCAGTTCGTCGTGGCCGACGAGAATTTCGACCAGTGGGTCTTCGGCGGCCGGGGGAACGCCGCGGCAATCCGCAAACGTTTCGATTCGCAGCTCGTTCTGCAAGTCGAAGAACTCGAGCGCATGTGCGGCATCTCGGAGGTCCAGAAGAAAAAACTGCACCTGGCCGGCCGGGGAGACATCA
>Ga0068853_100000507_pt1 | contig 26465 bp, 21 predicted proteins | sample KBSCornC32_FD_65655 | JGI IMG/M metagenome (GOLD analysis project Ga0068853, IMG submission 65655) | Corn rhizosphere microbial communities from Kellogg Biological Station, Michigan, USA - KBS Corn C3-2 | ecosystem: Host-associated > Plants > Roots > Rhizosphere > Soil ... | reverse complement strand
TTGTTCGAACGCTTGCCGGAAAGCGACCGGCGTGCGCTGCGCGCGCTCGCCGAACGTTTCCTTGCGCGCAAGTCGTTCAGCGCCGCGGCCGGTCACGTGCTCGAGCCGTCGCACTGTCTTGCGATCGCCGCACTCGCCTGCCTGCCGGCGCTGCGCCTCGGTTTCGACGCGCTCGCGGGCTGGCGCGAAGTCATCGTCTATCCGGGCGAGTTCCGCGTGCGGCGCGAGCACCACGACGAACACAGCGGGGTCGTCACCGAGGGCGAGGAAGACCTGATCGGCGAGGCGTGGGAACGCGGCCCGCTGGTCCTCTCGTGGGCGGATGTCGCGACCGACCTCGCGCAGCCGTTCGACGGCTTCAATGTCGTCGTACACGAGATCGCGCACAAGCTCGACCTGCTCGATGGCGCGATGAACGGCGTACCGCGACTGCCGCCGGCGATCGCGCGCCGCGAATGGATCGCGACGATGCAGGCCGGCTACGACCGCCTCGCGCGCGCGGTCGCGCGCGGCCGCGACACCTTCATCGACCCGTATGCAGGCGAAAGTGCCGACGAGTACTTCGCCGTCGTCAGCGAATTGCATTTTTCCGACCCGGTCGGGTTCGCCGGGGCCGAACCGGCGGTGGCTGCCCTGCTCGCGCGCTACTACGGCAACGGCTGAAGCGCACCGCGACGGGCGCCGGCTGAACTCGGGTTGCGGTCTCGTGGTCGTACCGGTAGCCTGCGCGGTTGCTTCCCAGTCCTGCCGCGCGGGTCCCGCTCCGCGACCGCCCTTGCCCATGCCCTCGAAATTCCTCCGCCGCGCGACTGCGCTGATCCTGTTCGCTTCAGCCCCCGCGGCGTTCGCCTGCAGCGGCGAGTTGCATATCGAGCTCGAGCACGCGGGCGTATACGCACTCGACCACGCCGCGGTCGTCGCCGCGCAACCCGCACTCGCCGATTGCGCCGCCTCCGACCTGTGGTTGAGCCAGGCCGGCAAGGAAGTCGCGTTGCGCGTCGTCGCCACCGGCGCGCGCTTCGCCGCCGGCGACCACGTCGAGTGGATCGGCGAACCGCTGCACGGACCGCAGAGCTGGTACGACCCGTACAGCGTCAACAACGTCTACGTGCTCGGCGCAGGCCCCGGCACGCATGCGCGCATGCGCGATGCCGACGCGCAGGGAGAAGGGCGTGCAGCGGTCGAACGCACGCTGCATCTCGAGCAGGAAAACCTCATGATCCGGCTCGATCAGGAACAGCAGAAGCCGGGCGAGGAACCCGACGTCTGGCAATGGGCGAAGTTGACCCAGGTCGATCCGGCGCCGCTCGAACTGCGCTTCGACCTGGCCGATCTCGACGTGCGCGGCGGCGACGCCCACCTCGCGCTCGCGCTGCGTGGCCTGTCCTTGTTGCAGCCGCCACCGAAGGGCGGCGGCGACAAGCCGGACGACCACGTGGTCGAACTCGAACTCAATGGCCAGGCACTCGCACCGCTGCGCTGGGACGGACGCGACGAAGTCCGGCGCGGGATGGATGTCGCGGTATCGCGCCTGAAGGCGCACGGCAACATCCTGGTGTTGCGCGTCCCCAAGCGCAAGCTGCCGTGGGCGGCGAATTACGATGTCGTCGATGTCGTGATGTTCAACTGGATCGAGGCGCGCTATCCGGCCGCCGGCGACCTCGACATCGGCACGGCATCGCTGCGCGCGCGCGCGGATGCGCACGCGCCGCTGCAACTCGTCTCGCGAGCAGCCGAGGTGCCGACACTCTACGGGGCCGACGGCGTGCGCCGGGTTCCGCACGCGCTCGGCGGCGGCCGCTATGCGTATGCGGCCGCCGCCGCGGGCGTCGAGCTGCTGCCAGCCACGCCGGCGACGCTGGCGAAGCCTGTGTCGCTGCGCGCGGTGACGGGTGTCGAATGGCGCGCGCCGGCGCAGGGCTACGACTATCTGATCGTCGCGCATCCGCGCCTGCTCGGTGCGATCCGGCCGCTGGCCCGATTCCACGAGCAACGCGGCCTCAAGGTCGCGACCCTCGACATCGACGCGGTGTACGACCAGTTCAACCACGGCATCGCCCACCCGCAGGCGATCCGCAACCTTGTCGATGCCGCATACCACCGCTGGCCGTCGAAGCCGCGCTTCCTGCTGCTGGTCGGCGACTCCAGTTTCGACATCCGCCATGAAACCTACAACGACCTCGCCTACGCGAAGTGGACCGACCGGGAGCTGCTGTTCCCCGGTCACTTCGGCGCGGTGCCGGGCGGGAAGTACGCGAACGCGCCGAAGAAGCTCGCCGACCGCAACCTGATCCCGACCTGGCAGTACCCGTCGCCGGAAGGCCAATCCGCGAGCGACAACTGGTTCGGTGCGGTCGACGGCGATGACTGGCATCCGGTCGTCGGGGTCGGGCGTTTTCCCGTGGTCGAGCCGGAGGAAGTGACCGCGATCGTCGACAAGACGATCGCCTACATGAGCAAGCCGCAGCTTGGCGCGTGGCGCCGCGACGTGATGTTCATCTCCGACGAGATCGCCGGCTTCCAGAAGGCATCCGACGAGATCGCCGGCGCGCTCGGCAAGGACGGCTTCCTCGCCGACAAGGTCTACGCCAAGCCCGAGGTCACCGAGAACGCGGTGCACCAGCGTGCGATCCACGACGGCATCGACGAAGGTCGCCTGCTCGTGCATTTCATCGGCCATGGCGGGCGCTACATCTGGCGCACCGGCCCGCCCGACCTGCGCAAGAACCAGGATCTGTTCACCCTCGACGACGTGTCGAAGCTCGGCAACGGCGGGCGCCTGCCGATGGTGCTGTCGATGACCTGCTATTCGGCGCCGTTCGACAATCCGACCGAGGACTCGATCGGCGAGCGCTTCCTGCGCGAGAAGGACAAGGGTGCGGTCGCGGTGTTCGCCGCGTCGTGGCGCAATACGCCATCGCCGGCCTTCAGCAAGAGCGTCATCGAGAACCTGCTCGAACCCGGCGCGACCATTGGCGAAGCGATCGTGCACGCGAAGAAGGCCTCGCAGGACCGCATCCTGGTCGAGATGTACAACCTGCTCGGCGATCCGGCACTGGTGCTCGAACGACCCCGCGATGCGCTCGCGCTCGCGCTCGACGACGATCGCTGGAACCGTGGCGTGCTGGTCGACCTGAAGCAGGCGTCCTTCGATGGCGAGGTGGTGGTCGACTGGCTCGGCACGAACGGCGCGAAGCTCGGTTCCTCCACCTGGCATGCACGGGATCCGCGCTTCCGCCTGGCGCTGCCGCAGTTCGCGGACGGCCCGGTCAGGCAGGTGCGCGTGTACGCCGCCGCACCGGGCAGCGGCCGCGACGCGGTCGGTGGTCTCGACTTCGGCGACGCGCCACCAGCGCGCGCGTGGACGAGCATCGTCGCCACGTGGTGGAAACGCCTGACGCAGCCGGCGCCGAGGCGGCCGGAACGTCGCCCGGACACGATCGCGATCCTCGACTTCGAGACGCCGACGCACTGACGCACGCGGCGCTCAATCGGCCGCAGAGCCCGCGTCGTCGCCGGATGGCTCTTCGGCGCGCGCCGCGTCGACCTTCTCCTGCAGCGCGGCACTGCCGGCGAAGAATGCGGCCGGCTCCTGCGTCGCGGCGACGCGCAGCCACGGCGGCGCGAGCCGCTGCACCATCACCGGCTGGCCGTAGTTCGCGCGCCAGTCGGACAGCTTCAGGCTCTGCGTACCGACGCCGAGTGCGACCAGGGCCGCGACGGCCATCGCCTTCAGCGGCAAGCGCTTGCGACTGAGCGCGCACAGGTGCGCGAAACAGGTCGCGCCGAGCAGCGCCCAGGCGACGACGTAGGCGTATCGCGCGAGCGCGGTCCACGACAACGCGAACGCACCGAAGTCGCCGAGCGGGTCGTACAGCGAGTACGCGAGCAGGCCGGCCGACGCGATCAGCAGGTGCAGGCCGAAGCGCGCGTGCCCGGCGAACAGCCGCGAGATCGCCGCCCACGCCGACGTCCACAACAGCGCGATCGCAGCCAGCGCGAGCACGCCGGTCAGATAGCGGACCAGCTTCGGCTCGCCGGTCTCGGCGAGCCACAGTTCGAGCACGGCGAGCGCGAGCACGAGTGCGGAACAGAGCAAAGCCGCCGGCCACGCCGAACGGTTGCGCCCGATCGGCAGCTCCGCGGGCACCGCGTCGCTGCCACGATGCAGGCGCACGAGCGTATGACCGACGCGCAAGGTCGTGCCCGCTGCAAGCGCGACGTTCTGCCGCACGCCCCGTTCGCCTTCGACGCGCAGCCCGTTCAGGCTGCCGAGATCCTCGGCGATCCAGCGTCCTTCCGCGTCGCGCGCGATGCGCAGGTGATGCGCGGCGACGTGCACGTCCTCGAGCACGATGTCGTTGTCCCAGGCGCGACCGAGCGTGACCGCATCGGCGCCGATGCGCTGGCGCAGCGCCTGTTCGCGATGGCGCCCGACGACCTCGATCCAGGTCACTTCGTCCATGCGAGCGCCTCCATGAAGCGCTGGCCTAGCGCGAGCGCGTTGTCGTAGCTGATGCCCTGCATCGAGATGCGCGAAACCAGTGCTTCGCGCGCGCGGTCCTGGGTGACCGTGGTCAACGCGACGTCGTAAAGGCCGGCGAAATCGCGATAGGCGCGCGCGCACCAGATTGCACGCACCGGCGGCGCATGCGCGTCGGCCGGCGCGACGAACGACTCGTGGCATTCAGGTCGCGTATGGCGCTTGCGCGACCACGAGCGCGTCATCGCGGCGGAACGGTAGTACGGCGTCACGAACGCGGCGAACTGGAACGCATCGAGGTCGCTGCTGCGCACGTAGGCGTGGGTGAACTCGGCCGCGCCGCTCTCCATGTCCTCGGCGACGAACAGCGAACTCTGCGTGCTGCAGTTCGAGCCATCCATCTGCGCGCGCGGCTTCGGCGTCTGTTCCGCGTTCGTCTGTGCCCAGCAGTTGAACCACGGCGCCTCGCTCTCCGGCGCCTGGTACGGGCCGAACGTGGTCATGCGCAGGCCCTTGGCGGCGAGCGCCGCATAGAAGCCGGCCTGCCAGTCGAGCAGCTGGCGATCGATCTCCGCGCGCGCACCGGCGAGATCGAGCGGCGCGCTGCCGCGCGCGCGCGCGAGCAGCGCCGCGGCCTTGCGCGCAGGCACGAGGAAGCTGACCAGTTCGCCATCGAGGCGCTTGGCGACGTTGATGCCGACCACGCGGGTCGAGCCATCGACGGCCGGGCCACCGCTCATGCCGGGATTGATCGCCCCGGTGAAATGCACGCGTTCGTTGTAGCTGCGCTCGACCAGGCCGTTCCAGGTGCCCTCGACGATGGTGAAGCCGAGATCGAGCGGATTGCCCATCGCGTAGGCGCGCTCGCCGCGCGGCAGTTCGCCGCTGACCGCGCGGGCGTCGAATTCGAGGTGCGGCAGGTCCTTGCCGTCCAGGCGCACGAGCGCGAGGTCGTTGCCGATGTCGATCGCGAGCAGGGCGAGCGCGCCCTTGCTGCCGTCCGGCCGCGCGTACTCGAGCCGGTAGGTCTTCGGCTCGAGCGCGAACTGCGAGACGACGTGGTAGTTCGTGATCGCCAGGCCGTCCGCGCTGACCAGGAAACCGGAACCGATCGATGACTGCCGCCCGGCGGCCTCGACCAGGGTGCGGATCTGCAGCAGGCTCGGGCGCGCGTTCGCATAGATGCGCTCCGCGGTCGCCGACACGTTCGCATCGGCGGGAGCGTTGGCGGCTGCGGTATCCGGCGCGAGCGCCTGTGCGGACGCATCGACGATGCCGGGCAACGTGGCAACGATGAGGCCGAGGCGGAGCATGGTGCGCATCATCGATTTCTCCGTGAGCAGCAATGCAGCGTATAGCAGGAGCGCGCGCCGGCGCCATCCTGCCGCCGCCAGGCTACGTCGATGCCAACGCCTCGCGATAGACCGCGACGGTCGCATCGACGCAGCGCGTCCAGGTGAACAGGCGTGCGTGCGCGACGCCCGCGGCGACGACGCGCGCACGCCATTCGACATCGGTGAGAATGCGTTCGATGCCGTACTGCAGGGCGCGTTCGTCGAGTGCGTCGACGCACAACGCGAGCTCGCCGTCGGCGCCACGCACGATCTCCGCCAGCGACGAACCCTGCGAGGTCAGCACCGGCACGCCGCTCGCCAGCGCTTCCAGCACGGGCAGGCCGAAGCCTTCGTACAGCGAAGGGAACGCGAACGCATGCGCGCCCGCGTACAGCAGCGGCAGTTCGGATTCCTCGACGTAACCGAGCCGGCGCACCTCACCCCGCGCTTCGAGCGGCACCAGCACGCGTTCGAGCTCGGCGTTGAGCCAGCCGCGCGCGCCGACCACGACCAACGGGTGCCGCTTGCGCAGCGCGGCCGGCAACGCGGCGTAGGCGCGTGCGAGCCGCGCGAGGTTCTTGCGCGGCTCCTGCGTCGCGACGACGAGCAGATACGCCTGCGCTTCGAGGCCATGCCTGGCCAGCACCGCCGTGCACTCGTCGCGCGCGCGCGCGCGGTAGGCGGCGTCGACGCCGAGCGGAACCACGCGCAGCTTCTCGCGCGGAACCGCGAGTTTCGCCACGATCTCGTCGGCGATGAACTGCGAATCGGTGAATACCGCGGCGGCCTGTTCGAGCGAGCGCGGCAGATGGCGTTCGAGGAAGCGCACGCGCTCGGGTGGATGCGTCTCCGGGTGGTTCAGCCACGACAGGTCGTGCACCGTGGTCAGCGCGACGCCGTCGAACGGCATCAGCACGTAGTTCGGCGTATGCAACAACCAGTCGCGCATGCCGCGCGTATGCAGGCGGAACAGGGTCGAGCGCAGCTGCGTGTAGACCTCCAGCGCAGCGTTCTTGAACGGCACGTGGCGGCGTACCGCGGCGATCGTGCGGTTCGCGCCGAGGGCGCGCTCGGGGTCGTCGACCCACTGGTAGGCCGAGTACAGGCGTAGCGCATCGATCTCGGCATGGCGCGCGAGGCCGCGCGCGAGTTCGAGCGCATAGCGACCGATACCGGTCAGCGGCGCGGTGATCGCATCGACGTTGAAGACGACCTTCACGCAACGGCCCGTTCGCGCGCGAGGTCGGCTTCGACCATGCGTCGGGCGAGACCGTCGAGGTCGAGACTCGGCGCGAAGCCGAGTTCGCGCCGCGCCTTCGCCGCGTCACCTACCAGTAGCGGCGCGTCGACCGGACGGAAATAGGCCGGGTCGACGCGCACGCGCACGCGTTCGCTGCCGCGCTCGACACCGACCTCGTCGAGGCCGTCGCCGAACCAGTCGAGCACGATGCCGGCTGCGCCGAACGCGGCGCTGGCGAAGTCGCGGATGCTCGCGGCGTGGCCGGTCGCGAGCACGTAGTCGGCGCCGGTTTCGCGCCCGGCCATCGCGACCATGGCCGCGACGTAGTCCGGCGCGTAACCGAAGTCCCGGCGCGCGTCGAGGTTGCCGAGCGCGACGTCGCTGGCAGTGCCGAGTGCGATGCGCGCGACCGCGCGACTCAGCTTGCGCGTCACGAACGCCTCGTCGCGCCATTCGGATTCGTGGTTGAACAGGATCGCGCTCGACGCGCGCAGCGCATAGCTCGCGCGCCAGCTGCCGACCGCGGCGTGCGCGAGCAGCTTCGACACCCCGTACGGCGTCGTCGCGGCGAGCGGTGTCGTCTCGTCCTGTGGCGCCTGCAGCGGCGCGCCGAAGATCTCGGCGCTCGCGGCAAGCACGACATGCGTCGCGGACGCGTGCAGGCGCGCCGCCTCGAGCAGGTTCAGCGTGCTGAGTCCGTTCGCGTCGATGCTCGCGCGCGGATCGCGGAACGAGTCGGCGACGCGCGACTGACCGGCGCAATGGAACAATGCATCCGGCGTCTGCGCCGCGAGCAGCGCGGCGCATGCGTCCGCGTCGGAAGGGTCGAGCGCGACACGCCGCAAGCGTGCGTCGGCGGCGATGCCGAGTTCGCGCAGGCGCCAGGATTCGCCGTCGTGCCCGGGACGGTGCGTACCGGTCACTTCGGCGCCGTGCGCGAGCAGGTGCGCGGCGAGCAGCGCGCCGTCCTGGCCGCTGACGCCGGTGACGAGCGCTCGCCGGATCGGATTCATGTGTCGCCTCCACGGATTGAAGCGGCCGGCAACCGCACGCCGCCGGCGAGCGCGGCCGTCGCGCTCGTCGCGAACGGGCGCGATACCAGGGTGACCGGGATGTCGAGCAGGCCGCACAGGATCGCGACCGCGGAGTCCTTGCGCTCGGCGACGACGAGGTGCTCGATCGCATACAGCTGCAGCCAGTCCCACGACGCGCGATAGGATGTCTCGGGATCACGCGCGTCCCAGTCGTTCGTCGTGACGATGCGATCCGCGACCACCAGCTCGTTGCGCGCACCGTTCGCACGCAGGGTCCACACCTCGGCATCATCCCAGTCCGGCGCGCCGTCGCCGACCCACAGCAGGCGCGGCTTCGGGGCGCTCGCCGCATTCGCTCCGGCGTAGGTACGGCGCACGCGCCAGTCGAGCACACGCCGTTCGTACGAGGGCAGCATGCGCGCGACCTCGTCCTCATAGCTCGGCCAGCGTTCGCGCAGCACCGCCATGCCCGCGCGACCGAGCGCCGCGCGACGCTCGTCGCCGAAACTCGCGCTGCGCGCGTGGCGCACGAACACATTGCCGGCGATGAGGTGGCGCAGGCCGTGCTGCGCCGCGCGCTGGCAGAAATCGTTCTCTTCGCCATAGCCCTGCGGAAACGCGGCTTCGTCGAGCATGCCGATCGCATCGATCACGCTGCGCCGGATGTAGAGGCAGAAGCCGTTGCCGGTCGGCAGCTCCGGATACGCAAGGCCAGCCTGCTGCCACAGTGCGCGCGCGGCCTGCTCCGGCGTCCAGCACGACGGTGGCGGATTCTCGCGCTCGAGCTCGGGCACCGAAAACGCACCCGCGTTGTCCGACACCGCGGTCGCGGTGGCGACATCGTCGCCCGCATAGGCGGCACGGCACAGGCCGACCAGCCAGTTCGGCCCGACTTCGGTATCCGCATTCAGCAGCACGACGTCGGCGGCCGCGGCCGCGACGATGCCGCGATTCGCGGTCGCGGTGAAACCGCGATTCGTCGCGTTGCGCAGCACCTGCACGCGCGAACGGGCGGCGAAGCCCGCGAGCAGCGGCGCGATCGCCGGATCCGTGCTGGCGTCGTCGATCGCGACGATGCGCACGCGCTGCGCGGTATGCGCGAGCAGCGCATCGAGGCAGCGCTCGACCAGCGGTGCGGCGTTGTGCACCGGCACGACGACGACGACCGCGCGCGCACCGACGTCGCGACCGAACGGCAACAGGCGCGACGCGGCGAGCGGTGCGAGCGCATCGGAGCCATGCGGCTTCGACGCGGCGAATCCGGCCTTGCCGAACACGATGTGCAACGGTGTCGCCGCGAGCGCGGTCGCATCACGCGCACGCCGCGGCAGCAGCGCGGCGGACGCGCGGCCGGACGGCGCGAACGCAAGCTCGCAGCGCGCGTGGCCGGCTGCGTCGAATGCGAGGTCCGCGAAATGGCTGCCGTCGAGGTCGAGCGCGATCGTGTCGAGCGCACCGGGCACACCGGTGAGGCGCAGCTCGGAACCGTCCCATGCCGCGGCGAGCAGCGGCGCGAGCAGTTGCGGACGACCACGGCGCAGGAAACCGAACATCTCAGGCGGCGCCCGCATCGCGCGAAGTGCGCGGCTCGTCGTCGCGCGACGTTGCCAGCAGGATGCTGCGGTCCGCGATCGCATCACGCAATGCATGCTGCGCGGCGGACAACTCCGCGTCGTGCGCGCGACGCGGGCGGGACGGCGCATCGATCCACTCGCGTACGGCATCGGGCGACGGCATTCGCACGCCTTCGAGCCCGAGTGCATGCAGCTGGTCGTGCAATGCGCGTGTCGCGACCAGCGGCTCCGCGCACAAGGCATCGTAGTCGACCACCACGCGAGGCCAGCCCAGGCTCGCCGCGAAGGCAGCGCGCGTGTAGCGCTCCCACAGCGCGAGCGCCTCGGTCGGCGTCAAGCCGTCACGCGCGACGAGCGAAGCGGCGACCGCCAGCGGGTCGCGCACGACATGCACGAACAGCGGGCGCGTGAGCAGCGGCAGCAGCTCGCGCGCGAGCAGGCACAGGCGCGGATCCTTGATCAGCCACGGCCGCTGCGCGTCGAATTCGTCGACGAGCGCGCCGACTTCGCGACGGAACGCATCGATCGCCGCTGCCGGAGTTGTGCAGGGCGGCGAGCGCCAATCGCCGCCCGCGGCGGCGAGCCGCCGCACGCAGGCCATGTGCAGGCGCGCGGATTCGTAGTGGCCCTTCGGATTGTCGGGTCCGACCAGCAGATCGCGTTCGGGCCCGACCGCGACGCCCATGCGCGCGAGCAGGCCGGCCACGCTCGACGTGCCGGAACGATGCATGCCGAGCACGACGACCTGGCCGCTCGGCGCGCGCGCGAGATCGAGCGGGCGATGCGGCGGTGGCGCCGGCCGCGGTGGCGCCAATCCGGCGAGGTCGCCGACGAGCTCGGCAAGGCGGTCGGCGCTGGCTTCGATGTCGTTCGCGCACGCGAACACGTCGGCGCGCGCCGTTGCCTGCACGCGCAGCGCATCGCGGTGCGCGTGGACATGGCGCAACTGCGCCACCAGCGCGTCGAACGCCGGTTCCGCCCAGCGCATGCCGCTGCGCGCATCGACGGCACCTTCGGCGGCGATTGCGAAGCCATGCTCGCGCACCAGCGCGGCCTGGCTGCCGAAATCGGTCGCGAGCAGGATCTTTCCGCAGGCGAGCGCTTCTGCGGCGAACGGGTCCCAGCCGCCGCCGCGGCGCGCGCTGACGTACGCGTCCGCGCCGGCGAGCAGTTGCGCGCGCTGGTACCACGGGTATCCCCAGCCGGACAACACGCGAATGCGCTCGTCGTCGGCGCACGCGTTGCGCAGCGACGATTCGATCGCGACGGCATCGCGCCCCGGGCGCACCTGGATCAGCAGGACCGGCGCTTCATCATTGCGGTCGAACGCGGCACGAAACGCCTGCACCAGGCGTTCGGGCGCGTCTCGCGCGAAATCCTCGACGATCGCGAGGAAGGCGAAGCGTCCCTGCGGTTCGCGCGGTGCTGGGACGCGCGGATGGCAGTAGTCGCGGTCGACACCGAACGGCACGATCTCGATCGGTACCTGCACACCGGCGCTGCGGAACGCCTCGTACTGGAACGCGTCCGGCACGAGCAGCCGGTCGAGCCTGCGACAGGCGTCGCTCCAGGCCGACGGGACGCGATCCCATTCGCCCCATCCGATGCCGAGCCGACGTCGTCCGCGCGCGCGCGCGAATGCCGGCGCGGGAGCGCACACGACGGCGGCGGCGGCGGGCGGGACCCAGCGTCGACGCGCGGCGAGTTCGAGGCGGAAATCCTCGCTGTCGGCGATCTCGCGCTCGCACGCCACATACGCCATGCGCAGGCCGCGCGCGTCGAGGCGGCGCACGAACTGGCGTGCCAGCTGCGCCTGTGCGTACGGGAAACGCGTCGCGCCCTGCCACAGCACGTCGCCGCGATAGCCCGCGCGCAGGCGCGCCTGCCAGCGTGCGGCGAAGGCCGCGCGGCTCGCGTCCCACAGGCGCTTGCGGAAGCCGCCGTCGTCGCGGGTCGAGGCGTGTTGCTCGTGCTGCAGGGTGACCGCACCGGCGACGACCGTCGCGATGCCCGCGTCGGCCGCGCGCAGGCAGTAGTCGGTGTCCTCGAAATAGCTGTGGAACAACGGGTCGAGTACGCCGATGCGATCGATGCAGTCGCGCCGGACATAGGCCAGCGCAAACGCGATGCCCTGCACGCGACGCATCCGGGTGTACTGCGCGATGTCGCGCTCGAGTGTCCCGGTCTCGGTTTGCTGCCCCCACAGGTCGTCGGCTTCTATGAAGCCTCCGGCGTGGTAGAGATGGCCTTCCGCTTCGGGACCGCGTTGGCGGCAACCGATGACGCCATGCTCGGGGGCCGCATAGGCGGCGTCGCGCAGGCGCTCGAGCCAGTCGGCTTGCCCGAACACGAGGTCGTTGTTGAGGAGCACGACGTCGTCGTCCGGATGCGCCGCCATGATGCCTGCATTCATGCCGCGCACGAAGCCGAGGTTGTCCGCCAGCGTGACGATCCTCGCGCGATCGGCATAGGCGGCAAGCGCGCGCGGCGTCTCGTCGCTGCTGCCGTTGTCGACGACGATCAATTCGGCCGCGTGCGGCGCGGTCGCCAGCAGCGAATCGAGGCAGCGCTGCGTCGTCGGCCACTGGTTCCAGGCCAGCACGATCAATGCAGCGCGGCGCTGGCTCACAGGCCCCTCGCCTGCGTGGGCGACCACGCCAGCGCGAGGCCACGCTCGATGTCGTCGAGCGCGAACGCACCATAGCCGAGCAGGGCGAGATCGGCGGCCTCTTCGGCCGATTCCGCAGCGGCGCGCACGCGCGCGACCTCGGCGTCGAGACGGGTGCGGTCGAGCGGCACCGGCGCATCGACAAGTCGTGCAGCGACGACGAGCAGCTGGCGCGGCGTCAGCTGCAGGCGCGCGGCGAGGGCGGCGATGCGGTCCGGATCGGGCGCGTTCACGCCGCTGCCGGGTGATGCAGGTCGCGGTGATAGGCCGCGAATACGTCGTCGCGCGCGCCTTCGAGCACGCTGCGCCCGTGCTCGATCCACAGCACGCGGTCGCAGCGCGCGGCGATCTGCTTCTCGTCGTGGCTGACCAGTACCACGGTATGACCCTCGCCCATGCGCGCGCGCAAAGCAGCGCCGGACTTCTCCTGGAATTCGGCGTCGCCGACGGCGAGCACTTCGTCGATCAGCAGCACGTCCGGTTCGACCTGGAGCGCGACCGAGAACGCGAGGCGCATGTTCATGCCGGCGGAGTAGGTCGCGATCGGCTGTTCGAAGAACTCGCCGAGCTCGGAGAACTCGCGGATCGCCGCCAGGCGCGCGACGATCTCGCGCCGGCGCAGGCCGAGCAGCAGGCCGGACAGCACCGCATTGTCGCGCCCGGACAGGTGCGGCACGAAACCGAGCGCGAGCGACATCAGCTGGCACGAGACACCGCCGCGCCGGACGGTGCCGCGATCGGGAACGAGGATACCGGCGAGGACGCGCAACAACGTGCTCTTGCCGGCGCCGTTGCGACCGATGACGCCGAGGCGCTCGCCGCGGCGCAGCTGCAGATTCACGTCTTCGAGCGCCCAGTAGCGCGTGCCGCCGAGGCTGCGCTGTGCATTGAACGCGACGCCGACGTGCTCGAGTTCGATCAGCACTTCGCCCATGTCAGCTCGCCAGTTTCGGGAAGCGCGGCGCGAGATGCCGCACGAACAGCACGCCGAATGCGCACAGGACGAGCGAGATCGCGGCGACCTTCGACAGGCCGACCCAGTTCGGTAGCTGGCCATGCATGAGGATGCCGCGCGCATCGTCCATCACGACCGCGACCGGATTGAGGGCCATCAGCCACTTGAGGCCGTCGGGCACCTTGTCGAGCGGGAAGATCACGCCGGACAGGAACATCACGACCATCAGCACCTGCTCGATCACGAAGCGCAGGTCCGGCACCAGCGGCACCAGCGCGGCGACGATGAAGCCGGCGCCGGCTGCGGCGAGGAAGATCGCGACGAACAGGATCGGCAGCGCCCAGTACGCCGCGTTCGGCGGATAGCCGAGCGACCACAGGATCACCAGCAGCAGCAGGAAGATGAACACGAACTTGACCGTGTCCGACAGCATCGCGATCAGCGGGAACACCAGCGGCGGCAGGCGTACCTGGCGCACCATCGGCAGGCTGCTCCAGATCGAGTAGCCGCCGTGCGTGATGCACGACTTCATCCATTGCCACAGGGTCATGCCGATCAGCAGGAACGGCACGTAGTCGTGTCCGCCGGTTTTCAGGATCACGTCGAACACGAGCCAGAACGCACCCATCATCATGGCCGGTTCGAGCACCCACCAGATCAGGCCGAGATAACTGCGCGCGGCTTCGGCGCGGAGTTCCGCATAGGTGCTGAACAGGACGAGTTCGATCAGGTGCTGACGCATCGTGGGAGCACGGCGGAGGGCGTTCGCGAGGATACCGGATTCGGCAGCGATCAGGCTGCGCACAGACCGTCGAGTAGCGGGCCGGCGAACGCGAGGAACAGCAGCAGCACGGCGAGCGCGACGCCGGCCGCGATGCGCGGCGGCGTGAAGCGCAGCAGGTCGTCGCTCGACGCGATCGCACGCGGATCGGCCGCGATGCGCCGACGCAGCGCGACCAGCGCGCTGCCGGCGAAGCCGCACAGGAACGGCAGCAGCGGCAACAGGAACCGCGCCTTCACATGGATCAGCAGGAATAACGCGAGCTGATAGGCCGTGAACAGCGCGACCAGCACGAACAGGCGGTCCGGCCGGCGTCGCCAGCCGGCGATGCCGAAGGCCGCAGCGGCGAGGACGAGGGCGTGCAATAGGTCGTTCGCCGCGATCAGGCCGCGCGTCAGCCATGCCGGCGTGTGGTACGCGGACAGGTGCCCCGCGCACGCCGCTCCCGGCAACTGCGACACCAGCGGCGTCTTCGCGCTGAACAGGCGGAAGTATTGCCGTCCGAGTTGCGCGCCGAGCAGCGCCGGCACGCCGTGCGCTTCGACCAGCGCGCGCACCTTGTCGAGATAGATCGCATTGCGCTGCTGCGGTGTCGCGGCGCTGGTGAGGAACTCGGGCAGGGTCACACCGCCCATGTCCTGGACATAGTCGCTGCGCCAGCGGTCGGTCAGGCCGACCCACAGGTTGTAGATCGAGCTGTCCGCGATCATCGGCTTGCCGTATTCGCGCCAGCCGTGCCACAGCGCCGGCGCGGTGACGAGGCCGAGGCCGAACACGAATGCGAACGCGAGACGGACGCCCTCGCGCGAGCGCCCGCGCCGCACGAACACGAGCAGGAACGCGGGCCAGAACACCGACAGCAGGCTCTTGGCAAGGATCGCGAACCCGACTGCGATGCCCGCCGCGAGCGCGCGCGCGCGCGCGAGCAGGCACAGCGCGGCGAGCAGCAGGAACAGGTGCAGCGTTTCCGGCCACAGCCAATGCGCGTACGCCGCGGTCGCCGGGTTCAGCAGGAAGAGCGCGGCGGCCGTGTTCGCCGCGGCCACGCCGCCACCGAGGCGGCGCCAGAAATCGCGCAGCAGGGCCGCGCTCGCGATGAACAGTACGGTTTGCGCCAGTTGCGCGACCCATACGTGCACGCCGAACAACGCATACAGCAGGGCCAGCCACAACGGCTGCAGCGGCGGCCAGATCGTGCCGGGCATCCAGCGACCGCCGTCGAGGATCGCCAGCGCGGTGGCCTGGTAGGTCTGCTCGTCGCCGATCAGGGCCTTCGCGCCGCCAGCGTAGCTGGCGTACCACAGCAGCGCCTGCGACAACCCGAACAGCGCGACGAACAGAGCCAGCCAGCGGCGCCGCGCGACGAAATCCCGCTTCATCGCGCGGACCCGGCCTGCGTCAGCTGCTCGCGGCGGCGGCGGCCGGTGATGCCGGCGTGGTCGCAGGCGCGGTCGCCGGCGTGCTGCCAGCTGCGCGGCGCTTCGGCGGCGCGCGGAAGGTCGGCGTGAACTTCTCGTGCGCGCCGGAGGTGGTGATCCCCTCGACGTAGTACCAGTATTCCCTGCACGGATCGATCGTGTCGTCGCGGTACTCGTACTTGTGCGTCTCGTCCGAAGTGCCGGCGCCGAGGATCGGTTCCTTGGTCAGCTTGGCGAATTCGCCTTTCTCGCTGTCGCTGCGGAAAACCTCGAAGCCGAAATTGTTCTGCTCGCTCGCGGTGGTCCAGCGCGCGGTGTTCGCGATACGCTGGTCGGGCGGCAGTTTCGACTGGTCGCCGCATGCCCCCTCGGGAATCTCCTTCACCGGCGCGGCGGTTTCGGCGGGCTTCGCCGGCGCCGGCGCCTGCGGCGCGGGGACGACCGGGGCCTTCGCGGTCGCAGCCGGCTCGGGCGTGGACGGGCTGCACGCACACAGCGCGGCGGCGATCAGGGTGGCGACGGCGAGCTGGCGCATGGGGACTCCTCGGCTTGGTGCGGCTGGACAACGGGTGGCGTCGGCAACGATAGTCGGCCCATGCATGCACTGGCAACCGGCCCGCGCAGGAACCCGTCGGCCGCGCTCCTGCGACCGCTGCTCGCGCTGTGCGTCCTGCATGGCAACCCGTCGCACGCGTTCGACTGGCAGGTCGACGTCACGCCGGCGGGGGAATTGTTCCCGGCGCTGCAGTTGTCGCAGCCGCCGCGCGCGGGCGCCGGAGGGGTCGGCGGCGGCGATGGCCTGGTGGCGGTGAGCATCCGCGGCGACGATCTGCCCCGCCACCTGCGACTGCGGGTCGAGACACCGGGCTTGCGCGCAGCGGCGCGCGTCGACGCGTCGCCCGCGGCCGGCGCGCGCGAAATCGAACTGCACCCGCGCTTCGAATGGGATGCGGCCGAACTGCGCCGGCTCGACGGCGTGCGCCGGCAGGCGCTGCGCCTGACCCTCGACGCCGACGGCGCCATCCAGACGCGACGCGTCGACGTGCGCGTGCACGCGCTCGATGACGCACCGTACTTCGTGCGCGAAGGGCGCGAACACGTCGATCTCGGCTGGGCATTCGCCGGCTACGTCGATCCGCACGACCCGATCGTCGATGCGATCCTCGCCGCCGCGCGTGCGCTCGAGCCCTCCTTCGATGCGCACGACGACGGCGCCGAGCTGCGTCGCGTCGGTGCGATCTGGGCCGCACTCGAGCAGCGCGGCCTGCGCTACGCTGCCGGCGACCCTGCGCTGAGCCGCGGTCCGGTGGTGTGGAGCCAGCGCGTGCGCCTGCCGGCGGAGGTCTGGCGCGACGGTCGCGCGAACTGCATCGACAGCAGCGTGCTGATCGCCGCGGTGCTCGAGCGTCTCGGCATGCGTGCACTGATCGTGCTCGTCCCGGGCCACGCCTTCGTCGGCTGGCGCGGCGCGGGCGCCAGCGCCGAGTACCTCGAGACGACCCTGCTGGGCGCGCCGCGGCGCGCCCGTGATGTCGTCGGGCACGACAATTTCGCTGCGGCGCGTTCGGCCGGGCGTGCGCGCTGGCGGCGCGCCGCGGCGCGCCTGGACGGTCGCCACGGCCCGGACTATGCACTGATCGATATCGGCACCGCGCGCGCGTATGGCATCATTCCGCTCGGCGCCGGGGAGCGCGCCAGCCATCATCCACCCGAGGCCATACCGGCGCCCGCCGGATCCTCCCGAGAGCGCGGGTTGCCGTGAGTTCCGAGCACAACGATGAAGATCCTGGCCTACGCGAGAATCCACCTGGAGCTCCGGCGCCGGGTGCCATCCAGCACGACCGTCTCGCGTATACCGTCGCCGACCTGACCGGCGCGCACTACCGTTCCTTCGTCAATAGCGCATTCTGCGCGTTGCTGAAGCGGGTGCCGTCGGGCGCGGAGGTCGAGACACAGCTGGCACGCCTGGCCGCCGGCGTGAGCAAGGTGGAAATCCTCGGCGATCTGCAGCGATCGCCGGAGGGTCGCCGAGTCGGCTCCCGCATCGATGGGCTTGCGTTCCGCTACCTGCTGGTCAAGGCCGCGCGCGTCCCGCTGCTCGGTTACGTATTGGACGGTTGCCGCAATCTCGTCGCCCTGCCGCTGCATGCGCGCCACCAGCGCGCGACCGAAGCCTGGGTCGCCGCGCGTGACGAGTCGAATGCGCGAGCGCTGGATCGACTGAGCGCTCGCCTCGATGCGCTGGATGCGCAGGCGAAAGCGTTCACCGAGCAGGATGCCTTGCTCGGCCGGCACATCGACGCCGTTCGTTCGTTCGCGCAGGAGATCCCGCACGAGATCGCGCGCGCACGCGATGCCCTCGAACGCCGGCTGGCCGACGCGGAACTCAGGCTGCACGGGGGTATCCACGCGCTCGAAGGAAGGATCGCCGCCCACGACGGCCGCGTCGAAGAATTCGAGTTCATCCGCCAGCGCTTCTACGCGATCAATCACTGGTCGCATTCCCTCGGCCAGGCGTTCGCACAGATCGAGCAGGTCGCGGACGCGCGGCGCCAGCAACATGCCGGATTCGCCACGCAGGTTGCACATGCGACCCTCGCCGCGGATCACGGCCGCAATGGCAGGAACGCGGCCTGGGCGGATGTCCTTGCGCAACGCCTGCCGCCGCATGGCACCGTGCTCGCATTCGCCAGCGGCGTCGACTGGTTCGACGCGCTCGGCGCGCGCGGACTGCGCGCGCTCGGCGCGGAACCGGACGCGGCGTTGGCGGACGATGTCCACGTCGATGGCCTCGAAGTCGTCACGGCGCGCCAGTTCCTGCGCGATTGCGAAGATGCCTGCGCCGACGGCATCGGCGTGCTGGCGTTTCCGTCGCTGACCCGATCCCTGCCGGTCGCCGATTTCCTCGACGAGGCGGCTCGCGTGCTGCGTCCCGGTGGCAGCCTGCTGCTGGGTTTCGCGCAGGAGCCGGTGACGCTCGTCGATGCCCTGCGCGGCGAAGCCGTCCCGGCGGTCGCGCCGGAGCTCCTGCGGCATGCGATGGCGGCGGCGGGTTTCATCGACGTCGTGCATGCGGACGCGGCGGATGGCACGATCGCGCTCCTTGCTCGACTCGGACCGGCCCGCACCGGCGGGCCGATCCCGTGAGCCGCAGCGATGCCGTCCGGCGTCTGCGACGTCTTGCGGCACGATTCCGTGTCGCTCGCCGTCGCTTCCCGCACTGAATCCGGCAGCCGCAGCCGCTTCTCGCTTCCTCGTGGAACAACACACCAGACCCTCCATGGCACGCATCTACATCGATCTCAACACCAGCATCATGTGGCGTCGCCCGCCTGTCGGCATCGTTCGCGTCGAGCGCGAGTTCGCCAGGCACTGTTTCATGCATGAACCCGGCACCGTATTCTGCGAAGTCGGAGCCAACGGACAGTACCGCGCAATCGAACCCGCTCGGGTGCGCGCGATCCTCGACGACTCGTGGTGCCGACCTGCGCCGTCGGTCGCGCAAACCGAACCTGCCCCGTTCCTTGTCCCCGCCGCGCCGCCGCCGCCCGTACGCGGTCGCATCCAGCGAATGTTCGACTGGCTCGCCGTATGGGGGCCGAAGGTCGTGCCGGCTGCGGCCTATCCGCTGCTGCGCGACATCGGACGGGTACTGGTGGATCACCATGCGGCCTTCGTGCGCCACCGCGCGGCGCGGCGCGCCATCCGCGAAGCCGCAGCGATCGCGCCGGCGGTCGTGACCTCCGCGCCGGCGCCCGCCGAGGCGCCGGCGAAGACCGATCCGCTGATCGCGCCGGGAGCGCACGACCTGTTCTTCTCGATCGGCGCGCAATGGCATCACGGCGCCATCCACGCCTATCGCCTCAAGCAGGCGACCGGCGTGCGCGTCATCGAGGCCGGCTACGACACGATCCCGATCGATTTTCCGGAGTATTCGGGAACCCCGAAACAAGTCTTCGCCGAATTCTTCACCTGCATCGCGCACACGGCGGATCTGGTATTTGCGATCTCGGACACGACCCGCACCGACCTCGGCGTGTTCTACGAGAACGCCGGGCTGTTGCGCCGACCGCCGATCCATACGGTGCATCTGGCGACGCCCGACGTGCAGCGCGCGACACCGGCCGAGGAACTGTCGGGCGATGAGCGCGAGATTCTCGCGCGGCTGCAGCGCAGCGGTGACTACATCCTTTACGTCAGCACGTTCGAAGCGCGCAAGAACCACCGCCTGCTGCTGCAGGTGTGGAGGGAGCTGCATCGGGCGCGCGGCGCGGACTGCCCCTTGCTCGTGCTGGTCGGGATGTTCGGCTGGGGCGTCAACGACCTGTGGACCGAACTGCAGGCGACCGATGTCTGGGCTGCCGGCAAGGTCGTGCTGCTGCACCACGTGTCGGACGCGCTGCTCGGCCATCTCTACCGCGGCTGCGCCTACACCGTATTTCCCTCGATCTACGAAGGCTGGGGGCTGGCGGCGACCGAGAGTCTCGCCTACGGCAAGCTCGCGATCGTCTCGGACATCCCCGCGCTGCGCGAGGCGACGCAGGGACTGTGCCCGGCGATCCATCCGCTCGACTATCCCGGCTGGCTCGCCGCAATCACCCACTACCTCGACGACGACGAAGCACGCGCGGTGGCGCAGGCGCACATCCGCTCCAGCTACGCGCCGCGATACTGGAGCGACTTTTCCGTCGACCTGATCGCTGCGGCGAGGACGCTGCAATGACGCGGCTCGTGCAATTGACGCCCTATCCCCTGAAGGCTCCGCGCCACGGCGGCCAGCTGCGTTGCGCGGCGATCCGCGACTGCTATCGCGGACTCGGCATCGAGGTGGAGACGATCGCGGTGATGCACGAGGATCACCATCGCAACGAGCGCGAGCGCAACGACATCGCGCTGCCGGCCGGGTTGCGTACGTGGCGCGCCGACATGCCACGCTTCGTCGACCTGCAGACGGGTGTCGGCCTGGCTGGCGACGAACGCGCGTTCGAGGGATTTGCCGCGCTGCTCGCGCGCCTGCGCCCGGATGCGATCCAGTTCGAGCAGCCCTGGTTGTACCCGGCGGTCATGCGCTGGCTGGATTTGCAGGGTTTCGATGCGCAGTCGCGACCCCGCCTCATCTACTCGTCACAGAACATCGAGTGGAAACTGAAACGCGACGAATGCGCGAGCGGTACGGCAATGGCCGCCGCTGACTTCGAGCACGAGACGGCCAGGGTGCGGGCACTGGAGCAGGAAATCGTAGCGCATTGCGACCTGGTGGTCGCCTGCACGGATGACGACCAGGCCGAACTGCGCGCGCTCGCCGGCGATGCAGCAACCTCGACGCGGTCCTACGTCACCGCCCACAATGCGATCGCACCCTACAGTGCGACTCCGGATCGCGTGCGCGGCATGCGGCGGCGCCTCGGCCTCGAGCGCTATCCGCTGTTCATCGGCAGCGCGCATCCGCCGAACGCCGACGGCTTCTGGAGCATGCTCGCGCCGTCACTGGGGTTCCTGCGTCCGGATGAGAAGATCGTCGTCGCAGGCGGCGTGAGCCGCCTGCTGCGGGAGCACGTGGTCTATCGCGCATGGAGCGGAATCAACGAGCCGCGTCTCGCCCTGCTCGGCGAACTGGAGCGTATCGATCTCGACGCCCTGCTCGAAGGCGCATCCGTCATCGTGCTGCCGATCACCACCGGCGGCGGTTCGAACCTGAAGACGGCCGAGGCGATCTACAGCGGCAAGCCGGTGCTGGCGACGCCGCATGCGCTGCGCGGTTACGGGTCGGCGGAACGCTGGCCGACGCTGACGGTTGCACGGACACCGGACGCGTTCCGGCGCGCCTTGCGCGAGATGCTGGATCAGCCCGCCCCGGCACCGGTTGCCGACTACGATCGGATTCGCGTCGAGGTGACCTGGCAGCGCGCCTTGATACCGCTCGCGGGAGCCATCGGGCACCTGCTCGGACTGCCTTCCGCTGCGCCGGTCGAGCGCGCTGCGACTCGCATCAAGTCAACGCGCGAGGACCTGCACGGCCGCCTTGCACACATCGCAGCGGTGGTGCAGCAACGCGGCGGGATCGACTACGAGCGCGTGCTCGAGCACCAGTACACGCGCCTGCTACGGCACGGCGACACCGTGGTCGACATCGGCGCCCACGCCGGTCGTCACCTGCGACGGTTCATCGACTGCGTCGGTGCGGAGGGCCGCGTATTCGCGTTCGAACCGCTGCCGCAGATGCATGCGGCACTCGCGCGTGAATTCCGTCAGCGGAATGTCGAGCTGCACAACGTCGCGCTTTCCGACACCGATGGACGCGTCGAATTCGTGGTCGCCGAGGGCGCGCCCGAGGAAAGCGGCTTGCGCCAACGCACCTACAACAACCCCGCATTGGTGAAACCGAGGCGGATCGAGGTCATCGCCGACACGCTCGATCGCCACGTCGACGCACTCGAGCGCTTGCGCTTCGTCAAGATCGACGTCGAAGGCGCCGAACTGAACGTGCTGCGCGGGGCAGCCGCGGTGCTGTCCAGGCACCGGCCCGTGATTTCGGTCGAATATGGCCGACTCGCCTACGCCAGCTACGGTCACGATACCTACACCCTGTTCGATTTCGCCGAACAGCATGGCTACGCGATGTACGACATTTTCGCGCATCGCCTCGACCGCGAGGACTGGGGCGTCGCCTGCGATTCCGTCTACTGGGACTATTTCATGGTTCCACTCGAACGCGAGGCGGAATTCGCGCGCGCGGTGCCGCCGCTGCAAGTGGACGACCTGGTCTGACTTTCGCAGGTCGCCCGCCAATGAAATGAGGCCGGAGTATTCGCGAGCGGAGTCCCGTTCGGGGAATCTCACGCGCACAAGATGGGCATGACCATGCGCGCCCGTCATCCCGCGTCCGGATCGCCGCGATCCTTGGTTCAGCGCGCGGCCAGGCGCACCAGGAACCGAGCACCGCCGAGCTGCGGCGAGCGGTCGACCTGCACCTCGCCACGATACGCCTTGACGATGTCCTGCACGATCGCGAGGCCGATGCCGTGGCCCTGCACGCGCTCGTCGCCGCGAACGCCTCGTTGCAGGAGGTGCTCGACCTTGTCCTCGGCGATGCCCGGCCCGTCGTCCTCGACCGAGAACTCGAGGCCGGAGCGGCGCGCGCCCGCCGGCAACGCGCGCGCGTGCAGGACGACGCGCCGCTTCGCCCACTTGAAGGCGTTCTCGAGCAGGTTTCCGAACAATTCCATGAGGTCGCCCTGGTCGCCGTGGAAGCGTGCGCCGGGATCGATCTCGAATTCGCACAACACCGCTTTCGACGCGTAGACCTTCTCCAGGCTGCGCACGATCTCTTCCGCGTACGGTTCGATCAACAGCGGCGCGGCGAAGGTCTGGTGACCGGAAGTGGCCGCGCGCGACAACTGGTAGGCGACGATCTCGTCCATGCGGCCGACCTGTTCGAGCACGGTCCAGCGCAGTTCCTCGCCGCCGCCGCCGATCTCGAGCTGGCTGCGCATGACGGCGAGCGGCGTCTTCAGGCTGTGCGCGAGGTCGGACAGCGTATTGCGGTAGCGCTTGACGCGGTCGCGCTCGGCGTCGATGAAATTGTCGAGGCTGCCGGTCAGGCCCGACAGCTCGATCGGGTAGTCGGCACCGAGCTGTTCCTGCGTGCCGCGTTCGACCCGAGCGAGATCGGTAGCCACGCGCCGCAGCGGCGCGAGGCTCCAGCGCAGCACCGCGAGCAACAGCAGCAGCAGCACGATGCCGAGCGCGCCGAGCCAGGTCAGCAGGGTGCGACGGTACACATCGATCTGTGCGCGCAGCGTGTTGCTGTCCTCGGCGACGTAGAACGTCAGGTGCAGGACGTTCTTGCCGCCGCCGCTGCCGTTCCAGTCCACTCCCTGCGCGAGCACGAACAGCGCGCCGAGCGGCGTTTCGATCGGGCCGCGGAACTGCGCGGGCCCGCGCGGCAATTCTGCGGCGAATGGCAGCTCGCGCCCGCTCGCCGATGGAGAGCGCCATTGCTGCTCCTTCTCGCCGACGATCTTCGCGCCGACGATGCCGGCGTACAGGCCGCTCGGCGAGGGCTGGTCGAAACGTGGATCAGGCCCGACTTCGGGCGGGATCAGCGCGCCCGCCCGCGTCGTGTCGGAACCGGCGAGATACGCGTACATGTAGCCCTGCAGGCGTTCGCGCAGCGCACTTTCGGCGGCATCGTAGAACGCGCGATCGAGCGCGAAGAACGCGAGCGCGAGGAACGCGGCCAGCACGACGCCGGCCGCGGCGAGCGAGCGCGCTTGCAGCGAGAGCGGGCGCGCCACGCGGGCGGTGCTCAAGCGCTGTCGGTCTGGGTCTCGTCCGCCGGCACGTCGGTGCGTTCGAGCGCGAAACGATAGCCGCGGCCACGCACGGTCTCGATCGGCTTGATCGCGTTGTCGGGATCGAGCTTGCGGCGCAGGCGGCCGATGAACACTTCGAGCACGTTGGAATCGCGGTCGAAGTCCTGCTGGTAGATATGCTCGGTCAGGTCGGCCTTGGAGACCAGTTCGCCCGCGTGCAGCATCAGGTATTCAAGCACCTTGTACTCGTAGCTCGTGAGGTCGACGCCGCTGCCGTTGACGCTGACCGTCTGTGCGGTGGTGTCGAGGACCACCGGCCCGCATTCGAGGGTCGGGCGCGACCAGCCGCTGGCGCGTCGCACCAGCGCATTGAGGCGCGCGAGCAATTCCTCGACGTGGAACGGCTTGACCAGATAGTCGTCGGCGCCGTTCTTGAGGCCCTGCACCTTGTCCTGCCACGACGATCGCGCGGTCAGGATCAGGATCGGGTAGCGCTGGCCCGCCTCGCGCAGTTGCTTGACCAGGTCCATGCCCGACAGCTTCGGCAGGCCGAGGTCGATGATCGCGACGTCGAACGGCACCTCGCGTCCCAGATACAGGCCTTCCTCGCCGTCGCCGGCCGCGTCGACCGCAAAACCGTCGCGCTTGAGGCGCGCGGCCAGGGTCTCCCGCAGGGGGGCCTCGTCTTCCACCAGCAATACACGCATGTGTCCTCCAGGTCTTGCCGCTTCCGTTCCGTTTTTCCTACTGCTCGGCCGATACCTGCACGATACGCACCTGGCCGTCGCGGGTCAGTATCTTGATGCGATAGACCTTGTGCTTGCCCACATTGAGGGTCTGCACCGAAAGCACCTTGCCGTCGGTTTCGCGCTGCGCCTGCGCGACCGCCTCCTGCACGCTGAGCTCGCGCGCATGCGCAAACGAGGCCACGGCCGCGACGATCGCGCACAGCAGGATTCGGTTCCGAAAGATTCGCATTACTCCGTCTGCGTCATGGCAACTGCGCCACAGGATACGGCGACAATGGCTGCTCCTGGCCGCAGTCTCGGCAGCGCGCATTGAATTTCGGCTGAACCTGCCGCACGACGCCGGACTTTCGCCCCCCAACGCCACCTCAGAAGATCTCGGCGACGCAGCAGCGCAGGCTGCCGCCGGCCTTCTCGATCTCGTCGAGCTCGACCGCGCCGATCGCGAAGCCGGACTGCTCCAGCAGCGCGCGCTGCGATGGATCGAGCGCGGCGGCGGCGCGTGCGCTCATCCACGCGCGGCCGGGCGCGAGCGCGATCGCGTTGCCGGCGAACGCCTGCTTCTGCGCCGGCGACAGGTGCACCGCCTGGCCCGCATACGCACGCGCGATCGCTTCCGGCACCCGCGCATCGGCGAAACCGTCGGCGGCGAGGATTGCGGCGCGACCGGCGAGTACCGCCAGTACGACATTCGTGTGGTACTCGCCCTGCGCGAGGTCGAAGGCGAACGTCAGGCGCAGGCCGAATGCCGCGTGCATGGCCCGCGCACCTTCGGTATCGCAGCGCTCGGACAGGCCGCAGTAGCCGATCCCGCGGGCGCGATCGATGACCAGGGCACCGGTCAGCTCGGCGACGAAATCGGCCCCGGAAAGATCGATTTCACGATAGCCGAGCACGTCGCGGAAGAACCCGCGGATGTCGCTGCGGGCCGCTTCGCGCTGGCGCACCGGATGGCGCATGCGGCCGACGATCAGGTGCCCGCGCGTGCTCGCGAACACGTTGTTCGGGAACATCCCGTCGGGGCTTGCGGGGTCGCCGGGAAACATCACGACCGGGACGTCCACGCCGAGCCGGCGCGCGAGTTCGGCATGCTGGCGCAGCGCGCGCGCCGGCTCGGGCGCGCATGCAAGGTCCATGTAGCGGTTGTCCTGCGCCGATTCCGCCGCAAGCGTGTCGCTCGCGGGAGCGACCAGGAATGCGCCGCGCGCGGTTGCCGGTCCGCGCACCGGCATGCATGCGAACTCGGCGAGGAATGCGGCCGGATCGGTCACGATCATCGCAGGGCCTCAAGCGAGAGCGCGGTGACGGAAACAGTCGACCTGGTGATCGTTCACCATGCCTGTCGCCTGCATGAAGGCGTAGCAGATCGTCGAGCCGACGAAGCGGAACCCGCGCTTGCGCAAGTCCTTGCTCATGCGGTCGGACACCGGTGTCGTCGCCGGCACGCGTGCATGCGCGCCCCAGCGGTTCTGCAGCGTGCGACCACCCACGTATGACCACAGGAATGCATCGAGGCTGCCGCGTTCCTCGATCGCGGCGAGTGCGGCGCGGGCGTTGTCGCGCACCGAGGTGATCTTGAGACGGTTGCGGATCAGTCCGGCGTCGCCCAGCAGCAATTCGATGCGGCGATCGGTCAGGCGCGCGCAACGCGCGATATCGAAACCGGCGAATGCGCGGCGATAGTGCTCGCGCTTGTCGAGTACGGTACGCCAGGACAGTCCCGCCTGCGCGCCTTCGAGGCAGAGGAACTCGAACAGCGCGCGGTCGTCGTGCAGCGGCACGCCCCATTCGCGGTCATGGTACTCACGCAGGCTGTCGCTGCCTGATGCCCAGGCGCAACGCGCGCGGCGGTCTTCGTGCATGGCGTCGCTCCGGTGCAGGCCCGCTATCATAGCGGGCCGCCTGCCCCGCGACCGC
>Ga0068853_100000505_pt1 | contig 26608 bp, 24 predicted proteins | sample KBSCornC32_FD_65655 | JGI IMG/M metagenome (GOLD analysis project Ga0068853, IMG submission 65655) | Corn rhizosphere microbial communities from Kellogg Biological Station, Michigan, USA - KBS Corn C3-2 | ecosystem: Host-associated > Plants > Roots > Rhizosphere > Soil ... | reverse complement strand
CGCCGTCCGTCTGACGACGCTCGGCGCGGGCGGCCGAGAGACGCCCGCGGGAGCTTTCTGAACGGCGTCGGAGGCCGAAGCGCGCTCCGCGCGAGGGATCCGGTTGCCTCGTCCCGCTCGCGTCGGCCGGGCCAGCCCTGGGCCTACCCGCCAGTTCACGCTCGAGGTGGCGCGACCTCTCGTAATCACCCGTGTGGACCGAAGGGCAACGCCCTGTTGTACGCCGCACAACGAGGGCTGGTGGCCAACCCATCAAAACAGGCATTTTTAGTATTCAGCATTACTTATTTATGCTGGCACGATCTCTGCTCCTCTCCTCAGCGTGATCGGAGGAATGGTCCTCCTTTCGAAAAGGCAAACCCCGGGCGACCGGGCGACGCAAAGCCGACGGGGCTCTCTGAGCTGGCTGGGCATGCCGAAAAAGGACGACGCCATGAAGACCTACAGTCAGACTCTGAAATCGATTCTGGCGGCCTCGGCCGCCGCCCTCGCCGCCGTCGGGTGCGCGGCGCCGGGCGAGGGTGGAAGCGAAAGCGTTCAGGAGAGCACCGCCGCGGCCGCCGCTTCTGAAAACGGGCTCTCCTCCATCAACGGCCTCTCGTCGATCAACGGCCTCTCCTCCATCAACGGCCTCTCGTCGATCAACGGCCTCTCCTCCATCAACGGCCTCATCAGCCCCGAGGGGCAGAAGACGCTGTCGTACATCGTTCGCTGCGCGCTCCCCGCCGGCCACACGATCACCATGAAGGACAAGTCCGGGAACCCCATTCCGTTCGCCGGCCAGCTCGGCATGGTGCCGGGCTGGGAGTACGGCTCGTGCAACAAGGATTGCCAGGAGATCATCAGCGCCTGCGTCCTCGCGCACGTCAACACCGCCGGCATCCACGTCCCGCTCTTCCTCGATGCGACGGAGCTCGGCTGGGGTCAGAGCGCGAGCTATCCCTACCAGGAGGGCTCGTTCTTCGGCAACATCTTCGTCAGTCCCCCGACCATGTTCTACTGCGACGGCAAGGACTTCGCGACCGGCGTCGTCCAGGGCCGCATCGGCGCCAACGGCACGACGGGCCCCTACTCGAGCAAGGGTTACTGCCGCAACGCCTGCACGGCGCAGGACATCCCCAACCAGAACGACGGCTACAAGGCCTGCTCCGGCTTCAACCACGTCATCACCGTGTGGCGCAACGTGGACAGCAGCGCGAACACCGCCGGCACCAGCGCGGCCTTCGACCCGGCCCTCGACTACAAGGTTTGCAACAAGCAGAGCGGCCAGTGCATCGACACCAAGAGCGGCGGCACCACCAACGGCACCGCGATCGTCCAGAACCCGTACTCGTCGACCTCGACCAGCATGCGGTGGAACATCGTCACCGACAGCTACGGCAAGTACAAGTTCGTCAACAAGAAGAGCGGCAAGGTGATGGCCATCCAGGGCGGCAACACCTACAACGGCTGTCCGCTCATTCTCTACAGGGCTGACGGCACGCCGAGCCAGAGCTGGTCCTTCACCCGCACCACGGACGGCTCGTACAAGTTCAGCCCCGGCACCAGCGCCACCATGGCGCTCGAGAACTCCAACAGCTCGACGGCGGCCGGCAACCCCATCACCCAGTGGAGCTTCACCGGCGGCGCGAACCAGCAGTGGGTGGTCGCCCCCGCGAACTGATCAGCTCGAATCCTCTCGATTGAACCGGAGGCGCGGATCGACGATCGTCGATCCGCGCCTTTGCGCGTTCGGGGGCAAGAACAGCAGGGGCTCAGTGACCGAGGGTGCTCCGGTAAACAGTGAGGTCCGGCCAGCACGGCGACACCGCTTCGAGCCAGGCGCAGGGCGGCAGCGGCAGGTCCACGCAACAGACGCGGATCTCGCGCGCCCGCGCGGCCGGCTCGAGGTTGGCCAGCAGCTCCGCCAGGCGCTCGCCGCTGAACGGGCAGTAGAGAAAGAACACCGAGCCCGCCGCCAGCGCGGCGGCGAGCCGGGGCGCGTCGCCCTCGACGAAGGACACACGCGGCAAGCCGAGGCGCGCCACCAGGTCGCGCGCGGCGGTGACGAGCTCGGGCTGGATCTCGAGGCCCACGACGGAGGCCCCGGTCAGCAAGTGGACCAGCGCGGCGGCCCGCCCCACTCCCGCCCCGACGTCGACGAAGACGTCGGACGCGCGCACGTGCCCGTGCTCGGTCAGACGAAGGAGCGCGTCGACGGGGCACGGGAGGTAGGGGACGCAGCCGCGCGGCAGCGCCGGACCGTCGTCGGGCGGCGCGCCCAGGCCGAGCGCCCGGTCGACCCAGGCGTCGCGCTCGAGCGGGGGCACGCCGGCCAGGGCCGCGCGAAGGGCCGTCCCTGTCGCTGGCACCGTCGAATCGACCTGCGCGTTCATGTGGCGCCCGGGCGCCATGCTAATGCACCGCTCTCGAGGCCGCGAGAGGGAGCACGCCGCCGTGGGCAATTGGCGCTTGATCGAACGCGCGCCAGCCTCCAGGCTGGCGCTTCCGATGCCCCTCGCCCTGCGACCGCGCGCCTTCTACGGCGCCTTCGATCGGTTCCCGTCGCGCAAAGGGGCGGCCGTCCACATCGATAGGTTCGCTCGCGCGCTGTTCGAGCACGTCGACGGCCGGGGGCTCCTCTACGTGCTCGGCGGCGACGGGCTGCCCGCCTATCAGCGCGAGGGCGACGTCGAGATCGTCCGCTTCTCCCGCAGCGTGCCGAACTTCCTGGCGCGGATGCTCGGCTACCGGACTCGCCTGGCGGCCCTGCTGGACGAGGCCGACGCCGGTGGAGCGCTCGAGATCTGCCACTTTCGCGATCCCTGGACGGGCGTCCCGCTGCTCGAGCGGCCTCACGGCTACAAGTGCGTCTACGAGGTGAACGGCCTGCCCTCGATCGAGCTGCCCCTCACCTACCCCGCCCTCGACGACGAGACCCTGGCCAAGGTGCGCGCCGACGAGCGCCGTTGCTGGACGGAGGCGGACCTCGTGATCGTCCCCGCCGCCACCGTTCGCGACACGCTGATCCGGCTCGGCTGCGCGCCCGAGAAGATCGCGGTGGTGCCGAACGGCGCCGACGTGAGCGAAGGGCCCGCCCCTGCGCGGCCGGTGGACGCGCCCGCCTCGTACCTGCTGTATTTCGGTGCGCTCCAGCCGTGGCAAGGCGTGGGCACCCTGCTGCGGGCCTTCGCGCGCCTCGCGGATTTCTCCGAGCTTCACCTGGTCGTCTGCGCCTCTCAGGCCGGCCGCCAGCTCGAAGCGCAGCAGCGCCTGGCCGCCCGGCTCGGCGTCGCCGACCGCACCGTCTGGCGCGTGGCCCTGGACGAGGCGGAGCTCGGCCCCTGGCGCGCTCACGCGCTGGCGTCGCTGGCGCCGCTGTCGGAGTGCGCGCGCAACGTCTCGCAGGGATGCGCGCCCCTCAAGATCCTCGAGTCCATGGCGGCCGGCGTGCCGGTGGTGGCGTCGGACCTCGGCTCCACGCGCGAGATCGTCACCGACGGCGTCGACGGCCGGCTGGTCCCCGCCGATCGCCCGGCCGAGCTGGCGCGGGCCGTCCGCTTGCTCATCGAGTATCCGGGTGAGCGCGCGCGTCTGGCCGACGAGGCCCGCCGCACGATCGCGCGCCGCTTCCGCTGGGAGGCGACCCTGGCGCGGCTCACCCAGCTCTACGACGGCGTCCTCGGACCGAGGCGGATGGCGTGCTGAAGCTGCTGTCCGTCTGGTCGCTCCACCGCGCGCTCGGCCCCGAGCAGCGGCGCGTCCTCGCCACGAAGAAGGTCGACGGCAGCCGGCCGCTCGCGGAGCTCGTCGCGCTCCTCAGGCCGCTCGGGCGCCTGGACGCCGCCGGGAACGTGGCTCGCCGGCAGGTCGGCGGCGGCGCCGTCGCAGCCGGCGTCGCCGCGCTGGCCGGCGGCTGGATCGGCCTCGCCCTTCCGGCGCCGGGGCCGTTCTTCGCCGTGCCCGCCGGGCTGGCGGTCCTGTGTATCGGCCTCGGTCTGGCCTGGCGCTCGCTGCGACGGGTGGATCTCTCCGACAACCTGGTCCACGTGGCGCTCCCCCTGCTGCGCGTGCTGGAAGAGGAAGGCGACCCCCGCACCATGCTCACCCTGACCCTGGATCTGCAGCGCGCCGACGTCGCCGAGAAGCTGGTCGATCGCAAGAGCCTCGACGGTCAGGCCGGGCGCAAGATCGTCGAGTCGCTCTATCGCGATCCGTGGCTGTCGGGACGAGTGGTCCTGGCCGACGGCGCGCGGCTCTCCTTCGCCGTGGTCGACGAGGTGCGCGAGCGCCGGCAGACCAGGCGCAACCCGCGGGGCAAGACCAAGACGAAGATCAAGCTGCGGTACTGGCGCACGTACCGGGCCGCCGTCGAGCTGCCGGACGAGCACTACGGCGCGGCGGCGGCGAAGACGACGGGGGCGCCCGTCAAGCTCTCTCGCGTGGTGAAGGCGGACGCGCTGCCGCGCGACCCGCTGCCGCTGCTCGATCTCGTGGCCGAGGCCTATCGCGGCGCCACGCTGAAGGCGCCTCCCCAGGAAAGGCGCTCATGAGCCCCTTCATTCACCGTTGTCAGTGCCTGCGCGGCTTCTTCACGCTGCGGCCCTGCGACGCCGAGACGACGGCCGCGTGCACCCGCTGCCAGCGCCACGTCTGCCAGCGGCACCTGGGCGCCCTCGGCGTCTGCGTCGACTGCGCGGCGCGCGCCGACGAGGATCGGTTGTTCACCGAGGAGGGCGACGCCTGGTTCTATCGCAGCCGCCACCGCTACTACACCACCCAGCACTACCGCCCCGTCACCTGGGGAACGATCCCGGTGGGCGCCGGCTACGACGACTACGACCTCCGTTCCTTCGAGCAGCGAGCGACCGACGACGACACCGAGAGCGTGCCTTCGGGCGCGCTGGAAGACAGCTAGAAGACAGCTAGAAGACAGCTAGAAGACAGCTAGAAGGCAACGGATCCGGTCACACCCATGGACGTGCGGGCGCTCTGGCTGACCGAGAACTATCCGCCCGATCGCGGCGGGATGGCGTGGTCGTGCGACCGGATCGTGCGGAACCTTCGCCGTTCGGGGGTGCTCGTCGATGTCGCCTGTTTCGGGCGCGCGGTCTCGCGGGGGGCCGAGTGGACGACCGAGGTGCGCGAGGGCGGCCTCGAGCTTCGCGGTCCGGCCTCGGGCGACGCAGGACACGCGACGGCCCTGCTGTGGAACGAAGCCCAGCGACGCCACCACGCGGCGCCGTACACCCACGTCGTCGCGTTCGGTGGCTTGCTGCCGCTCGTCGCCGCGCCGCCCTTCGCGGCCTGGCTCGACGTACCGCTCGTGACCCTCGTGCGCGGCAACGACTTCGACACCGGCCTGTTCGTGCCCGGGCGCGGCGCGCTGGTGCGCGAGGCGCTCGCCGCCGCCGCCGCCATCGGCGCCGTCACCAGCGAGCAGGCGAAGAAGATCCGCGCGCTGTACCCCCGGCTGCCAGAGGGTCGAGTCGTCTGGACGCCGAATGGCATCGACTGTTCACGCTGGCGCCTGCTGCCCGAGGACCGCGCGCGCGGCGCCGCCTGGCGGCGCGACCACGTCCACGCTTCGCGCCGGGTGCTCGGCCTCTTCGGGCAGCTCAAACGCAAGAAGGGGACGGCCTTCTTCCTGGAGGCGCTGGCCGACTCGGGAGTGGCCGATCGCTTCCACCTTCTCTTCGTCGGCGACCTGGAAGAGGACGTCCAGACCTGGTTGACGGCGCGCCAGCCGCCCATCGCCCACAGCGTGCTCCCCTTCCGTGATCGCTACGAGCTGCTGCCGCTCTATGCGGCCGCCGACCTGGTGGTGGTGCCGTCGTTCTACGACGGCCTGCCCAACGTGCTGCTGGAGGCGGCGGCGCTGGGCATCGCCCCGCTTGCGTCCGACGCGGGCGGCATGACCGACGTGGTCGGGGCAGCGAGCGCGCTGCTCTTCGCGCGCGGCGACCGCCGCGCCTGCCGGCGAGCCATCGTCCGCGCCGCGGAGGTGGACGATGAAGAGCTGAGGCGCCTGGGCGCCGAGGCGCGGTCCGTGGTGACGGAGCGCTTCCAGGAACGACAGGAGACCGAGCGGTACCGCGCGCTGTTCGGCGAAGCGAGCCGCGCGCACGAGAGAGAGGCCCACGCATGACGACGAACGGAGACAGGTTGAAGGCGTCACCGGGACGCGGGCGGATCGCGGTCGCGGCCTGCGCCGCCCTGGCGCTGGCCGGCGCCTGCCGGTCGGCCGACAGGGGCGCGGCGACGACGGCCGGCGACCCCGGAGCGCCTGCCAGGGCGCCGACCCCGAGCGCAAGCCGCCCCCCCACGTCCACCGCGCCGGCGCTGGCGAGCGACGCGCGAAAGATCACCGTCAGCGCCAAGGGGCAACCCTGGGTCGAGATCAGCGCGCGCGGCGAGACGCTGACGGTCGCGACGGAGGGCGTCTCGCTGGTGGGGCAGCCGCGCGACGACGGCAAGCGCAAGTATGCGCCCGCGGGCGGGGGCCCGGTCCTGATCGAGGTGAAGGCGCAGTCCTCGGCTGAAGCGGAGGAGATGGGCGAACTGGCCGTCCGTTTCAAGCTGCGGAGCCCCGACGGCAAGCTGCTCTGGAAGGTCAAGGCCACGACCGCCAAGATGACCACCAAGATCAAGGTCGCCTCCGACGAAGGGGACGAACAAGGGGGCCGGCAGGCCTTCGTCGTATCTGCGAAGCACCCGGGCGAGGTGGCGGTCCTGGCCCCCGACGGCATGAGCATCGGCCAGGTCCGCGCGGCGGCCGGCTCGACCGAGGTGACGGGACGAGACGCCGCCGGCGCCGAGGTGTTCCGGGCCTCGACGGATCTGCCACCCGCCCTCCTCGGTGTGCTCCTCTTTCAGGGGATGCCGTTGCGAGAGCGCGCGATCATCCTGGCCGAGCTCGCGGCCAGGACGTCGACCCGCTGACGAGGGCGCCTTGCTCCTCTACTACGCGATGGGCGGCGGGCTGGGTCACCTCGTGCGCGCCCGCGCCGTCCTGCACACCCTCGGCCTCGCGGGGCGGGCCGCGCTGCTGTCGGCCTCGCCGCACGCCAGGGACGCGCGCGTCGTCGGCGGCCTGCCCGTGAACGAGCCGCCCGAGGCCATTCGCGGCGACGCCTCCGCCGTCGCCGCCTGGGTGGTCGAGACCATCACGCGCCTCGCGCCGAGCGAGCTGTTCGTCGACGCGTTCCCGGCCGGCCTGCTGGGCGAGCTCGGCCGGCTGCGCGCGCCTCCCCCGAGCACGTACGTCGCGCGGCTGCTGAATTGGTCGGCCTACGAGCCGCTGGCGGCCCCCTCGCCGCTGCGGTTCGAGCGGGCGCTGGTCCTCGAGGATCTGCATCCTCCGCACGCGGCCTTCACGGCGAGCGTGGCCGCGGGCGTCGAACGCCTCGCGCTGCAGGACCCGCCCGCGCCGGAAACGCCGCTGGCCGCGCTCCCCGCGCGCTTCTCGCTGGTCGTCCACGCCGGGGACGACGCCGAGACAGCCGAGCTCGTCGCCTACGCGCGCGATCTGGCCGCGCGTGACGGTCGATTCACGGACGCCGCGGGGGAGCCCGTGCTCGTGTGCCGGCCCGGCGGCCGTGCCTCGGCGATCGCAGGCACCACCGCTGTCGATCTTCATCCTCCCACCGCGCTTTTCTCCCACGCCACGAGCATCGTCACCGCCTGCGGGTTCAACGTCATGCGCCAGCTCGCCCCGTTCTCCGCCAAGCATCATTTCCTCCCCTTCCCGCGGCGCTACGATGACCAGTACACGCGCGCCGCCCGGGCCCGGGCCGCCTCTCGAGGAGCCGCGAATTGAGAGCCCACCGGATCCTGGCCGGTCTCGCCGTGATCGTCGTTGCGGGACCGCTGCTGGCCTACGCGATCGCGAGCGCCACCGGTCGCGTTGACACGGCGGGCGACTCCGCGCGCGCTCTCTTTTCCTGTTCCGCCGCCGAGCTCGTCGGCATGATGGTCGCCGGAGCCGTCGTGGCGCGGCTGAAGCGCCTCCACGCAGAGACGGAAGACTCCTCCCTTCGACCGGCGATGGGCCGGAGCCTCCGAGCCGCGCGCGTCGCGTTCTGGTCTTCACTGCTGTTGCTCGCGTTGCAGGCCCTGGGCATGGTTTTCATGACGGCGCTGGCGATGGGCCTCTCGGGCTGACCGAGCGTCCACCGTCCGGGTGTGGCGTTCGAAGTGGTCCGGTGCGTACACTCGGCTTTTCCCATGGCGACTCCGACTCGGCGTTCCCGTGCTGATGGCTTCGTCGCTCCTCGCGGCAGGGCGAGGAGCGCGAGAATGGCGCTGATCGGCGCCCTCCTTGGACTGGGCGCCGGGGCTTGCGACGCCGCGCCCCCCTGTCTGCCCACCGACGGCGGTGCGGCAGGGGCCGGCGGCGCGGGCTCGCCGGACACCGCCCTGCTGGGCGCGCCGTTCCTCTTCGCGCCGAGCTCGCACGGGTGCGGCATCAGCGTCGTGCTCGAGAAGGGCCATCCGGCGGCGCTGCGCGCGCGTGTCCGGCCCGACGGCGCGACCGCGTGGGGGGCGCCTCGGGCGCCGGCGATGCGGGCGCTGGATCTCGCGGAGTGGAAGATCGACGGCCTCTCCGCGGGAGCTCGCTACCAGTACGAGATCGTGGCGGGGCCCGAAGAATCGGCGGCCGTGCTCTACGAGGGCGCCTTCATGACGGGCCGCCCGTCCGGGGCGCCGTTCAGCTTCGCGCTCGTGTCCGACACGCACATCGGGGCCTCGCCCCTGTACACGAACCAGGGGGACCCCGACACCCTTGCCGGCGTGAGCGCCCAGATTCAAGCCATCGCGCCGGACTTCGTCGTGAACCTGGGCGACGTCCTCGACTACCACGAGTACGGCTTCAACGACCCGCCTCCCGACAGCTCGATCGCGCGGCTCGCGTACCTGAACTATCGGACGACCCTGGGTGACCTGACCGGCCACACGCCGCACTTTGGCGTGCTCGGCGGCTGGGACAGCGAGAACGGCTTCTACACACCCGCGGAGATCGAACGGTCGCGCAGCCAGCGCCTGCTGTACGCGCCGGGGCCGCAGCCCGCGACCTACCCGCAGGGCGGAAGCGCCTTCGAGGACTATTACGCGTTCACCTGGGGCGACGCCTTGTTCGTGGTCCTCAACGTGTACACGTACACGCCCACGCCGCACCTGCTGGACCAAAATCCGGGGCGGCCCGACGACTGGACGCTCGGCGCCGCGCAGCTCGATTGGCTCCGGCAGACGCTGGCGGCTGCCTCGTCGAAGTGGCGCTTCCTGCTGATTCACCACCCCGTGGGTGGCGCGGCCGGCGATCCCTCGGACACGGCCTACGGTCGGGGTGGCGGCCAGGCGGCCTATGTCGGCGAGCAGGCGACGGTGCACGCGCTGATGCGCCAGTACGGCGTTCAGGTGATGTTCTACGGTCACGACCACGTGTTCACCGACATGGTGGTCGACGGAATCCACTACACGCTCCCGGGGAGCGCGGGCGCCCCGTGGATGTTCGGGCAAGACCAGACCGGCTACACCACCTCGTGGTCGGACTCGGGCTGGGGACGCGTCGACGTCACCGCCGACTCCGTCGCGGTTCACTTCCTCTCGATCTCGGGCCAATCGCTCTACGACTTCGAGATCCCCTGACGCTCGCTGCGCTGGCTCGGCTGTCCCGGTCGCCGGAAAGCGCTCCTTGTTCGTTGTGCTAGTGTCTGACCCGCCGTGCGGCTCACCCGCATCCTCGACATCCTGGTCTTGCTGCTGCTGGCGACGCTCGTCGTGATGCCGCGGCCGGATGCCACCGTGAAGGCGGCGCTGCCGCTGGTGCCGGAGCGCCGTGAGCGGGCGGCCGAGCTGCAGGCTCACCTCCTCGGGGCCCCGGACGACGTGGCGGCCTCCCTCGAGCTCGCCGATCTGTTCCTGGACGGGCACCGCCCCGACTGGACCCTCGCGACCATCGGGCACCTCATGCCGGCCCACGCCGACGACTTCCGCCTTCACCTGCGGCGCGCCGTGGCCTACGCCGATCGGTTCGAGTCCGCCCCGGCGTTCGCGGCCGCCACCCGTTCCTGGGAGCTCTGCAACGGGCCGCCGGCCCCCGGCGTCCCCCCCTGCGACGACGCCATCCGGAGCCGGATCGCCCTGCTGCGGGACACCCTCGAGCGGGTCAAGGGCATCGACATGCGCAACAACCCGGCGCTGGCCAAGGACAAGATCTTCGAGGGCCTGCACCCGGTTTGGCTGATGAAGAAGGCGCCCCCCGCCAAGCCCGGGGCCGCGAAGCCGCCGGCCCCCACGCCGCCTCCGGCCCAATAGGACCCGTGCCGGCCGGTCGGCGCATTATCCCGGGGTGGGCCACCCGCCGGAGACCTTGACTCGAACCCCGGCGCCACGTATAAAGCCGCGTTTTCCCCGGGGCTCCTTGTCCCCGGCGCACGACGCACACCGAAGGAGCTGCTGCCGCCATGTCACTGAAGATGGGCCTTCTGGGCCGCAAGATTGGGATGACCCAGGTGTTTCACGAGGACGGGACCGCGCTCGGCGTGACCGCCGTGTCGGTCGGGCCCTGCGTGGTGACGGGCAAGCGCACCCCGGAGCAGCACGGCTACGCCGCCGTTCAGCTCGGCTTCGAAGAGGTGCCGCTGCGCCTGGTGACCCGCCCCGAGGCGGGCGCGACGAAGAAGGCCGGCCTCGAGAAGACGCCGCGCGTGCTGCGCGAGGTGCGCCTGAACCCGAAGGACCTCGACGGCTACGAGGTCGGCAAGGTGCTGCGCGCGAACGACGTGTTCAAGGTGGGCGACGTCATCGACGTGGTCGGCACCACCAAGGGCAAGGGCTATCAGGGCGTCATGAAGAAGCACCGGATGGCCGGTGACAGCATGACCCACGGTACCCACGAGTTCTTCCGCCACGGCGGCTCGATCGGCTGCCGCTTGACCCCGGGCCGCGTGCACCAGGGCAAGCGCATGTCGGGACGCATGGGCGGCGTGAAGTCGACCGCGTCCGACCTGGTCGTGGTCAAGGTGCTCGACGACAAGGACGTCGTCCTCATCAAGGGCGCCATCCCCGGCCCGACCAACGGCCTGGTGCTGGTCAAGGGCAGCGTCAAGGACGTCCGCAAGTACATCGTGCCGCGCCAGGTGAAGGAGGCCGAGTCGAAGAACCCGATGAAGGCTTCGAAGAAGGGCGCTCCGCAGGGCGGCGGCAAGAAGTAGCCCGAAAGGGGCCGCGAGCGGCCCGCGCTGGTGGCCAAGAACAGGGGTCCGTTCAACGATCCGCGTGTGCGGCACGACGTTTTCTTCACGAAGGCGCGTGCGGCCGGCTTCGCGGCGCGCTCCGTCTACAAGCTGGACGAGATCGATAGGCGCGCGCGGCTGCTGCGCGCCGGGGACCGGGTGCTCGACCTGGGCTGCTGTCCGGGATCGTGGCTGCAGTACGCGGCCAGTGTCGTGGGCCCGCACGGACGCGTCGTCGGGATCGACCGCAATCCCCTGCCCCGCGCGATCGCGGGCGTGCGCGCCATGGTGGGCGACATCTTCACCACGCCGGACGCCGAGCTGCTGGGAGATCTCAAGGCCTTCGACGCGGTCCTCTCCGACATGGCGCCGGACACGACGGGCGTGCGCTCGGTCGATCAGGCGCGGTCGGCGGCTTTGTTCGAGGAGGCGCTCACGCGGGCCGAACGACTGCTGGCTCCGGGAGGCGCGTTCGTGGGCAAGCTGTTCCAGGGGCCCGACTTCGAGGCGATCCGCAGGCGCATGGCGGGGCGCTTCTCGGACGTGAAGATCATCAAGCCGGAGAGCTCGCGCGCGCAAAGCTTCGAGATCTTCCTGGTGGGCAAGGGCTTCGCGTGAGGCGCGCTCACCCCGAACGTGAGCCGTTTCGGGCCGGCCGCGGCTCCCACTCATCATGATGCAACAGCTCGTCCGGTTCATCGTGGTGGCGGCGATGGTGGGTGTCGCCGGCGGCGGGTGCGGGAAGTCGGTCGACGCCCTCGGGCGCGACGGCGCCGTTCCCGACGGTGGCATGCCCGACGTTCCTCCGGGCTCGGGCGGCGCAGCGGGCGCCGGAGCCGTGGGAGGTCGGGGCGCGGCCGGGGCATCGGGCGGCTCGTCGGGCGCGGCCGGCGGGGGTGGAGCCGGCCGTGGCGGGTCCAGCGGGGGCGCGGGAGGGACCGCCGATGGCACCGGCGGCAGCGACGGCGGGGGCCGGAGCGGAACGGGCACGGGTGGCGCCGCGGGGCGCGGCGGAGCCGCCGGCGGCAGCGGTGGCGCGGGGGGCAGGATGGGCGGCGCGACCTCGACGGGTGGGCACGCGGGTACGGGCGGCGCGGGGGGCACGGGAATGGGGGGCCGAGCGGGCACGGGCGGAATGGCCGGCCGAGCGGGCACCGGCGGAATGGCTGGAAGCCCGGGGACCGGCGGCGCAGGCGGCGGCGTGGAGTGCGCGAGCGACGCGGCCTGCCCGGCCACCTCCTATTGCGACTTCGGCGCGAACGATTGCGGCAAAGGCGTCCGGAACCTCGCGGGCTCCTGCAAGGCCCGGCCGGAAGCCTGCACGACCCAGGTCGATCCGACGTGCGGCTGCGACGGACACGTCTACAACAACGTCTGTGAAGCCGCCCGCGTGGGCCACGACGTGTCGGACAGCGGCGGCTGCGCCCCGCCCTCGGGCACGTTCCCGTGCGGGCCGCGTTTCTGCGCCCACGGCACCACCTACTGCTCGGCGACCGTGGGCGGCGCCGTCGGTCGGCCGGGGCAGTTCTCGTGCGAGCCTCTCCCGACCGCGTGCATGTCGGCCCCGACCTGCGTCTCGTGTTTCAGCTCCTCGCCGAGCTGCTCGATGTCGGCCGCGGGCGACTTGACCCTGACGATCGCGGTTCCTTGACGCGGCGGCGACGCGAGCGCGCCACCGCCCAGCCGGTCCCGATTCGAGTCAGCCCGCTCCGTCCTTCACGCGTCACGCGCGCGCGTAGTGCAGGTCCACCACGCCGCTCGGATAGGGCTTGGCCGAGATCAGCTTGAAGGAGGCGCGCGTCCCCTCCGGCAGCAGCTTCTTGCCGCTGCCCAGGATCAGCGGATAGACCAACAGGTGCAGCTCGTCGACGAGATCGTTCGCGATCAGGGTATGTACCAGCTGGTGGCTGCCGTCGGTGAGGATGTTCTTCCCCGGGGTCGCCTTCAGCTTGCGGATCGCCTCGACGACGTCCTCGCGGATGATGGTCGTGTTCCGCCAGACCGGCTTGTCGAGGGTCTTCGAGACGACGTACTTGGCGGGCGCGTTCATCAGGTCGCCAAAGAAGTCGCCCTTGGGCATCGGCTCGAAGGCGTTCCCGTGGATGAGGTAGGTCTTGCGCCCGAGCAGGAACGCGTCGCAGTCCTGCATGAGGGCCACGAACGCGGCGCCGATGTCGTCGTGCCAGTAGGGGTGCGTCCAGCCGCCGTGCTTGAAGCCTCCCTCGGTGTCCTCGTCGGCGCCGCCGGGGGCCTGCATCACACCATCGAGGGACAGGAATTCACTGACGATGAGCTTGCGCATGTGGGTTCTCCTTGAGGTCCCTGGGGGACTCGCGTCGTTGGTGGTCTGTCAGCTTGGCGTCATGCCCCGCTGATGAAGGGGCGACGAACGACGGCGCGGCGGATCGACATCCGGGCGTCTTTTTTTGGTCGGGCGGCAGCGGCGCCCGCGCTCAGCCGCCAGAGCTCACTTGGAGCGGGCCGGCTTGACGGCGCCGGAAGCTCTGGAGCCCGGGCCGGATCCGGCGGCCTCGAGGCTCTTCAGGCGCTCCTCCGCCTCCTTGCGTGACGCCGCGTCCTCGCCGGTTCCCGTCTCGAGGTACTTGCGGAAGGCGGCGGCCGCGTCGGCCGTGCGGCGCTCCTGCGAATAAAGGATGCCGAGATCGTAGTAGGCCTTGGCGAGCCGGGGGTTCAGCTTCACGGCCGTCTCGTATTCACCGAGCGCGTTCTCCGTGTCGCGCTGGCGGCGGTAGACGACCCCCAGGTTGAAGTGACCCTCGGCGTCGTTCGGATTGATCGAGAGCGCCTTCTTGAAGGCGGCGATCGCGCCCTCCTTGTCGTCCGCCCTCGACTTCACGACCCCGAGGTTGTTCCAGGCCGTCCCGTCGGCGGGCTGCAGCTCGGTCGCCTTCTGCAGGTGAACTATCGCGCTCTTGAAGTCGCCCTTCTGCCGATAGGCCGCGCCCAGGGACACGCGCGCGTCGTACACGTCGGGGCCCAGCTCCACCGCGCGCTCGAGCTCCTTGATGGCGTCATCGACCCGCTTCAAGCGAAGGTAGGCCGCGCCCAGGTTGCCGTGCGCGAGGGGATCCTTCGACTCGAGGTCGACCGTCTTCTCGTACTCGGTGGCCGCCTTCGCATAGTCACCCTTCGACCGCCACAGGTTGCCCAGGGTCAGGTGGGCCGCCGCGTACTTCGGCCGGATGGCGATGGCCTTCTCCACCTCCGCGATCGCCTCCTCCGTCTTGCCCTGCCGCTTGAGCGTGAGCCCGAGGTTGTAATGGTCAGCCGCCTCGTCGGCCCAGGCGGCGGTGGGCGCCAGGAGCAGCGCGGCCACGACCACACCACAACCGCGAAGCACGAAGGAGCGATTCACCATGCGCGCAGCCTACCGCAGCGCCCGCATCCACCGAAACAACGCTCCCCCTCCGAACACCGCCCCTCTCCCCCACCCTCTCCCCGCTTCGCGGGGCGAGGGAGCCGGATCTGCTCCACCGCCAGAGCGAGCGCAGCGAGCGGGTCTTCCAACGGGAGGCGCGGCTTGGCCGCGCCGGGGTTTCAGGGAATTATCTCGATCTTGCAGTCGTGGCCGCAGCCGTCGCCGCCCAGGGTGTTGCCGTCGTCGCACTCTTCGCCCTGGTCGGCCTGGATGACCTTGTCGCCGCACCGAGGACCGAGCAAGCAGTTCGTCGCGCACCCGTTGTAGGACCCGTCGTTCAGGCCCGGCCCGCGATCGCACTGCTCACCGAACAAGCCGTCGACCTTCCCGTCGCCGCAGGTGCCGCTCAGCACGCAGCCGGGAGCGCAACCGGGCGTGCCGTTCTGACCGTAGAGGGTCATGTTCACGCCGTCGTCGCATTGCTCCTCGGGCTCTTGCTTGACGCCGTCCCCACACGAGGGGCCGCGCCGGCACTCGGCGGTGCAGCCGTTGTAGCCACCCGTGTTCATGTCCGCGCCCAGGTCGCACTGCTCGGGCGGCACCACCACGCCGTCGCCGCACATCGGCCCGCAGGTGCTCGACGTCGGAGCGAACCCGGTCAGGGTCAGCTTGAAGTTCGAGCCGGCGGTGTGCCGCTCGGCATGGAAGAGCGCGATCTCGTAAAGCCCTCCCACCTGCAGCCCCAGCGCCGCCGCGCCCGCGTCGACGTCGAGGATCCGCTCCTGCTGGGGGTGCATGCCGCCCAGATCCAGCGCGAGCTGGCGGTTCACGAAGATCCACACGTCGTCGTCCCCGCTGAAGGTGAGGATCTCGCCCCCCCGATACTGGAAGAAGTAGTGAACCTCGGACGTGAACCCGAAGTTGTGCGCCTTCCCGTCGTTCACGGTCGCGTCAGCCACGGCCGTGCTCTCGCGGACGGGCGTCGCCAGCCAGCCCTTGCCGTCAATCGGGTAGAAGCCCACGGGAGCCGAATCGAACACGTACGAGCCGTCGGCCAGGCGCTTGAGCAGCAGCGCGCCGGGAATGTTGATGTTCACCTTGTCGGTGTCGCGATACCACTGATCGAAGTTCGCCGTCGTGGTCAGCTGCTGCCCCTTCGGGCAGATGGTGGTGCGCGCCGTGGTCGTGCATCGGCCATCCATCACCGGCTTGCCGGTCGCCCCGAGCATCGGCTTGACGAGCAGGGGCGTGATGTCGTCGCCCCAGAACGCCTCGAAGTCGGGGTGGCGCGTGAGGCCGCTGGCCGAGGTCGGGAAGCTGAGGAAGTCGCGATACGTGACCCGGAGGTTGAGCTGGGCCGGCGGCGTGCCGGAGGTGTCCGCGCACATGAAGCCGGCCTCGGCCGTGCACGTCGCGTTGCACCCGTCGCCGTCCTTGGTGTTGCCGTCGTCGCACGCCTCGGGCGCCAGCTTCATGCCGTCGCCGCACTTGGACACGCAGATCCCGTTGGTGCAGTCCGGCTCGAACGAGCACGCGGCCGAGCACCCGTCCCCGTCGACGACGTTGCCGTCGTCGCACGCCTCGCTGCCCTCTTTCTTGCCGTCGCCGCAGACGGTCTTCTTGCACGTCGCGGGCTGACTGGCGTTCGGGGTGGCGGGCGGCGGATCGCAGACGTAGCCGGGCTCGACCTTGCAGCCGGCCGAGCACCCCTTGCCCGCGTTCGGCGGATCGCACTGCTCGGCCGCGATCAGGATGGCGTCGCCACAACGGGCCTGGCACGGATGCCCGGTTTGCGGGCACGTCCAGCCGGACTCGGTCTGGCACGTCGCCGAGCACCCGTCGTTGGGCGTCTTGTTGCCGTCGTCGCACGTCTCCTTGCCGCCGAGGCGGCCGTCGCCGCAGGACACCAGGTACACGCACGCTTCACCCGGCATGGGACAGGTCCAGTCCTTCTCGACGGTGTGGCAGTCGGCCGAGCAGCCGTCCATCGCGAGGGAGTTGCCGTCGTCACACTCTTCGTTCAGCCCCGGATCGAGCTTGCCGTTTCCACATCCAACCATGCAGGTGGCCGGGTCGGAGCAGGCGTCCGGATCGGGCGGTCGATCGGGCGAGGCCTCGAACGTCGGGTGGGGACCGACCTCCTGAATCACCACGTCGGGCATCGGCAGGTCGGGCCGCGGCCCCGTCCCTGCGTCGTCCTCGGTGACGCCGGGATTATGCACGCCGGCGCAGCCCGCGGTGAACGCGAGCGCAATGAACACCACAACGGAACGAACGGGGAGTCGGGGGGCCAATCCGAACGAGGCCGTGGGGAAAAACATTCCACCCCTCCTGGCGAGGTCACAACGTTAGCATTACTCGCGCGGAGCTGGCCATCACGTATTGGGGCCGATCCCCAGAATTTGCAGCAGTTGATCGAGCAGCGCCGCTTGCCCGCGCTGGATCTTGACCCGGGCCGCATCGATGGGGAACCAGGCGACGCGGTCGACCTCCGGGTACTCCTGCTGCCGTCCCGAGCGGGGCGGCCACTCGATCGAGAACGTGTTGGAGCGGAAGGTCGACAGGTCGAAGTCCTGCTCGACGGCAAACGCGTGGACCACCTTGCCGCTCGGCTGCTTGATGGGGGCAAGAGGAAGGACCGGGCCGCTCACGACCGCGCCCGTCTCCTCGGCCAGCTCGCGCTTGGCGGCCTCGAGCGGATCCTCGTCCTCGAGCTCGAGCTCCCCTTTGGGGATGGACCAGGCCTGCTCGTCCTTCCGCGTCCAGAACGGCCCCCCGGGGTGGGCGAGCAGCACTTCCACGCCGCCGCCGGCCCGACGGTAAAGGAGGATGCCCGCGCTCTTCTTTCCGGCTTTCGAAGCCACCCGTGTCCTTTCTTCTCGGGTCAGATCAGGTCGGACGGTCAGGATCGGGGCCCGGTCGGACCAGCCGTCAGGAGGGCGCGCGCCGCGATGACGGCATCCTCCGTGCCCGTCAGCACGAGGGTGTCCCCTGCCGCCAGTCGCTCGTCCCCGGTGGGGAACAACGCCTCGCCGTTGCGGCGGATCCCGATGACGGACGCGCCCGTCTCGCCGCGCAGGTTGGTCTGCTTCAACGTCCGTCCAACCGCGAAGTGGCCGTCCGTCAGCTGGAGGGCCCCCGCGCTGCCCAGGCCCGGCATCATGCGGCGCGCCTCCGCCTCCGAGGCGGAGAGCGGAGGGGAACCGGACGGGCCCGCGGCGCTGGCCGCCCCCTCCTGGCCCTCCCCCGCCACCACCGGGTGGGTCCCGCTCTCCGCCGCGCGGCTCTGGTTGCCGATGGCCTCCAGCAGCAGCTGGGCGCCGGCCCGCACGTGCTGATCGAGGTTCGCCGCCCCCCGCCACAGCGGGACCGCCAGGGCCAGAAGGGCCAGCCCCAGGAGCGCCGCCCACGGGAACGACGGCAGGAAGGGCTGAGCGATCGCCAGCATCGGCAGCCCAGCCACCAGGAGGATGCCCATCTGCAGGGACACGAGCAGCGCGCGGCGCGGCGCCGCCGCCAGATCCAGGCGGGCCTCCGTGCCCGGCGCCGCCTGCGCGTGCGGCAGCGCCTCCGCCGCCAGGGCCAGCCCCAACCCGCGCGCGACGCGAACCGCGCCGATCGCGAAGGGAGCGGCCACCGCGGCGGCGCCCGCCAGCACCAGCGCCATGGCCACCCAGGGATCGAGCCGCAGATGCGCCTCCAGCCAAGCGAGCAGGTACGGCAAGCTCACCGACGTTGTGACGACGATGCCGGTCACCAGACCGACGTCGATCAGCAACATCACGACCAGCCGGCGAATCCGAGACCAGGCCGTCCGGTGCTCGGGGGTGCCCTGCCGCTGCGGCGAGGCCCGCAGCCCGTCGACCCAGGTGCCATAGAGGGACGCGTACGTCTGCAAGACGTGCGGCAGCCGCCGGTCGACGGCGGCGGCGGCCGGGCCGGAGGCGCGCACCAACCACGGCGTCAGCAGCGTGGTCAGCGCCGAGATGGCCACCGCCACCGGGTACAGGAACTCGCGCACGATCCCCAGCGACAGGCCGAGGCCCACGATGATGAACGAGAACTCGCCGATCTGCGCCAGGCTCATGCCGGCCTGGACCGACGTGCGAACACCGTTGCCGGCGATGAACGCGCCCAGAGACACGCCCAGGATCTTGCCGCCGATGACCACCAGCGTCAGGACGACGATCGAGCCGGCGTGGGTCGCGACCAGCTTGGGATCGATGAGCATGCCGACCGACACGAAGAACACGGCGGCGAACACGTCCTTCACCGGCTCGATCACCTGCTCGACGATCTTGGCCTCGCCCGACTCGGCGACCAGCACGCCGCCGATGAAGGCCCCGAGCGCCACCGAGTAGCCGAAGGAACGCGCGATGAGCGCCGAGGCGAAGCAGATGCCGACGCAGGCGACGACCGTCGTCTCCTTGCGTCCGAGGAGCGCGATGCCCCTGACCAGCCGCGGAATCACCAGCATGCCCGCGACGAGCATGCCTGCGAGGAATGCCACCAGACGCCCCACCGTCACCGCCAGGGCGCCCGCGGACAGACCGGCCCCCGTCGCGATGGCGGTCAAGACCGCGAGCAGCAGGATCGCCACCACGTCCTCGACGATCAGGATGGCGAACACGATCTCGGCGAGGCGTCCGCCGACCCCTCGCTCGGCGAACGCCTTGACGATGATGGTGGTGCTGGAGATCGCGATGAACGCCCCCGTGAAGAGGCGCTCGAAGGGGGTCCAGCCGAGCAGCCCGGCGACGGCGTAACCGAGCGCGATCATGAGGCTGCACTGGATCACGGCGACCACCCCGGCCGTCGGCCCGACGCGGGCCAGCTTCCGGAGCGTGAACTCCAGGCCGAGCGAGAACATGAGCAAGATGACGCCCAGATCCGAGAACACGTGGGCGATCTGCACGTCGGCGAACAGCGGGAACGGCATGTGCGGCCCGACGAGCAGGCCCGCCAGCAAGTAGCCGAGGACCACCGGCTGGTGGATGCGCTGGAAGACGACCGTCGTCACGGCGGCGACACACAAGATGATGGCGAGCGAGCTGAGGACGTCGGGGCCCGCGTGACCCGCCGCCGCCGCGGTCTCGATCGCCGCGGCGGACGTCGCGCCGGGCGTCCCGGCCGTCGGGGCGCCGGACGTGGCCGTCGCCAGGCTGGCCCACGCGTTCGCCAGAATCGTGATCATCGCGCCCGCGATCCTCTCACAATCGAAAGATACGGCCCAGCTTGCGGCCGAGAATAGAGCGCGCGAACGCGACCGCCGCGATCAGGAACGCCATCGCCCACAGCCCCAGCGCGGCCGCGAGCTGGCGGCCCTCGCCGAGCAACTGGAACAGGTCGTAGATCGCGCGCGTGATCGGATGGGTGGCCTCGCGCTGGGCCAGGATCAGCGAGTCCGACACCTCGAGCATCGACAGCGCGAACGCGAAGACGCCGCCCGCCAGCAGGTGCGGCCCCAGCAGCGGCAGCGTCACGCGCGCGAACGTGCGGACCGCGCCCGCGCCCAGGCTGGCGGCGGCCTCTTCCATGGCACGCGCGATCTGGCCGAGGCCGGCGACCGCCGAGCGCACCACGAACGGCAAGCGTCGTACCGCGTACGCGATCACGAGGAGCGCCGTCGGATCGCGCCGCGGATCGAGGAAGGCGAGCGGCCGCCCCGGCTGCGAGATGGCCAGGTACCCGAACGCCATGACCAGCCCGGGCACCGCCAGCGGCAGCATCGCGGCGGCGTCCATCAGCGCGCCCAGGCGCGAGCGCGCCCGCACGATGAAGAGCGCGATGGCCGTCCCCGCCAGCAGGTCGAGCCCGGTCGAAAGCGCCACGTAGCGCAAGCTGTTGCCGATCGAAGGCACGACCAGCGGGTGCCCGAGGGCCGCGCGCAGGTGATCGAGGGTCAGGCTGGCCGGCAGCACCGAGGCGTACCAGTCGCGCGAGAACGCCAGCAGGACCACGCTGACGTTGGGCAGCGCCGCCAGCCCGACGACCACCGCCAGCACCGCCGTCAAACCGGCCTGGGCCGCCCTCGACGGCCGATGGGGCCGCCGCAGGCGCACGCCCTTCCCCGGCGCGGCGCCGGTCAGCGCGCGGCGCCCCACCAGCCTGCGGACCAGCGCGTACAACCCGACCGTCGCGACCAGGGTGACGACCACCAGCCCGTGCACGAACGGGTTGTGGGCGATGTCCTTCAGCCCCAGGAAGATCTGCACGGACGTCACGCGGTTGTAGTCGCACATGAGCGGGACGCCCAGCTCGGTGAACGCCCAGATGAACACCAGGCTGGTGGCGGCGAAGACGCTGGGCCTGATCGAGGGGAGGGTCACCCGCCACAGGAGCCGCCACCCTCGGCACCCCAGGCCGCGCGCCGCCTCTTCCATCTCGACGTTCAGGCCGCCGAGCGCGGCCGAGACGTTGAAGTAGACGATCGGGTAGAGGTGGAGCGCCGTCAGGCCGACCACGACCGGGAAGCGCCCGACCCGCAGCCAGTCGATCGGGTGATCCGCCGCCATCAGGCCCACGTGCGTGAGGAGCGCGTTCAACGCCCCCTCGCGGCCCACGAGCTGCTTGATGCCGAGGGCGCCCACGAACGGCGGCACCATGAGCGGAAGCGGCACGAGCGCGCGCAGCCAGCGCTTGCCCGGGAAGTCGGCGCGATCAATGAGCAGGGCCACGCCCAGCCCCAGCGTCGTCGCCAACAGCGTGCTGGCCACGCCGACCGAGAGCGCGTTGATGAAGCCTTCGCGGTAGATGGGGTTCTGGAACACGGCCCCGAGGTACCGCCAGGTGAAGCCCCCTCTGCCGTCGACGAAGGCGCCGCGGACGCCCTCCGCCAGCGGCCACACCAGCAGCAGGGCCAGCCCCGCCGCCAGCGCCACCGCGGTCGTCGCCGTGCCGATCCCGCGCGCGCGTGCCGCGAACGTCATGCCCCGCCCCCCTCCTCACGCGCCAGGGCCGCGACGCGCCGGTACTGGGCGCGAAACCGGGTGACCAGCCCCGCCGACAGCCGAGCCGCGTCGAGGGGATCCGAGGACTGGAGGGCGGCGCGCACCGGTCCGGCCACGGCCGCGTAGTCCACGGCCGAGACGTCGTCGAACAGCGCCGTGGCGCGCGGAGGGAAGTGGGCCGCGGCCAGCGCGGCGGCCGCGTCCGTCAGCTCGTCCGCCGGATCGATGCACATCGCCTTGACGACGAACGCGATGGCGTTGAACAGGGGGCCGGTCAGCGACTCGCGGTACACGAAGCCGCGGACGTCCTCGTAAGGGTTCTCGTCCGGGTCGGCGCGGTATTCGTCGAAGGCGTGGTCGTAGAGGCGCGGCAAGATGGGCAGGCGGTGCAACGTGTAGCGCTCGGGCCCGCCCGGAGTGCCGCGCCGGAAGGCCCACACCTTCTGCCCTTCTTCGGACAGCACGAACTCGATGAAGTCCAGCGCCAGCGCCGGGTGCGGCGCCCCGCGCAGGAGCGCGATCGGATCGGCGTTGATGGCGGTCTCGCCCCGCGCGGTCCGGAAGCCCATGCGCGGGCGGCCATCGCCCGCTTCCGCGTTGGTCACCTCGCTCTGGAAGCGGCCGTAGAAGTCGATGCACATCCCGGCGGCCGCGTCTCCCGTCGAGACGTCGAGCGGGACGCGCGTCCCCGCGTCGGTGAAGTAGCGCGCGTTGCCCCCCACCCGGCGGATGAGGCGCATGGCCGCGGTCCAGCCCTCGGCGACGGCCGCGTGGTCGAGCGCCGCCTCGTCGGACCCGCCGGCGGCGAGCATCCGGCGGCGCGCCTGGTTCACCTGGCTCTGGATGATCATCTCGAAGGCCTTGCCGACCGAGGCGCTCTTCGTCGGATCCGCCAGCGCCAGCTCGCCGTGATAGACGGGGTCGGCCAGCGCGCCCCACGACGACGGCGGCGTCGCGACTCGCAAGCGCGCGAGCGCGTCGTGGTTGAAGCAGATCCCGAAGGTGGAGAAGCACACGCCCACCCAGCGGCCGTCGCGATCCCAGCTGCGCTCGCCGCCGACCTCTTCGGGGATGCCGGCCGGACCGAACCACTCCGGGTGGCGCTGCCGGATCCCGGAGTCGACCAGGCGGCCGGCCGCGGCCTGGAGCGTGAACTCGGTCGGACCGCCCCCGAAAAGGAGGTCGATGCCAATGCCCACGGAGGAAGCGAGGAAGGCTTGGCGGGCCTCGGCGACGGAGGACGAGGACGGGGGGCGCGAGTAGGCGGCGGCGATCTCGGGGGACCAGCGGCGGCCGAGCTGGCGGGTCCAGTACAGCTCGAAAGCCACCGCAAACTGCGAGCTCAGGTAGCGACCGATCTCGGAGGTGCCGCCTGGCGCGCGCCAGTCGACCTCGACGGTGCGCCCGCGCCGCGCCATGTGCGCGCGGAAGGCGCGCCCGATCTCGGAGCGGATCGCCTCGTTGTGCGGCGTCATGATGATGACCGTCTCCGTGGCGGCGCGCGCGGTGCTCGGCGTGGAGCGCTCCGGCGCCGGCGCGCGGGCAGAGCGCAGGACGAACGGCAGCGTCAGCAAAGAGGCCAGCGCCACCGCCGCGAGAACCACGCGGATCATGCGCGATCCTCGCGTCGTTCGGGCTCCCGCCATCCGTCCTCGCCTTCGCCCTCCACCGGAAGGAGACGAACGTCCTCGGGATCGACCGTCAGCACCCACCGCTCCTCGTCACCGGGGGCGGACCCGCCGGCCGGATTCAGCTCGAAGAGCGAGAGACGCTCGTCCCCCACCCTCACGTGGCGTTCGGCGATCTCCCCCAGGTAGACGGTCTCGATCACCGTCCCCTCCACCCGGTTCGGCGTCGCTGCCGCCCCCGGCCGAACCCGTCGCCAGCACTCGGGGCGAATCGAGATCCACACCTCGTCCCCCTCGCGCGCGGGCGGCGCCTCCGCCTCTCCGGGCGCGGCGATCAGCGCGCCGAGGGCGCCCTCGACCCGCACGCCGTCCGGCCCCACCGCGACCACGCGCCCGCGGACCAGGTTCGTCTCGCCGATGAAGCTCGCCACCGCGCGCGAGCGCGGCCGCCGGTACAGCTCGTCCGGCCGGCCGACCTGCAGCAGGCGCCCGGCCCGCATGACCGCGATCCGGTCCGCCACCGCCAGCGCCTCCTTCTGATCGTGCGTGACATAGATCGTGGTGAGCCCGAACGACTTGCAGATGCGCCGGATCTCCTCGCGCATCGACCGCCGCAGCTTGGCGTCCAGGTTGGACAGCGGCTCGTCGAGCAGCAGGCAGCGGGGCCGCACCACCAGCGCGCGCGCCAGCGCCACCCGCTGTTGCTCGCCTCCCGACAGCTCGTCGATGGCGCGCCGGCCGTACCCCGCGATCTGCGTGGAGCCGAGCGCCTCCTCGATGCGCGCAGCGATCTCGGCGCGCGGCGTGCCCCGCTCGCGCAGCCCGAAGGCCACGTTCTCGGCGACCGTCAGGTGCGGCCACAGCGCGAAGCTCTGGAACACCATGCCGGCCTGCCGCCGGTGAGGCGGCAGCCGGGTCACGTCCTCGTCGCCGAACAGGATCGCCCCCGACTGCACGCGCGCGAACCCGGCGATCGCGCGCAGCAACGTGGTCTTCCCGCACCCGCTCGGCCCCAGCAGCAGGAACAGCTCACCCGGCTCGATGGCCAGGCTCACGCCGTCGAGCGCCGGCGCCTCGCCGTAGCTCACCACCAGATCGCGAACCGTGACCGGAACCTTCACCCGCCCATCATAGCCGGACGATCGTCGCGCTCGACGCCGATGCTCGTCGAAGGAGGCCCCACGCCTCTCGGGCTCGGCGCCCCGGCGCGACTCAGGCCGCGCGATCCGACTCGACCTGCCGCCGGACCGCCGCCACGTGGTCGCGCAGGGCGTAGAGCTGATCGCCGAACGACGGCGGCGTCCGGAGCTCGCGCAGCGACTCGGAGATGTGCTCGAGCTGACCCAGGATGCGCGCGCGATCCTCGGGCGAGCGGTGGCGGCGCAGGTCGCGCTCGATCGCCATCAGCCGGCCGTACCAGCGGTAGATGCGCGAGCGCACGCGCCAGCTATAGACCGTCGGGACGATCTTGGTGGCGGGGACGATCACCACGAACAGCGGCAGGAACAGCACCAGCAGGCGGTCGACCAGGCTGGCCAGCCAGTACGGCAGGTGCTTGTACAGGAACTGCTCGCCCGACTTGTAGTAGCGCTCGGCGTCGCGGCTGACCGTGAAATCACGCGCCAGCGGCGCCGGGTACTCGCCGGCGGTGCGGAAGAGGCCGGGTCCCCCGTGGATCTCGCGCGCGGCGCCGATCAGCAGGTCGGACAGCGCGGGGTGCAGCTCGTCCCGCGCGACCAGCTCGACGGACGGCCCGATCAGGGTCAGCGTGCGCGGCGGGTAGTTCTTGGCCAGATCCATCGCCCCCTCGGGCAGGGTCAGCTTCGACAGGAACCGGAACTTGCGCAGGTACCCGTCGGCCTGCCGGAAGCTGGCCAGCTCGATCCCGTCGACGGCGCGAAGCTGTCGCATGACCTGGGGCGTGGCTGAATCCCCCATCAGGAAGGCCGCGTCGATCCGGCCCGCCATCAGCTCGGCGGCGGCCGCCTCGCCCCCCAGGGGCAAGAGCTGCGTCGGAGAGCCGTCGATCTCGTTGGCCTTCAGGATCTTGGTGGCCAGCACCCGGGTCCCGCTCCCCTCCTGCCCGATGGCCAGGCGCTTGCCCTTCAGCGCCGACAGCATCTCGATGGGCTGGCCTCCCGAACGCGCGTAGACCATCAGCGGCTGCGCGAAGACGGTTCCCAGCGAGACGAGGCCGGTCGTGTCGATGCCGTCGGTGAGGCCGCCCTGGACGAAGCCGACGTCGACCTTCACCTTGCGGTCGGCCAGCTTCCGGAGGTTGTCCAGCGAGCCCTGCGACGGGACCAGCTCGACCTTCACGCCGTAGCGTCGAAGGATCTGCTGGTACTTCTCGGCCTGCGTCCGGTAGCCACTGCCGTCGGGGCCGCACACGAAGCGGATCGTGCTGGGTGGGGCGAACCCGAGGGCCTTGATCCCGACCGCCAGCGCCGCCAGCGCCACGATGATGGTCGGCAGCCCGACGGCCAGGAAGTCGCGACGGGAGGCGAAGCGCTTGAAGAAGGCGCGCGGGTGGAACCATCGCGAGGATCGAGACGCTCGGGCGGCGGCCATGCGGAGGCCCGCTAGTCTACCCTCGCCCGGGCTTCAGCGATCGCCGCAGGTGCTCATGCAGTCGAGAAGGCGCGCCTTGGCCCGGTGGAGCAGGACCGCCACGTGGCCGGGGCTGACCCCCAGCAGGCGCGCGACGTCCTCCCCCGGCTGGTCTTCGAGCATCCGGAGGGTCACGACGGTCCGTGGAACCTCGGCCAGGGTCAGCATGCAGCCGGCCAGGCGAACATGCTCCTCCGCCGCGACGATGGTGTCCTCGACTCCGGTGGCGTCGGCGGCCAGATCCTCGAGCACCGCCGGATCGCTGGTGTGCGGCCTGGCGTTCGCGTGCAGCCGGCGGCGATTCCGCGCGACGTTGCGGGTGACGGCGACCAGCAGCTTGCGCGACTCCTCGGGATGCTCCAGAAGCGGGCGCGCCTCCGGCATCGTGAGGAAGGTCTGGAAGGACTCCTGGACCGCGTCGAAGGCGTCCTCCGGGCCGAGCCCCTCGTGCCGCGCGACACCCACCAGGGCCAGGCGGTGGTCGTGCACGAGCCTTGACACCCACCCGAGGAAGGCCTCCCGCTGGGCGCGCTCGTCGGTGCTGCGCGCCGGCTGGAGGGTCGCCCGCTCGAAGGCCGCCGAAGTGGGAGCGGGCGCCGGCCGGGCGGCGTCCGCCCCGTCCAGGCGAGCAGAGGTGTCCGAGGTGGACATGAGGTGCTGTTTAGGAGGTCGCCAGGCCGGCGCGCGTTACAGACTTTTTCCGCGGGATGGTTGGATCGCCAGACAACCCATATCTTTCGCCAACTTGGGCGCGAGGGTGCCCCGCCCGGACGGGCCCGGGAAGGCAGGGCCGTAATGACGAGAGACCTCGACACCTCATCCTTC
>Ga0068853_100000502_pt1 | contig 26729 bp, 21 predicted proteins | sample KBSCornC32_FD_65655 | JGI IMG/M metagenome (GOLD analysis project Ga0068853, IMG submission 65655) | Corn rhizosphere microbial communities from Kellogg Biological Station, Michigan, USA - KBS Corn C3-2 | ecosystem: Host-associated > Plants > Roots > Rhizosphere > Soil ... | reverse complement strand
AGTAAATATAAGTGATTTAGAAGGCAATCTTGCTGAACGGAACGCCGACCGTGAGGCCGATGGCTGTTCTTCCGGGGAGGCCGCGTCCGGAAGGCAGTGTGTTCGCGATGTCGAAGAAGCGCACGAGGAATTCGAAGTTACAGGCAGGCTCTGCCTTCTTATCGATCAGGACGATCGGGACGCCGATGCTGCCGTTGAGGGTATGCAGGGAGCCGAAGTTCTGTTCGGCGTGGAGGCTGAAGCCGACGTGGGAGGTGGGCGGGAACCACGCGAGGACGGCTGTTATTGCCGGGGTCAGGAAGTTGCTGTAGTCGCCGAGATAGTAGTTTTTGGAGGTGGTAGTGTCCAGTTGGTAGCCGTCGCGGGCGTTGTTGACGAGCAGGCTGCCTGTCAGCGTGAGATAGAAGCGACCGGAGGGGACGCTTTCCCAGAGGCGGGTATGGCTGAGGTCGAGCCGGAGGGGATAGCCGTGGCGGGTAGTAAAGGGAGACGCCGGTGTGGGTGCGACCTTTGTATTTTCGGTGATCAGCGGGATATAAAGGTCCATGCTGGTCCAGTCGAGGGTAATGAGGGAATAGGCGAGGCGTTTGGCGAGCATCTCGGATTGTTGCAGCGCGAATGCATAGTTGTATTCGTCGTGGAGGCCCGCATTAAATTGTTGCCGGACGGTGGTATTGGTGGTATGGAGGTTGTTTGCTTTTGTTTGTATCTCCTGGGTAATGGTGTTCAGGATGCCTCCTGTGAGCGCGTCCATGGTGGATCTTTGGCTGGTGTCTTTATAGCGTATGCGCCCTCTTGTTATCCATGTTTGTTTGACCAGGAATCCCAAACGGGTGTAGGAGGGGTCTTTTACGTATGCTTTTACGCCGATGGTTGAGAAGGTCTTTATCCGCTGGTTGGCGTCCTTCGGCTGATAGAGGCTGTGGTTGACGGCGACCTGGCCGGTAGTGGCGTCGACGAGCACGGAGTTCTTGTAGAGAGTGAGGTCGCCGGGGTCGGAGAGATAGTAGCCGATCTTGTTGGAGAGATAGATATTCATCGCTCTTTCCGAGATGGGGAAGGAACTTTTTAGGGTGGCGGTATGGATGCCGGTCAGCTGCTGTATGAGGCTGTCCGGTGACTGGGCTGTCACCGGTATAGGGAGAAGGAGGAAGATGCAGACAGCTCTCATATCGATTTGTCAAGCCCCCATTTCTGAAGCGTGGCGTTTGTAAAGACCTTTCGGGTGTCCGCGTCGAGCAGCTGGTTGCGGGCGGAGATCCATGCGTCTGCGTCGGCGCCGTACATATTTTTTATTCGTCCGAAGTCGAGTTCGTTGACCTTTCCCCAGTGGAAGGTGAATGGGATGCCTTCGTCTTCGAGTGTTTTCCAGGCGGCCGTGTAGAAGGAGTAGGTGGCGTCGGAGAATGCGCCGTCGAGTTCGAGGACGCAGGTGTAGTCGAAGCGGGTGAAGGCGAGGGTTGCGACCGATCTTTTTATGAAGCGATATGCGAAGAGGCCGGCGAAGGGCCCGGCGGTCCTGTTGAGGTCGAGCAGCAGTTGGGTGACTTTTCCGATCTGCTGGATAGGGATGCCGATGGCGGCGCTGAGCAGTTTGCCGTGCAGCGTGGTATTGTCGAATATTTCGCTGAGGATGCCGAACTGTTTGGTATAGGGGACGAGTGCGCCGGCGAGAAGTTTGTTGACGAGGGTGGGCACGAGCGCGGGTATGGCCTCCGTTAGTCCGCCGATGAAGCAGGGGGCGTCGTCGCCGGGTCCGAGGCCGGCGGTGTTGCGTACGGGGGGCTTGTATCCGGCGTGGTAGGGTCTTTTATACATCGTCGTAACGTAGGCGCCTTTGTCTATGTCGTAAGGGTTGATCTGAACTGCGAAGTGGTAGGGGCGTTCGTTGCCGCAGGGCAGTTGGGGCCCCTTGCTGAAGTCCAGTGTCTGCATGAGCTGGCGCAGGCTGTCGTCCCAGGGCATGCGGGACATATAGGCCTCGAGTAGGAAGATGTCTTCGGTCTCGATCATTACGCCGTGGATGATGCCGAAGCTGCCAAAGCTGACCAGGGCCGCATTGAACATCGCGTCGTCGCGGACCAGTTCGGTTCTGAGGTTTTTTATGAAGGAGGGGGAGACTACAGGGTTGGATGCCCGTTCGAGCCAGATATGCCGTGTCGGGCTGACGATGATGTGCATGCCGGTGACGAAGTCCTGGACGGCGCCGGTGTCGAAGGCCGAGCCGTGTGCGCCGGTGGCTGTCACGCCTGCGATGGTCTGGCCGTTGCTGGCGCCGGAGGTTTTTAGCGAGAGAAAGCGGGGCTGGAGGAAGCGGCTGAGCTCCCAGACCCCGTTGCCGCACTGGGCGAGGAAGAGTTTTTGGGGGTCGCCTTTGTAAGCAGGGCCGATACTCAACGAGGAGATCTCGAACATCATGTTGAGCGGCTTGGTGTCGAGCATGATGCCCGCCTCCGCGGTGGCGATCTTTGTCCATGACCAGCCGGAGCCGAGGGCGCGGATCGGGGTTTTGGAGGCGATGGCGTCGGCGATGATCTGCTGCAGTCCCTTTGTGGTGTCCATATAGGCGGCCAGCGGACCGAGCATGGGATCGTTGCCGAGTTCGTAGAGGTCCTTTATCGGCTGCTTAAATGTTTCGTGTTTGTTCTCCCAGTTGGTGAAACCTGTTTTTATGATCTTCATGGCGGGCGGTTTATCGGTTAGAGGTGACCGGTGACCTGGCAGGGTTTGCTGCATTTCCATTCCAGCCGCATCGGGCACCAGATGCCAAGGGTGAAGAAGGTGATGAGCGTGTAGCCGAAATTGGTCTTCACCTGCACGAGGGCCACTCCGTTGGTGTTGAGCGAGTCGCAGATGGGTGTGGAGATCTCTTTCGGATTTTGCACCAGCCCCCAGAAGAAGGAATGGGCGGTGACAGAATTGAATTCTGTACCGGGTTGTGCGTGGGTGGAGATACGGTAGCTGTAGCAGCTGGTAAAAAGGAACAGGGCTGGCGCAAGCAGCAGCAGCCAGCGGGTAGTCTGCGGGGGATGTGACATAAAAAAGGAATTACTTAAATATAGAAGTAATTCCAAACATATACAATCCCCAAAAAGTGGTATTTACGGGTTTACCGGCCGAGGAAGTCCCGGAGTTTGTCGACGTCCAGCTGCCTTGTGAACTGCTGGTCGAGGTCGGCAGCGCCGGTCTCTTCGGGGTTATAGCGCCAGCAGACGAGGAAGAACTGGGCCTTTTCGGTGCTGAGGGAGTGATCGATAAAGTCGGGGTTGGGGCGTACGAGCATGCCGGCATTGGGGTTGCCGTCTTCGAATCCATTGAAACCGGCGGTTTCGCCTGCGATGATCGCGGCCTTTGTGAGTTCGGCGGCGGGGCGGTGCAGGAGGCTCACCATGAGGCGGAGGGTACTGTCGAGGCCGGCGGTGTGTTTTTGGATGGAGTTCTTCAGGAAGTCCTCATCGCTGCAGTAGTTCTTAAGGAAGATGCGTGTGCGCACTTCGCGTTCGGCGCCGGTCCAGGTGTTGTTGATCTCGTTGATGGCGCTTGTCTTTTCTGCTTCCTGTATGGCGGCGCTGCGGATGGGTATCTGCGTTTTCAGCCGGCTGATGAGGTCTTCTTTGGTTGCTGCGAGTTCGGCGATCGCCTCCTGCAGGTATTCTTTGCGGCTGATGGGGGTGTAGGGGAGGTGGTCGTCTCCTGCGGTCACGAGCCAGAAGCGGGTGGGTTCGTTGGTGGAAGCGGCGGGCTTAAGGGTGGAGAAGTTTTTGTTATTGACGACTATTGAGCCGAGCATGGGGCTGATGTCGTTGGCCATGATCAGGAGGTCGGCCTTGTTGCGGCCGTCGGCGCCATAGAAACTGCAGGAGAGGCCGAAGCGGGTGAGGGAGGCGACGCCGGATCTTTCGGGGAAGTATTCGCCGTGCCATACGGGGCTGTATTGTTCGATCGAGAGTGCGGAGTCCTGCAGGAAGCCGGCGAGGCTCTCCGTCGTGTATCTCATTTTATCGAGGGTGGTGCGGGCGATGCGGCCGTTGATGTGGTCCTGTTGTTTTTCCCAGTTGGGGTTGGGGTTATGGAGAGAAAGGGCAAAAGTCAAAAGGGCGTAGAAAGAGTTCATGTTTTCTTGCTTTAGGGTTTGGATTGCCCATAGGATGAATCAGCAAGATTTTTCGGGGGATAACGGATGAGAGAGAAAGATTAGAACCTCAGTAGACGCCCTTTTTATGACAAAGGGTGGGCCGGAAAAGTAAACCACTGGCCGGTAAGGAGTTGCAGTTTTTGGAGTAGTCGGGGCCGTCCCGGGATGGGAAGGATCAGCCTTTTGTTTCCCGGATTTGGGTGATCCGGCTGAGGAAGGTGCGGGCTACTGCGCCGGCCTTTTGCATGGCATCCCCGGCTACGGGGCCTTCGAAGTTTTCGTTGAGGGTGGTCATGAAGAGGTGCAGCCAGCGGTTGAAGTGGGCGGAATCTACGGGAAGGTCGACGTGTTTGGAGAAGGGGTGGCCTTTGTAGCCTGTTTCCCCGAAGAGGGCCATGTTCCAGAAATTGTACATGGTGTCGAGGTGGGGCTGCCAGTCTTTTATCCGGGCGTCGAAAACGGGGCCGAGCAGGTCGTCTTTGCGGACTTTGTCGTAGAACCGGTCGACGAGTGTCTTTATGTCTTCGATCCCTGCTATATCCGAACGTGTTGACATGGTGCAAAGATAGGGAGGTTTTAAATAAAGGACAAATTTGTCTTTTATTTTTGAAGAAGGGGATTTTGGTAATTTTGGGGATGCCCGTCAGGAAGACCGAGATACCTACGTACAGCCTGGATCGTTTCAGGTCTGTTCATCGGCTGAAGCAAGCCGGTTCGTCGTTTGGTTATAATGATATGGACCCCTCGAAGGTCATACCCGGATTTGAGATATACTCGAGTGTGGGGCTGATCAGGTCGGTGGGGCCTTTGCGTTCGGCGTTCTACCGCATCAGTATAACGGTGATGGGGACACTGGATATGCAGATCGGGCTGGAAGAATACCAGCACCGGCCGCGTACGCTGAGTTTTACGGTTCCCCACCAGATATTTCAGAAGGACAATATCAGCAGCGATGCTTTTGGCTATTATATGCTGTTCGAAGCCGGTTTTCTGGAGGATGTGCTTCCTGCGGTCGCACTGGCCATGGAGTTCCCGTTCTTCGGCCTTTTGGGGTCGCCGGTGTTCCAAATGTCGGAGGAGGAGTTGCAGCGGATAATCGGGTTGGTGATGAAGATCGACGAGGAGGTGCAGCACTTGCGGACGGGGAGGGTAAAGGCGGTGAAGCTGTATCTCTATTTGCTGTTGCTGGAGGCCAGGCGCAGTTATGAGCGACAGGGACTGGACAGTGCGGTTCCGGGGCAGGCGGCGCCATCACTTGTGAGCCGTTATCTGCGGCTGGTGGCGGTCCATTATCTTGACAAGCGGCAGGTTGCCGATTATGCCTCCATGCTGGGCGTCAGCGCGAATCATCTGAACAGGATGGTAAAGGAGGCGACCGGCAGGACGGCGTCGGAGTGTATCCGGGAGATGCTGGTGCAGGAGGCGAAGTCCCTGTTGCGATATACAGATAGTTCTGTTTCAGAGATCGCGTATCAGATGGACTTTAGCGACCCCGCGTCGTTCAACCGGTTCTTCAGGGCGGCGGCGGATGAGACGCCACTCCTCTGGCGGAAGAGATATAAGTAGGACAATAGAATGCAGCATGCCGTCAATGTCTGCAGTGGTTGATTGGGCCAATTTTGTGGCATCAATCAAATTTCTATTGTTATGAGTTTCCAAAATCAAAAGATCGTTATTGCGGGCGGGACGTCGGGTATTGGGCTGGCTACGGCCAGGCGTCTGGCTGCCGAAGGGGCGGAGGTTATTGTCACGGGTAGAAATCCGGAGAAGCTGAAAGCTGCCGGCGGGAATGGGATCCGGACTGTGCATGTAGACAGCAAGGATCGGGTTGCGCTGGACGTTTTCTTTTCAGACCTTGGTGCCGTCGATCATTTGGTGATCGCTGCGGGTGGCTCAAAGGGTATGGGAGAGTTTTCCGGGTTGTCGCTGGATGTGTTGAGAGAAGGGTTTGCTGAAAAGTTCTGGCCTCAGCTGCAGACGTTGCAGGCGGCATTGCCGTCGATGGCGGCGGGAGGCAGCGTCACTCTAATAACGGGCAGCGCTTCGGTATTAAAGAAGCCGGGGATATCCGGGCTTGCGGCGATAAATGGAGCGTTGGAACTGATGGTGCCTGTGCTGGCGCAGGAGCTGAAGACGATCAGGGTCAATGCTGTATCTCCCGGTCTGGTGGATACACCGTGGTGGGATTTTATACCGGAGGAGCAGCGGCCGGCGGTATTTGCGCAATGGACCTCGGGTATTCCGGCGGGGCGCGTGTCGCGGCCGGAGGAGGTCGCGGATGTGATCGTGTTTCTGGCAGGGAATGGCTATATGACGGGAAAGGTAATTGGGTGTGACGGGGGACTGTCGTGAACAGTGATTACCATTCATCGCTGAAAAGTACAGTTCGTCAAATAAATCTGCATTTCGTTGGGTTTGCCGAACCGGGTTGGCAGTTTGTTTGTACTCTTGTTTCGCAATTTTAATCAGCAGCGTATGAATGCAGTTAGGAAGGTCAAAATGGCAGGTAACCCGAAGAGCTATTTGTTCGGGGGTGTCCGTATGGTCGTCCATATCGCGGGCGAGCAGGCTGAAGATCAGCTAAGTCTGATCGAGGCGTTTATGCCGCCCGGTGGGGACAGCGGGTTGCACGTGCGTATCGGTGAGGACGAGGCCATTTACTTGATCACCGGCGAGCTCGAGCTGACGGTGGGTGGTCAGAAGACGGTCATGCTTGCCGGTGAGAGTTATTTTATTCCGAGGAGCGTTCCCCACCGGGTGCGCAATACCGGGATGGCAGAGGCCAGGGCGATGCTGGTGGATATGCCGGGTGTATTCAGCGGACTTGTGAGGGAGGCGGGTACTCCTGTTGATGGCGTGTTGCAACAGCCTGAGCGGATGACCGGGGAGGAGATAGCGGAGATGTGCGCTTTTGCGGAGCAGTATGGGTCGCTGGTCCTTGTGCCGCCCTATCAGGAGGGAGAGGCGGTTTTTACGGGGAAGCCGCCAATCTATAAACGACCAGTACACAAACGGGAACAGGACACTTATATGTTCTTTGGTGTTGCAACGGTGCTGCATCTTACAGGGATCGAGACGGGGAATGAATTTTCTTTGATGGAAAGCTTTATGGGGGTAGACGGAGACAGCGGTCTGCACTCGCATGCCAATGAGGACGAGTGTGTGTATGTGCTCCACGGCGAGGTGGAGCTGCTCGCGGGCGATTGCGAGCTGGTGCTGCGGGCGGGGGCGTCCCATTTTATTCCGCGGAATGTGCCGCACCGTCTCAGGAGCCGGAAGGGCAGGCCTGCGCGGGTGATGCACTGGTATACGCCTGGTACGCTGGATCCTTTTGTCCGGATGGCGGGTATCCGTATCAAGGGGCCGAATGACGTGGGGCCGGTCTATCCTTCGCCCGAGCAGATCGGACCTATCTTACTTTTGAGTGAAGAATACGATTTTCAAATGCTGGTGCCGCCGGGGGCGTGAATATCGTATATTCATGGGTAAAAGATAAGCCCATATGATATCCCCGCGGTATTCCCTTTATTTTTTTGTCTTCGTTTTGTTTGCGTGTCATTCCGGACGTCAGGGGCCTTATAGTTCCTGGGCGGTCTATGGCGGCAGCAAGGACAATATCCACTACTCTTCACTGACGCAGCTCGATACGAACAATGCCAGTCAGCTGAAGCCTGTCTGGGAGTATCATACCGGCGACGGCGACAGCGTATCGCAGATACAGGTGAACAGTATTATCATCGACTCGGTATTGTATGGGGTGACTCCGCGGCTGAAACTTTTTGCGCTGAATGCGGAGACGGGGAAGCAGCGGTGGGTATTCGATCCGGCTCGTCCTGTCAACGGCGATACGCCGAAGATCGCGATCAATGCGTGCAGGGGTGTGGCGTATTACCGGGGTGGGCCGGAGGACCAGCGGCTCTTCTATTCTGCGGGTTCGTTCCTTTATTGTATCGATGCTTTGAAGGGAGAGCCGGTTGCCGGATTCGGCAGTGGGGGAAGGATCGACCTGCACGATGATCTGGGAAGAGATGTAAAAGACCTCTATATAACGGGAACTACGCCGGGAATAGTGTATAAAGACATGCTCATTGTCGGCTGCCGGGTGGCGGAGGAGGCTGCGGCGGCGCCTGGTCATATCCGTGCGTATGACGTGCACTCTGGCAGGCTAAGGTGGATATTTCATACCATTCCCTATCCCGGCGAGGAAGGCTATGAGAGCTGGGAGGATAAAGAAGCGTATAGGCATATCGGTGGGGCCAACAGCTGGTCTGGTTTTAGCCTTGACGAGGCGAAGGGGATATTATTTGCGCCGGTGGGTTCGGTAAGCTTTGATTTTTATGGCGGGAAGCGTCTGGGCAACGGGCTTTTCGCCAACTGTATGCTGGCGCTGGATGCCAACACGGGCAGGCGTATCTGGCATTTTCAGACGGTGCATCATGATATATGGGATCGTGATCCGCCCACGCCGCCGGTACCGGTGTCCGTGTTAAAAGACGGAGTGCGGGTGGAGGCTGTGGTGCAGACGACGAAGACGGGTTTTATCTTTTTGCTGGACCGGAAGACCGGTCAGCCCTTGTATCCGGTGGAGGAGCGGAAGGTTCCGGACACGGGTGCGCTGCCGGGGGAGAAGCTTTCTCCTACGCAGCCTTATAGTGTGGGGCTGCCGGTGTTTGCGCGGCAGTCTTTGCCGGAGGCGGGGCTGAATAAGTTGGTGCCGGACAGTTCGTACAACGATATTCAGCGGCGGCTGGCGGGGTACCGGACTGGGAGTCTGTTTACGCCTCCGTCGAAGGAAGGGACGGTGATCTTTCCGGGGTTTGACGGGGCGGCGGAATGGGGTGGTCCGGCGTTCGATCCGGAGACCGGTCTGTTATATGTCAATGCCAATGAGATGCCCTGGATACTGACGATGGTCGATGCGGCGGCTCCGCCTTCTGCCTCGTCCACGGTCGGGGAGGCGGGGAAGGTATTGTACGCTACGAATTGTATGGTCTGTCATGGGGCGGGCCGGAAGGGAGGGGGGAATTTTCCGTCGCTGATCGGGGCGGGGAAGAAGTATTCGGATTCGCAGTTCGTTTCGCTGGTCTCTTCGGGCAGGAGGATGATGCCGGCGTTCAGGCAGCTGAGTCAGGGAGAGAGAGAGGCGCTGGCGGCGTTTGTACTGGAGCGAAGTGCGGCGGCGAAGAAGCCGTTTGTCAATGTGGGGAAGAAGCCGGTGGACCCGTATTACCGGCTGCCGTATGGGGCTACGGGGTATAATAAATTCCTGACGAAGGAGGGCTATCCGGCTGTTGCTCCGCCCTGGGGAACCTTGACGGCTGTCGATCTTAACAGGGGGGTGATCGTCTGGAGGGATACGCTTGGGGATTATCCGGAGTTTAAGGCGAAGGGGATACATACGGGGACGGAGAACTATGGGGGGCCGGTGGTGACGGCGGGGGGGCTGTTGTTTATCGCGGCGACGAGCGATGCGAAGATCAGGGCTTTTAATAAGCGAACGGGGGGCTTATTGTGGGAGGCCGATCTGCCGGCGGCTGGTTTTGCTACGCCTTCGGTGTATGCGGTCGGAGGGAGGGAGTATGTGGTGATCGCGTGTGGAGGGGGAAAGCTGCATAAGCGATCGGGGGATTCGTATGTGGCGTTTGCGTTGAAATAGTGTTCATATACGAACAATTTCGTACTATAAACGGACAGTGGTCCTTTTTCGGTAAATATAACGGTGTGATTTTCAGGCGCAGATAATTTGGCATGCCTTATAGGCTGTCTATTAAAACACTGCGACATGAAACACCCCCTTTTTTTTGCCCTTCCTTTCCTTCTTTTGGCTGGTTCGTGCGGGACATTGGAGCCTACGATGGGTTCGGCTTCCCTTGAGACCAGCGTCAATATCGAGGTCGAGTGCCGGAATGATCCGGGTACGCGAGCGATGGTCATGAACTTGCTGCGGCGGGGGAGGGCCAAAGACGTCAGGGAGGATCTGGTTGGTTACGTCATGCAGATCAGGGCCTCTTATTATCTGGCTGATAACTCCCCGCAGAAGCTGGACGAGATCGGGAGTCTGCTGACGACGCAGGGAGGGGTGTTCCATGTGGACATCGTGGAGAATCATTCCGTGATCAAGGATCCGCGTTAGGTTTGGTGAAAGATGGGTACATTTAGTGTATGAAAATCGGAAAAATTCTCCTGGGCGGCGGTCTGGTGGCGGCCTCCCTGCTGACTGCGTGCAACAACAATGTTCCCAGGGAGGAATCGACGGCTCCGGTGGCGGATCCGATGGCGGCGATGAAGGAGGAGACGATCAGTTTCACTTCGGATTCGGCGAACCTTCGGGCATTTGTGGTCTATAATGACTCGGTGAAGGGCAGGCGTCCGGCGGTGCTGGTCATTCCCGAATGGTGGGGGTTGAACGACTATCCCAGGATGCGGGCGCGTGAGTTGGCGAAGCTGGGTTATGTTGCGATGGCCCTGGACGTGTACGGGGACGGGAAGGTGGCGGATAGTCCGGACAGTGCGATGAAGTATTCCGGGCCTTTCTATATGCATCCGGAGAAGGCCAGGCGGCGGATCGATTCGGCCATTGCGAAGATCAGGACCTATGATATCGTGGATGGCTCGAAGATCGGGGCCATCGGGTATTGTTTTGGCGGAGGGGTACTGATCAATACGGCGAGGCTGGGGGACGACCTGAAGGGCATCGTCAGTTTCCACGGCAGTCTGCTGGGGACGCCGGCGCGGAAGGACCTGATGAGGACGAAGATACTGGTCTGTCACGGGAATGACGACAAGTTTGTGACGGCAAAGGATGTAGCTGCGTTCAGGAAGCAAATGGATTCTATCGGTGCTGACTATACGTTTATCGGGTATGATGGGGCAACGCATGCGTTTACGAATCCGGCTTCGACGGCGAACGGGAAGAAGTTCAATATGCCGATCGCGTACAATGCGAAGGCCGATACGGCTTCATGGGAGGCGATGAAGAACTTTTTTGCGGACCTTTTCAAATAATTACCGGCTATTTGATGAATGCCCCGTTCTCTGCGACCCATTTTAGCAGGGCGTTGTTCTCGTCGCGCAGGTCGAGTTTGCGGCAGATGGCGTGGCGGTGATTTTTGATGGTAAAGCGGCTGAGGTGCAGGGTGTCTGCGATCTCCTGGGTCGTTTTCTTTTCCCTTATGAGCTGCAGGATGCGGAGTTCCGTATCGCTGAAGAGGGTGTTGGGCTGGAGGAAGGCTTTGCCGGTCTGGCCGTTGGACTGGATGCGGCTGATCACGAGCTGTACTCCGGCGAACAGTTGCATTTCGTCGATGGGTTTGATGAGGTAGTTGGCGGGGTTTGCGGCGGCGGCCTGTTCTATGATGGTACGGGTCTGGTAGGAAGTGATGAAGATGACCTCGAAGGCGTAGCGGCGGCGGAGCTCGCTGATCAGGTGGATACCGGTGAGCTCTTCTTCGAGGTGGATATCGCAGAGCAGGAGGTGGGGCAGCATTTCGGCCATGGCCGTTCGCGCCTCGGCGGAGGACACGGCGATACGGGTACTGCAGGCGAAGTTGGACTGGAGCTGCCGTTCGATGAAACGGGCGATAATAATTTCGTCTTCTACGATCAGAATTCTTATCATGGGATCAGACGGGAATGGTGAATGAATAGGATAATCCTTTGTCTTTGGAGACGGTCATCTGTCCATTCATTTGCCGGGTAAGGTCTTTGATGAGGGGGACCCCCATGGTAAACTTTTCCGGGTCATCGATCTCGTTCAGGCAGTTGCCGTTGTCCGCGTAGACAAACTGCAGCAGGTGGTCGTTAAGGGAATTTGCTTCTACAAATATGCAAGGATCGGGGTGGTCGCGGAACGCGTGCTTAAACGTATTCGTGAACAGTTCTGACAGGATCAGGCCAAAGGACAAAGTATGTTTATCGCTTAATTGAATGCCGGCGGGGATGTTTTGCTGGATACGGGTCTGACCTTTTGAGTCGTAGATCTTCTGGAGGTGTACCGCCAGTTCGGTGATAAATTCACAAAGGCTTACGTTGTGTCCGTTCTCGTAGTTAAACAGTTTCTGGTTGACGAGCATCATGGCTCTTATTTTTCCGATATTTCCTTTCAGGATATCGCGGGATGTGCCGTCTTTGACGATGGGTAGCTGGAGGCTGAGGAGGCTATAGAGTAACTGGAGGTTGTTTTTTACGCGGTGGTTGAGTTCGTTGATCAGGGTCTCGATCTTGCTATTGCGTTCGGCCAGCATGAATTTCTGCTTTTGCAGCCGTCTGTTGGAGACCCGCAGTTCTTCGGTCCTTTCTTCGACTTTCTTTTCGAGAATGATATTCTGGTGTTGCTGGAGGTTATTGAACTCTTTGAGCACGGCCTGTTTGGCCACCTCGTGCTGCCGCATTTCCTCTTTCAGGCCTGTAGAGAATAACAGGAATACGCAAAGGATGGCGATGTCGCCGAAGATGGGGGCGATAGCCAGCGAGCGTTCGTGGAGGAAGATGGAGGTAATGGTAATGGAGAGCCCGGTGCAGCCGATGAGGATGATCCCGTAGGCGAGGTATCGCTGGGCCGGATTAAGGTTTTTCCAGCAGGTATACAGGGCGCTGATTGCGAGGCCGAGGAAGAGGGGGTGTTCCCATAGCTGGATCGTATTGGTCAAATTATAGTTGCCGGTGAAGAAATCGATCGTGATGTATGCCACAGACGAGGCGACCAGCAGAACGGGCATCCATTTCATCCAGCTGTAGAACCGGGGGTAGTTGCTTCTTATCAGCCAGAAGTCCCTGACCAGGAAGAACAGGCCCAGCATGCCGAGGTCGAGGAAATGTTTGTTGAACAGCCAGCCGGTGGCGGGGTCATCGGGGAAGAACCATTCTATAAAATAGCCGGCAGAGCTGATCGCATAGAGGCCCACGCCGGTGATGAAGACCAGCAGCCACAGGTATAGTCTGTAGCGGGTGACCAGCCAGGACAGCAGAGTATAGACGAAGAAGATACCGACCGCGCCCTGGAGGGCGGAGTTCAGCGATTCTTTGAGCCGGACGGTCTGATAATAGCTGCGTCTTGTCTGCAGTTTGAAGTCGAATACGGGTTGGTAGTGTTTGGTATGGTGTACCTGCAGGAGTAGCGTGTATGTCTTTCCCGGTTCCAGCGGAAGCGTGGCGAAGAGGCGGCCGTCGGATTCACTGATATAATTGCGACCGCGAAAGGCGCCGTTTTGCTGGTGGGAGATCAGGGTATCGCCCTGATAAAGGTATACGTCTACATAAGTGAGGTTCTCGAAGGAGAGGACCTGGCCTGGATCGGTGGCCATTTGGCTGGTCCGGAGCGTGGTTTTCAGCCAATAGTAGCTGGTGGGGGATCCTTTTGGGAGCCTGTGCAGCGGAACGAGCGCATCCGGGTGGGCTAACACGTCGGTGGCCGATAGAGTGCCTGTCCGGTCCTCGAGTGCAACGAAATGCGGTTTAAGCAAGACTTGCTGACCGGATAATAGGGGTGTAGGGGGTGGCGGTGTATCGGCTCGGCAGATGCTAATAACCAGAGATGCAAGAAGTATCAAGCACCAGGGCCTTAATCGGGATCCAGAAGACATCCCGACCAAAATACGACAAAATACCGCTCCTGGAAGGGTAGAAATACGTAAGATTACGAATTCAGACCCCGGGGTCTGTGTTCAATTGGGGCGATGGGGAATTAATAGACAGTGGTAAAAATATTAAATAAATATCTTATTTGATATGTGGATAAAATTTGGGGCGCACTAGCGGTTGCGTGTTTCTCCTGGCTTTCTGGAGGAATTCTGGATTTATTAATCAGGACTTAATATACTTAGTCAATGGTTTGACTAATTTACGGCCTCTTAAAAAATCATATGAAGGCGATCATTAGTACGATGTTAGTATCCGGCGTTCTTTTTTTGGCCGGCTGCTCCAAGAATTCCGATCAGCAGGTAAGCATTTCCGACCAGCAGTTGCGGGTCGGCGACTATATTCAGAACGGCGATACGCTGAATTCCAAGAATGGTTCGAATGGCAGGGCCATCAAGGGGACGCTGAAGTCGGGGCAGACGTATTATTTGTGCAGTCTTTATGCCGATGCTACGATCAATAAAGGCGATACGCTGGCGGTGCAGAATGACGTAAAGGTTCTGGTGGTTGGGCCGAAGAGTGGAGCGGGTGCGATAGGCACGCAGGATCATGCGCCGGGCATCGTCATCAATGGCAGCCTATACTGTCTTGGCACGAAAGACAAGCCCAACTGGTTTACGGTTTCGGATCAGACGCTGAAGTCGGATCCCTCGAAGGACCCGCAGGACCCGAAGACCGATCCAGCCTTTAAGGGCTACTGGGGTGGACTGCAGGGCGGCAACGGGGCTGGCGACGTCATCATCAAGTGGACGCATATCGAATATACGGGAGGGTTATATCCCACGGGTGCGCCGAAGTCGGGCAACCGGTATGGCATCATCGTCACCTCGCCGGGTTCGAATTTTGTGCTGGAGGACTCCTGGCTTTATGGCTGTGCCAATGACGTGGTTCGTCCTGCGGGGGGCAACTATGAGATATTCCGCAATACGTTTGAGAAGATCGGCCTTACGGCGGGGGAGTGTGTGAATGTGAAGAGCGGCAGCGTGGGTGATATTGGCTATAATCTTGTAGTGGGGGGAACGGGAAATGCATTTAAGGCGGCCAATGCCGGGGGACTCAGTCCGCAGGCGAGCATGGTCTGTTACAACAATACGGTTATAACGACGGGTTATCGTCAGGCGAAGGCGGGCGAGGGCGGTTCGATCGATTTCGAGCAGGCCGGCCGCGGGTTGGCTTACAACAATATCCTCGTCAACTGCGCCTACGGGCTGGGTATCCGGGGCGGCGGCGGGAGCGTGCCTATCGCGGATACGGCGAATATCCGTTATGGCAACACTTACAACTACGGCGACCTGACCGACTTTACGACACAATTCCTGCCGGTAGGGTTTATTACGCTGGCACAGGCTTCGGATATCAACGGCGGTAACGGCACGGCGCCAGGGGCCAACAACCCTAAATTCGTGAATTACCCGCTGCCTGCCGCGGCCGCGACGAATTTCAGCGCTGCCGACTATGTGGGTGGATTTGATTTTCATTTGGCCAGCGGCTCGCCGGCTATCGGAAAGGGGTATACGGGTTTTTCGGCTGCTTCTGTGGTGAAGAAGGACGCGGTGTATGGGGTTACGGAGGTCACGGCTCCCGGGAAGGATATGGGTGCGTTTCAGACGGATGGCTCCGGGAATAAGCATTAATTGATGAATTCTGGGTTAATAATTTTTTTGATGATGCTCCCTGTCGCGACTGTAGTTGCACAGGGAGCAAGTCGTTTGGATACGGCGCGCCGACCGGATGCCGGGCGGGTCGTGGATACTGCGCGCCGCGATTCGCTGCCCGAGGTGACGGTCAGGGGATACAGGGACGGGGGCAGTGTGTCGGGGGCTATCCGTCTCCAGAAGGCTTCCGGTCTGATCGTGGATATCATCCCCGAAGAATCTATTCAGCGCAGCACCGACCTGAGTATTGCAGACGTCACGCGGCGGATCAACGGGCTTTCCGTCACTACGGATAATTCCGGTCAGGCCAGTCATACGATCATACGGGGCATGGACCCCAAGTACAACTATACGCTGATCGACGGGATCAAGATGCCGAGTCCGGGGGACCGTAGCCGTTATATACCTCTGTCGATCTTTCCTGCCGATATGGTGCAGCGGGTAGAGGTGTATAAGAGTCTGACGCCAGCTATGGAGGGGGATGCGATCGGCGGGGTGGTGAATATGGTGCTGCGGAATGCGCCTGAGTCGCCGCTATTAAAGGTTAGGTTTTCAGGCGGGTATAACCAGACCTTTTTCGATAGGTCCTATCTGGGGTTTGATCAAACCGTGGTTAGTCATAAAAGCCCCTATGAGTTGCATGGGCCCGGGTATTATGCTACCGGCGGCGATTTCTCCAAAGCGAATTTGTCTTTTAATAGCAGGAGACCTCTGCCTGATGCGCTGGGCAGCGTTGTGTGGGGACGGCGTTTTTTCGGGGGGCGGCTGGGGGTGCTGGTGGCAGGAGAATATCAGAATATCAAGAGGGGGTCTTCGAATATTTTTATTCCGCAGAATAATGAGCCGGGTTTGAATAATACTCCGGGGCTGACGGATCTTTATCGCAGCAATTATTCCGCTACGCTGATCCGGGAGGGGCTGCATGGGAAGATCGATCATGTGTTCAATCCCAGGAACAGCGTCGGGTTGTATACGTTCTATGTCAGTCAGCAGGATATCGAGACCCGCAGCCGCGTCGACACTAGTCTTAGTCTGGGGCGTACGGTTCCCGGCACGGGTAGGATAACGGTGTCCGACCGTTCGCGGGAACATTTACAGCATATCTATGGCACCAGCCTTCGCGGAGAGCACGAGCTCGGTCCTGCGTTTTCCTTCCGCTGGGTCGGGTCCTGGGCGGTGGCGAAGGGGCTTTATCCCGACTGGTCGGAGTTGTCGGCGGGGACGGCCCGTCTTGAGGGTCCCGGAGGAGTTATCACGCAGACGCCGTTGTTGCTGGGTGGGATGTCGCGGTCCTGGCTTTCGAATAGGGAGCGGGACTGGTCGGTTTACGGGGACTGGGACTATCACAGGGTAGTGTCGGGGCATCGGCTGTCGGTGGCTTTCGGCGGGATGTACCGGGACAAGCGGCGGGATAATTTTTATAACAGCTATGATTTTCAGCCGGCGGTCACTACCAATCAGGGACAGCCGTTTACGGATGTGTATCACGCCGAGTGGACCAATGGGGATGGTCCGCTGAACCCGCTGGGGTCTGTGGCCAATCCGAATACGTATGTTGCGCATGAGTATATAGGTGCGGGTTATGTATCGGCTTCGTGGAAGGGGCGGCGGGCGGAGTGGCTTGCGGGTTTGAGGTATGAGGACACGCGGCAGAGTTTTGTGTCGTCGGTGGATCCGACGGTGACGTATGGGAAGGAGGGGAGTATACATTATCATGATTATTTGCCTTCGGCGTCGTTGAAGTACCGGCTTGGGGATTCGCGGGGTTCGCGGGATTCGCGGGGTTCGCGGGATTCCCGGGTGGATTCGCGGCAGTTGCTGCGGGCTTCGTGGTATCGCAGTATTTCGAGGCCGGCGTTGTATGACGTGACCTTTTATTCCATCGGGTATGAAGACTATCGCGAGGCGGGGAATCCTTTTCTGCGGCGGTCGCATGCCGACAATTTCGACCTGCGCTATGAATGGTATCCGGGAGGACTGGACCTTTTGCAGGGCGGCGTGTTCTATAAGCATATCACCGACCCGTATGAACGGACTTTATTGAACGCCAATGACGAGCTGTATCCTCTGCCCAGTCAGGGGTTATCGTATACGCAGGCGGGTGAGCTGACCGCGCAGATGCGCAATGCGGGTCCGGCGAATGACTATGGTGTGGAAGTTGGTTTGTCGCACTATTTCGGGCGGCTGGGGGTACAGGCGAATTATACCTATACTTATTCGAGGATCGTGCAGCAGGCTAAGTTCAAGACCCGTCAGGACGTGAACGATCCGTCGAGTGAAATTGTCACGGTATCGCGCAGCGAGTCGAGGCCGCTGCAGGGGCAGTCGCCGCATCTGGCGAGTCTGGGCCTTTTGTATCAGCAGTCGGGGTGGAGTGGCAGGGTGTCTGCGATCTATACCGGCCGGAGGATCTATTCCGTCTCGGGCTGGTATGGGCTGGAGTATTGGCAGCGGGGGTATACTGTGCTGGATGCTTCGGTGGAGAAGAGTATTGGGCGGAGGGTGAAGGTCTTTGCGAAGGCGAGTAATCTTTTTAGTGTGAATACGACGGTGGATCTGTTGAGGGGGGATCGGATCATGGTGATGAAGCAGGTGGATAGGGCGGTTTATTATGTGGGGGGGCAGTGGGATTTAGGGAAATAGTTTTTTGACGAGGATCGTTGAATTTCTTTGTATGTAGAATATTTTCCCCCTGGTTGTTGCGCATATAATTTGCTCTGGTGTATGATTATGGCCACAACTCCCGGACTGGACGACGATCTGCACTGGTACAAGGATGCGATCATTTATGAGCTGCATATTAAAGCATTTTGTGATGGCGACGCGGATGGGGTGGGGGATTTTCAGGGGTTGCTGCAGAAGCTGGACTATCTGCAGGACCTGGGGGTGACGGCGATATGGCTGTTGCCGTTCTATCCCTCGCCGTTGAAGGATGACGGATATGATATCGCCGACTATTACAGTATCAACTCCACCTACGGGGATATCGCCCAGTTCAAACATTTATTAAAGGAGGCGCACCGTCGGAATCTGAAGGTGATCACGGAACTGGTCCTCAACCATACGTCCGATCAGCATGCCTGGTTTCAGCGGGCGCGTCGTGCGCCGAAGGGGTCGGACGAGCGGAATTTTTATGTATGGACGGACAATCCCGATCAGTATAAGGACGTGCGGATAATCTTTCAGGACTTCGAGGCGTCCAACTGGACCTGGGACCCGGTGGCGGAGCAATACTACTGGCACCGATTTTTCTTCCACCAGCCGGACCTCAACTATGACAACCCGAAGGTGCAGGAGGAGGTGTTTCGGATAATCGACTACTGGTGTAAGATGGGGGTGGATGGGTTCCGGCTGGATGCCGTGCCCTATCTTTTCGAACGGGAGGGTACCAATGGCGAGAACCTGCCCGAGACGCATGCCTTTTTGAAGAAGCTGCGTAGTCATATCGATGCGAATTTTCCCGGAAGGGTCTTTTTGGCTGAAGCCAATATGTGGCCGGAGGACTCCGCGTCCTATTTTGGCAGCGGGGACGAGTGTCATATGAACTATCATTTCCCGGTGATGCCGCGAATGTTCATGGCCCTGCAGATGGAGGACCACTATCCCATCACCGATATATTCGAACAGACGCCGGAGATACCTGCCGTGTGTCAATGGGCGATCTTTTTGCGCAATCACGACGAGCTGACGCTGGAGATGGTGACGGATGAGGAGCGGGACTATATGTACAAGGTCTATGCGCGCGACCCGAAGGCGCGTATCAATCTGGGCATCCGGCACAGGCTGGCGCCGCTGCTGGACAACAGCCGGCCAAAGATAGAGCTGCTCAATTCGCTGCTGTTCTCGTTGCCGGGGACGCCGGTGATGTATTATGGCGATGAGATCGGGATGGGGGATAATTTTTATCTTGGTGATCGTGACGGAGTGCGGACGCCGATGCAGTGGTCGCCGGACCGGAATGCGGGTTTTTCGGCCGCCAATCCGCAGCGGCTGTATTTGCCGCTGATACTCGATCCGGAATACCACTATGAGTCGGTCAATGTGGAGACGCAGCGGAGCAATACCTCTTCGCTGTTCTGGTTTATGAAGCGGATCATCGCTGTGCGGAAGAAGTTCAGGACTTTTGGCCGCGGAAACCTGAAATTCCTGAGCGTGGAGAACCACAAGGTGTTAGCCTTTACCCGTACCTATGAAGAGGAGACCTTACTCATTGTCGTTAATTTATCGAAGTTTTCGCAGGCGGCGGAGGTGGATCTGGTGGCGTATAAAGGTTTTGTGCCGGTGGATGTATTCAGCAAGAACCGTTTTCCAGTCATAAGGGATGAGGGGCAGTATTTCTTTACGCTGGCGCCGCATTCGTATCAATGGTTCGTGCTGGAAAAGGCGCATCCGGATACGGATGAGTCCAGTCCCTTGCCGCTGTTGCTGATTCGCAACTGGGAAGGGTTGCTGGACGGCGGGTCGAGGAAGCAAATGGAGAACAATATCCTGCCCCGGTATTTACAGAAGGCGAAATGGTTTATCTCGAAAGAGCGGAATCTCTACCAGGTGGTGATTGCTGAAATTGTCAGGATGCCGGTGGGTGAGCGGTCCGTCTATTGGTTGTTGCTGGAAATCGTCGGGGATGACGGGATGCCGGGTCTTTATCAGCTGCCGTTGTGGCTGATCTCTGCGGATGCGGCCAAACATCTGGTGCAGTTGTATCCCGAATCGGCGATCGCCAATATCCGATCGGAGGAAGGCGAGGGGGTGCTGGTGGATGCGTTCTTTACTTCCGAGTGGCAGAACCTGCTGCTGGAGAAGATGGCCGTGCACAAGAACGGGCATGGAACGGGGCCGCATATCGAGTTCGAAGGGAATGGGAGGTTGAAGAAATTTTTGTCGGAAGGGAAGGAGGTCGTGGCGAAGATACATGCGTCGGACCTCTACAATACGTCCATTACGTATAGTGCCGCGTTCTTCCTGAAGATGTACCGGAAGGTGGACAGGAGCATCCATCCGGACCTCGAGGTTACGCGGTATCTGTCGAATCTGGGTTTCCCGTATCTGCCGGCATTTATCGGATCGGTTGAATGGAAGGACAGGCAGGGGGAGTTGGTGCTGGGAGTTATGCAGGAGATGGTGGAGAATCACGGGGATGGGTATGGGTACTTCCTTGAGAGGATCAATAATTATATAGAGAGAATATTGGCGGGTGAGAAGGTCATGGCGGCGACGCCAGGAGGGCAGGGGGCGGCAGTGGCACAGGGTGGATCGGGGTCCGCCGTGAAGTCGCCTGGCCTGGCGCCGGTGGTGCCTGAGATGTTGGGTTCGCTCGCCGACCCGAAGGCTTTCGACCGTTTGCCGGCCGATCTGCAGGGGTTGCTGGGGGTCCATGCGGCGGAGATGGCGCGGCTGATCGGGGTCCGTACGGCGGAGATGCACCTGGCGCTGGCGGAGGGAGCGGGGTTGAAGGATTTTAAACCGGAGCCTTTTTCGCTGCACTATCAGCGGTCGTTGTTCTCTTCGATGACGTCGCTGGTGCGGGAGACCTATCAGAATCTTACGAGGAACAAGCAGGTGTTGCCTGCGGATATGCAGGAGCGGATCGACAGGATCATGGCGTATCGTCCGGAGCTGCTGACTACGCTGAAGAAGATCTATGTAAAGAAGATGGATGCGCTGAAGATCCGTATTCACGGCAACTACAATCTGGGGCAGGTGCTGCTGACGGGGAAGGACCTTGCGATCAATGATTTCAGCGGCGATCCTTCTTACAGTTACAGTGAGCGTAGGCTGAGGCGGTCGCCCTTTGTGGACATTGCGTCGATGGTGCTTTCTTTTTATGAGGTGGCATATGACGGCTTTTGGCATAGTACGCAGCTGCATGAAGATGATGTGCGTCGGCTGCTGCCGATGGCTGGGGTTTGGGCGTATTATATCAGCGGGTTTTTTATCGGGGCTTATAAGACCAGGATGGCGGGGTCGCCGATCATTCCTGCGGGTGAGGCTGATTTTGAGACGATGCTGCAGTATTATATCGTGCAGAGGGCGATGATCGTTTTTAACCGGTATATGAAGGACGATCCGCGCCGGCTGGTGATTCCGCAGGCACTTTTGAGGAAGGTGCTGAGTCCGCTGCCGGCGGGGGCGGGATAGGTTGGCTATGGTGAGGGCGGGGAGTGATCAGGTCCCGGGGGTGTGCCAATCCCATGCTACGAGGTCCCACATGCCTTCGTGGTCGCGGTGTGTATCGATGATCTCAAATCCAACTTTTTTATGGGCTTTCAGGGAGCGGGGGTTGTTGACGGATATCTCTGTGACGAGGAGGGGGTATTGGGAGGAGAAATGTTTCTTATGAAATTCGTAGAGCTGCTGTACGACGCCCTGGCCGCGGTAGTCGATGTCGACGCAGATCTGTCCCATGATATAGAATGCCTGTTCTGAAAGCGGGAGACCTTTGTAAGTAACCGATCCTGTGTATTCCAGCATCGTGGCGAGGGAGGGGTAGACGTCAGCGCAGTCTTTGGTAAGGCTGATGGCGTAGCCTGCGAGTTGGTTGCCGTCCATGGTGATGACGGAGGGGATGATGGCGTGGAGGCGGGTAAGGATCTCTGTTGAATATATCCAGGAGACGAAGCCTTCTTTTTCTTTGGTCTCGGCAGAGATGTTGGCGACCTGGTTGGCAGCGGAGAGCTGTGCGATCTGTTCGAGTTCTTCTTTTGAGGAGACCAGCTTTGTGATCAGCATTTTAAAATAAGCTTGTTTGAATGGGTTGGCCGGGGCGGTCGAGGAGGACTGTCTTGCGGCGGCGGATATTCGAGCGTCCGATGCCGGAGGGTTTGGGAATTGGTTCGACCGGGGATGGGGTTGTGGCGGTCGGTTTGGCGGGGGCCGGGGTGGTTGGTTTGGCGGGGTTGCCGATCCATTCCGCTGCGGGGCCGATGCCTGGCTGGCCGTTGTATTTCCCGTCGACAGAATAGACCTCTGATTCGCTGTGGCGGGAGGCTACGACGACGAAGGTGCCGTGGGAAGCGTCTTCGAAGAGGCGCTGGACCAGTTCGGGCCGGTTGTTGTCCTGGGAGAGGTGGGCGAGCAGGAGGTGGCTCATATAGGCGGGGCGGTGGCGGACGAAGAGTTCGAGCGCCTGGTAGTTGGAGAGGTGTCCTTTGCCGCCGCGGATGCGGTTCTTCAACGGCCAGGGGTAGCGGCCGTTCTCGAGCAGCAGTTCGTCGTAGTTGGATTCCAGGAATGCGGCGTGGCAGGACTGGAAGTGTAGGGTGAGGTTGTCGCAGACGTGACCGATGTCGGTGAAGACGCCGATGCGGATGGCGCTGCCGTCTTCGCGTTGTGTGGAGACGACGAAGCTGTGGGGGTCGATGGCGTCGTGGGTCTTGGAAAAAGCCAGTATGGTTAGTCCGCCGACGGATATATGTTCGGCGGGGTTCAGTGACCGGACGAGTTGGCCGTCCAGCTGCAGGCGGCTATTGTTGAGCGTATCGCCGGTGATATAGACGGGGATCTGGTAGCGTTTGGACAGGACTTCGAGACCGCGGATATGGTCATCGTGTTCGTGAGAAATAAATATGGCCTTTACCAGGTCGAGCTGTAGTCCCAGTCTTCGCATGCGCCGCTCGGTCTCGCGGCAGGATAGTCCTGCGTCGATGAGCACGGCTTCCCGGTCGTTACCGATGTAATAGGAGTTGCCGTTGCTGCCGGAATTGAGAGACGCGATGTAGAGTGACATGGGTAGGCAAAAATAGTAAAAAAACCGACCCCTCCCAGGGGCCGGGTTTGGATATATTATTGGATCATTAGTTTTTGGGTGATGGTTGATGTGGCGCTGGTGACCTGAACGGTGAAGACGCCATTGGAAAGGCCACTGACATCGATCGGGGAGGTGGTGGCGCCGGTGGTTGTCCGGAATTGCCGTATCGTTTGTCCGCTGCCGTCGACGATGCGGATGAGCTGAGAAAAGATTGAGGGTACAAATGTATGTTAAAAAAATTGGTGGCAGGGTGGTATGGTATTGGTGGGGATAATTATAAACTACGTATGTATAAGCTTGCCGCGTTTTTAGTGTTGTTTGTTTGTATGGGGGTTGTGGCTCAGGAGAGGAGGAATCCGCCCCCGCCGCCGCCGCGTACGACTCCTGCGCCGCATCCGATGCCGCAGCGGCCGGCTCCGCCGCCGAGGCAGGTACAGCCGAACAGACCTGTTCAACGACCGCAGGTGACGAGGCCACCAGTGACCAGGCCGACAGTAACGAAGCCGCAGGAGAATAATAAGCCGCCGGTGACGAGGCCGCCGGGGAATGGGCGGCCACCGGCCGGGGTAAGACCGCCGGGGAATGAGAGGCCTCCGGCCGGGGTAAGACCGCCTGGAAATGAGAGGCCTCCGGTTACGCGGCCGCCCAGCGGGGTCCTGCCTCCGGGGGGAAATCCGCCGGTGAGTCACCGCCCGCCGGGATCGCCGAATGGTCGTCCGCCGTATACGCGGCCGCCGCATCGTTGGGATGGGCGAAACTATTATACGTATCATGGGTATTATTATCATCCTTACCGGCCGTATGTGTATGGGCCGGCGTGGCATCCGTTAGGGTTTTTTATCGCGGCCGTTTCGGCGGGCGCGGTGGTCGTGGCGCTGAATGATGTCGACTACCGGTATGACTCGGGTGTGTTCTATGAGCCGGTGGATGGAGGGTATAAGGTGGTGGCTCCGCCATCGGGAGCTGTGGTGCCTTCGCTGCCGCAGGATGCAGTGTCGCTGCAGGTGGGGGATGACACGTACTACTATTATGGCGGTCAGTTCTATGTGCAGGCGGACAATGGATATCTGGCGGTGAAGGCGCCGCCGGGGGCTATCGTATATAATCTGCCGGATGGCGCGACCACGGTGAATGCGGAAGGGGTGACGTATCTGCAATACAATGGCGATTACTACCAGCCGATACAGGATGGTAGCGGCCAGTCTGCGTATGAAGTAGTAGAGATCGAGAATTAGGCTGAGCGTGGTTCGACGATACCAGTGACTACGCAGGGCCGCACCGTTGCGGGTGCAGGCGCGGGTGCCGGCTCCTGCGCGGTCCTCCTGGCTGTTTGTTTTAAGGGTTTGGCTTGCTGTTTTAAGGATATGGTCTCTGGTATGGAAGTGTCGACGGGTATCTGCTCCCGTTGTGGTAGACGTGCGCAGATGAGGAAGGCCCTTCCTCCGATGAGCAGTGCGATGAGCATGATCATTCCGCCGTGGAGGTGTATCGGGTCTTCGCGGAAGGGGACGGCGATGTCGGCGCGAAAGCCGAAAGAGTCGATGCCGTTGCGTACCTGGCGGGGCAACTGGTCTTCTATAAGATAGTAGAGTCCGCCGGCTGCCGCTATGCATAGCAGGAGGGTCCACCAGCCGGCGAAGAGGGCCCAGCCTTTGTTCCAGATGATGGTTCCGCGGTGAGACCGTGGTATCCCGGAGCTGACTACCACCAGATATAAAGTGATGAAGAGGGCGCCCACCGGTATCCAGTCGATCACGGGGAGTCGCAGGGGGATGTCCAGAAAAACGATCATGGGTTGGACGCGGCCGGACTCGCCCAGCCAGGCCGGGAGGAAGTGCGATAGCCAAAATTGCTCCAATAGAATCGCGATCAGCAACAGAAAGGTCACGAGCAGAAAAGAACCTTTCCGGCCGGTGGTGGTAGACATATAAAAGTTTTTTTATAGAGGGCTCTTCATGGGAGATTGGGAGGGTGAGAGAAGTATAAACGGGAGGTGGTGACCGGGCAGTATGCGTGATTTGCCAAAACTTAGTTAAAGGATTTACTATTTTTGATTCATGAACCTATCCCGGTGGTTTCCGGCCAACACATCCCGTCAGCTGTGGATAACAGGTGGCGCGATGGTCATCGTCTGGGTCTTCTTCAAGATATTTTATCCCTACGCAGACTATTTTACAGATTCATACAGCTATATCGATTCCGCGGCTTCCTGCGACTCGATCGGCTACCGGCCTATCGGGTATTCGCTATTTCTCCGGCTGGTGCATGCGGTGTCGGCCAGTGATACCTTCTTAGTGACGGTGCAATACGGGATGGTGCAGGCGGCGAGTCTGGTCTTGTATATCCGGCTAAAGCGGGTCGCGCGGCTTGCGTTGTGGGGGCAATGGTCGATCCTGCTATTTCTTGTGCTCAACCCGGTAATGCCCTATACGTGTAACTATGTCAGCAGTGACGCCCTGTTCATAGCCCTGAGTCTTTTGTGGCTGAATGTATTGATGGGGCTTATACCCCGGCCGACCTGGGGCGGACTTTTTGTGCAGTTGGTGCTGCTGGTGATGATATTCAATATCCGTTATGTCGCGCTATACTATCCGGCGGTGGCGGCCATTGCTTTCTTTTTGATGAGGAGGGGGGTCGTCTTCAAGTTGGTGGGTGTGGCAACCAGTGTGGCGGTGGTCATCGTCTTCACCAGCTGGATAAAATCCATTACGAAGCGGGAGACGGGGGCGGCGATCTTTTCCGCTTTCAGCGGCTGGCAGATCGCCAGCAATGCCCTGCATCTGTATCCCCATATACCGGTCGATACGGAGGGGCTTCCGTCGGCGGAGAGCCGGGTGGTGGCGGGGTATGTGAAGAGCTATTTCGAAAGCGCTGGTCCGTCCGTGTTAAGGAGCGGGCCGCAGGCGACGACTGCCTATATGTGGGAGAGGGGATTGCCGTTACACCGGTATATGGACGGCTATCGGCGGCAGCATCCGGTGTCGTATTTTATTGCGTGGAACAGGGTGGCGGTTGTATTTACCGAATATGGCTATCACCTGGTGCGGGAGCATCCGCTGGCGTTCGGGCGGTATTATTTATGGCCGAGTGCAAAGAGTTATTTCAATACGCCGCTGGACGTCTATGCCGTCTACAACGAGGGCCGGACGGATGTGGACTCTGTAGCGATGAAGTGGTTTGGTTACAGGAGCACCAGGATGAAGGTCGTGTCTGCGAAATTGCAGGGACGGTTGCTGGCGTGGGTGCCGGTGCTGTATATCTTTCTCAATATTGGCTTTCTTCTTTCGGCGCTGTTGTTGCTGCCGGTGCGGGGATTGAGGCGGCGGTTCCCGGAATTCGTACTGTGTTACCGTCTCGCGGCGACCTATCTGCTGGCCAATGCGGCCTTCTGCATTTTTGCGTCACCGACGGTGCTGCGGTATCAGGTACTGCCGGTGATCCTGCTTTTTATGTTCGGCATTTGCGCCCTACATTTCGTAACTTGGCACTATGGAGATCAGCCTATTACCCCTCAGCGCCGGAGTTGAATTATACAGGCGGCAGGCCGCCCGGTTTT
>Ga0068853_100000501_pt1 | contig 26843 bp, 13 predicted proteins | sample KBSCornC32_FD_65655 | JGI IMG/M metagenome (GOLD analysis project Ga0068853, IMG submission 65655) | Corn rhizosphere microbial communities from Kellogg Biological Station, Michigan, USA - KBS Corn C3-2 | ecosystem: Host-associated > Plants > Roots > Rhizosphere > Soil ... | reverse complement strand
CTGTTCCCCAAATTATAAGCCAGCTGCGCCACTGCCACACAGAACGCCCCCCAGAAGAAGGTATACAACCGCGAAAGCCGGTACTCCCTGTCCGCGGAGACACCGGGCGCGAACCGCTTGTGAAAGTCGATGATCGTACACGACGACAGCGAGTTCAGCGTCGCCGAGATAGAGCCCCAGGCCGCAAGGAATATAACGGCAATGAGCAATCCGACAAGCCCCTTCGGCAGATAGTCGGTGACAAACCGCAGGAATATATAGTTCGTATCATTCGATTCGCCGCCGATATCATCCAGCCAGCGGCGGACCGTCGCCTTGTATACCTCTTTCCCGTCCCCCACCGGATCCCCGCCCAGCCGCCGCTGCTCCAGTACATTATACTGCGCCGTAACGACCGCCAGCGAATCCTTATACTTCGAATGCTCCAGCGCCGTGATCTGCGATTTATTGAAGAAGATCGGCTCGGGATTATATTTATAAAAGGCGAACACCATTACGCCCAGCAGCAGAATAAGGAATTGCATCGGCACCTTGACCAGCCCGTTCAGCAACAACCCAATCCTGCTCTCCGTAAGCGATCGCGCCGTCAGATACCTTCCCACCTGGGACTGGTCCGTTCCGAAATACGAGAGGGCGAGAAAAAACCCGCCGATTGTCCCGCTCAAAAGATTGTAGCGGTCGTTCCAGTCGAATTTCTTCCCCTGAAAACCAGTGGTAATAACATTCAGTTTCCCCGCCTTCCCACCGATATGCAGTATCTCGCTCAACCCCACCCCCGCGGGCAGCCGGTGTACCACGATATAGGCGGCAATGGTCATCCCGCTGAAGATGATGATCATCTGCAGCTGCTGCGTATAAGCGACCGCCTTCGCGCCGCCCGTCACCGTATAGATGATCAGCAGGCCACCCATAAAAATATTGGTCCAGACGATATTCCAGCCCAGCAGGGAGGAAAGGATGATGGAAGGGGCCGAAATGCTGATACCCGTAGACAGCCCCCGCTGTAAAAGAAATAGAAAAGAGGTCAGCGTTCGCGTCTTGCCGTCAAACCGCTGCTCGAGATACTCATACGCCGTGAACACCTTCAGCCGGTGAAACACGGGAACAAAACTGATGCACAGTACTACCATCGCCAGCGGCAACCCGAAATAATATTGTACGAAACGCATCCCGTCCGTATACGCCTGCCCGGGAGCCGAAAGAAAAGTGACCGCACTGGCCTGCGTCCCCATGATGCCCAGCAGCACCATATACCAGGGAACCGACCTGTTCGAAAGGAAATAGCCTTCCAGATCTCTGGTGGCCCGGCCCTTGTACAGGCCATATGCAATGATCCCAAGCAACGTCAGCGCTAATACGAACCAGTCAGGACGGCTCATGAAAAATGTTTGGTCAGCAGATAAAAGAGCGCAATGCACACGGCGAGAAAGCCGATAACCAGCGCATACCAGTAGCTCCATTTTTTGAACAGGGGCACCCGCTCATCATCCATAGACTTATTTTTTATTCCTGTTTGTAACCAGCCAGGCTACCGTCAACCCTATAATGAGCCCGACCACCAGCCCAAAGGTCGCGCGTTTAATAAACCGCCCCACTACCAGTCCTGTAATAATCGCTACTACGAGAGCGATATCGAATCGTCGGCGCATCAGAACCCCTTTTTTTGATTCAAAGCAATAATATTCGCCATCAGCCGGTAGGCGCCCGGCACACCGGCCGGTAACTCCCGGAAAAAGACCAGGCCCGTATAGACAAAGGTCCCCTTCCCATAGTTCGCAACCACCAGACTCCCCTTCTGCTCCTGCTCTCCGGGGTCCTTCATCGATAGCACTGCCTGATAGGCCGGATCCGTCTGACCTGCAAAATAGATACCCCGCTCCTGTATCCACCCGTCAAAATCCTTATCCGTGATCTTGTTCGGATAGTTCAGTACGGGGTGCTGCGGCTGCAGGAAATTCACCTGTGCACGCTCGTCCGTCACCCGGATATTGCTCACGGCAAAACCATACGGGCCGATATTGGTATTCATCCGGCCCAGATTATCCCTATTGTACTGGACGACCAGATTGCCCCCCTCCTTTACATAGTCCATCAAAATATCGTGTCTGGACATCAGCCAGCCATGGACATCATAGGCCCGGACACCGGTAACAACGGCGTCGAACTGCCTAAGGTTGGCTGCCGTCACGTCCCTTTCCTTCAGTGGCACCACCTCATACCCCATCTGCTGCAGGGCCTGGGGCACCTTGTCCCCGGCGCCCTCTATATAGCCGATACGATGACCCGCCGTCCTCACATCCGCCATCACAAATTTTTCGACGGCAGGTCGGAAATAGTCGATCCGCGGAATATGATCATAAGCGATGGTCTTCAGTTCCAGCGCCGAGTCCTTACCGAATAACAGGTTCGCCGTCTTTGTACCCGCCACACCGCTGACGGGCTGTGCCTGCCAGGAGAAGCCGCCCGCAAGCGAGCCCCCATTAGCCTGTACAGTCAGGTCCGGCGTGGAGGTCAGCTGCATCGAAGGCAGTTTCCCGCGCCCCGTATGATCAGTCGCCTCCACCCAAAAGGATTTATGTTCCTTGTCCGTGAACAGGACCAGCCCCGGGTCGAACGAAGCCGTCGCAGGCGGCAGTATCGTCAGCGGCTGGTAAAGCTCGCCCTTTACCGCATCGGTATATTTGTAGAGCACCGGACGCGTAAACACCATCTCCGCTCCGCCGACCACTAGCCTGAATTTTACCTCATAGGCCGGCGCGCTCAGCGGATTTCCGATAAGTTGCTGGTCTTTCACGTTGAAAGAACCCGGAGACATCGGCTCGGCCAGCCAGTAAGGCTGTGTAACGGGATGCTGGGTCGAGACGTAAATGCTATGCAAAAAAGAATAATTCCTGTCGCCCTCCAGCTGCTGCCGCCAGGCAGTATCAAACCCATCCACGCTGACCCCGCTAACGGCGATCGGCGCACCCAGCCGGTTGTTGACCACGATCCCAACCGACAGCGAGTCTCCCTGCACGGCATAAGGACCACGCACCACAGCCTCGAGCCAGAGCCCGCTGCAGGACTCTATCAACTGCTGAACCTCTTTCAGCTTTTGTGTCTTCCAGTAGCCATCTTTCAGCTGACCGATGGCTTTATATACCCCAACCAGCGCCGGCACCGACTTCTCAGGATGCATCAGCGAAAAATCCTGCAACAACCGGTCGACCATGCCGCTGATCTTTTCGCCGCCCTCTACCCTGCTCCAGGTCGTGACTACGCCGTCCATCGGGTCGTCATGCGCCGGCTCCCCGGCGACCGGATTGAAATATTCCATCGACTGACCACGGGCAGGCGTAAGCGCCGCACCCTGACTCTTGTGATTGGTACGACTCTCGGCGGCGATCTCGCCATAGCTCTTGCCCAGAATGGGATTGTAGCCGCCCACGTCAATTTTTACCAGAGACTCCATTCCTGCAGCAACGCCGCCGAAGTTGAAGCCGTTCCACAGTATCCTTTTGGCCTGCCAGGGTTTCACGCCATATTTGAATTGTTCGGGAAACTTCGACGGGTCGGCCGCAGCGCTGAATGCCTCGTGCGCCAGCACCGCCGACGCAGAGTGGTGCCCGTGCCCCGCCCTGCTGTCCTCGGGAAAACGCGTGATGATGACGTCCGGCTGAAACCTCCGGATCACCCAAACCACGTCGCTCAGTATCTTTTCCTTATTCCAGGTGCTCAGCGCCTCCTCTGTCGACTTGGTGAACCCAAAATCAAAGGCCCGGGCAAAGAACTGCTCCGCGCCATCCATCCTCCTCGCGGCCATCATCTCCTGCGTCCGGATCAACCCCAGCTCGACACCCTGTTCGTCTCCGATAAGATTTTGTCCGCCGTCTCCCCTCGTCATGGCCATATAGGCGGTACGATACAGCCTGTCCTTGGCCATATAGGCGATCAGCCGCGAATTCTCGTCGTCCGGATGTGCTGCTATATATAAGACGGTTCCCAGCACATTCAGCTTTTTCATGCGCAGGTAAATATCTCCGGAATTGATCGTCGCAGGAGCCTGCGCGAACCCGGCGTTCCCCAATAAAAATACCGCCAGAGCGGCGCCAACAACCTTAAACATTCGATATTCTTTTAATCTGAAATTTTACTGACCCACCAAAAATACTCCGTTACAGAACAATAATTTCCCGTTCTCCCAGAAACTGCGGAAAAGAGGATCATCCGCCATGTAAATAGTTTTCCCCCTGCCCATCTCCTGCACGCCGAAAAGCAACCCATCCTTCAGCTTTTCCTTCGCCTTCACACCGGTAAACCCGCTGACATAATTGTCCTTCCGGATCACCCCGACATTCCATCCGCCCTCCTTCAGGAATTCATAAAGGTTATCGTCCTGCCTGATCGTATAGTAGTGATCGGGATAACCAAAGGCCAGCGGATGCGAATTGTCCAGCTCCACCTTATATATCGAGCCGGGTACGCTGTTCGCCACCTCGTCCCGCTGCCGGTTGTCATAACGATGCAGCGGCTGATACCCGTCGTCTTTCTTCTCTTTCTCCTCTTCTTTCTTATCGGCCTCTCCCTTCAGCCTGATCCCCCATTCCAGCTTGGACAGCTGCGCCACGGCGCCTTCTAACGCGATCAGCCTTCCCCCTTCCCTGACCCAGCTGCGGATCAGGTCTGCGTTGCTCCTTTCTTCCAGCGCTTTATAATAACCGTTGGGCAGGATCAGGACGTCAAAATTCTTCCACGTTATCCCCCCTATCCCATCGGCGTTGATCAGCGTGACGGGATAGTCGATCTCCTGCTCGAAAAGATGCCATACCTCACCGGCATCCAGCGAACTGACCTCCTCACCGGTCAGCAGGGCGATCCGGGGCTTGTGTACCAGGTGTACCAGATCGCTGCCGAAGTCAGCCCCCTTTTCCACGAAACCGGAAGTTATGCGCTCCGGCACCACCCCGGCCTTATGACTCGCGTTCATTATCACGGACCACAAACTATCCGGCTGCCCGTTGCCGGTAGCCGTTATCAGCAACGTCCCGCTTCCATAAGAGATGCCTCCCGTCTGAAAGGGTCGCTCTGCATACCTTACTTTTATATCCTTCCGCAGCAGCTCCGTCAGAAAACGGACACTCCGCATACCGGTCCAGCGGATCGCATACCCGTAAGACCGGTCGGGCATAACCCGCGCCGGCCCGGCTATCGTCTTATCATCCCCTTTAACATAGGCATTCAGGCCATATGCCTGCACTCCGTATGCAAAAGGTACCGACCAGGCCGTGATATCATAGGTGACCGAATCGCTGATATGCGACTGCCGCTCGAACAACACCCGCAACAGATTCGACTTGGGCTGATCGGCGTTGATGACGATATCCCCGGGTGCGGCCCTGAAACTCCCAGTCTTCCCGGTCTCATAGTCGACCCCGGAAAAACTGCCCGTCGACACCGGTGACCATTCGATCAGATTCCTGTCCAGAAAGATCTTCAGCCGCTCGAGCCGGTCCCCGAAAGAATCGTTCCGGAGAAAATAAGCCTTATACTCGCCCCCAGGACGCGCTACCGCATCAACAAAGTACTGGTGGAATTGTTTTATCAGCTGTGCCGCGTGCTGCGACGCGACTTCTATTGTCGAGACGCCCGTCGTAAAATGATGCTCCAGCCGGTCTTCCAGCGTAAGGGTATCCCCATCGGCCGTCTGCACCGCCAGACCGGCGCCGATACCGCCCTGCTCGAAAGTCATCCCGATCGCGCCATTATAAATGGGATAGGTATCCCCGTAGCTGGGATAGAAAAGGTCGAACTCCTGTTTGGTAAAATACAGCCATCCGCTGGCGTCGAAATATTTGGCGTTGTTCTTTCCTATCATCACCTGGAACTCCCGCTGCCAGGGAGTGATGACGTCGTGATAGGGCTCGGCCGCCGGAGCAAAATAATAGGGATTGTTGTAGCCCTGCTCGTGATAGTCGACGTGCACCTGCGGCAGCCACGCATTGTATTTCTTCAGCCGCTGCTGGGTCTCCGTCTGCGTCTGCCACGCCCAGTCCCGGTTGAGATCGAAATTATAGTGATTGCTCCTGCCCCTCGGCCAGGGCTCCTGATGCTCTCTTGCCTGCCGGTCGGCATTCGGCTGGACGCCGACGACGTCATTGTACCAGTTGACATAGCGGTCCCTGCCATCCGGATTGATACAGGGGTCGATGACGATCACGGTATTCTTCAGCCAGGCCTGTACCCGCTGATCCGCCGCGCCTGCCAGTGTAAAAAGAGTCTTCATCGCCGCTTCCGATGACGCCGGCTCATTTCCATGTACGTTGTAGCTCAGCCATACGATGACCGGCGCACCCTCATCCCCGGCCTTGTCATGCAGGACTCCCGCCAGCCTGAGGTTATTTAGCCGTATCTCTTCCAGCCGCCGCATATTCTCAGGCGAAGCGATATAGGCCAGCAGCAGCGGCCTTCCCTCGTACGTCGTCCCGTACTGCTCCAGCCTTACCTGGTCCGGCTTCGACTCCGCGACCGCCTTAAAATAGGCCACGATCCTGTTGTGCGGCGTAAAATGCCTTCCCAAAGGATAGCCGAGGAATGCCTGCGGCGAAGGCACAGCGCTCTGGGAAAAAGCAGTATTGGCGATCAGCAAAAACAGAAAGACCAGGTATCGGTGGCTAAACATAGTGTCGAATGTAGGTAATCGGGTAAAATAAAAAAAATGGTAACTTACGTTGAAATTCATTCTCCGCATATGCGACCTTTGATTATTGCCATCCTATCCCTCGCGTTCACAGGTCTCCTGCAGGCACAATCCAAAACAATAACCGCTTCCCACGGCGCCGTAGTCTCCGCCAACCCCCTTGCCAGCGCCGCAGGCGTAGCCATACTCAAACAAGGCGGAAATGCCTTTGACGCCGCCATCACCACCCAGCTGGCGCTCGCCGTAGTATACCCCGCCGCAGGCAATATCGGCGGAGGAGGATTCATGGTCGCCCACCTCGGGACGGCCAGCGGCAAACTTCCGGCCGGCTCCAATATCGCCATCGACTACCGCGAAAAAGCCCCCGCCGCAGCCACCCGCGACATGTATCTGGACTCCGCGGGCAACGCCCGCACCGACCTCAGCCAGAACGGCCACCTGGCCTCCGGCGTCCCCGGCGCCGTCGCCGGCATCTTCGCCGAACTGAGATACGCCCGGTTCCCCATCGCCCGCCTCATCCAGCCCGCCATCGACCTGGCCGAAAACGGATTCCCCATCACGGCGGCGGAAGCCCGCAACCTCAACGCCAGCCAGCCGGAATTTAAAAAATACAACACCGTAACCCCCGCCTTCATAAAAGAAGGTGGCTGGAAAGCCGGTGACATCCTGATCCAGAAAGACCTCGCCGCCACCCTCCGCCTTATCCGCGACCAGGGCGCGAAAGGCTTTTACGAAGGCCGCACCGCGCAGCTCATCCTCGAAGAGATGCAAAGAGGCCACGGAATTATTACCGCAGCCGACCTCAAAGGGTATACCGCAAAAGAACGTACGCCATCTGCATTCTCCTACAGGAACTATACGGTAGTTACCATGCCCCTCCCCAGCAGCGGAGGCGTAGTCCTGCAGCAGATGCTCAAAATGGCGGAGAACTTTCCCCTCAGAGAGTACGGATTCCTGTCTGTAAAAGCGGTCCATCTCATGACAGAGATCGAACGGCTGGCCTACGCCGACAGAGCCCAGTTCCTCGGCGATAAAGACTATTACTCCGTCCCCGTGTCGACCCTGACCAGCCCAGCTTATCTCAAACGCCGTATAGCCGATATTCCCGCAAGCCGGGCCGGCAACAGCAAAGACATCCAGGCCGGCGTGATCTCCCCGGCCAGCGAAGAGACCACCCACTTCGAGGTCATAGACCTGGAAGGCAACGCCGTCTCCATCACCACTACACTCAACGGCGGCTACGGTAGTAAAGTAGTCGTTGGCGGCGCGGGCTTTTTCCTAAACAACGAAATGGACGACTTCAGCATCAAACCAGGCGTACCCAATATGTACGGAGCCCTGGGCACGGACGCCAACGCCATCGCCCCCGGCAAACGCATGCTCAGCTCGATGACCCCCAGCATCGTGCTCGACAAAGGAAGGGTCTACCTCGTCGTGGGCACCCCGGGGGGAACTACCATTACTACCTCCGTCTTTCAAACCATCGTCGACGTCCTCGACTTTGGACTCAGCCCGGAGGACGCCGTCAACAAACCCAAATTTCACCACCAATGGCTACCCGACGAACTGTATGTCGAATCCGGTTTTCCCACCGCTACCCGGGACAGCCTTAAGACGATGGGTTATACCATTACCCCGCGCGGAGGCATCGGCAGGACCGAGCTGATCCGCGTCACCCCCGACCATCGGCTGCAGGCCGTTGGCGATTCCCGCGGCGACGACACCGCGGACGGCTATTAACAACTAAAAATTGAATAACATGAACGCATCCTCCCTTGGTCAAACTTATCTCGAATCCGTCATCAAAAGACTAATGACCTATAAAACGCTCGGTGACGCCACCTTCTCCCAACTCATAGATAAAGATTTCCACTACCGTCCCGACCCGGCCTCCAACAGTATCGCCGTCATTGTCAACCATATGGCGGGCAATATGATCAGCCGCTGGACCAACTTTCTCACCGAAGACGGCGAAAAGGCGGGCAGAAACCGCGACCAGGAATTTACCGACCCCAACCTCGGAAAAGAAGACCTGCTCGCCCTATGGGAAAAAGGCTGGGGCTGCCTGATGAACACCCTGCGCTCCCTCACCGCCGACGACCTCATGAAGACCATCACCATCCGCCACGAACCCCTCATCGTAGTCGACGCCATCAACCGGCAACTGGCCCACTACCCCCACCACGTAGGCCAGATCGTCTACATCGGCAAGATGGTCCGCGGTGCGGCCTGGCAAAGTCTCTCCATTTCCAAAGGCGCTTCCGAAGCCTTTAATCAATTCATGGAGGACAAACATATGAGACGATAAACTTTTCCCAATTCCCAGGGTCTATCAATTTTCGGCTTTTATTGGTATCGAATTTGCACATCGCACCTGAAAGCGTAATTTTACCACCTGAAATGGTTAGCCCCTGAGAAAGATCTGGAAAATACTCCGTAATACATTATTAATTCTATTACTGTTACTGATTACGGGATGGGTTCTTATCCAGCTGCCCCCGGTCCAGACATGGCTCGTCTCGCAGGTTACCAACCGCCTCTCCCACGACCTCCACACCACCATCCGGATCAAACACGTGGACTTCTCCCTCTTCAATAAAATGATGATGGATAGCACCCTGGTGGAAGACAAGAACGGGGACACCCTTCTCTTTGCGGGCAGGGTAAAAGTAAACATCACCGACTGGTGGTTCTTCAAGGATAAGGCCCAGCTGAAATACATCGGCCTCGAAGACGCCACCATCAAGCTCCAGCGAACCGACTCCCTCTGGAACTACCAGTTCCTCGTCGACTATTTTACGTCCCCGCCCCCGACAAACCCGGCCCTGAAGGATACCACCCCAGGACTGCAGCTCGACCTGAAAGAGGTGGATCTGACCAATATCCATTTTCTCAAACGCGACGCATGGCGGGGAGAAGACATGGAACTGCGTCTGAAAGGTCTGGCGCTCGACGCCGATACGATCAGCTTTCACGAGAAGATCGCCCGCATCCGTTCACTCAGCTTCTCCAAACCCGACTTCGTCCTGTCCAACTACCAGGGAAGAAGACCCCATCCACCGATAGATACGGCGGCCATCGTCAACGATCCCCTTCACCTGCGGCTGAATCCCGACGAATGGGACCTTACAGCCGGTAGTATATCGATAAAGAACGGATCCTTCCGGCACGAAGAAAAGGCCGATACTGTCGTCAACAAACACTTCGACGGCGACCATATCCTCTTCTCCGCCGTCAATACCAGCTTCACCAACCTCCGGCTCAGGCGCGATACCATTACCGCCCAGCTGCTGCTCAGCACAAAAGAACGCAGCGGCCTCGACGTAAAAAAACTCAGCGCCCGCATCAAGTGGTTTCCGGAAGCGATGGAATTTGCACGCCTCGACCTGCAGACCAACCACAGCCACCTCCGTAATTTCTTCGCCATGCGCTTCAGGACCCTGGACGACATGTCGGATTTTGAGACTAAAATAAGAATGGAAGCCCGGTTCATCGACTCGGAAATCAGCAGCGACGACATCGCCTTTTTCGCTCCCGATATGAAGGACTGGGACAAACATATCCGCATCACCGGCGACCTGCAGGGCACCGTATCCGACCTCCAGGGAAGAAAAGTAGTCGTGGAGGCGGGAAAAAATACCCTGCTCAACGGCGACATACACCTGAAAGGGCTCCCACACATCGAAACCACACATATCGAATTTACATCCAACGAATTCAGGACCACCTACGCGGACATGCTCACCCTCGTCCCTTCGATAAAGAATGTCCGGCAGCCCCGCCTCGACCAGGTCAGCTGGCTCCGTTTCAGGGGACAGTTTTTAGGTACTATACACGACTTTATCACCAAAGGCACCATCGAAACTAATCTGGGCACGCTGGTGACCAATGTGGATATGCAGTTCCCGCACATCGGCCCGTCGGTCTACTCCGGTACGCTTTCCACGGACAGCTTCCGGCTCGGCACATTTCTCGACAACGATAACCTGGGAAAGATCGCCTTCCAGGGCAAGATAGGCGGCGCCGGTCTGAGGACAGGAACGCTGAACGCCACCCTCGACGGAACGATCTCCACTCTCGAATTCAACCACTATACTTACCAGCAAATAAAGGTCAACGGCGCGGTGGCCAAAAGGAAATTCAACGGGGAACTCACCTCCGGCGACCCCAACCTGGGCGTTCACCTCAATGGATTGATCGACTTCAGCCAGCTGCAGCCCAAATTCGACTTCACCGCCGAAGTTTCCAAAGCAGACCTCAGCAAACTGCACTTTATCAACCAGTCCGTACAATTCAACGGAAAGTTCAAGTGCAATTTTACCGGCGACGACATCGACAACTTCCTCGGTAACGCCAGCATCTACGACGCCTCCGTCTTCAAGAACGGCCAGCGGGTATCCTTTGACTCCCTGACCCTGGAATCCAGCATCATCGACAACAACAAGACCATCACCGTCGTAAGCAACGAGTTCGACGGGGCTATCGTCGGCGAATTCTCTATCAAAGACCTGCCCGCATCTTTTCAGACCTTTCTCAACAAATACTATCCCAGCTATATCAAGCCGGCCAAAGCCGTCCCCATCAACCAGAACTTCAGCTTTGTCATCACCACCAAAAAGGTCGAAGACTATATCGACCTGTTCAACAAAGACCTGAAGGGCTTCAACAACTCCGCTATCAGCGGCCGCATCGATACCCGGGACAACCTGCTCGACCTCAACGTCGACCTTCCTTCTTTTGGTTACAAACACATTGCCTTTGACAAGCTCACGCTGAAAGGACGCGGCAACCTCGACAGCCTTTCGATAGAGACCAGCATCGGGGACGTACAGCTCAGCGACAGCCTCCACTTTCCTGCTACGCATATCCGTCTCCGGTCGTCCAACGATCTCTCCAGCCTCCAGGTGACGACCAGCGCCAACCAGACGCTCAACTCCGCCAATATCTCGGCGAGGGTCCAGACCCAGCCCACAGGAGTACACGTCACATTCGACCCGTCAACCTTCGACATCAACAGCAAGACCTGGAACATCGACAGGGACGGAGAGCTTGCCTTTAACAGCAACGTCCTCTCCGCAGAAGGCCTGAGGATCCACAGCGGCGACCAGGAGATAAAAGTAACGACCCACCCCTCCGGCGAAGGCAACTGGAACGATATCCACGTCGACGTGAAAAAGATCAATATCGGCGACTTCACTCCGTATATCGTCAAATCCGAAAGACTGGAGGGGCTGCTGACCGGCAGCATCGACATGACAAATCCCTTTGGCAAGCCTACTGTCAATTTCACCGGCGAAGCCGACCAGTTTCGTTTTGCCAACGACTCTATCGGCCACCTCCAACTGGCAGGAGACTACCAGAACTCCACCGGCGCCATCAACGCCACCCTCCATTCGGACAATAAAAATTATCATCTGGACGCGAAAGCCCTGATCAATCTCTCCGACAGCAGCTCGGGTCCGCCCATCGACATCGTCACCGACGTCAGCGACGTGAAGGTAGACCTCCTGGAAAAATACCTCGGCGGCGTCTTTACCAATCTCACCGGCAATGCCAGCGGCAAGCTGCGGATCACCGGCCCGTCCTCCCACCTCCTTTATCTCGGCACGGTCAATCTGAAGGACGCTTCCCTCAAAGTCGCCTATACCCAGTGTACATACAAGATACCGGCCGCGACGATCAATTTTAAAAAAGATACCATCGACTTCGGATCCTTCCAACTAAAAGACAGGCTCGGACATACCGCAGACCTCCTCCACGGCCGGCTGTTCCACCACGCCTTCGACGACCTCGGCTTTGACTTCGAAATGAATACCAACCGTCTCCTCCTCCTTGATACAAAGGCCACGGACAACAGCCAGTTCTACGGCACGGTCATCGGCAAGGCAAGAATGACCCTGAAAGGCCCCGAGGAGAACATGGTCATGAATATCAAGGGCGAACCGACCGACAGTTCGAATATCTATCTCCCCCCTTCCATCAGCCGGGAGAGCGGAGAGGCCGACTTTATCGTCTGGAAAGTATACGGTAAAGAAATGAAGAACATGGCCCCGGACAAAAAAGGCAGCAACCTGCTGGTCAACCTGGACATGTACGCCAACAATTTCGCTAACGTATACATGATCCTCGACCCCATCAGCGGGGACATCATAAAGACCAACGGCCACGGCAACCTGACCATGACCGTCGGGACCTCGGAAGACCTCAGGCTCAATGGCCGCTACGAGATCGACCGTGGGAGCTACAACTTTACCTTCCAGTCCTTTATCCACAAACCCTTTATCCTCAGCGAGGGGGTTGGCAACTACATCCAGTGGACCGGCAACCCCTATGACGCCGATATCGGTATCGAAGCTGTCTATAAAGCCGAGAACATCCGGTTCAGTGACCTGGGGGTCAATACGAGCAGCTCTTTTTTCAGCAATCCCAACCTCAACCGCCAGCGGGTGACCATCCTGGTAACGGCCAACCTGGCGGGCAAGCTGGTGTCTCCAAGGATTACTTTCCGCATCGATCAGGCGCAGAATAGTCCGCTGAAAGACGATCTGAGCGCCCAGTCGCTGATGCAGCTGATACAGAACGACCCCAACGAGCTCAACAAGCAGGTATCCACGCTGGTGGTATTCAATACTTTCGTCCCCCTGTCCAGCAGTTCGACCAACTTCGATCCCTCGACAGCGACCGCCAACGTAGTGGTGAACAGTATCTCCGGCGCCGTTTCAACAGGCGTCTCCCGCCTGCTGCAGTCACGCCTGCGCCGGGCTTTCAAAGACAACAGCATCCAGGTGAATTTCAACACCAACCTCTACAGCGGCGTCGCGGATGCAACGGGTGTTGCAGACCAGGGCCGCCTCGCCTACGACCGCACCAATTTTAATTTCTCCATAGCCAAAAGCTTTATGAATGAGAAGCTGACCCTCGTCGTGGGCAGCGCACTGGACTTCGGCGTGACCGCCCAGCAGGCAGCGGCTTCTTCCTTCCAGTTCCTCCCCGACGTCGCGGCAGAATACAAGGTCACCCCCGACGGACGCGTAGCCCTTACCTTCTTCTACCGCGACTCCTATAATTATATCTCCACCGGCAACCATACGCAAAACAGTTCCGGCGCCAGCATCTCCTACCGCCGCGACTTCGACCGCATCGACGAGATCTTCAAAAAGAAGAAAAAGAAAAAGCCGGCTCCCGTACCGGCGCCGGCTCCACCCCAGGATACCACAGGGTCCAAATAAATTACTTCAATATCTCATGTCCCAGCTTGTCCCGCTTCGTAGTCAAATATCGTTCATTATGCGGGTTGGGGTCAATTTCCACAGGCACAGTCTCCACGACCTCCAGACCATAGCCCAGCAGACCGGCCCTCTTACGCGGATTATTGCTGATCAGCCTCAGCTTCGTTATCCCCAGATAGCGAAGTATCTGAGCACCCACGCCATAGTCACGCTTGTCCATCGGGAAGCCCAGGTGAAGATTCGCCTCCACCGTATCCATCCCCTCTTCCTGCAGCTTGTAGGCCTTTAGCTTGTTCAGCAGACCGATACCCCGGCCCTCCTGGTTCATATATAATATTACCCCCTGCCCTTCCCTCTCCACCAGCCGCATGGCTTCGTGCAGCTGCTCTCCGCAGTCGCAGCGGTAGGAGCCGAGAATATCTCCGGTAAAACAGGAAGAATGTACCCTTACCAACACAGGCTCGCCAGGTTTCCATTCCCCTTTCACCAAAGCCAGATGTTCGTTATTGGTATTCTTCTCTTTGAAGGCGATCAGCTTGAAATGTCCAAACTGTGTAGGCATATCGACCCTCACGATCTCCTCGATCAGCGAGTCGGTCTTCAGCCGGTATTCGATGAGGTCCTTGATGGAAATGATCCTGAGATCGAACTTCCTGGCGATCTCGACCAGCTGTGGCAAACGGGCCATCGTGCCGTCCTCGTTCATGATCTCGACCAGGACACCCGCCGGCTCCAGACCCGCCAGACGGGCGAGATCGATGGTAGCTTCGGTATGCCCGGCCCGGCGCAAAACCCCGCCGGTCTTGGCCCGCAACGGAAAAATATGCCCCGGACGCCCCAGATCCTCAGGCTTTGTCGCCGGATCGATCAGGGCCCTGACCGTAGCGGCTCTGTCATGGGCGGAGATACCCGTGGTACAGCCATGCCCCAGCAGGTCGACGCTGACCGTGAACGGGGTCTCATGAATAGCAGTATTGTTATTGACCATCAGTCCCAAACCGAGCTCGTCGCAACGACTCTCCACCAGCGGGGCGCAGATCAGCCCCCTCCCTTCCTTACTCATAAAATTGATGATCTCAGGGGTTACATTCCGGGCCGCCGCGATGAAATCTCCTTCATTCTCACGGTCTTCGTCGTCTACAACGATGACCAGTTTGCCCGCTTTTATATCTTCAATGGCACTTGGTATACTGGATAGCATAGATTGATTTGTGACGCCGTCCCGGCGTCACCCTGGGTTTAATAATTGTCCTTCGGACAGTGGACCCGCGTCCACTCTGTCAAAATTAACAATAAAAACGCCGGAATGTTCCGAAAGGATGCCTCGGCCCCTGCCTCCAACCAGGGAAAGTGGGTATTTTCGACCATTTCCTTCATCCATTCATGTAAAATTATTCTTACCGAGCAGCCTTTTTCTACTTTTGCTTTTCTTTAACACCTGTCACGCATTCCCTCCAATTTTCCTCGAAAACCTCTGATCGCCTGCCACATTAAAATTCGATTAGTTAAGAATTTGTTAACCTTATAATCACACCAAGAACCGAAGAAGGTCCTTTCTTCGCACGCGCAAAAATCACTTTATATGATAAGACGAGTCCTATTTTTAGTTTTTTCCGTATTCACACTATTGGCTGCCAACGCCCAGGTCACGACCTCAGGGCTTCTTGGCTCGGTCAAAAGTGACAAAAAAGAAAACCTTACCGGGGCGACCATCAAGGCCGTCCACGTTCCATCGGGAACGATCTACACCGCCGTTGCAACCGCCGACGGCCGGTTCAACATGCCGAACATGCGCGTCGGCGGACCTTACTCCGTAACCGTCTCTTTCGTAGGCTTTAACGCAAGAACCTTCGACAACCTCTTTCTCGAACTGGGTGCTCCCCTGAAGCTCGACGCGGTCCTCGAGGACAACTCAAAGACAATGAGTGAAGTGACGGTCAGCTACAGGAAGAACCCGATCATCAACCCCCAGCGTCAGGGCCCTGCAACACAGGTCTCCCAGACACAGCTGGCTACGCTGCCTACAATTACCCGCAATATCGACGACTTTACCCGCCTCGACCCCCGCGCCAACGCAAGGAAGAGCGGTACCGACGGCTCTACTTTGGGAGTCTCCTTTGCCGGCAGCAGCAATAAATACAATCAGTTCACCATCGACGGCGCCAACGCTACGGATATCTTTGGCCTCGCATCCAGCGGCACCAACGGCGGTCAGGCTTCCCTGAACCCTATCCCCTTCGACGCCATCGAGCAGGTTCAGATCGTCCTCGCCCCCTATGACGTTACCCTCAGCGGCTTCACCGGTGGTGGCGTCAACGCGGTTACCCGCTCGGGCACCAACGAATTCCACGGCTCCATCTATGGTTTCAACCAGAACCAGGGCCTGGTAGGAAAAAGCGCCGACACCCGCGCCAAATACGGCACCTTCCACGACAACCAGTACGGCGCCCGTCTCGGCGGCGCTATCATAAAGAACAAGCTGTTCTTCTTCGTCAACTACGAAGGAGAAAGCCGCTCTCAGCCCCCGATCAACCTGCCCGGCACCTCCGGGTCACAGATCAAGGACCTCACAACGCTGGATCAGCTGAGCGCCTTCCTGAAAGACGCGAGCAAACACCCCGGCTGGTCCTACGACCCCGGAGCATACAACGGCTTCAATAACGAAAAGAAGTCGAACGCCATCTTCGCCCGCGTCGACTGGAATATCGACAACAAGAACAAGCTCACCATCCGCAACAGCTGGGTAAAGGGACACAACTTTATCTTCAGCGACGGAGCTAACTCCATGAGCTACTATAACAACGGATACAACTTCAACTCGAGGACCAACTCCACGGTTCTCGAACTGAACTCCAGCATCAGCACGAAGGTTTCCAACATGCTGCGTGCTACCTATACCAATACCAAGGACGCCCGCGCTACTCCGGGAGCCCTCTTCCCTGCCGTAAGCATCTCCGACAACGGCGCTACCTATGCCTTTGGTACTGAGTTCAGCTCGCAGGCCAACTCCCTTGACCAGCGCATCCTGACGATCACAGACAACGTCAACCTGTACGCAGGCAAGCATACCTTCACCTTCGGCACGGACAATCAGTTCTACAATTCGAAGAACGTGTTCCTGCAGGGTCTGGTCGGCAGCTATACCTATAGCAACCTCCAGGCTTTCTACGCCGACGTACAGGGCATCGACAGCTTCGCCAACAAGTATCAGACGGTTTATTCCACAGACCCCAAGAACCCCAAGCCGGTAGCTAACGTCAGCGCTTACCAGCTCGGCTTCTATGCACAGGACGCCTACAGCGTACTGGACAACCTGAACGTTACCCTGGGCGTTCGCGCCGACATTCCGGTGTTCTCTTCCAAACCCACGGATAACCCCGCCTTCAATACTTCGCCCATCGCCATCGCCAACGGCGTCGCGACCAACAAGATCCCGACAACCAAAATATTGATATCCCCCCGCGTCGGATTCAACTGGGACGTATTCGGCGACAAGAAGACACAGGTGCGTGGCGGCGTAGGTCTCTTCACGGGCCGCGTTCCCTTCGTATGGATCTCCAACCAGTACAGCAATACCGGTATCGGCACAATTTCCAGCACGCTCACCCCCGCTCAGATCGCCAGCAACAACGTTCATTTCAATCCGAACGCACCCTTCCACCCCGCTACTGGCGTAGGACCGGCCATCAACCTGACCGACCCCAACTTCAAATACGTGCGTACGCTGAGAAGCAACCTGGCCATCGACCAGCGCCTGCCCTGGGGCATCATCGGTACGCTCGAAGGCATCTATACCAAGACCATCGAGGACATCCTGTACAAGGACATCAACCTGGCGCCTTCGACGACTACCATCAACCTGGGCAACACTACCCGCCCCTGGTATAACAGCAACAAGGTCAACGCGGCTTACTCGAACCTGTATACGCTTACCAACACGACCCTGGGATATTCCTACAATGTCTCTCTCATGCTGTCCAAACTGTTCAACAACGGCTGGTTCGCCAGCGCTGCCTACAGCCTTGGCCACTCCTACGGCGCCAACGACGGTGGTTCTTCTACGGCTGCATCCCAGTACCGCTTTGCATATAACATCAACGGTACCAACAACCTCGACGAAGCCCGCAACAACTACGACCTCGGGTCGCGCGTTGTCGTCAATATCGGCAAGAAATTCAAGTATGGCCACGGCCGCTTCTACACCAACGTAGGTCTCGTCTATATCGGCCAGTCCGGTCAGCCCTTCTCCTACGTGTTCTTTGGCGACCTCAACGGCGACGACGGTTCTACCGCCGCCAAAGCTTCTACCAGCGGCGGTGCCGACCTGATGTACCTGCCCACGGATGCCTCCCAGTTCGCCGCTACCAAGACCTTCAAGATCAACGGCGTCAACCAGACTTTCACGGCAGCCCAGCAATTCGCAGCCTTCCAGACCTACGAAAATTCGACCAGTTACCTGCGCAACCATCTGGGCCAGAATACGTCGAGGAATGGCGACAGGCTTCCGTTCGAACACCACTTCGACCTGAAAGTGGAAGAAGGCGTGGCAGTCTACAAACAGCATACGATCTCCATTACGGCGACTATCTTCAACTTCAGCAACCTGCTCAACAAAGACTGGGGCCGCTCTTACTTCCTGAGCAACCAGGAAGCGCAGCCGCTGAACGTCGACCATTTCAACACGAATGCCAACGGCACCGTTACCCCCATCTGGTACTATAACCCGGCCTTTGGCCTGAACCAGTATACCAACAAGCCCTGGCAGTACTCCGACTTCCTGTCCCGCTGGAACATGCAGCTGGGCGTCCGTTACACGTTCTAAGTCTCAACTTCTGCTATCCAATAAAAAGGCCGTCTCACCCGAGACGGCCTTTAACATTTCTGCCGGTACCCAGCCGAAAATGGGGTTTTCGTGTGGATAAAAAAGGCCACCCCTGCGCATATATGTTAATGATAACTTAATATTTTCATGGTAACCAAAACACTTGTAATTCCTTTCTTTGCAGCCGCAAAAACCTCTCAACATGATAAAACAACTGCTATGTCTCATTTTCCTTATCACTTTCGGCGCTACTGCCTTCGCCCAGGAGACGACCTCCGAGATCGAAGGACGGGTCGCTGACGGCAACGCCGGCCTCGCCGGAGCCACGGTAACGGCTATCCACACACCTTCCGGTACGGTCTACTCGACGACTTCACGTAAGGATGGACGCTTCAACCTTCCCAACCTTCGCATCGGCGGTCCCTACACGGTGAGCGTCTCCTTCGTCGGCTTCAGGGAAGAAAAACAGGACAATATATTCCTCACCCTTGGCCAGGTGTTCAAGGCCGACTTCGCTATGAGCAGCTCCTCCACGCAGCTGCAGGAAGTCGTCGTCGCCACGGCACGCCGCCAGGATAAAGTTTTCAACAACGGCCACACGGGCAGCCAGGAGATCATCAGCCGCAGCCAGATCGAAAGACTGCCGACGGTCAGCCGCTCGCTGCAGGACTTCACCCGCCTTACCCCTTCCTCTTCCAACGGAGGCCTGGCCTTCGGCGGACAAAGCAGCCAGTACAACAACGTGACGGTCGACGGCGCCAATTTCAACAACTCCTTCGGTCTCTCCGGCACACTCGGCGGCCAGTCACAGGCACAGCCCATCAGCCTTGACGCCATCGAGCAGATACAGGTAGCCATCTCTCCCTTCGACGTACGCAACGGCGGCTTCGCCGGCGGCGGCATCAATACGGTAACCCGCAGCGGTACCAACCAGTTCCGCGGGACGGTCTACACCGGCTTCCGCAACGAGAACCTGCTCGGCTACAAGGTGGAGACCAATGTCATCCCCCGCCAGAGCCTGAGCTATAATGTCCGCGGCGCTTCTATTTCCGGCCCCATCATCGAGAATAAAGTGTTCTTCTTTGTCAACGCCGAACAGGAAAGAAGAAAAGACCCCGGCACCACCTTTATCGCAAGCGACGGGAGCCACGCCCCCAACGGCACCACCGTATCCAACGCCAACGCCGATACCCTCAACCGTCTGCGGCAATACCTGATCAGCAATTACAAATATGATCCGGGCGATTTCCAGAACTACACTTACCGCACTCAAAGCGACAAGATCACGGCCCGCCTCGATATCAATATCAACAGGCAGCACACACTGACGCTGAAGTACAACTACCTCAACTCCTTCCAGGACGAGCCCGCCAGCAACAGCGGCTCCGTCCAGAGCAGCTACGGCCGCGCGGCAGGACAGTATGCACTGCCCTTCTACAAGAGCGGATATACCATCCACAATAACTTCAACATCTACCTCGCCGAGCTCAACAGCCGCTTCGGCAGCAGCGCCTCCAACAAACTCCAGATCGGCTACACCGCCCTCCGTGACTACAGGAATGCACTGTCCGACAGCCCCTTTCCAATGGTCGACATCCTCGACGGCAACGGCCAGCCCTATACGTCATTCGGCTACGAGCTGTATACCTATGGCAACAAGCTCAATACCGACGTCTACCAGCTGACCGATATCTTCACGCTGTACAAAGGCAAACACGAGATCACCATTGGCACCCAGGACTCCTGGAAAAAATACCAGAACGGTTTCTCGCCCAGCTATGAAGGGACCTATCGCTTCGCCAGCCTGTCGGATTTTTATACCGGCAAAGCCCCCATCAACTACCAACTGTCATATACTCTCACCAAGGACGGCTCCTTCCCCCTCGTCGGACCCAAGGACATGGAGCTCGGCTTCTTCGCACAGGATAAGTTCCGGATCACTTCCAACTTTACCCTCGTATACGGCCTGCGCGTAGACATGGCCTCCTTTACCAATAACTTCCTGTACAATCCGGTTGTCGACACGCTCAGCCAGTTCAGGGACCATATCCACGCCAACACGGCACAGGTTCCCAAAACCTCGCCCGTCTTCTCTCCCCGCGTGGGCTTCAACTGGGACGTATTCGGCGACCACAAGACACAGGTCCGCGGCGGTATCGGCCTCTTCGCCGGTCCTCCCCCCTTCGTATGGATCAGCAACCAGGCCAGCAACAGCGGCGTAGCCCTCTTCGGCTCGATCAGCGCCACCTCCGCCGCCCAGGGCGCTCCGTATACGTTCTCCCAGGACGTCAACAAATACAGGCCGACCAACGCCTCTTCAGGCCTCGCCAGCTCGTATAGCATCAACGTTGCCGACCCCAACTTCAAATTCCCACAGACCCTCAAGACCAGCATCGGCATCGACCAAAAGCTGCCTGATGACTGGGTCGTCACCGCCGAATTCAACTATAACAAGGACACCAGGGCGGTCTACTTCCAGAATATCAACCTGCCCTCCGGCGGCGTCAGCCTCGCAGGCCCCGGAGACGGAAGGACACGCTACTCCGGTACCAAGATCTACCCTCTGGCCGGCAGCCCAACCAGCGTCAACAACCCCAGTATCGGCAACGCCATCTATATGACCAACGCCAATGCAGGTTTCTCCTATAACGCCCTGCTGCAGATCCAGAAGAACTGGCGCAACCTCTCCGTCAGCGTCGCCTACAACTACGCGAAATCCAAAGACATCATGGTCGGCGGCTCTACCGCTGCCACGATGTGGGGTTCCATGCCGGTCTACACCGACCCGAACAAGGCCACGCCCGGTTATTCTAACTACTACCTGCCCCACCGCGTGATCGCTTCCGCATCCTACCGCCTCGACTACGCCAAACACCTCGGCACGTCTGTCGGTCTGATCTTCGAAGCCGCACCCGCAGGTACCAACTCTTATATCTACTCGGGTGACCTCAACAACGACGGCAACACCTCCAACGACCTGATGTATATCCCGACCACGGACGATATCAACACTTACGTCAAGAACGGTCAGCTCGAAGCCGCGAAAGCAGTCAACGGCGTCAACGACCTCCGTACGCCGCAACAGATCGGCGCACAGCTGAACGCCTTCATCAACCAGGACAAATACCTCAGCACCCACCGCGGAGAAGTCGCACAGCGTAACGCAGTGGTATATCCCTGGTTCAAACGCCTGGACATGAACATCACCCAGGACGTTTACCTGACTACCGGCAAAGGAAAGAACATGACCCGCCACACCCTGCGCTTTACGATGGACCTGCTCAACGTAGGCAACTTCCTGAACCGCAACTGGGGCGTCTACAAAACACCGAACACCACCACTCCGCTGACATTCGACAAGATGGCTGCCGACGGCAAAACCCCCATCTTTTCTATGCCTTATCAGGATGGTGTGAACGCGATCCCCTATACCAATTCCTATAAGGACAATACCTCCGCCTCCCGCTGGCAAATGCAGCTGGGCGTCAGATACATGTTCAACTAGAAAACAACTAAAAATGAAAAAGCCCGCCCCTAAAAAGGCGGGCTTTTTTTATCTCTTCTATTTACTTCCCCCATCCCCACAACAGGAACTCCGGCATCGCCTTCGCCCAGGTCTCTACGTCATGGTGCCCGCCAGGTATCTCCACGTATCTGATATCCTTCGTCCGGTCATATCCTTCCTTAACCAGCTCACTGATCAGGTCCAGGGTGTCGTCGATGGAATCGATGATACCGTTGCCATTCCTGTCCTCAGCCTCGTCTTCCGTCCCGCATTCAAAATACAATTTCAGCCAGGGATGATATCCCCCCTTCCTCACCTCATCGTGCATGATGCGGTCCGTATTCTCATTATAACCAGGATCACTCTTGTCCTTCGTCCTCCACCAGAAGCTCCCGGAGAAAAGCCCCGCCTTCGCAAACTCCTTCGGATAATGCCACACAATATCGAGGGCCGACAACGCCCCCAGCGAAAACCCCGCAAAAGCCTTCTCCCTGAACCGCGCCCCATAGCGCTGCCGGATCGCGGGGATCAGCTCTTCGAGGACAAAACGCGCATAGTCCCCCGCTTTCACCCCCCGGCCCAGATAGTCCGGACGACCGGCCACACCATATTCCATCATCCGCTGCTCGCCTGCATGGATACCCACGCACAGCAGAGGCTCAGTTCTCAGACTTTCGAGCATTCCCGCAAAACCCATCCGGGCCAGGTCCTGCCCGTCGTTGATCAGCAGCAGGCTCGTTTCCCCCGACATCTCACCGGCCAGGTAAATATCAGCCTGCACGGTCCTGCCCAGGTTCACGGACTCCAGTATTAACATTTCTTGCTTAATCTTTGTATCAGCATCTATCGACATAGCGCCAAAAATACTAAATTAGAGTAATGTCTTTCCACGAAGAATATCATAAATGGCATTCTCCTGCACTCCGGCGGGACTTTGAAATGCTCACATTTGGGCATTCGGGCCATCCGGTCATCCTTTTCCCCACCTCCCAGGGCTCGTACTACCAGAACAAGGACCAGGGCCTCATCGAAACGGCCGGCTGGTTCCTCGACAACGGAAAGGTAAAGATCTACTGTCCCGACAGCATCGACGCCGCCAGTTGGTATAACAAATCCGTCCCACCGGGAGAACGCGCATGGATGCATACCCTCTACGACCGCCTGCTGCTCGAAGAGATCGTCCCCCGCGCCCTGCAGGACACAGGCCATCAGCAGATAACAGTTGCCGGCTGCAGCTTCGGCGGATACCACGCCGCGAACTTCGCCTTCCGGCATCCCCCGGTCACCAGCAATGTTTTCTCCATGAGCGGCGTCTTCGACATCCGGTCATTTACAGACGGCTATTACGACGACAACATCTATTTCAACAACCCAGTGGATTTCATCCCCGACGCAACCGACCCCGCCCTGTGGAAAATGGGGATCGTGCTCGGTACAGCCGAACGGGACATCTGCCGCGGACAGAACGAATGGATGAGCCGCCTGCTCAACGCAAAAAATATAAAGCACTGGCTGGATATCCGACCGAACCGTGACCACGACTGGCCCGTGTGGAAAGAAATGTTTCCCCATTATCTGTCGCTCCTGACCTGACGGAAACGGGATATCCCCTGACCTTCTAAATTCATCACACATGAGCAATAAAAAAATCGGCATCCTCTTCGGCAAAGAACGCAGCTTCCCTATGGCCTTTATCGAAACCGTAAACAAAAGAAATATTACCGGCGTTACGGCAGAGCCCGTGCGCATCGACAAGGTCGTTCAGGGAGAGTCCTCCGGCTACGCTGTCATCATCGACCGCATCTCCCAGGACGTACCCTTCTACCGCGCCTACCTGAAGAACGCCGCCCTGTGCGGTACAGCCGTGATCAATAACCCCTTCTGGTGGAGCGCCGACGAGAAGTTCTTCAACAACTGCCTCTCCGTAAAGATCGGCGTTCCCGTACCCAAGACCGTCATCCTCCCCTCCCGCGAACTCCCGCCCGAGACTTCCGACCAGTCCTTCTCCAACCTCGCCTTCCCCCTCGACTGGGAGACGATCTTCCACTACATCGGCTTCCCGGCCTATATGAAACCCTTTGCCGGCGGCGGCTGGAGGAACGTCTACAAGCTGCTCAGCGCGGAAGACTTTTACCAGAAACACGGCGAGACCGGCCAGCTGGTCATGCTGTTACAGGAAGAGATCGTCTTCACCGAATACTACCGTTGCTACTGTATCGGCGGACGCCACGTCCGCATCATGTCCTACGAACCCCGCAACCCCCACCACCTCCGCTACGCCGCCGACTTCAAACCCTCTGCGGAAAGACTGCGCCAGATGGAAGAGATCGTCGTCAAGATCAACGAATGGCTCGGCTACGACTTCAATACCGTTGAACTGGCCATCAGAGACGGGATACCATACGCCATCGACTTCTGCAACCCCGCACCCGACGCAGAAAGGACCAGCGTAGGAGACGACAATTTCAACTGGGTAGTGGAGACCGCCGCCGACTACGCCATCGAACGCGCCCTCGCCCAGCACGACGACACAGATAATCTTACCTGGGGAAAATATTTGCGGCACAGTGTCCACTCCATTCGATAAATTCGTACCTTATCCAGCTATGGCAGATATTAACTACAGTACTTTCACCCTTGGCATCGAAGAGGAATACATGGTCATCGACCCCGAGACCCGCGAGCTGAAAAGCCACGAGCAGAAGATCGTCACGGAAGGCCAGAAGATGATCCGGGATAAGGTCAAGGCCGAAATGCACCAGGCGGTTGTAGAAGTAGGTACCGATATATGCAGGGACATCAACGAAGCGCACAAGGATGTATCCACCCTTCGCAGGACGATAGCCCAGATCGCCGGCGACCTGGGCTTCCACATAGGAGCCGCAGGCACCCATCCCTTCAGTCACTGGGAAAGCCAGCTGATCACCGAACATATCCGCTACAACGAGATCGTCAACGAGCTGCAGGAGGCCGCACGGAGCAACCTGATCTTCGGACTGCACGTACACGTAGGCATGGAAAGCCGCGAGATGGCCAACCATATCGCCAACTCCACCCGGTACTTCCTCCCGCATATCTACGCACTCAGCACCAATTCCCCCTTCTGGGAAGGCAGACAGACCGGCTACAAATCCTACCGGACAAAAGTATTCGACAAATTCCCCCGCACGGGCATCCCCGAATACTTCGAAAGCATCGAAGACTACGACCGCTTCATCAAGCTGCTGGTCAAAACCAACTGCATCGACAACGCCAAAAAGATATGGTGGGACCTCCGCGTACACCCCTTCTTCAATACCGTCGAGTTTCGCATCTGCGACGTCCCCATGACTGTAGACGAGACCATCTGTATAGCGGCGCTGTTCCAGGCGATCTGCGTAAAGATCTACAAGCTGCGCACCAGGAATATGAACTATATCCAGTACTCCCGCGCCCTCATCAACGAAAACAAATGGAGGGCCAGCCGCTACGGCATCGACGGACACCTCATCGACTTCGGAAAAGAAGAAGAGGTCAATACGCGCGCGCTCATCTATGAGCTGCTGGACTTCGTCGACGACGTCGTCGACCCGCTCAACAGCAGACAGGCCGCTCATTTCGCCAAAAAGATACTGGAAACAGGCACCGGCGCCGACCGCCAGCTAAAAGTATACGAGGAATCGGGGAGCCTGGTAAAGGTAATGGACTATATCCACGGCCAGTTCTTAGCCGGTATCTAGTACGGCTTTACTGCCGTCGTATCCGCTTTCCAAACGTTATTGGTAGTATCCACGTCGGGAAATTCATGACGTGGGTCCACAACCACCGACCTGATCTTCGAAACAGACCGGAAAGCGATCCGTTTGACGGCCCCGTGCTGCCATATCTCCGCAGGCAGTACCAGCGTATCCGAAGCCCCGTTCTCCTGCCCGATAGCCAACACGACCGGCATTACCATTTCCTCCCGGTTCTCCAGCGTAATGATGGAACCCTTTACCGGATCGTCCTGCACATACCGGACCTCCTTTACCCCCTGATCCAGCTTCCAGTTGGAAAATATCCAGCCCCTCCAGAACCAACCGAGATCCTCACCCGCCGCATTCTCCATCGTCCGGAAAAAATCCCAGGGAGTAGGATGCTTAAATGCCCAGCGCCGGATATAGGTGCGGAAAGCATAGTCAAAACGCTTCTCACCCAGCACATGGCTCCTCAGCAGCCGCAGCGCAAGGGCTGGCTTTTCATAGGCCGCATTACCCAGATTGGCGTCCGATACGACGTCAGGCCAGTTCATGATCGCCTCGCTCCGCTCGCCGAACAAATATTTTGCTACCTGCCAGCGATCTCCCTTATGATAGAACTCCCCGTTATTGAAATCCTTTGTGTCGAGGCTGTTGATGAACGTATTGAAACCCTCGTCCATCCACGCATATTTTCTTTCGTTGGAGCCAACTATCATGGGAAACCAGTTGTGCCCGAACTCGTGATTGGTCACCTCCCAGAGACCGGCCCCCCTCTCGCCGGACGAGCAAAAGACGATGCCCGGATATTCCATGCCGCCTACCGTCCCCGCAACATTCGTGGCGACCGGATACGTAAAGGGATACCACGCTTTCGAATACAGTTCGATGCTGC
>Ga0068853_100000500_pt1 | contig 26873 bp, 51 predicted proteins | sample KBSCornC32_FD_65655 | JGI IMG/M metagenome (GOLD analysis project Ga0068853, IMG submission 65655) | Corn rhizosphere microbial communities from Kellogg Biological Station, Michigan, USA - KBS Corn C3-2 | ecosystem: Host-associated > Plants > Roots > Rhizosphere > Soil ... | reverse complement strand
GAGCGTCAACGGGTTCGCCGGCTGCAGAGGTCGCCGATCCGGCGAACCCGTTGACGCTCGTTGGCGGCACGATCGAGATCATACAGAACGCCGGCGGTTTGCAAGCTGCGCTCCGCAAAGAGAGCGTCCCTGGTCCGGCGATCCTCCTCGACGGGCCCGCGACGGTGCACACGGTGCGCTTTTTCAACCGCGGTCCGGAAACGGCGCTCTCGTGGCCGCACAACGACAACTTTTTGTTGGATGCGGTCTATCAGCCGAGCACGGCGAGCCCGATCACGAACGCGCCCGAGCCCGGCACGCTTGCCGGCTCCGTCAACGACGCTGCAGCGGCCGCGGCCAAGACTACCAAAACCGTCGTGACGATCGTTGCGGTCGTCGCCGGCGCTGGCGCTCTGTTCTGGGTGCTGAGCCAGGTCAACAAGGGCCGGCGGAGGCACGCGGCATGAAGCGTGAAGACGTGCAGATCGTGCCGGGGCGAAACCGCTGGCTCGTGTCACGCACCGACCGCGACGGCGTGCAGGCGGACGGCGTGCGCTCGACGGCGCTCGTAGTGCTGCGCCGCTGGCTGCAGGGAGCCTCGCCGCTCAGCATGCGATCCGTCTACGCGGAGCACGGTGAGACGTACGTGATCGGAGCTGCGCGCGGGCTGGTGTTTGATATCAGCGACGCGCCGCCTGCAGTGCCCGAGCTCGTGGCCGAAGCAATGCCCCGCCGCGGCGCGCGCGCAATGCCCGAGCAGCTCGCCGCCGCAGTGCAGCGCGTCGAGGATTGCCGGATCGTGCGCGCGATCAACGCGGTCTCTCCGTGGTGGCTGTCGGTGCGTTTCTCCTGGCACGGCCCCGTGGTGCGGCGGCCGTGGCCGCGGTTCAGCGTCAACGCGATCGGCGTCGAGGACGACAACGATCGGTCTCTGGATTGGCTGCTCATCGAGGCAGCGAGCGAAGCTGCAGCGCAGCTCGGAAAGGTCGGCTAGATGGCGCAAGATCGGGTCAGGCAATGGGCTTTGCGTTTCGTTCCGGACAAGGCGGACGAAGAGAGCCGCACGAAGCGGATCCGCGTCTCGACCGAGACCGCGATCCTGGACACGTGGGACGCGCCCTTTGCGGGCCGCGACGCCTGGTGCGAAGAGATGGAGGCCCTGCTCGCGTGCACGGCTGACCAGCTACCGATCCGCCGCCACGGAATCACCTTCACCGCCGAAGATGCGACGGGCAACGTGCTGTCGCAGTGCCTGACGAGCGTCCAGGGCAAGAACAAGGAAGCCGCGGACATGGGCGGCACCAACGGCGTGAAAGCGCTGGCGGACGCCATGAACTCGATCGCCGCGACGGCCGACAAGGTGCTGGCGACTGCGCGGCTGCAGTGCGATTCGCTCGGCAAGACGGTTGCCGCGCTCTCTGACGAGGTGCAGGACTTGCACACGCTCGCGCGCGCGCAGCGAGCAAAGGACACCGTTGCCGGCGAGGACGGCGATCCGGAGCTGACGCGGATCGTGCTCGCGAAGGTCGACGAGTATGCAGGCCCGCTGATCGAGCTGGGCAAAATGTACATGGAGACGAAGGGCGCAACGCCGCCCAAACCGAGCGACTCCGCCGCTGTGCGTTCCATCGTGCAGGCGGTGACATCAACCAACGGAAAGGCAGCTAGTTAAAATGGTCGATACAATCGTCAGGCTCGCACCCTCAGGCCCCCCGATCGAAAGCAGCTCCGGCGCTGCTTTCGAGCCCGGAACGGGGGCACGGCTTCGGCTCGCCGAAGCTTCAACCACGGTGGGCAGCACCACCAACGCGATCACCACGGTGGATCAGGTGATCGGCGTGCAGCTCGCAGCGGCGCCGATCTTCAGTGATGGTCCGATGACTACCAGCCTGCTCGCGCCGGCGGTCAACAAGAACTATCGCGCGACGCTCTGTTGTGACGTCATGAGCGACGTCACCAACGCCAACGTCAAGGTGACGCTCGGGATCCAGACCAGCGCGGACGGGATCACGTGGACGACCAAGGTGCAAAATGAACACTGGCTCGGAGCAACGAGCGAGACGACCGGCGCGGGCAACGCGCGTCAGTGCCGGCTCGATCTGAAGCTCGCGAGCGGAACTACTCTCGGCGTCGTCGCCGGCGATGCCGAGATCGCGGTGCGCGGCATCATCAAAGCCGACATTGCCGGCGCCGCCGTTGCGCACCCGACCGGGAGCGGTGACGAGGCTGGCGTGGGTAACTGTTACATTGCTCTCGAGGAGCTGTTCTAGCCGAACGCGCGCGCAGCTCGAGCGCACGCGAGGGAACAATGTCGAAAGCAGCAGTTGCCGCGTTGGTAATTGGAGGCCTCGGCGTCGGCGCGGTCATCTTGATCGCGTCGACGTCGAAGGCTTCGCCCGGCCCAACGTCGCCGTTTCAGTTCGGACAAGGCCAAAGCGTGCAAGGTCTGAGCGGAGCGGTTTGGATGATCGCGCGCGTGCTCAACCCGGGGCCAGTCGCGCCGGGTGCCAACGTGTTCGCGGTCTTTCCGATGAACCTATCGAACAACGACGGCACGAAGAAAACCGGCGGCGTCGCCGGAGGTGGGCTCGTCATGTTCTACGCGCAACAAGGCGACGACAAGAGCAGCCGCGCGTTTGTCTCAACACCACGAGCTGCAGGAGACGGAACGCTCGAGCGTGCGCGTCAAGATTTCGGGGTCTGAGAAATGGTCGATGCAGCTTTTGTAATTCGCACCGGAGCGAGCGGCCCTGACATGCCGCAGAGCACGCCGGGAAACGTGCTCACGGTGCAGCCGGACGGCTTCAGCGTCGCAGCCGAGCCGCCGGGAGGGAGTGCGAGTAGCATCGGCCAATATTCAGCGAGCGCCGGAACAAATAGTTTCGACACGACTGCGGGCGCGAATTTTGTTGCCGCATCGGGTACGTTTTTTATAGAGACCAGTGCGGGCGATTTCCTCGCGCTTACAGAGGAGGGATGTGTCGTCACCTATAACGGGGCGGACGCGCAGCGTTTTTCGGTGCGTCTCTTCGCCTCTGTTACTCAGACAACACCAGTCGCTGCGGCGTTCGCGTTCCTCGGCGTTGATCATTCGGGAGATCTACTCGGACAGCCCGGCGCAACGACGTTCCAAGGTATCCAGGAAACGCAGCTGGGAAGCGCTGGTGAGATCGTTGGTTTTGGGACTGAACGTATAGTTTCGCTCGCGCCAGGCGAGACGGTGCAGCCGGTGCTCGCGCTGGATCCGATCACTCCCGGAACTGCAGTGAGCATTTTTCGGCTGACGATGGTTGTCGAGCCGGTGAGGTAAAAAAGATGGTCGACGCAGCTTTTGTAATTCGCACCGGAGCGAGCGGCCCTGACATGCCGCAGAGCACGCCGGGAAACGTGCTCACAGTGCAGCCGGACGGCTTCAGCGTTGCGGCTGAGCCGGTGCCTGTGACGCCCGGCGGAAGCATTACGCCGCTTGCGCTCGTGCTGAACGTCGACTCAAGCGGAACTCCCATCGTTCCCGATGGCGCGTTCAGCGGTGATAAGGCGTACGCCGGATCGTCGGCGGTGCAGACTGCACAAGACGCGGCCGTGCTTGCTGGCGCCGCAGTGGTGCTGATCTCGAATTGCACCGAAGAGGCCGTAACATTCGGCGACGGGGGAGCGGTGCGTCTGCTGGTGCGCTCGTATCAGCTGCAGCGAGTCGACGGGCAAAACCTGAGCACGACACCATTCCCAAAACTGGGCGCGTGCTCGGTCGACATGGGCGCCGCGCCTGCAGGCGGTCCACTGATCGATCTTGCTGGGCTCACCTTCGCAAGCTTCGCTTTCAACGGCGCCGGCCAATACACGGCGACGATGACGCAGTGTTTCGTTTCGGGAAATCTGACCGGCAACGGAGCCCAGCAGCCGGCGCTTTACGGCACGTGCATTGCGGGTGACGCGACGATCGGACAGCTCGATCTATACGAGAGCCAGATCGTGGGCGCGCTCACGCTGACCGCACCAGGCACCGCCAAATGGCGCAACGCGACGGTTGGCGCGTGCACAGTCGATGCGGTCGACGCTTTCAACTGCAGGATCACGGGGCTACTCGGTGGCGGAACGACGCCGGGCGCGTGCAAGTTCCGGCAATGCAACATCGTCGCCGGAGTGACGTCGACTTGTTCGCTCGACGCCGAAACCGAGCTGGTTTCGATGAAGGGCGGAGCGGCGTTCAGCGATACAGTTTTCGCCCTGTCGGTTGGCCAGGCCGGCGACGCGCAGCCCGTGACAGCAACGGTGTCGCTCGATTGTACGGGCCCGCGGCGCGCGTTCATTTGCGCGACAACGCTGGTGGCAAACATCGTGCTTACGCTCAATGAAACAGGCGGAGCGACGCCGGTACAATTTCCCGTCGACAACTACAACACGACGGCGAACACGATCACCGTGCACGACAGTGCAGGCGCCAACATCGGCCCGGGTGGTGCGGTGCTGCCCACGCAAGCCGCCGGCACTGGGACGCGCTACATCTATCAGATCGACGGCACCACCGGTAAATTCGTCCTGGCAGGTCAGCAGGCGCTGTGATCGCCGCGCCGCCGTTCCGGGTGTTGGGACAGGGCGCGCAGTTCTGGGCGAACCACTACGGCAACATTTTCCCGACGTCGGGCAACGTCGCGCTGCAATACTGCAGCACGGCAGATTTCGCGCAGCTCGTCGGAACGGCTGAATTAGCGCTCACCGCTGCAGGCTGCCGCGTGACGTACACGGGCGCTCCTTCCGTGTGGCTGGTGACGCTCTGTTGCGGTCTAACGCCGCTCTCGGCCTTCGTCGGTCAGGTGTTCCCCTTCCTCGGCATCGATCACAACGGCGACCTACTCGGCGGACTGACCGATCAGGCCAACCCAAACCCGTACACGCTCGACACCGTTCTGAACCCCGGCGACGTCCAGGCGATCACAGTGGTGCGGCTCGTCACGTTGGCGAGCGGCGACACGGTGCAACCGGTCTGCGGTGCGACGCCGGCGACGGCGACAGATATCAGCCCGGACACGCTGCTGATGACCTTCCAGCCCTTGGGCTTCGTGTCATGATCGCCAACCTTGCAGACCAAACGCCGCGCTGGTTTATCTTCCTAACGTTCACGCGCGGCGTTGGCTGGCGGTGGAGCCCATACCAATGGATGCGCACCTTCGATGCTCTCACCGTCGCAGCGTCGCCGGCGCCCGGTGTCCAAGACACGCGCGTTTACTATTGGGACGGCGCGCAGTGGTCGCCGGCGTTTACGCCCTGAGCTCGAGCCAGCTCGAGCTGGCCGCAGACGTAAACGGGCGCCGGTGTCAAGCCTTTCGAGGCCCAGCAAACAGCGAGCGCGCGTGCCGCCGGCGAGCGTGTCGCGGGGGACAGGTGCGCCACGCTCGCCGGCGGCACGCGCGCCCGCTGTTTGCTGCCCGATCCTCGATCGGAGCGCGCCGACGTAGCGGAGCGCCACGTTGAAGGCTGCAACACCATTTTTGACACGGCCGGCCGATCTGGTGTTTTGTCCATCCCGCTCCCCGCCCGCCCTCGAAGGGTAGGGAGGCGCCCCGGAGGCTGCAACCGCCGGGGAGCCCGTACACCAGGCAAAACCACTGCCCAATGCGGAAAACAGATAACCACAAACCGACCGAAGCGCCAAGCCTTCGGCGTGCCGCACTGCGGGTGCTCGGACAAACAAGAACAGCCGCGAGGCCTTGCACGTGAGCAACGGCCGCGGCTCGTGTACGCACGCCGGCGCGGTCGCTGCCGCGGCGTTCGTCGAGCGCGGTGTAACCCGGCTAGGTGTCGCGGTCGCCAAGTACGTCGCCGAATACGGCGACGTGTGTTTCCAGACCTACAGCGCGATCGCTGCGAAGCTCGCTCGGCCCGGAGGCGGGCGCTACCACCGGGAGTCCATCGGCCGTGTGTGCCGCCAGCTCGCGCGCGCCGGACTCATGGGCAGCAAGCGGATCATGCCCTTCCACAAGCCGCGCCGCGCGAAGCGCGTCACGCCCCACGGCACGTGCGAGAAATGGATCAACTGGCGCGCGCTCGGCATCTCAAACCCACTTTCACGCGGCGAGCGCCGGCGCGTCTCCCAGCTGCAGAACAGGCCCGCAACGCCGCCACAGGCGCGGCCGCGGCACTCAGTGGCGATTAGCGAAGCGCTTCTAGATGCGAAGCGACTGCGCGAAGCTGCAGACGAAGCGGCGGCCCTCTACGGCCCGAGCTTTCGCAACCTCGATCGTTTGATGGACGCCAAGCACGACCGCGACGAAGGCATCACAGCGCCACCAGGGCGCGCCGGTCGCGGTCCTCCCGAGTAGCGGGCAACGGCTGCGCAGTGCGCGCCTTGACGCTGTAGAGCGCCAGGGCGCGAGCCTATTTGCAGCTCTGGGATCTGAGCTTCGAGACGCACTCGGAACACTGATCGCTCGTGCGGCTGTGCACAACTCGTGTGCAACGCGTCGCGAGCGTGCCGATCGCTCCCTCGGAATGTTGTATCCGGGAGCAACGCTGCGATCCTCTCCTCGAAGTCCGGATCTCTTCGAGAATTGAGATCACCTCCGCTGCGCTTCGGTGTGCGTGCCCTCCGGGCACCGAGGCGACCTCGCTGCGCTCGGCGCGGCCGCTGGCCGCGGTCATGTGCGGGCGCAGCAGCGCCCGGAGAGCGCGCCGGTGGCGCGGGAGAATGAGGCTACAAATAGGAGGTTCGCGGCTCGCTTGGCAGGTCGTCCGAAATTGTGAAACGCTCGGCTGCGCATGGCCAAGAACTCCCGCTTGCGCGCGGTGCTCGAGCCCGAGCCCGTCGAGGTCCGCCGAAAGACCGTCCTCGGCTTCCGCTACGAGGGCGGCTTGTACATCGGCACGAGCGAGCGCGGCGCGTTCAAGCCGTGCGGCTTGATGATCTGGGGCGCGCCTGACGGCGCAACGCTCCGCATGGCTACGCTGGCGATGGACGAGCAGGTCTTGCAGAGCATGGACGGCGTGCCTGCAAAGTTCTTCGCGCTCGGCTTGTCGTTCGAGCACGTCTCGCAGCTTGTCGAGGAAGGTGTGGAGCCGCCGGCGTGGGTCGACTGGGACGAGCTGCAGCCGGGTTGCTTCGTGCGGATCATGCTGCTCGACGTCGCCGGGCAGCTGCTCTCGCCGGCGCAGGGCGTTACGCTCGCCATGTGGGGGATCAACCGCAAGCGCGTCGAAGCAGAGCCCGCGCCGCCTGCAGCGCCGGCGGCGAATGGCTGACCGATATCAGGGCGCGCCCGTGGCTGACCGCTTCCAGCGACTCAAGGTGACGCTACCACTCGGCGTCGAGGTGTCGACCGAGCTTCGCTCGCCCGAATGGATGGACGAGCTGCAAGGCGCGTTCACGCTCGAGAGCATCTTGGATCGGATGCCGGGCGGCCTGCGCGCCATGGGCTCACGCACGACGCGCACGCGCTCGACCGCGCCGATCGAGCTGTCGCTAGTTGTGCCGCTCGAGCAGCGCGGCGAGCTTGCGGCGCGGCTGCGCGCTGCAGCCGAAGAGATCGAACGCGCATGAGCTGGCGCGCGTGGTTCGGCCTGCGCGAGCCCGCGCCGCCGGCGCCGCCGTGCGCGCATCAATGGCGCGTGCTCTTCACGTCAGTTACGGCGCCGGTGCAGCTGGGCGATCTGCGCCTGGTGTGTGACGAGATTTCTATGTTCCAGGTGCGCGAGCTGCAGACGCAGCGCCTAAGGGCGCTGCAGGGCTCGACGTTCGTTCTGATTGCCTGCGACACGTGCGGCTCGCGCGCGGTCGTCGAGCTTGCGGGGATTCCCTTCAGGGTCGCGCCGGACACGTCGTGGAATGTGCGGCTCGTGAGTGGCTCGGAGTGATCAACGCCGGCCAGATTCCGGCGGTGGAGCTTCCGGGGGCGGTCGCACTGAGTACTCAAAAGCCTTGTCCGCACTCTGCCGCGCCGAAACGGCGTGCGTGCGTGCGCGCGCCGCGAAAATCGCGGACACCACGCTACCGAGCGTCGTGATCGCCGTGATGACAATTTGTGCCCAGGCTTCGGAACTCATGGCCTAGCTCCACACTTCGACGCGCCAGCCATCGCCGGTGTACAGCGTGCGCGTTTCCTCGTCGTTCGTCGTCGAGTCAATGCACGCCTCGTACAGCGCTTTCTCGTCGTCGTCGGTGAGGCTGTCGCTCTCCACTTCCAGCACAGTCACGCGGCCGCCAAGCGAGCGGCTCAGCTTGATCGCTTCGGCGACGATCGGCGGTAGTCCTTCCTCCGGATCGTCGACAACGCCGGCGCGCTCCTCCCGTCGAATCTCGGCCCTGAGCTTCTCTAGGATGCTTTTCGCCACGTCCGAAAAGTAGTCTATTTGGACGCAATGGCCCAGGCAAAAGGACGTCGGCGCGGTGAAAACTTTTGCGTGCGGCTCGCGCCTGCAGAGCGCGCCGAGCTTGAACGCATGCAGCGCGCGACGGTGGGGCCGCACGGGCTCGGGCCGTGGCTCGTGTGGGCTGCGCGCCTCGCGTTTCTGAGCGAAGTTCTGCCCAGCCGTGCCGCTCCTGGTGCTCGTGGCAATGCCCGAGCTCGTGCGCGCGGCAATGCCCCGCCGGCGGCCGCGCGCAATGCCCGCTCGAGCGCGCCGGGCAATGCCGGAGCTCTCACGCTCGGCAGTGCCGGCGCGCGCGTTCGTGGCAATGCCGCTGCGATCGCGAAGGGCAATGCGCCGCCGCTGTCGGAGCGAATCATCCTCGATTTGTGCGCGGGCTCGGGCTCGTGGTCGGAGCCGTACAAGCGCGCCGGCTACGACGTCCGCCGCGTGACGTTGCCCGAGTACGACGTGCGTATGTACATGCCACCCGAGCGCGGCGTGTGGGGCGTCGTGGCGGCTCCGCCGTGCACCGAGTTTTCGTTGGCGCGCAACGCCGAGCCGAAGCGGCCGCGCGATTTCGTCGGCGGGCTCGAGGTCGTCTCGGCCTGCTTGCGGATCATCGTGACGACGTCGCCGCGCTGGTGGGCGCTCGAAAACCCGATCGGCATGCTGGCGCACTGGCTCGGCTCGCCTGCAGACGCCTTCGAGCCGTTCGAATTCGGCGACCCATGGACGAAAGCAACGGCGCTGTGGGGAAGCTTCGCGCGTCCGGAGCGCGGCCCCTTCGTCAAGGCGAAGACGAGCGCGGCCGAGCGCTCGAGCGCTGCAGCGCGCGCCGTGACTCCGCCCGGCTTTGCGCGTGCTTTCTTCAACGCGAATCCGTAGAATGGACCATGGTCCGAGGCGCGCGCGGCTGCCCATTTGGAAACGTATTTGAGGGTGTGATGTGCGCGCTCCCCGAGGGACACGTGGGACCGCACAGCGTCGAGGGATCGACGCGCGCGCAGCCTGCGCCAGAATGGTCGGGCGCCGTGTACGTGAGCAAGGTTTCAGTCCACAACCTGCGCAACGGCTACGAGATCGCCGAGCCGGAAACGCCTTACGTGCTCGAAGCGATCGGCGTGCACGTCGTCGACACGCGACCCGATCAAATCTCGCCGCTCAAAGAGCCGCATTTGATCGTTGTGTGGCGACCGGTGCGGCTTCGATGAGCGACGGGATCTGGATCATCGGCGATCCGAGCTGCACCGTTTTTACGCCATGGGGCGAGAGCTTGAACGGGCCCGCCGACGACTCGCAAGGCACTGCAGCGAGCTTGCACAAGGTGCACGACCAAGGCCCATGCCTGCGCTGCGCGCACTACGCTTGCCCGTGCTGCGAAGACTGGTGCGATCTGATCGACTGTCAGTGCTTCGAGGAACACAACGCGAGGTGTGTCTATGGATGAAAAGAAGATGCAAGATAAAGAAGATCCGCGGCTCTCCCTGCACGGTCCGACGTTGCATTCTCTTGCGACGCGTGCGCCGCCGGGCTACGCCCCGAACAATTACGAGACGTGGCGCGGCGCGCTGCTCGGCTTCGACTTCAGCGGCGAAGTATTCTTCGCCGAAACGTGGCGGCCGTTCCTTCCGCGTGGACTTTTGATCTGGGGTGCGCCCGCTGGTGCCGTCGTAGATTACGCGCTGATCGATACCTGCGAGCAAGTCAGGGCAGGCCCAAGCCCAGTGCCGGCAAAATTTTTCGCGACGGGTCAGAATTTCGAGCAGCTCGCCGCGCAGCTCGACGCGGGCAACGAGCCGCCGGTTTGGATTCATTGGCCAAAGCTGCTCCCCGGCATGCGTTGCCAGGTTTTCGTTCGGGACGGTCGAGGCGATCGATCGGCGGTGTCGCACACGCAGAAGTATGGAGCGGCGCTCGGTCCCGCGCAGGGAATCGAGATCGTATTCTGGGGGCTCGTGCTCGAGAAATGAAAAGGGCGCAGCGGCTCCCGGGTCCAACCGTGCAGTTAAAAGCCGCACGGCCAGCGCCGCTGCGCTTGCGAAAAACGGTAGCACGCGCTCGCACGTGCCACCGGCCCGGATGCAAAAATCAAACGATGGGGCACGGCTTCCTGATTTGCGCCGATCATTTTCGCGACACACACAACCCGCTGCAGCGCTGCAACGGCTGCGGTAGACAACACCGAAAGCTCAGCCCATGCCCATGAAGCGAACCAAAGCGGCCGTTGCGGCATACACGCGCGTCTCAACGCCGGCGCAGGGCTTCGGTCTACAGCGCGGCGATATCACTCGCATGGCTCGAGCGCGCGGAGACACGATCACGATCTGGGTGCAGGAGAAGAAAGGCGGGGACAAGGAACGCGCAGAGCTTGACCAGCTGTGCGAGCTGGCGCGGCGCGGGCACGTGCGCCGGATCTACGCTTGGAGCCTTGACCGGATCGCGCGAAGCGGCATCCGTCCAACCCTGCAGCTGATCCAAGACTTGCGCTCGTGGGGCTGCGAGCTGGTGACATGCAAAGAGCGCTTCGACTTCGACGGGCCCGCCGGCGAGATGCTCGTGTCAGCGTTTGCCTATTGCGCGAAGTTCGAGCTTGAACGGTTGCGCGAGCGAATCAGCGCCGCACGCCGGCACAAGGCCGAGCGCGGCGAGCACTGGGGACGGCCGCGCGCCGCCGGCGCCGCCACGGTGCGGAAGATCCGCGAGCTGCGAAAAGCTGGCGTCTCAATCCGGGACATTGCACGCGAGACGGGCGCTTTGCGCTCGACGGTCGCAAATGTCGTGTCCAAAAAAGGTCCCTACGCCGAGCCCCCGAAAGCTGCGAAAAAAGCACGCGTGCGCCGGCTGTCCAAATAGGTTACTTTTCGGACAGGTGCGCGCCGATGGGTTTCCCGCCCGTGTAGGTCGGCGCGCACCGACTACACGAAAGGGAACCAATGGGCGAAGTGAAAGAATCGAGTGTCAGCGCGCGCGCGTATCCGTTGCCGCCGCCTGAAAATGATCCGCGTTTCACGATGGGGCTCACTCTCGCAGTCGTCAGCGAGATCGAGTCTCGGGGTTATCCGAAGCTCCAAGGGCGCGACATTGTCGACTTGCAGCAATCGTTGTTCCGCTTCCTCTACGTCAAGCGCGAGGCACCATGAGCACCGTTCCGAACGGCGCCTATGTCTCGCAGGCGAGCGCGCTGCGCGTTGCGCGGCGCGAGTTCGAGCCCGGTCCGATCGTGCGCGTGCGCTTCTACTCGCACACGTGGCACGGGCGGCCGCGCTGGGGGTACGTGCGCGAAGGCTCGGTGTTTGATCAAGAGCTGACGCGCACGCAGACGATCGACGGTCGGCACGCCGCGGCGACGGGTTACGTGCAGCTCGGCGATCGTCGCCGGTGCCTGCGCTGCCAAGAGCGCGGCAAGAAGCGAGCGGCCACGATGGTCGCCACGGATGCAACGGGCCTGCAGTGGTTCGAGTGCAAGAAGCACGAGCCCGGCGACAACATCGCCGGCGTTGTGCGCGTGCGGCGTGAGTCCGTGCGCGCGTGGCGCAAGCGCAACGGTCTGCTGGAGGCGAGCGAGATCCTTACCGAGGTCAAGCCGTGAGCCAGCAAGAACAGGGGCCGCCGGCGGGTTACGTCGAGTGCTTGCGCAAGATGATCGACGGAGCGACGCGCTGGCTATCCGTTTTTCCGGACGTGGTGACGCTGCGCCTCGCTCCCAAAGAGATCATGTATGTGGGTAACCTTGACGAGCGCGGCGTGCGTCTGCTCGCCGGCGACGATGTGTCTGCGCGCTTCTTGCGAGCCGTGGACGAGGCTTCAGGGCATGAGGCGACGATCTTTCTCGTGCACTGCATGGCGGAGTTTTTGCCGGTCGAGCGCGTGCGGCGCGTGCCGTTGCCGATTGGCGCGGTGCAGTCATGAAGCGCTGCGCAAATTGCGAGCTAGAGCTGTCGCGGCGCTCGGAGCCCATCATCGTCGCATCCGATCACGTCGCCGGCGTCCGCTCTGGTGTGTGGGTGATCCTGCACTTCTGCTCGGCGGGTTGCATCTTCGCCGGCGGCCGTACTTTTGACGAGGCGGTGACCACGGGCCATGCAGTGGCCTACGGACCCGATCAGATCGACATCTACGAAACGGCGGACGCTGCAGGCGCCGCGGCGAACGAGTGCTTGCGCGCGCCGGCGGTGCGGGAGATGCGCGCACAGCTCCAATTTCTTTGCCCGTTCTGCGAGCGCGTCTGCTCGGCCAATACGAGCGAAGAAAACGGAATCCTCGGCGTAACGCACACGCTGCCGACGTGCGCGCAGTTCGACGATCTAGAGCCAACCGACTTCTTGAAGGCGACGCGCCAGCGGTTCAGCAATTGACCCGCGCAGAGCTGGAGGCGGAAGCCGCGCGCGCGCGGCGCGTGGCCGATGCGTACAGCGGAACCGCGCTTTTCGCGGCGTACGATCTCAAGGCGAAGATCGCACAGTGGAAGCTCGAGCAGCTCGCACAGCGCGAGCAGGGAGGCAGCGCAGCATGAGGAATCGATATCGGACGGTGACAGTCATCCCCGGCGAGCGCAGCGGGGTTTTCTGGGAGACGTTGCGGCATGCTGAGCAGCTGCTTTTTTTTCGCGTGCGTACGAAAATGGAGGTCTCTTGCGTCTACGTCGAGAGCGTTGCTCTCGGTCGGTGGGCGCTCTGCTCGTTCCGGTTGCCGTTGGAGTCGTTGCTTGCAGAGCTGAAGGGCTTCCCGCGCTGGCCGTACGGCACGCAACTAAACCTCGAGCTGAGCAGCGAGTGCGAGCACCCGTGCACGTTCGAGATTCGCCCGGTGTGCGCTGGTGACGATGTAGACGGGCTTTCGTAAAAAAAAACGTGTGCTCCGGCCAGTGGTTGACCGGAGCACACAAGCCGGGCCGTAGGAGGGCCCAGCCAAATGCAAAGTAGTACCAAAAGCAGAGATCGAATTCAGGGTTTGTTAGCTGCAACGTGCGAGCTGGATCATGGTTTGCGCCAGCTGCTGGACGCGGAGAGCGATCCGGATGAGGAAACGCTTCGCCATTTCGTCGCAGCGTTGCAAGACATGCTCCGGGCGGCTCGGAAGCTCCGCCCCGGATTCATCGTGAGAATTTGGCGCCGCTTCCGCCGGGCCTTCCGCCCTTCACAGGAGAAACAACCATGAAGAAGAAAAACGACGCATTCGAAGAACAGATCGCAGCGCTCGCCGCTGCATTTGCCGTGGAGGTCGCCGCGTTCGCTCGTGCGCGTACGCTCGATCAGCTGCGTGGCGCGTTCGCTAAGGGCGTCGGTGACGCACTCGACAAGTCCGCGCGTGATTCGTTTGTAACGCCATGGACAAAGCGCGTCGGGCGCGTCGTTGTTCACCGCAAGTCTGCGCACGCGGCTGCCCCAGTGAAGGGCGCCAAGCGCGACGCAAAAGCGCTCGAGCAGCTGAAGACGCGGCTGCTGCGCTACCTGGGCAAGCAGCCGGGCTCGAGCGTCGAGGAGATTGCGCGCGGGCTGCAGTGCAGCACGAGAGCGCTCGTGCTGCCCATCAACAAGGCGCTTGCGACGGGCGAGATCACGAAGAAAGGGGCGCGCCGTGGGACGCGCTACTCCGCAGCGTGACAGAGCAGCAGCCGGGAAAGCCGGTGCCGCTGTTCGTGCTGATCTTGTTCACGGTGCTTTGTTTGGCCGCGGCATTTGTCGCGGCCTACGGCTGGGCGCGAAGCGGGCTCAACTGAAGGGAGCCGAGCCATGACGACAGAAGAACACGATCCAGACTGCGGGCTGTCGCCCGAGCACGCCGGCGACTGTGCGACGGCGGATCATGCATACACGGCGGGCTCGCGCGAGCGAGCCTTGCAGCGTATGCGATTCGCGATCGATCAGTTCTACACCTTCGCGCAGATCATCGGGAATCACACCTTTCTCGAGTTCGCGGGCTTGATGGGCGCGTACGTCACCAGCTGCCAAGCGATGCACGAGCGCGGCGTTGACTTCATGACGCACCACCTCGAGATCGAAGATCATCGGGCCGGCTACCTGGGCGAAAAGCTGCACTGCATTTACGGCGACGCACTCAAGAAGCCGGAAAACTGGGCGGCGTTTTGCGAGGCGCTCGGCAAGGCGCCGACTCTGACGGCGCTGTGAGCTTCCCGCCATGAGCAACAAACGCCAGTGTAGAACGCCGCATTGTCCCGGCGAGCCCGCTTGCTGGATCGAGTGGGCAAAACCCGGCGAGAAGCCAACGCGCGAAACTGAGCCCGCCTGCGCGACGTGCGCGGGCCATGTCAGGCGGTACGCAGAGCGCAAGGGGCTCGCGTCGTATCTGACGCTCGTCCCGCTCGAGCAAGTCACGTTCCCATTTTGAAAGGGTGCAGAAATGAAAGTTGCGATCGTGACCTCGTTCCACGCTGAGCCGCTCGAGCAGATCACGCAGTGTGTGCGCAGCGTTGCCGAGCAGGAGCTACACGACGATCACACACTCGAGCATGTGATCGTCGTTGACGGAGGCGATCCGGCCGTCGTCGGTAGGGCGATCCTTCAGTCCCGCATGCCAACCCAGAAGTTTCCGCGGGTGATATCGCTTCCCGTGGCGCATGCCGACTGGGGAGACTGCGCGCGAGGGATCGGCGCGCTCGATGCCGTCGCGCGCGGCTTCGATGCGATCTGCTTTCTCGACGGCGACAACTGGATCGAGCCGGCGCACGTGCAGACCATGATCCAGCTGCACAAGCGCACCGGCGCGGACGTGTGCACGGCGAGCCGCACGATCTGCAGGGTCGACGGCTCGCCGATGTTTTTCGACAAGGAGAGCGACGGCGCCGCGCACGTCGATGCAAATTGCTTCTTCTTCACCCGCCCGGCTTTTCACCTGTTGCCGTTCTGGGCGTTCATTCCGCTGTCGCACGCGGTGATCGGCGATCGCGTCTTCTGGGAGATGGTCAAGCACACGCCGACCTCGCACGCGCACAGCGAGGCGCGGACGGTTAACTACCGCTCGCGCTATGCGGTGCACTACCGGGCGATCAGCGAGGCGCCGCCGCCGGGAGCCAAGGAGAACACGCCGGCGCCGGCGACGAGTGTCACGCTCAGTCCTGTTTTTCTGATGGTCCCGTCGTGAGGCGTCTCGTCAGTGCTGACGCTCGGTTGTTCCGGCTGTTCGACGCGGCCGCGAAGGCCGGGCGCGCGCGCTCGTTCTCGCGGTGGGCTATCGCGACGCTCTCGCGCGAAGCGGCGGCCGAGCTTGAACGGATCGGGATCGAATGGTCTTACGCGCACGGTCGACCGCTCGACGCGCGCAACAAATTGGATCGCAACGTTCTGCAGGTCGCGTCAGGGATTCGAGCGGCTCGAGCGCGCGTGCTGCAGACAACCAAGAAAAGAGGCAAGAAATGAGGATGAATCGCTTTTGGCTCGGCTGGGGGATCTGCAGCGTGTTGCTCTCGCTCGTGTCGATCGTCGTTGATGTGCGCTACCGCTTCGGCTTCGCCGTGCTCTGGACGTGGACATCCGGCGTGACTTCCGGAGGCTTGACCGCGTGCATCCTGCTCCGTCGCGTGTACGACTATTACCAGCGCAGCGCGCAAGAGTCGCACCGGACCGCGTTGGCCTCGATCCAAAATACAAAGGAGGCACAGGCGCAGGTCGGTGAAATCTTGGCGATCCTTGCGCAAGGAAAAGAGCCGGGCGCGGCAGGGCTCGATCACTTCATCCGCTTCGCTGCGCTCGCGCACATTGCTAAGGGCGCGAAGATGACGGAGCAGGAGCTAGAGCAGCTCTCTCTGTTGTTCGTGCGAAGGCTTGCAACGGCCGGCTTGGTCGAGCCGCGCAACGTACTCGAGGTAAATTGATCATGAAAGCAATCCTGGTGTGTGTGGTGTGCGTGGCTTGCGGCGGAGCGCCGTTCACGGGCTCGAGCGCCGCCAACGACGCCGGCGCCGCCGGCGCGGCCGCTGGCGGGCTCGCAGGCGCGGCCGGCAGAGCGGGGCACGGCGGCTCGAGCGGCTCGGCGGGGAGCGCTGCAGGGGGCGCAGGCGCGGGCGCTGGCGGCCTCGCAGGCGCCGCCGGGCTCGGGGGGCAGGGCGGCTCGAGCGGCTCGAGCGCGGGCGCTGCAGGGGGCGCAGGCGCGGGCGGCTCGAGCACATGCCTTGTCGGCTGGCGGGGGACGTCGTGCGACGTGTGCAGCTCGGAGCCGCCGCCGGCGACGGGTCGCACCTGCAGTGTGATCCTGGACTGCTACCAGGCCCAAGACTGCGGGCCTAGCTCGTGCACACCGGATTGCGAGTACGGACCACCCGGCGCGAGCGATCACACCGTGCAGATCGCTCGGGAAGTGATCGGGTGTCTCTGCCCATGAAGCGCTTGGCGCTGTGGCTGATTGTGCTCGCCGGCCTTGCGTGGCTCGCCTACTGGACACCCGGCGAGCACGCTGCGCCGAACTACCACGAAGACGGGCGTTAGGGCATCATGCCTGCATGAAAAACGTTGTGGTGGCCGTCGCCTCGAACCGTCCGATCCCTGCCGCCACACAGCAAGCGCTCGCCGCGCTGCGCGCCGCCGGCGCGCTACATCACAACGTAGAGGGCAGCTCAGACGTTGCGTTTGCTCGAAACGTGATGCTGTCGCTGCTCGTGCACACCATGCGCGCGCATCCTACGCGCGACGTCGCGTTGCTCGTAGATGATGACATGGTGTTCAACTTGGCGCAGGCGCGCGAGCTGTGCGCGCACGCGGTCGCCAAGCAGTGCCCCGCATCGGCGATCTATCCAACGGCCGTGGGTGAGATTGCCGCAAACTCGCGGCTGTGTCCGGTGCGGGGAAAGTGGCTCACCGGGCTCGGCTTCTTCGCAATCCCGCGCGCGGCGCTGTTCGCGCTCGCCGATGCGTCGCCGGCGTTCGACTGGCGACCGGGGATCAACTTGTGGGAGTTCACGACGTCTTCGCTCCATGAGCTGTGCCACCTGGACGAGGCGCCGGAGCCGTACTGGCTCGGAGAAGATTACTGGCTTTGCATCCGGCTCGGTGGCGTTGACCTCCTGCCGATCTCGGTTGGACACCTGAAGCTCGTTCCGCTGGAATGCGACGAGTACACCTTGCAGCGCGTCGCCGCGGGCGAGTCGCTAGAGATGCACGGCGGCGAGCGTGTACCGTTCCGCGTGACCACGGGCCAGGGCTCGGGGCTCGCAGTGCAGCAACCGGAAAGAAGGACGAATGGACAAGGCGATATCAAGTAAGCTGATCGCGGAAATGCGCCGCGTGCGTGATGACGTGATGCCGGGGAAGATCCTCGAAGAGTTCCGGGGCTCGCGCGTAGCTGCCGCGTCGCTGGAGGTGATCCGCGAGCTACTCGACGGCGGAGCTGCAGCGCTCGCCGATCAAGATCAGGAAAAATGCGTCGAGGTGTTCGGCGAGCTGAAGGCGATCGGGGCCTGACATGGCGCGCGGCGAGCGGCGTTACTTGCAGCGTGAGCTAGCGCGGCACCTGAAAGATCAGGACCGCGCGCGGCTCATCGAGCTACGAGCGAAGATCGCAACCGCGAAGGTGAACAAGCGCGCCGCGTTGACCGCGGCTCGCCAGCAGTGCCGCTCGGCACGGCTCGACCTTCGCGAGCGTCTCAAGCTCGAGCGCGAAACACTACGCGACGATCACCGCTCACGGCGCGTCGAGGAACGCACCGCGTGCGCGGTCGGCAAGGAAACGGCGCGCGAGCTGGGCCGGCTCGAGCAGGCGACCGCACAGCGCACGCTACGCGAGGAACGCAAGCTACAACGCGAGGTCGCGGCCGCTGACGCGCGCGGCCGTCGCGTGCGCTCGACGGCGCGCGAGCGCCGCGAAGAGAGCGACGACGCAGTGCGTGCGAATCTGCCGGCCGATCTGGTGCCGGTGTTCGATCTGGTCAGGAAGAAGATCAAGGCCGGCCCGCGCCGGTCTCGCACCGAAGCGTTTCTAGAGTGGGCCGAAGAGAACCCGGGCGAGATCGTCGCCGTGCAGCAAGCGCAGGCCGATAAGGATCTGGCGAAGCTCCTGGAGGACGAGAAGCGGCATTACAAGGCGATGCGGAAGGCCGGACGCTACCGCCGCGACGCTGACGTATTGCGGCGCGCGCTCGCCGGCGGCGACGATGAAGGGGTTCCGTTTTGATGCCTGGCGTAGGCAACGGTCCGGGGGGCTGTCCGTGCGGCTACGACCGCGCGCAAAATGATCCGGTTGTTGTGCATGTGAGCACGGGCGCTTTTCTCGCGGCGGGCCCGGGTGAGCGCGCGAGCTATCAACGCCACGTCCTCCGAGCCTGCCGCGGCTGCGCCACGGTCTACGCTGTGACAGCTGAGAGCGATCAAGCATTACCGAAGGTCGGACAGTGGGGAAAGTGATCCGCCGCGCATGGATCGGGCTCGCTCTGATCGCGTCGTGCGGCGGCTCGCAATGCCCGAGCTCTGCGCGTTTGCAGTGCGCGCCGGCGCCGCCGGCGTCGCCTGTCATCGTGACGAACGGTTGCGCGCGGCGGCACTCTGACGGGTTTTGGCACTGCATCGGCGAAGCGGGGGCCGCGCCGTGACTCAGTCTCTCCTGCTCGATCGTACAGAAATCAAATCGGTGGTGCCGCCGCGGAGCGTGGGACAGTTCAGAGCCACGCCGCGACGTGCGTCGCCGCTCCATCACTTCACGATCGGCAATGACTTCCCTCGCCTCGCCGGCGACGTGGCGTTGCTGACGATCGCGGATCTGCGTGTCGACAACGTCTCAGAGTGGGTCAGTGACGAGCCGGTTTCGGCCGAGCTGTTCAGCGAGCTAGCGTCGCCGGTGCGGCTGACCTTGCCGCCCATCCGCTGCAACGGTCAGATCGAGCTGGTGTTGTTGAATCCGTCGCCGGTGCCGGCGTGCGTCAAGGTGTGCTTCTTTTGGGAAAAGCCCCAAATCGAGACGGACGAGGAATGACGACACCGGCCGAGCCCTACGCGACGATCGACCGCGAGGGGATCCGCGTGCACATTCCAACCGCTGGCGGTGAGGAAATCTCTTTTGTCTGCAACCTCGAGAGCGCGCAGGCGCTGATCGTCGCGGTCACGCAGAAGGCGGCCGAGCTGGCGACCACGCAAGGGAAACTAAAAGTTGCAACGCAGCTGCTCTCTTGGCTGCTGAAGTAGCGGCGCGCTACGATGCGCCGGCCATGGCCGAGCCAGTAAAGCTGCACCCGAACAAGCCCGATCCGATCCACTTCGAGTGTCCATCGTGCGGGCGAGATTGCGTGCTGACTCCGCTTTTCCACACGGAGGGAGCCGCGCGCGGCGTGCGGCATGGCCACGCGCTACAGCACTCGCTTCCGATCTGCGCGACCTATCGCAAGATGGCGCCGGTGGACTTTATGAAGCTCGCCACCTTTGAGGTTCCGGTGCTTCGCGACGATCCGCACGTCTCGGTCAAGCTGCCCGATCCCGAGCCGCTGATCATGTCGGACGGCGGCCGCAATGCGAACCGCGCGCGCAGCGTCGAAGAGCTGGCGCAGCTCGAGGCGGAGCGGCATCAACGCGAGGTCGCAGCGTTCAAGGCCGAGGGCGTCGAGCTGGGCCGCATCCGTGACAAGCTGCGCTCAGAGGAGCCGACGATCCCGCCGCCGCGGCCGCGCCGCGCTCGCCGGCGGCTCGGGCTCGCGCTCGGGCTCGCCGTGTTGGTGCTCCTGGCGGGTGTCGTCGCTTCCGTGCTGCGCCTGCGCTAGGCCGCAGTGACGATGCCGGCGCGCATGGCGAGCCGGGCGAGCATCGAGCAATTTAGGCAACGCAGCCCGTTGCCACAGGGGCGCAGCAGGCGCGGATCGCACACGCGGCACTCGTTGCCGTTGAAGCCCACGCACATCGCCGGCGCGCTCGTCGAAAGCACACCGTGCCGCCGCTGCCGCTGGTAGCAGCTGAAACACATGCCGTGGCGCAGGTCGTCGGTAACGACTGGGCACGAAGGGATCGCGCATTTGACCGCGTCGCGGTGCGCTCGTCGGGTTCGCATCGTGGCAGCGAGTTTGCCCGAGTCGCGTTCCATGGAAAAGTTTTGTGTTTCGGCTGAACCGTTTCCCGTGAAACTACGGGGTGCGCGCGTTCCACGCGTCTTGTTCCTCGTCGCTCATCTGCCACCAAAGATCGTCCAGCCGCTCTGCGAAAGCTGACTCGCTCTCGTCGGGGAGCGTGCCGCCGGCGGCGACGCGCGCAGCCTGCAGCTCTTCGAGCAGCGAGTCATAGAGCACGGGCGCCGGCGCTGCGCAGGGCTCGGTATCGCGCGCTTCGCGCTCTGCCGTGCCGGCTCCTGGTGCTCGTGGCAATGCCCGAGCTCTGATCGTTTGCAGTGCTGCTCATCGCGCTCGGTTCCGTTTCTCGCGCGGCTTGATCCATTGCGGCGCGCGTGTCGTGCCGGGTAGCGGCGCGCGGCCGTCGACAAGCTGCGCGCGGTCGTAGGTCGCTTGCCGGATGAAGGCCGAGAGGTCGAGCCCCTCACGCTCGCCGGCGCGTCGAGCGATCTCTTTGAGCTGGGGCTCCATCCAGACTTGTACGCGGACGATCTTTTGTCCGCGTAGGTGGCGCGGGTTCTTGTGGACAAACTTTGGTCGCGGTTGCATCTCGCGCAGCACGCGCGCGACGGCTGCAGGCCGCGCGCCGCACAGCTCGGCCAACTCGCTAACGTTGCGCGTCGCTGCGAGCGCGACGGCGCGTTGCTGGTGCTCGACGGCCCACAGGTGAGAGCACGCGTCTTGGAGCGTCGCGCAGTATTTTTGATCGATGTGCACGCCCAGATCCGCGCAAATCGCCGCGCGTTTTTGCCCGTCGATGGTCACTCCGGCGTAGATAACCACTGGGAGCAGAGGGCCACTCTTGCGGATGCTGCCGCGCAATTCCTGCTCTTCCATACAAGTGGGGGAGTATAGCCCGATTTTGGGGCCTGGTTGCACACATCGGGATGGAGCGATCGGTGGGACATGACGACACTCCTCAAGCGAGCTGCAGCCTCGCTCGAACAGAAGGCCGCCACGATCAAGAGGCTCCATGCGATGCACGAAGCGGACATGGTTTACTCGGGGATCGCGACGGTTGCGGGTTCGGGCGCGGCGGCTCTCGTCGATATCAAACTGGGGAAGGACGGGGCGCAAGCAAAGCTCGGTCCGGTCCCAACCAACGCGGTGATCGGTCTGCTGCCAGTGGCTGCAGGCATGTTCCTGAAGATCGGCCGCGCTCGTGCTCCGTTGGCGTCCCTCGGGTTCTCGCTAATCGGCATGGGTGCGTATCGGTTGATCTTGGACAAGCACGCCGAGCACGTCGCGAACAACCCGCCCGCTGCAGCCTGACCGGCCGCTCCGAGCACACACACCAGGCAAAACCACAACCCTTTTTTTGAAAGTAACGAACCAATGACTCAGCAGTTCAGCAGTCAGCAAATCGCGGACATGCTTCTCCGTGCCAGCGGCGGCGTCGGCGATCCAGCCGTGCGCGCGTACTACCCGGGCCAGCCGGGCGTCGGCGATCCGGCCGTGCGTGCGTACTACCCGGGCCAGCCCGGCATGGGCGCACCGGTTGCCATGATCGATCAACCCGGCGCAGGCGCGCCCCCGGTGCAGTACTCGCAACAGACGTACATCGCCGGTGACGTTTCGTGGTTCGGCTTCGGCCACACCAACGTACCTTCGGGCTCGGTCGGCACTCAGATCAACCTGACGCCGAAGCGGCCTTTCTCGCCGCAAAAACTGTTTTGCCCGAGCAACGTGCAAAACCTCGAGCTGCTGTCGGCTGACATCGCCGGAACCAACATTTTCGCGGCAGGCCTCGGCGTGCCGATCGAGATGTTCTCGGAGGTGAGCACCGCTCCGCAGCTGTCCTGGCCGACCATCGACACCAACACCGGGATCGATTTCACGGTGGCCAACACCATCACCGCCAGCGACAAGTTTTTCCGCGGTGCCTTCTACTGCACGGCGCTGCGTCGCTAAGCAGTGATCATCGCGACGAACCTAGCACCGCCGCGCTTTCCCCAGGCGTTCACGCCTGGGCAAGCCGCGTGGTTTTGCGCTCGAACGATCGAGGGCATGGCCCGCGGCTGCGTGCCGGCGCTTCGCTCTTGGAACCTGCCGCCGCTGCATCGGAGCGGCGTCAGGTACCAACCGGAACCGACCTACGGACAAGGCTTCGAGGAATTTGCTCTTCCATTTGAAACGCGCGCGCGCGGCTTCGGCGACTGTGACGATCTCGTCATGTGGCGCCTTGCCGAGCTTATGCTGTCCGGCGAAGACGCCGGCTGTCGGTGCGAATGGAACGGCCCGCGAATGCACGTCCTTGTGCGTCGTTCGTCGCGTCCCTTTATCTGGCTTCCGCCGTCCGATGGGCGAGAGGAAGACCCTTCGATCAGTTTTGGAGCATTGAGACGATGAACACCGCCGGCAAAGTTGTGATCGGTCTCTTCGTCGTCGGCGGCGTTGCCGCCGTCGTGATGTTGAGCGGAGAAAAAACGGCGAGCGCTGCGCCCAAGCAACCGCAGCCGCCAGCCCTGCCACCCCTACCCGGGCCGCCGCTGTCGCCCGGCTCGCAGCCGCAGGACCACGCGCCCGAACAAGGCGGCGTCATCGTGCCGCCGGCGAGCTCGTCGCCACCCGGCACCCTGCCGGGCGTCGTACCGCCGCCGCCTGGTGGCGTGCCGTCCGCTGCGCCGGGCGGTGGCATCACGATCCCCACGCCTGGGGGTCCGGTGACGATTCCGCAAAGCTCGCTCCCACAGGTCACGCAGACGCCGGGCGGTGGCTCCGTGCTGACGTTGCCCGGCGGTGCTCAGGTGCCGCTGACGCCGAGCACGACTCCGACGCCGGCGCCGCCGCCGCCGTCGCTGCCAGGCGTGCCGAGCTTGCCGCCGACGCAGGTGCTTTCGCCCACCGTCATCACGGCGGGTGGCGAGCCGACTGCGCCCGGTGACACGATCGCCGTTGCTGGCGCAATGCTCGCGGCCGAGGGCAATAACACCTCTTGGCGCTCGCAACAGATCCCGGGCCTTGCGGACTGGCAGCGCGCACGCGGGCTCACTGCAGACGGCAAGGCAGGCACCGGCACCATGCTCCGCATGGCGCAAGAGATCGGCGCGATCCCGATCGTGCGCGCGTGGCCGAGCGGCTCTTTCAAAGAAGGCCATTGGCTGCCGGATTACAAAGCGTCGCTCATGCAGATCGCCCAAACGAAGACGGGCGCCCACAAAGATTTGCTCGAGCGCTCGGCCGCACGCGAGCAGGGGCAAGGCTTCGGCACCCCGCCAAAACCGATCGTCGATCTTCTCACCTTGGAGGGCTGAGCAATGCACCAACTCTCTTACCAGCGACCCTTTCGCCGCGCGCACCACGGCGCGCACCACGCCGGGCGCTTCCTGCGCATCGGCGACGTGACGACGCCGGTCGTCACCACGCCGGCCATTGCCGACGCGATCAAGCCGCTCACCGGATTCGGCTGGGAGTGGCGAGCAGACGGCGTGATCCTGACGCTGACCATCGACGGCGCACCGATCCGCGTGTTCATGCCGCTGGCCATGATCTGGGAAGCTCTACACCGCGAAATGACGGCGGTCGGTTGCCCGCTACAGGGTGGCGTCGGCGAGCCGCTCTCGGTCGGAAGCATCTTCGGATCCATCGCGCACGCGGTGAGTCATGCGGTGAGCAGCGTTGCGCACGCGGTCGCGCCGGCAATCGCGAGCGCGGCTAAAGCTGTCGTGCACACCGCGGCGAAGGTCGGCAAAACGATCGTGAACAGCAAGATCGTCCGGTACGGGCTCGACGCTGCAGCGGTTGCATTCCCGGTGCTCGCTCCCGCGGCTGCAGGCCTCGAGGCTGCACACCAGGCGCTGAAATACGTGGACGACGGCATTGCGGCGGCCAAGCAGATCAAGAACGGGATCAACACCGCGGCGAACGTGGCCAAGGTGGTGAAGGGGCTGGCAACGCAAAAGGCCGTCGCTGACGTCGTCTCGCAGGCAAAGGCCGGCGTGCCTGCAGCGCAGCGCACGATCGGAGCGTTCCAGCAAATTGCTTTCGCGCGCGCCGCTGCAGCGTCGCCGAACCCGCACACGTTCCTTGCAACGGTGCTGCAGCGATCACCGCAGATGGCGGTCCATCAAACGGGGCTCCTCGCCATCGCCCACGCTGCAGCGCAAGCGAAGATGCACGGGCTGCGCCCCTACAGGGTCCACGCACGCGCGGCATGACAAATCGGTTCGACATCCGTCCGGCGCTTGCCCCTTGGGATGCGCCGCTTGCGCCGGTGCCCGGTGGGCCCATGGGTCAAGGCCCATGGCCTGACGGCGTGCCAGCGTCGCCCGGTCCCGCGTGGCCGCCGGCGTCGCCGATGCACAATACCGGCAAGTCGCACGGGATCCAGCTCTTCCCAAAATGGGCACCGGGCGAGACGAAAAAAAAGGGGCTTGTCGATGATCTGCGCGCCGCGAACCTGTGGCGGCTCGTGATCGTCGGCGGCGAGGCGATGCGCGTTGATATCAAGTTCGGCACGGAGAAGACGATCACCCTGACGGGTTTGTCTCTGCCGCTGCGCTGCAGCGTGCCGGGTCAGCTGACGGTGGAGGCGTACCCGGTCGAAGCGCAGGATACCGAGCAGAGCGTGCGCGCAACGCTGACGCCGGCGACGTCGGGCGGACTTATTGAAATGCGACGGCTGCGGCTCAACGCCTCCGCCGGCGCGTTCGATGATGAAGCGTTTTCCTATTTCGCGCTGACGGCGTCGGTCCTGAATATTCGCGGCGTTGCGACAGCAGTGGCAGCATTGCAGCGCGTGCCTCTCCTGGCGGGCTCTTCGCTCACCAGCGGCGACGGTTACGAGGAGTTCGACACATGAGCCTAGCCGATCAGTTACTCAAGGCAGCCGCGCGAGGCGGCAAGAAGAAAAAGAAGCGCCGAAGCTCGAAGCGCCGGCGCCGGCGCGCAGCGCCGCGCGTGCGCGTCGTGCACGTGCACCACCGGCCCAAGAAGCGCAAGGCGAAGCGGCGCAAGGCGAAGAAGCGTCCGGCGAAGCGCCGCGCGAAACGCAAGGGCGGCAAGCTGAGCAAGCGCGCGTTCCTCGCTCGCATGGCTGCAGGGCGCGCACGCGCCGCACGCCGGCGTCACTGAACGAAGGCAAGAAAGGACTGTGAGTGTTCGACGATCCGCAACGGCTGAAGACGCTGGCCTGGCTGGTGCCAGACGCGCGCGCAGCTTTCGAGGCTCTGATCTCGGAAGCCACGCGCCGCGGCTACATGCCGTCCATCGTCTCAGCCGTGCGGACGTGCGCTGAAGAAACGAACCTGAAGAGCAACACCAGCGGCCAGCCGAAACGCTCCTGGCACGTGCTCGGGCGCGCGGTCGACATCGAGCTACACAAGGGCGCGCCGGCGGACGATCCGGCGAAGTTCTATCGCGAGCTGGCCGACTGGTGGACGCAGCAGGGCGGCACGTGGGGCGGCCACTGGGAGACGAGCTTTCAGCCGTTCCCCGGCGTGACCACCGACGTGATGCACTTCCAATGGACGCCGGGGCTCGGCGACGCTCCGCCGCGCACGACGTGGCCAGACGGGCTCACGTGCGCGCAGGTCGACGTGTTGCAAGCGGCTGCGCTTGGTCGTTCGGCGACGACGCCGGCGGCGGGCTCGAGCGGCTCGAGCACGCCGCCGGCGTCGACTCCGAACGAGTCGAGCAGCCCGGAAAAAAAAAGCCCACTACCCACAGTGGATCAAGCCTCGGCGTTTTGGTTCTTGGGCTTGGAGCTGCAGCGGGCCTCGCGTTTTACCTGGCCGCGCGTGCGCGTCGTCGTTCTGGGAGGGCCGTAGCGTGAAACTAGCGGCTTGCTTCCATGATCTTGCGATGCTCGCAGAGCGCCTCGAGCGCATGCGCGAGGCGCCGTTGCAAGCGCCGCGCGCTCTCGTATGGCTCCGCGATGCGATCGAGTTCGTGATCGAACAGCAAGAGCGATCGCCGGTGCGTCTCGACGCTTGGGACCGCTTCCAAGCTCGCCGGGCAAGTGGCAAAGCGGGGCTCAATTGAAAAGCTCGACCGCGGCCGCGCTCGCGTTGGGTGCGCTCGTGCTCGCCGGCGGCATTGCGTACGCGCACGCGCACGGAGCACCGCCGGCACCGCCACCGCGGCAGGGTAAAGCGCTGCCGTGGACACCTCCGGGCGCCGCCGCGGGCATGTTCCCGGTGCTCGTCGCTGCACGCAATACGGGCAGCACTTCATTTCCCGTTGACCTCTGGCGGTGGGACTTCGCCAACGACAGTATTTATTTGGCCGTCGCGTCCGATGATCCAACCTCGTTCGTTGGCTACATCAAGAGCCCACAGGGGCCGCAAGTCATGGCGCAGGGTGTCGGGCCGCTCACCTCGCAGATCGAGGCGCAGCTGTGACGACCGATCCCGGCTTCGCGCCCATCTTCCACGGCTGGAACGTGTGGGACGTGTTCGCGAAAAATGATCTCGACACCGAGATCGGCGGGATCGGTGTGAGCCCGGATCGACGGCTGCGCATTTGGGTCGACAACTCGATCCGAGAGGGTGCGCCGGCTGCAGAGGTCGCCGATCCG
>Ga0068853_100000499_pt1 | contig 26876 bp, 27 predicted proteins | sample KBSCornC32_FD_65655 | JGI IMG/M metagenome (GOLD analysis project Ga0068853, IMG submission 65655) | Corn rhizosphere microbial communities from Kellogg Biological Station, Michigan, USA - KBS Corn C3-2 | ecosystem: Host-associated > Plants > Roots > Rhizosphere > Soil ... | reverse complement strand
TACAAATAATGGGTTTCAATTTTTTTGGATTATGGATCTGTGGGCCCTGAGCTTATAACGGATTTCGGCCAAAGCGGACAGTTCGTGACTGCAGATCTCGAGGCGACTCACGCACCGTTATGAAATGAGACAATTGAATATTTCTTAGGAACTCTGACAGACTAATGCATAAATCAAATCAAATGTTCGTCAGTAAAAAGTCGATTAAAAAATGCCGCACTCGTATAGGCCGCATATGATTGCCAAAGATCATTTTTCTCGGCATCAGCAAAATCACAAACCGACTTTATGGCAATGGGAATAGGCGAGGGTTTACAAGCAAAATCTGCAGAGGCCATGACAGCATATGCCTCCATCTCTACTCCAAGGACTTCGCGATTTTGTGCGGTTATGGGTTGCATTGCGTCACTAGTAGCCAAGACAGCAGCACCTGAAGCCATGGGCCCCACTCTAATGCTTAGCTTCCCCTCCGGCGTATCACCCTCCCAGCCTGTTTGAAGTTCCCGAGCAACTTTTTCATTGCCAATTTCCATGGCCAATTGGGAAATATGAGTATCAAGTGGATGTGGATAAGGGGCAGCCATGAAAACTCTAGTTCCATCATCAGATTCTGCGTGTTTACCACTTCCCCAGTCCCATGAAGGATCTGCAACTATGACATCGCCGTAATTAGTTTTCCCTTTCACACCTGCACAAATGCCCAACATCACGACATATTTTGGTTGGAATCTTGCGACCATCTTCGAGACAAGTGCAGCTGAAGATGGCATACCCTTACGACGGGCAGAAGCAGCCACGACGCTCAGGTTTCCTCCTGATCTCGGAATTTCTCCAACATGGTATCCAGTGGGATCGTTACCGAACCTCAAAGGTTTCCAACCATACTCAAGCTTAAGTACGGCGCTTAGCTCTGGCTCTCCAAGCGCAGTCATAACTACTACATCGAAACGAGGAGATGCAGCGTTGATCCTAGCTCTCCGTTGAGACGCGTATTTAATTTTGCCAGATAATATTTTTTTCCACACGCCCGAGTCGCTAGTGCTGTAAGAACAGAAAATTGCTCCTCGTTCATTTACCGCTTGCTCTGCTTCTTCCAATGATTCTTCGAGCGCGGACAAGAAAATAACATCTGGGAGCAAAATCGCTTTGTCCAGCAAAAGCAAATCGAAAAACTCAAGCCCGCCATTTCGAGTTGGCGAAGCACCAAGAGTTGCTGGCAGATTAAGATCTATAATCAAAAGATCATATTCATTTTCTTGAAGCTTGCGACGAGCTTCGTTGGACGTACTTGCATGCTCTAACTGAATAGAACTGTCAAGAGACATTACAACCTGAGAAATTGAAGATATTTTTGAATATTCATCATCTACAACTAATAGCTTAATCATCAGGCATCATCCATAATATTATTAATAATAATCTTTAGCGAAGAGCGCCACCCATCCTCCGCCGGATTATAGTAGACAGACCCTCTAAAAGTCGGCTGAAACTGTATAGCAAGCTTCTCTACTAGCTGATCCAAAGAGACCTTTGAAGAATTATCGCCAAAAGCATCAAACATTGTAACAACCACTGTGGGGATTTGAATGTTGCGGAGTTTCATTTGCGCCAACAACTCGCTCCCAGCAAAACTTTCCGGGCTTCCACCGCCAGGCTCACTAGGACTGACATCGTAATTTGGCATGCTCATATCGAGCAGAATGAAATCATATATATTTTTCCCCTTAATTATTGCCCTCAAGCCGCTATTGTATGATTTGGCAGTTTGCACAACATATCCTGGAAATTCCGCATCGATGAATTCGGCGAGGGTCTTTAGCTTATCCTCATCATCTTCAACTATAAGCATTTTCATCGTTGTTCACCCCAGTCTTGAAGCTAACGATCACCTCGAATATATCTGGATCTTTAAAGCCAAACTCCAAGGATGGCTCCCAGTATTGAGGCGCATTTATTATAGCCCAGAGTTTATGAAACCCACTTCGGCCTTCTTTCTGCGCTTTATTTCGATTATCATCTTTAGTCAGCTCTGCCCTAATTCGCTGAAGTCTACTTTCATCTCGCTCTGCAAATGTCTTTTCAAAAACAGAGTTACGAAGCCTCGCATTGAAGCAGCCATCTACAAATCGCAATTCAGCATGTACCTTAAGGCTTGTTAAAACCTCTCCGGAGTGGCCTATAGCATTTTCGAATAAAACGCAGAACATATCAACCATCGCGTCAAGGCTCCTACCCGGCATGAGCCCCTGAACGTCTGAGATATTAACTTCTACGCCTTCCCAGTCACGCGCTCCTGAAATAGAGTTGCGAATCATATTTGTAGCGACGAGCATTGGAAACTCAATTGAATAATCTTGTCGATCATATACCTCGCTTCGCTTGAACCACGAGGTCACATTATTAAGTTGCGCCTGCGTATTGGTGCGAGCGCGGAACACGTGATTATATAGTTCCCCTAATCTATCGGCAAAGCTCAGAGAATTCAAAGATTTATTCAGCTCGTCAAATGCCAAAGATAACTTCTGTCTAATGTCTGTTCGAAGTACGTTTTGAACAAGCAACAAACTAGAATCAGTTTTATCCCATAAGGTCTCAACGCACAAATCGATAAACTCATCTAAACTTTTAACACTAGCGTCGTTCGCTTGAACATACATGCGCTCTAAATTTGTCGTTTGATAAGCAAACAATGCAAAGTGATTTGTATCCTTGGAAACTAGTTCGTGCGTAACTCTAACTTGAATTAAATCATCCTTAACGTAGGATATTATTGAATCGAGAGTGCCAGCAAATATTTCTAGTACCCTTGAAAGCTGCTCATGTTCATCTTGATCAAGATCGCTTAATACCTGAGCCCAGTGGTAATTGGGGACATAGGAAGTAGATCCCTCTTTTCGCTCAGTTACAAGAAACTCATCTGCGGCCGGCTTACGAAGAGCATTACTTAACTTTCCATGACGGACTCTGGTGCTGAGATAGGCATTTAATCCATGATCTCCACGCAAGAATTCATTGGTGACCTCAGCGAACATCGCAGCAAATTGTAGATCTAGCTCGCTCGTTGTTTTGTTTTTTCGTATAAGATGAATACTGGACATTAGGCGGGTTATAGATATATCGCTTCCCGACTGTGATAACGCCTCTGAAATTGTTTCCATTAGTTTGGTGTCAGCCGCTGTCACGCTTGGAGCCGCAGCCTTATATCGTGCATATGCGTCACCCAACTTGCTCCTTAAAGATTTTTTTATTGCCGCTATATCTACATAAACTTTACTTTGCTCGACTAAATTTGTTGCTTTGGCAATTTCTAGAGTTTTTACACGTTCACGTATCTCAGCAAGATATTTTAGCGAGTTCAAACTATCGATATCTGCTAGCGCTTGACAGACCTTAATCCTTTCCTCTTCAATTTCTCGAGTGCCCTCATAGAGCACGGTCTGCCTCATAACTTCCGGGCGCCAAACTTTATCTAGATAGTAAATCACTTTACTTAATCCAAACTCAGAGGCGCGCTCCTTCAACTCGAAAGGGGAAGATAAATTAAATTCAGTTTGGAATCGTTCAAATGCATATCGCAAATGTGTCATTCGATCATTCGAGCCAAACGTAGTGTAAAGCTCAAATATAAGCGGCACGCAGATTGACTCAGGCCAGTTCTCAGGGCGCTCAAGTCCCGAAACAATCTCATGTAGTGGGAGAACGGTGGGAGCATGTGGCCAACTAAGGTAGCCGTTTACCAAAGACTCGGCAGAGTTTAAATATTGTCCACTCCGCGCATATGCTATAGCTGCTGCAGCAGAGGCACGCATTGATTCAGCATCGAACAAATTGGCACTAAGCCATTCAAAGTTCTCGATAGCCTCTTCAAAATTTCCTTCATTTAGAGCAAAGCTTCCTAAGTAGCGCCTTCGACGCTCTTCGCTGATACTTGATGGATTGTGAGAAACCCCATATCTTGCAAGTCTAAAAACTTCTATTGTACTGGCAAATAAATTTCGCTTTTCAAAAAAGCTAATTAAATGATGCTCTTTGCCTTTGACTGGTTGGAGAAGAGCTGTGAATGGTGTTGGCGATGGTTCCAGAACAAGAGTCCGTCTCAACGTAGCCGAGGGGTAATCAAACTTCTCAGTTGCAAGCTCCAGATTAACTACCGACTTTAAATAAGTAGTCCAAGAGTGACCGAAAAACCGATCATAGAGAGCGAACAAAGAAAGAGCAGATGAATAAGTCTCCGAATTCAAAGAAATTACATTTCGGAGATGCTGCACAACCTCCCCCAAAATACCTTCATATCTTATCATCGTGGCACCACACTTTTTCTCTGTGCGTACCAGCATTACTAGAGCGCCGATATCATCCGCATGTTGAGAAAGGTGAGATGTAGCCAAGGCCAACGCATCCTGATACCTTCCTTGAGAATACGCCTCAATAAATTCTATTTTACTACCTTTAGTTTTATACAAAGAAGAGTCTAAAATCCCGAATGCAATGAGGATCGGAACTAGTCGTCTATCAGCGGTTGACCGAAATAACTTATGCACTGGACTAGCCAATACAGGAGCTACAGTCGATGCAAGCTCCTCAATAACAACCATTGTTTGTAAGGCTGAGATTACACTTTCATAGTGATCAATTGCACTGGATTTTGAGTCGATATTTAAAACTAAAGCCAGTATATCTACGTCTGCGTCAGCCAAATCTATAATTTTGGCTTTTAGATAATGGTAGGCTACGCCCTCATAGCTATTGGCTAGCTCACCTTGCAAATAGCCTGGAACGCCGGTCCCTTCAATCCTCTTTGCCATGAAGTGCAACATGGTAGTTAACAGCGAACTATGAGTCATTTCCTTCTCATAAATCGAAGTGAGACGCCTCTTTTCCTCAACGCCATCTTTGTACTGCGCGTTTGCTAGCGAGTTCTGCACGTACCAAACCGACCATCCAAACCTTAACTGGCAGTCATTCAAAATTTCAACGGATCGAGAGCTATCGTTTGAAATAACTGCAAGCTCAAATAGCTGTTTCTGCTCAACAAACTCCTTAAGCTTTTTCCCATTTGGCAGAAGCGTTGTCACAGCCCATATTATTTCATTGGCCAATGCGCCATAACTGCCAACCAGCGAGACGGTAAATAATTCATCAAGGGACGATGGGAAAGGTTCGCCTTGCAGTTTAATTATCTGTTCTTGACTTAAATTCAACCCATTGAGCAACGCAAAAAGCTCATCAGATGCGGTCTCTTGCTTTAAGCGATCAATGACTTTTGGGTCAATTCCGACAGATTGAATAGCTGCGACTTTCTTTTTCACTGTCGCTTGGTTGGTTACTGACCTGGTTTGGCGCCACTTCGGGATCTTCCTTGGCATGAGCACACTCTGCAGCAACTGGATTGGACACGGCATTGCAAAACCATTGTGGCACGCTTGAGCGCATGCTGTTAATGCCAATCTCCTTGACTCATGACACCATTTTTTATCGCCTGCAGCCTTTCCTACGATAGTGCGAAGCGGCGTGAATGATGATCTGAGTGACTGCAACTGGCCGCTTGCTGCTGGGCGTGTCAGCGGCCAGACCCAACGCTGATGATCGAAACAGGCTCACTAGAGATCCAGCTAATCGGCCTGGAACGGACTTACGAGGTTAAATTGGCGGTGGCAAAATCTGGGGCCAGGTAATCAGAAGATGGTTTTGATGACCTTATCGATGCCATTGATTAGGTCAGTTACCTCGTCGGCAGTAGGATCCGTTGCGTTCTTGTGACCGCACTTATTTCGGATATCACCAAGGAACTGGATATGCCGATGTTGAGGCAGTCCGATGACCTCGGCTCCCTTAAGGGCATCGTTGAGAATCGCGATGGTGCCGGATTTCTTCGGTAAGCTGTGATTGTCACATACCTGTTTCAGGTGACCTTCCAGGACAACGCCGGCCACGGCACCTGCGGCGCGAGCGAATCCTGCCTTCAGTAAGCCCTTGGCTGCATCAAGTTCGGAGTCGAAGAGGTCGGCTTGTACGAGCTGCTTGATATCAAACAGCGAACTCTCGAAGCGACGTTTGATGGCTTCTACTATCGCGATCTGTTGCTCTAACAGATTGATTGCAGTCTTGGGGTCCACCGTCACAATACCTCCCCGCGTACCTGACAACCCCTGGCATGCGTCCTCGATACGATACGAGGCGTGGGTTATCTCTCTCCGAGTCTTGGGTCGTTCATAAAGACGAATAAAATCCGCGAGTCGATCAGGTAGAAGCTGCTTCACAAGTGGCAAAGCTTCCGAGTACCAGTGATGATAAATCTTCTCGAAGGGTTGCACGCTTTCGATCTCTTTATTGGCTTTTTTCTCGTCTCCCTTGTGCTGACGTAAGACGGCGTCTCGATACTCCTGGCCGTAAGCCAATTTGAAAAGCGAGATGCTTGCGCTGGCGCCATCGCGGAGCAGTTTGTCCAGATCGTCCCGGTACTTTTCTAAATTCGATATCGTCATATCATTCCTTGCTTACTAGACTGCAATCCGCTCCATGAGCGCCTAGCGGTTAAGAGTAGTGTCAACGAGCCTTATCGCCAAGCGGGGTGCCATTACTCGTTACTGTTGAGGCGGGTTTACTCATAAACGGGGTTGTTCTGAATACGATACTTCAGAAATTTCCGGGCAGCGTCACTTGAACAACTGGGCACGCCGATATGGGTGATGCTGACGGTCCGATTCTGGCCGGTAGCGGCCCTTCTAAACGAAGCCCCTAGGTCGACGGCACCCGCTGGGGTCATGACAAACAGCTCCTGCCAAGGCATTAATTGATGTAACACCTCCTCGCCATGTAACACGCATATAGGCAACCAGCCACAGCTGTGTAACGCCATATAAATCCATTAAAATCATATAGTTATATGCTTATGTAACACGCGTAACACCGGTAACACGGTTTTATTAGGGTAGCCCCCCCTAGCCCCTATGGTATTGCTCCTCCAGCGAGCGAGGTGGGTCATGCTCTTGGCTTTGGTTCGATGGCGGGGACCCTGGAGAATTCTTCTAGATACGGGGCATAGAACCCGCGCGTTCGTGTTAGCGGCTGGATTTTTTAAGTTGGTTGACAGGTTGACGTGGTTGACACCCGTCACCATGGTTGACGCAATGGAGGTGTTCACTATCCGCAACAAATACAGCCACCTTTACCGAAGCTGTAACGATGGCCCTTTTTCTTCAAGATCCTTTCAATTTCAACGATTGAAATTTCAGTAACTTCCGGCACCTCCCACTAACTCGATCCCGCGGGTTTCCGACCCCGTATGATCAGGATATCGTCAGGGTCCCCGGCGTCTTTTTCTGTAACCCGATCCGAGATCTCAGATGAGTAACCTCCAAAAGCTAATCGCAGATGCCCGCTCCGGTTTATCTGTACAGGAAAAAATCTCTGATGACCGTTGGCAGGCAATCGCCCAGCAATGTGGCGCCCCCGAAATCGAAGAGATCGAACACCGTATTGCCAAGCTACGAGCAGAGCTCGAAACGGTTGAGGAATGGGATGGAGATACCCGAGATGACATACACCTCGCAATTTCCAGCTTCAGCCGATTACTGAGGTCCGCGAAAGCACAGTAGAATAGGCCCAGCAAAAGAGATCGTGTATCCCTACATGTATCCCTAAACAGCAAACCTCTCTGGAGGCCTTGAGTTTACTAGAAGACTCCAGTCTCCCTCGGCCCCTCTTAAAAAAAGACCTTGAAATTCAAGGTCTTTTTTTCGCCTACAGAAAAGTGGCTCGTCGACGCACTAACTATTCACCCGCCCCTTCCCCCTCACTTATGCAAGATCGCCCGATAAATATCCTCCAGCGCCATGATGCGCTGAGCGGCGTTGAGTTTGATGGCTTCCTTGGGCATGCCGAACACCACGCAACTGGCTTCATCCTGGGCGACTGTCGCGGCCCCGGCCTCGAGCATTTCCTTGAGCCCGCGTGCGCCGTCGTCGCCCATGCCGGTCATGATGATGCCGGTGGCATTCCTGCCGGCGTAGCGAGCCACCGAGCGAAATAGCACATCCACGGAGGGTCGATGGCGGTTGACCAGCGGTCCATCGATCACCTGAGCGTGGTAATAGGCGCCGCTGCGGTTGACCATCAGGTGCTTGCCGCCGGGTGCGATCAGGGCCAGGCCAGGCAGGATACGGTCGTTGTTGCGCGCTTCGCGCACTTCGATTTCGCACACGCTGTTGAGGCGCTCGGCGAACGAAGCGGTGAACTTCTCGGGCATGTGCTGCACGATCACCATACCCGGGCACACGCGCGGCAGTGCCGTCAGCACGGCTTCCAGCGCTTGGGTGCCGCCGGTGGAGGTGCCGATGGCGACGATACGCTCGGTGGTCTGGGCCATGGCATGCCCATTGGCGGCGGGCAGGATCGCATCGGCACTGAGCTTGCTGGCTGGAACCAAGGGCGGGCTGACGCTGCGTTTTCCCAGGTTCCTGACATTGGAGTTTGCGGCGGCCCGGATCGCGGCCACCAACTCGGCCGCCGATTCAATCAGGAAACTCTTCAAACCGGTTGAGGGCTTGGTGATGATTTCCACAGCGCCCGCCGACAGCGCCTGCAGGGAGGTTTCCGCGCCTTTCTGGGTCAGCGAGGAGCAGATCACCACCGGCGTCGGCCGCTCGCTCATGATTTTCTTGAGAAACGTGATGCCGTCCATGCGCGGCATTTCGACATCCAGCACGATCACGTCCGGCCATTCCCGCGCCAGTTTGTCCATGGCGAAAATCGGGTCGGAAGCCGCCCCCATGACGTGGATATCCGGCGTATCGCTGAGAATCGCCAGCAGTACCTGGCGCACCACGGCCGAATCATCGACCAGCAGCACACTGATTTTTTTGGTAGGCATCTTCTTGAAGTATTCCCATTGGTTGGTGCGGAACCCAGACGTTGCCGTTCCACAGGTCGAACATGATCGTGCGGTAACCGGTACTGCCCATGTCCTGGGCGGTCAGGTGCAGGTGATGACGCTCGGCCAGGGCCAGCGCCGCGCGAATATTCAGGCTGGCGACGTCCTGCGTCGGCAGACGACGTTGCAGATCAGGAAACATCTCGCCGCCGCCGAACAACTTGACCTGGTAATCCCGTGCATGCGTGCCATTGATTTGCGCGTGACGCAGCAGCAGTTCCAAGGCTTCGTCGGCATACCGGCCATCGAGGGGCTGATGGTTGCGCAGGCGCCCCGGCAGCATGAAGTGACACATGCCGCCGATCAGCCGCTGCGGATGCCAAAAGGTGATCGCCACACAGGAGCCGAGCAAGGTCCGCAGGCGCGTCGGCCGCGTTGCAAAACTGACTTGGCCAGGCGCCAATACCACTTCGGTCGTACCCACAGGCTTTTTCATGGCTTGCGGTAAATCGACGGCGCCACCAGCTTCAAGGTGTCATTGACGCCGTGGAGGCTTTCGGAGTGACTGATGATCAAATAACCACCACGCTTAAGCAGCGGCAACAGACGCGCGACCACCTGGCTCTTGGTCTGCTGATCGAAATAAATCATCACGTTGCGCAGGAAAATCACCTCGAACTCCCCCAGCGCCGGCAGCGCTTCGTTAAGGTTGACCTGGATAAAATTGACGCGGTTGCGCAAGGTCTTGTCGATCAGGACGGTGCCCTCCTGACGCCCCATGCCCTTGAGGCAGTACTTGACCAGCAGCGGCTGGGGCAATGTCTCGATGCGTTCCATTGAGTAATGCCCCGTGCGCGCCTTGGCCAGTACCTGGGAGCTGATGTCCGAGCCGATCACTTCCCAGGGCGTGGTGCCGAGGCTTTCGGCCAGGGTCATCGCCAGGCTATAGGGCTCTTCGCCGGTGGAACTGGCCGCGCTCCACACGCGAAACATCCGGCCCGGCGCGGCCTGGGGCAGCACGTGCTGACGCAGGAAGTCGAAGTGCTTGGGCTCGCGAAAAAAATAGGTTTCGTTGGTGGTCAGCAAATCCAGCGCAACCTGCAGTTCGCCCTTGCGCTGGTCATTCATGATCAGCTTGAAATACTCACCATAGCTCTGCAGCTCATAGTGCTTGAGGCGCTTGAACAGGCGCCCGGCCACCAGGGCTTTCTTGGCGGGCGACAGGTTGATGCCGGCCGCCCGGTACAGCCAGGTCTGGAACTGACCGAATTCATGATCGTCGATGGAGACGGTATCTGACATGATCGAGCCTCAACGCAGGTCGAGGTCAGGGGCCGGCGCCTGGCCAGCCTCGGCCAGGCTGGACATCTCGTCGATAGACAGCACCTTGTCCACTTCCAGCACGATCACGAATTTGCCCTCGACCTTGGCCATGCCACTGATGAAATCGGCGCGAATGCGCGCACCGAAGCTCGGTGGCGGTTCGATCTGCGTGGCCGGGATCTCCTGCACGGCAGATACCGTATCGACCAGCAGCCCGATGTCCTGTGGCTGACCGTCCTCGGTACTCGCCTCGATGATGATCACGCAGGAACGCCGGGTGATCGCCGAGTTGGCCCGCCCAAAGCGCGCCGACAAGTCCACCACCGGCACCACTGCGCCGCGAAGGTTGATCACCCCGCGCACGAAAGCGGGCATCATCGGCACCACGGTCAGGCTGCCGTATTCGATAATTTCCTTGATCCCCAGGATGCCGATGGCGAACATTTCGCCGCCCAGCATGAAGGTCAGGTACTGCGCATCCTCATCGACCGCCACCGCGGTCTGCCGAGTCGTCATTACTGCGCCCATGTCACTACTCTCCCTTGTAGGCCCGCATCGATCGTGCGATCAGAAGCGGGTGAAATCCGATTCGTCCGGGGCACTGGCCATGGTGTAGGCGAACGCCTTGCGCGGCGGCGTTGGTTTGGTGCGCGGCGGTTGACGGTTGGGCGTGCTGCCGGAGCTGTCCACGCCGGTGCTTTGCACCGCAGCCTTGGACGCGGAATCCAGCACGAAGAAACTCATGGCCTGTTGCAGTTGCTCGGCCTGGCTGCTCATTTCTTCGGCCGTGGCCGCCAGTTCCTCACTGCTCGAGGCGTTTTGCTGGGTCACTTGGTTGAGCTGGGTCATCGCCGTGTTGATCTGCGCGACACCGGCGGCCTGTTCTTCGGACGCCGCGCTGATTTCCTGCACCAGGTCGGACGTCTTGTTGATGGAAGGCACCATTTCGTCGAGCAACTTGCCGGCTTTCTCGGCCATCTCCACGCTGCTGGAAGACAGTTCGCCGATTTCCTGGGCGGCGACCTGGCTGCGTTCGGCCAGCTTGCGCACTTCGGCGGCCACCACGGCGAAACCCTTGCCGTGCTCGCCGGCCCGGGCGGCCTCGATGGCGGCATTGAGCGCGAGCAGATTGGTCTGGTAAGCGATGTCATCGATGATGCTGATGCGCTGGGCGATTTTCTTCATCGCCACCACCGTCTGCTGTACCGATTCGCCGCCCTCGGTGGCTTCCTTGGCCGCTTTGCTGGCCATGCCATCCGTGACCTTGGCGTTTTCGGTGTTCTGGTTGATGCTGGCGCTCATCTGTTCGACCGACGCACTGGTTTCCTCGACACTGGCGGCCTGTTCACTGGTGGCCTGGCTCATCGATTGCGCGGTGGCGCTGACTTGTTCGGAGGCGCTGGCAAGGTTATCGGAGGCGTTACGCACTTCGCCGATGATATGGGCCAGCTTGCCGACCATGTTGCGCATGGCGTTGAGCACCATGCCGGTTTCATCTTTGCCACCTGGCTCGATGTGCGCATTAAGGTTGCCTTCGGCCAATTGCTCGGCGGCGCTCGCCGCCTGGCGCAACGGCCGGGAAATGATCCGCGCGATGAATATCGCCAGGCCCAGACCGATCAGCAGGGATGCGGCCAGTACCGCGATGATCGACACGCGTGAGCTTTCATACAGCGCCGAGCCCTTGTCACCCGCGGCAGTGGCGCCGGCGTCATTGAGCTCGACCATTTTCTGCAGGCGGTTGGTCACCTCATCGAAATGCCCTTTGGATTCACCCCGGAGCAAACTGCGCGCCTGGGCTTCCTGGTTCTGACGGGAAAACTCCAGGACCTGCTTGCTGCTCGCAATGTAGGCGTCCCATGCGCTTTTCACGCTAAGCAGGAGTTGACGATCTTCATCGTTCGACAGCAATTGCTCGTAGGTCTGCATGCGGGTTTCGAACTGCTGGCGCGCCTCGGCGGCTTCGCGTTCGGCCTGGGCCTTTTCTTCGGGAATCTCGGTACCGATGTGGCGGTTTTCTTTCAAGCGATAGTTGGCGGCAAAAAAACGCATGCCTGCGGCTGCACGCATGGAGGGCATCCAGTTGCCCTTGATGTCCTGGGCGGCCTGGTTGACGGCACCGAGCTGAAGGATAGCGAAGGCGCCCATGGCCCCGGTGAGGGCCAGGACCACCAGGAACGAGCTGATCAGCTTGGTGGAAATTTTAAGATCGTAGAACCATTTCATCGGGGAACCTCCATGGAATTGCAAAGACGTCAGCGGGCGACGAGCGGTGGCGACTGAGGCGCCTGGGCCGTGCGGGCTTCCAGTTGTACGATTTGATTGAGTAGCGCCGGTACATCCAGGATCAAGGCCACCGCGCCGCTGCCCAGAATGGTCGAGCCACTGATACCGCGCAGTGCGCCGAACAGCTTGCCCAGGGGCTTGATCACGGTCTGGAACTCGCCGTGCAGGTCATCGACCACCAGCCCGGCCTTGTGCTCGGCATAGCGCACCACCACCACGTTCTGACGGCGCGCGGCCGGGCCTTCGTGGCTGAAGTGGTCGCGCAGGTCCACCAGGGGCAGCACCTCGCCACGCAGGTCCAGATAGCCCTGATCGCGGCTGGACTGGCGCTGGCGTTCATCCAGCTCGACGCATTCCTGGACCATGTCCAGCGGAATCACGTAGGTGGATTGGTCGATGCCGACCAGGAAGCCATTGATGATCGCCAGGGTCAGCGGCAAGCGAATGCGCACCACCGTGCCCTGGCCTGGGCGGCTGTCGAGGTCCACGGTGCCGCGCAACAGCGTGATATTGCGCTTGACCACGTCCATGCCGACGCCCCGCCCGGAGAGGTTGGTGACGGCCTCGGCGGTGGAGAAGCCCGCTTCGAAGATCAGGTTGTAGACCTCCTGGTCGGTGAGCACCGCGCCGCTGGCCACCAGCCCGCGTTCCTGGGCTTTTTCCAGAATGCGGTCGCGGTTGAGCCCGGCGCCGTCGTCGGCGATTTCGATAACGATGCTTCCAGAGTCGTGGTAGGCATTCAGGCTCAGATGGCCCTTGCTCGACTTGCCCGCCGCACGTCGCGCATCGGCACTTTCGATACCGTGGTCCATGGCGTTGCGCAGCAGGTGCATCAGCGGGTCGCCGATCTTCTCGACCACGGTCTTGTCCAGCTCGGTCTCCGCGCCACTGATGATCAGCTCGATGTCCTTGCCCAGTTCCTGGCTGACATCGCGCACCACGCGACGGAAGCGGTTGAACGTGTCGCCGATGGGGATCATGCGCAGGTGCAGGGCACCATCGAGAATCTCTTCCACCAGCCCCGACACCGTCGAGGTGGCCTCTTGCAGCGGGTCGTTGTTACAGGAGCGCGCCAACAGGCTGGCGCCGGCGCTGGCGATCACCAATTCGCCGACCAGGTTGATCAACTCGTCGAGCTTGTCGGCGTTGACCCGAACATAACTGCCGTCGCGGGTTTTCGCCTCGCTGTTCGCTGGCTGGCGCTGAGGCGACGCGGGGGCCAGGCCTGGCTCGGCTTGCGCGATCAGGTCACTGCCGATGGCGACGCTGCTTTCGGGCGTTTCGTCGACCGCGCTGATGTGCACGTCACAGTCGTCGCGCACGAAGTCGAACACTTCGTTGAGCGTGGCATGGCTGGCCGTCGAACGCAGGTCGATCTCGAAGCCCAGGTAGCAGCTTTCCGGGTCCCAGTGCTCCAGGGCGGGGATGCTGTCGGTCAGGGTGGTGACCTGCACCATTTGCCCCAGCGTATCGAGGTAGCGCAGGAACGACAGCGGGTCCATGCCATTACGGAACACGTCCACGCCGAAACGCAGAGAAATATGCCAAAGCACGTCGGCCCCCGTGTCGTCGTGCACCGCAGCGGGTACGACGTCGGCGGTGGCGGTGCGCAGCGGCTGGTAGTCGCTCAGCGCCTCGCGCAAGGTCTCACCGCGCTCCAGCGTGGCCGGGGTCGGCGTCTCACCGCGACTGGCGACCACGTCGATCAGTTCAAGCATGTGGTCGCCGCACTTGAGCAGCAGCGCGATCAACGCCGCGTCCACCGCCACACTGCCATCGCGCAGGCGGTCGAGAACGTCTTCGACGATATGCGTGAACCCCACGATCGACGCGAGGCCGAACAGCCCGGCGGAACCCTTGATAGTGTGCGCGGCGCGGAAAATCGCGCCGATGGCATCCTGGTCACCGGGGTCGCTTTCCAACTGCAGCAGGGATTGCTCCATGGCCTGCAGCAGCTCGCGCGCCTCGACGATGAAGGTCTGCAGTGCCTGATCGAGATTGATGCTCACCTGGACTTTCCTTGTCGATCAATGAACGGGACAGTGCCGCTTAAAGCGCGGCGCTGCGACACAGTTGGAGCGCCTGCATGACTGCCTGGCTCTGGCCTGTCACACTCAAGGCGGTGCCGGCAACGCCGGCTTCACGCTGGATGACGGCCAGCAACTGCAGGCCGGCACCGTCCATTTCCGTCACCTGGGACAGGTCCAGTTCCAGGCGCGGGACCGCGCCCATCTGCGACAACAACGCGCCCGCCAGTTCAGCGACGGTGTAGATCGTGAGTTCGCCGTCGATGCCCACATGGGCGGTGTCGTCGATTGTTTCGTGAGTGATCGGCATGGTGGCCTCCCTGGCGCCGGGTGTCAGGGCAGGATCAATTTGGAGACCGCCGCCAGCATCTGCGCCGGCTGGAACGGCTTGACCACCCACGCCTTGGCGCCCGCGGCCTGGCCTTCGGCCTTCTTCGATTCCTGAGATTCGGTGGTCAGCATGATGATCGGTGTGAACTTGTAGTTGGCCAGCTTCTTCACCTCCTTGACGAAGGTGATGCCATCCATGTTGGGCATGTTCACGTCGCTGATGATCAGGTGCACTTTTTGTCCGGTCAGCTTGTTCAGGGCGTCCTTGCCGTCGCTGGCCTCGATCACGTCGTAACCGGCGCTTTTCAAGGCGATGCCGACCACTTGGCGCACGCTGCTGGAATCGTCGACCACTAATACATTCTTCGCCATGATGTGCTCCTAAAAGAAAGTGATGTCTTGGGAATTCGACTGCACAGCCGCCTCGCCGCGATGGAGGCGTCGTTGCTCGTCAGTGGCATAGGTGGTTTCCATGCGCGCCAGCCATTGGCGGGCGTCGATGGCCAGCGGCTGGTCCGGGGTCTGGTTGGCCTGTTGCAGATGGTCATGCAGCGCGTGCATGTTGTCGCGCACGTGACTGAGGATCTGGCTGACCCGGTCCTGGAATTGCAGGTTGACCAACACCTCGGTCATCTCATCGCGGATGCCGTAGCTTTCCTGCTTGAGCAGGTCGGCGGATTCGGCCAGGCGCCCAGTGATGTTCTGGAAGCGTGTGAGCACCATTTGAATACTGTTTTCGGACTCGGCCACCGAATGGCTGTCCTGGTCGGCACTGCTGGACGCGGCCTGCACCAATTGAGTAATGGCGTTGTTGATGATGTCGACCTTGGCCGACATCTGCTGGCCCGTTTCACTGGATTTGCTCGACAGGCTGCGCACCGCATCGGCCACCACCGCGAAGCCGCGACCGGCCTCACCGGCGCGCGCCGCTTCGATGGCCGCGTTGAGGGCCAGCAGGTTGGTTTGTGCAGCAATCGCTGCCACATCAGCGGCCATGGTACGCAGCTCGCCCGTGTAGGCGGTCAGGCTGCGCACCTGCGCCAGGGTCTGGTCACGGCTGGTTTGAGTGGCCTTGAGCGAATTGATCACCTGGCTCAACTCGCTGTCACTGCGCGCCAGCACCTCAAGCGCGCCGTCAGCGGCCTGCCCGTCCAGCTCGCCGGCCGCGTGCTGCGACGCTTGTACCGTTTCCTCCAAGCGAGTGGCGATCCCGGTGAAACGGTTCACCAGGCTCACGATCGCTTCCTCGGTCTGATGGCGCGAGCTTTCCACCTGCTTGGCCCAGATGGGCATGGCACCCAGCAATACCTCATCGAGCTGTGCACGCGAGGCCAAGCCGTCATGTGCGTGCGCACTCGATTGGTCCGCCTGCGCCTGCGCAATCGCTCGCTGCAGTGCGTTGCGCTGTGAAGCCGCGCTCCAGGCACAGGCACCGAGGCCGACCACCACCAGTACCGCGCAGGCCACCAGATTGGCCGGCGAGGTTGATTGCACGAGTATCCACAAAACGGCCGGCACGACCGGGATCAAGGCGAACCAACGGAAACGAGGATAAACGGGAAGGGGCATGCGGCTGGATGGGCGCTGGGGCATGAGTTCGGTCCTTGAACAGTGTTGCGGATATAAACGACATAGTGTTTATCCGCCCCTAGCGCCTCAACTTTAGGTCTGTTGAGTGCCTTCCGTCTGGTTTATGACCGATATGTTAATGACCCGTGGACCTGAGGCAGGCATTCCTTGAGGCCGCCCTTGCCGGGCGGCCGGTAGGGTTATTTCAACAAGGCAATCAGCGCGCAGACCACCGTGATCGCCAACGCCGGCCATTGCATCGGCATGAAAAAGAAGTGGTGGCGCACGCCATCGGCGTGCGGTTGTCGGTTCAGCACAAAGCCCAGCAGGGTGTTGATCGCTGACCCCACCCCGAAGCCGAGCAACACCTGCATCAGCGATGTGTTGCCGGGTTTGACGCTGGGGTCGGGCCACAGCCCCGTCAATAGCAGCACCATCGCCACCGGTGTAAACAACGTCAGCCAGCCTGCGCCGCGATAGATCATCATTTAATCCTCAGCTGTGACGCTGCTGGCTCAAGCCCGCTCGCGTGTTTGTTGTTGCGCCGCAAACACGGCATCGAGGGTATTGAGGAACAGGTCGTGACTCAGAATGCCGGTAGAGATGGTCGACAACACGGGTTTGCCGCTCTCGTCCTTGATCACCACTTTTTCGGTCCAGGCGTTGAGGTCGACGCTGCGCAGCGACGACATCGGCACTTTGTGGCCCTGGTACTCGAGGGATGCGCGGCTGACGACGATTGGCGAGGTGGTGATTTTCAGGAAGTTGCCACTCACGCGTTTGCCCCAGACCTGCCCCGAGCTGATGCAGTTGAACGTCACAGCCCCGCCCATCTCCAGCGTCGCGATCACTGCCGGCATGCGTGCGCGAACGTGCAATTCACGCACCAGTTGTTGGAATTCGTAAAAGCCTTTGAGGCTTTCAATCACCCGATGAAACGGCTCGGACGCGTTTCGACGATAGGCCAGGTTGGTGATCATGCCGGTCATCACGGTTTGCCCGGAGCCGAACAAGTACAGGTCTTCGATATCGGCAAACGCCGTGTACTCGCGTTGCTCGTTGATGATGCGTTCGATGCCGAACTCAAACACGTTGTAGCGTGGCGCGCGCAGTTTTTTGTGCCAGGCGTAGGCTGCAAACACGCCCACGGCAAGAACGACCAGCAAGGCGCTGGTGGCGTAGATCAGGGTATGTGGGTTGGCAAAGTTCAAGGCCATGCCACGTGATGTCTGGAGGTTGACCGGGCCATCGTTGCCCGGTGGCAGTATCGTGCTCAGGTACATCACAAAACCGGCGAGGGCCAATAACACAACCCCGAATATCAAACTGAAAATCAGGAAGCCTTTGCCGTGGCGGAAACTCGCGATCAGCTCGCCGGTGGCCGAAGGTGCTTGGGTAGGGGATGACTGCATAAGTGTTTGCGTCCTTGTAATGGGTTAAGCCTTGCACACTGTCAGTCTGGTGGCCGGGTGCATTTGGCACGGCGAGTTGGAACATGGCTAATTAATATCGTTCCTTGGGAAGATGACTTCACAGGAGGGTGAGCCTGGCAGTTCGCGGTATTGGGGTCTTTTTTTTCCTGCCTGGAACAGTGATCATCGCCCTCCCCCAAGCCCTAGGAACCAAGACCATGGAGTTGACGCTGGAAGCTGTTGCGCTTTTTGCACTGAAGCTGGTGCACGAGACGGATGGCGGCAGCCCGGTCTTGCGGGACGATCCGGTGATGGATGGGTATGAGCGGGAGGTATTCGGGCTGCTGGTGCGGCAGGGAGACTTGGCGGCCATTCAATCCAAAGTCGCGGAATCTGTGGATCAAGCGCTTGAAGCACTGGGCGGGGCCGATACGGTGATGGGGCGCGAGTTGCAGCGCTTGGCGCTGGGCGTGCGCCAGGCGTCGACACTGGATGAACTCAATGACCCGCTCAACGCACTCAAGGATTACCTGAAAGCCATCCTGTAACGCACGGTTCAGCGCCGCCCCTCCACCGCCATCCGCACCGCCAGCCCCATCAATACCGAGCCCATCAACCAGCGCTGCACCACCTGCCAACCCGGCCGGGTAACGAAAAACACCGCGATGGACCCCGCCATTGTGGCAATCACCGCGTTGACACTCACGCTGATGAAAATCTGCGTAAAGCCCAGCACCAGGGATTGCGTCAACACGCTGCCATGACCGTTCGGGTCGATGAACTGCGGCAGCAACGACAAATACATCACTGCCACCTTGGGGTTGAGCAGGTTGGTCACCAGGCCCATGGTGAACAGCTTGCGCGGGCTGTCCTTGGGCAGATCCCGCACCTGGAACGGCGAACGCCCACCCGGCCGGATCGCCTGCCAGGCCATGTACGCCAGGTACAGCGCGCCGCCGAAACGCAGCGCGTCATAGGCAAACGGCACCGCCATGACCAGGGCCGTGATCCCCAAAGCCGCGCACACCATATAAACCAGAAACCCCAACGCCACGCCGCCGAGGGAAATCAACCCGGCCGTGCGGCCTTGGCAAATCGAACGGGAGATAAGGTAAATCATGTTCGGACCGGGCGTGAGCACCATGCCGAGTGAAATCAGCGCATAGGCCAGCCAACTGGACAGTTCGGGCATTGTTGGGCTCCTGGGGTGTTAGGTTGTCGGCGAAACATTTGGCCAAGGTTGTCAGCTTGGCCGCCATGGTAGGGCGTTCAAAATGCGCGCGTTAGATACAGATCCGCGAGTAAAACGGCATACACCCAAGAGGCAGGACATGATCGACTTCAACAACAAAGGCTTCTTCAAGCTCAAGCAAAACAACGAATACGCCGAACGCGTCGCCGCCCTGCTGCTGGACGGCGAAGAAGTGGTCGACGCCTACAAGGCCATGCGCGACGGCGTGGTGTTCACCACCAAGCGCATCATCGCGGTGAACGTGCAGGGGATTACCGGCAGCAAGAAGGACTTCACGTCGCTGCCGTATAAAAACATCGTGGCGTATTCGGTGGAGACGTCCGGGACGTTTGATCTGGATTCGGAGTTGGAGATTTATTTTTCGTCGCTGGGCAAAGTGAAATTCGAATTTACCGGCAAGACTTCAATTGTGGAAATCTCGCGGTTGATTTCCAAACATCTGCTCTGACTCCTGGCCTTGAAAAGTCTACAGTGTGAAAGCCTGCACCGCTTAAACGATCGATGCAGTTTTCTCACTGTGACCGGCGAGCGTGATTTCACAGCAGCTTGCAGATGACCTTCAAGTCATCAAAAAGAAAGTGCGCGTTAGCTCGACAATAGACATCATAGTGCTCAGCCATCTGCCTGCCGCTCTGGGTATGATTGAAGTAAGCATCGACCATCTCCTGTGGTCGGTGCAACCGTGGTTTATTCAGAACTCGCTCCTCCGTAAGGTCTCGTTTTTTGCGAACCTGCACGCGCCCGTCTCGCAGTAGATTACGGAGCAAATTCCACTCATAAAAGAAAAACCCGTCCAACTCATAAAAATTCAAAAATGGGATATTGTGCAACAACACGAAATAACTATTATGCTCATGAGCCCCGCCCACACCATGCCGACTTAACTTTTTGCGGATACTCTCATCACTCAGACTATCTCTAAGCACTGCTAACTGGCGAACAAAACCGGCGCGGAAATTATCATTAAGAAACAACTGACATTGTTCCGCGAGGTAGGTCGGCATGTCCGACAACTGATACTTAACCTGAACAAAGTAATAAATATCATCCTCTACATCCTGAAGAATAAAATCTATATCATACCCCTTAACCTTCGAATTATTGCTCGGCTTAAACTCATCATAGACCTTGAAGCGCGGATCATTAAGATCCCGAATGTAGTTGAGGATATAATTTTTTTCGAACCCCACCCCTAGCAAATGACCAAAATTTTGGCCTTTCTCACTTCCTTTTGCCTCACCCAATAAAAACCTGACAAACTTTCTCAACCCATACTTAAAGTTCAGCGCCCCCCTGATATATACGCCGCCTTTGTATTCAATAAAGCTGCTAGCTGAGTCCAACGTGGGTGAACGTCCAATCAGCGCACTGTTGATCATATCCACTGTTGCGGAGCTGACAATACTTCTCAAGTAGGCTTCGTCGGTCGTGACTTGACCTGAAATCACACGCAGCTCAAGGTGAACTGCAAAATCGACGATTTCTCGCAGGTACTGATATTTCGGATGCCGGACCATATCTTCTGACAAATAGTCGGCGTGTATGGAAAAACATTTATCCAAGGTCTGATCAACCAAAAGTTTTCGGAGCGCCTCTGGCAACCGCCCATATCTTTGAAGTAAAGGTATAGCGTCATGCCGAGAAATCAAGTCACTGATCTTTGAATTAGCCTCGGTAATTTCCGCTAGCCAAAAACCCTTAACCCGTCGTTGTAGCTTCACAGTAGGCGTAATATGAAGAGTGTCTCCCGCCAGCCTAGCCGTCAGCAGACCTTGCGCCATCAGAAAATAAACTTCACTTAGGTAGTAACTCGTCCATAAATTAGCATTCATGAGGATGGCCAAATTATGAACTGCACGCAGCTTCAAGCTTTCGGCAACCCTATTACAAGTATATTCGAGCGCTGCCCACGTATAAGACGCATTAAACCCAGCGATCATTTCGCGTCGAGACGCTGACTTAATGTCCTCTCCCGACAATAAAACTCCAACCTTGAAATACAGACTTAACTGATCAGTAAAACGATGCATGGTTTCCTGATTAAGGGGTGTGTAGTCTTCAAATAAATAATCAGGCAGGGTGTCGCGGGCATGCCGCAAGTTAACGCTAAGCTTTTCCCAGAGTAACGATTGGATCTGCTCGGAGCGAATCAGGCTACGCAGTAACGGGATACGGTAAAGCACTCGAGTGTGCCACTTGAGACGTTCCCCTACTGGAGGCTCCGTGGTCATTACCGCCATAGGATTATGCAAAAAGGCAAGCAGCGCTGGATCAACGTTGTCATAAATCATAAATAGTTTCCTGTTCGCTCTTTATTACCTTTACCCCCGGCGTTTCATACGGCCAGTTTCCGAGGCTATCAAACCGCAGGCGCGATGCGAAGGATGTCTATATGCGGGCGCAGTTTTATCTTCTTTATCAAAGATATAAATGTCAGTTTTCAATTGGCTCCGCAACCAAGGTTCCCATTTCGGCTGGCGTTGCGCGGCAACTTTTACCTCCTTTTCTCACGGACGGATCGTTTGAGAGATACAACTCCGGTATTACGCAACCTGATTGAGTCCAATGCTAAACGAAAAAAACAGAAAACGAGATAATCGAAACGTGCCTTTCCAACCAGATCTCAGTCCACTTTTCCCACACGTACAATCGAATTAAGCCGACATAAGCTTCTGCTCGCGCTCTCGTAGGCTCACCTCCTCGCACAAGGACGTGAGCCCGTCATGCCAGAACGCTTTTACCCACCCACCGAAGAAGAGTTACGCAAACGACGCATCCTGACGCCACAGCCATCGCGTGCGCCGTATTCGCCATCGGTTGATTTTTTCGAGCCATCCCCTGCCCCAGCCCCTACGCGAGCCAAACCTCCCGGCTGCGTCTTCATGAAGCCTTGCCAATTGCCTGACGGCATCACTCATTACTTCAACCCGGCAGGGTATGTGCCGTTGGAACTGATCAGGGAGTACGGCCACTTAAGCCTGCTGGGTGGGCGTGAGGTGGACAGCAGGGGCGCGGTTGCCTTGCGCAAGATCGGCGGCAGCACATTGCCTGCAGGTTTGGGCCAGTTGGCGTTGCGGTCGGCGGTTTGGGAGTCGGCGGCAACTGCCGTTGGATCGGTCGCCGGGGGCCTGCTGACGGGCTTGGTGGCGCTGGCCTGGCCGTCAGAGCTGGGTGATAGCGCGCTCTACAGCGAGGAGCAGTTGCGTTCGATGCAACGGGCGCGGTCGCAGATGCGGTTGCATATCGAGCAACGCGAGGACGGCACGCTCAAGGGGTATGGGTTCTACACGGGCAACCATGCCGATTGGCAGATGATTGATGTGGTGCAGTTCCAAAACCGTAGCGATCAGTTTGTAGCGGATTTGGGTGAGGGTGTGGAGTTGATCTGGACACCCGCCGTTGATCCCAGCGACACGCTGGGGATTCCGCCATTGGAGGCTGCGCCGCAAGCGCCGATGATCTGGATTTATCCGCCGACGGAGAAAGCGGCGCAGATTCTGGTGAACCCGGTTTATCCGCCGGAGTATCGGGATTTTATTCTGGTGTTCCCGGTGGAGTCGGGGGTACGGCCGCTGTATGTGGTGCTCAACAAGCCAAGGAAAGGGCTCAGAAACCCAGACCATGACTACTTCCCAGCCCCCAAAGCCGAAGATATAACAGGCTTCCCTGGTCTGATTCCGCAAAGGCCTGTGACGCCAAGAAGAGGGGGCGTTGGCTTACGCGAACGTTGGATAGACGCAAAAGGAAAAAGAATATTTGAATGGGATTCCAAGAAAGCCGAGCTGGAAGTCTATCGAAAAAGTGACTTGGAACACCTCGGTGCATTTGATCCTTATACCGCCGAGCGTCGAGGACCGGCGGACCCGAAACGTCGAATTTACAGATAAAAAGGAATTCTGAAAATGGTGATGAAAATCAGACTGCGATGGTACGAAAAGCACAGCAATGACTTGAAAGCGGATGAATACTCAGCGGATATCGCAGACCCAGACAGTATTTTTGAAGCATTGGGCTTAAGCGAAGAGACCGCGATATATGCCGACGTATTCAACGTCCAACCCAATTGGATAACGCTAATTCAGCCGTACTTCCAGCACGTGATCCAACCCAACCGCCTCGACTACCAAATCTCCTTCCGCTACCAAGGCGCCTGGCCACCGCCTCCAAAACAATCCAAAAAGGCGTCGTGATGCAATGAAACCCACATCGCAAAAGCCCCTCCTCTACCGCTCAGTCAACACCCGAACCCATGGCGTGCGCCACGGCAGTTGTCGCGCCTACCGGTATGAGCGGCACACCAAAAGCGAAAAAGACAAACAATCAAACCGCGGTTCGATGCATAGCCATCAACGGCATGGCTTTGATTACACCCCGCTATTCCGCTTTCTACTTTCCAAAGTCGGTCACCCTTGGGATCAGGTGTTCAGCGAAGCCAACGCCCGCCTGGATCGTCCGGAGCCGATGTTCTGGATGGTCGCGCAACATGAAAGCGACAAGCAGGATTACGTGAGAACGGATGAGAACAGCTACTACAGCGGCTTGTGGGTCGACGAAGGCGGCCTGCTGCAAAAGGTCAACCCACAGCTGACGCCCGAGCAGATGAAACCCTTCTGCAACTGCTGCACCCACACCTTCAACGGTGTGGTATTCCCGCAGGGTCTACCACACCACGGCTAACCCTCAACCCGACTTACCCCCACTCCCCGCCTCAGCCACCGGTACCCGATTTGCCGGGTCCGTCACGTCATACACATGCTGCTCACACCCCGAACCCTTGAATTGGAATTCCACCAGATACACTTTTGCCTTCTCTGGGCTAAACGTATTCATCTCCGGCCCGCAGGTGTAGTAGTAACCAGTACGGGTGTCGTTCGCGTAACCCGATACAGTGAGTTTCTTGCCGGGGTCGGCTTGGATTTCCAGTTGTGGGAAACGCTTGAAGCCCGCACTGGCCACGGTCTGGTTGAGCTTGGCGATCCAGTTGAAGACCTTGCCTTCGCCGGTGTCCATCACCGTGCCGAGGGCTTCCATGCGTGAGTCAGGGTCGCCTTCGCGACTGATCGAGAAGTCGACGGCGGGGGTACCGCCACTGGACTTCATGATGACTTTGGCGTGTTCCGCATCCACAGCCACGGTTTTCTGGCGAAACTGAATGCCGTCCTTGAACAGGCTGGATGATGAGTCGCGTTGGTTGGATTGGCAGGCGCCCAGGGCCAGAGCGAGGGAGAGCAATGCGATTCGCTTCACAGGGGATATCCTTATCGAATGAGGGTGATGAAGAGACTAGGGCTCACAGGGAATGTTCCAAACCTTATCACCTGTCAATTTTGCGCAGTTTGCCGCCTGAAACCGACTGTGCCACGGCCAATTGTTCCTCGAAGCTGAAACCCGAAAGCTCGTAGAACAGACTCCGCACTGGCTGAGCCTGTTCGCCCCGCAGGGGATACCTGTGCAGCCGGGGCTGGGCCATGGTTCGGTAGACCCTGATCAGAGCCGGGTTCGCGGCATAACCTGCGAACTCACGCTGCGCACTTTCCACATCGCTATATAAGGCATAGCCGTAGTCGTGAGCGGTATCGGAGTCCGCGCGTCCTCCAAACCGGACTTCGCCATCCTTGAGAAAATGCCTGAGCAAGTGAGGATCCAGAATGGGCACGTCGTCATATGCAAAACCGGCGTGATAAGGACCACTGACGATCACCAACGGCAGCACGGTGACTTCGGACGCGTCGCTGAGGTGAGGAAAATACTGGCTGCAAAATGCCCCCAGCCCTTGCTGAATATGTTGGGCTTTTCGCCGCGCCTGGCGGGCTTTATGGATGATGCCATTGTTGTCGGAAAAATCGTTGTGGTAATCCAGCGGAGTTATCGGTGCTCGACGACTGCGCAGTTCACACACCACCAGCAGACTGCCAAACGAGAACACAAGGTCGATCTCCTCGACAACCTTGGACGGTCCTCTGAACTTCACCGCCCCCAACCATGTCAAGCCCGCCATGATCGGGTTGGTTTTGCGACAATCTTCCAACACCGCGAGCAGGTAACGTTCAAACAGTCGTCCGCGTTGCTTCCCTTTGGGGTCGATGATGCTGAGCCAGATATCAAAATTCCTGGAGATGCTGGCCGTCAACGGCGCACTGATCGGAATCAGTACGTCTTCATCCACCTTCACCAACGGTCGCGACCACAGGTCGTGCTGCAGGCTCTTGGCCTCGTAAAGGAGCAGATCAATGGCCGCGTTTACCTGTTCAACTGCAAGCCCCGTGGACTCTGCAAGCCGTTCGACAAGAGTGTTGCGGGAAAACCGCGGACACAGCTTGAGCAGGTCTTCCCACTGCCGAGGCGCAGGCATCTGCCCATAGCGCTCTTTGAGTTGCGCCGCGATCACCGCAAGGTGCAGCCAGATATGCAGCAGGTTTTGGCACTCGGTACTTTTTACAGCCGGGTTGGGAGAGGCATCGAACAACGGATGCAGGTACTCGTCGATCATGTAATACGGCGACAGATACGCATAAAGCGCGGCTGTCTGGACGCTGTCGCTTAATTCAGACCAGTTGCCGATCGACAACACGTCGGTGCCGACGCATTGGATATAGCGCTGCCACCCGAGCCGGGCCACATGGGTTAGGCGACCCTGATGAAGGTCGTTGGAAATTCTCAGACCGTTGGTACCGTTGTGGCGATCACGGCGGTATTCATAAATCACTTTGACCAGATCCAGATGCTCCGACGCAGAGGAGAGCAGTACGCCTTTGGAGTCGGCAAAAAACTCCATGCCGCCGTACAACAACTCTTGCCAGATTTTTTTGAAACTATGGGTCAGTTGAACCAGGTCGCTTTCATAGGCAAAAAAGTTGATAGCGCTGAGCATATGCGGGCAATTGTCGGGGAACAGCACACGCAGGTCATGGCGGTTTTGATACAGATCCCAGATCGGCCCGCAAAGCGAATCCAGCCGCAGCATGTTGAGGTGATCCGGTGGCAGGCCGGACTCACCGTTGGTCAATGAAGAACGGAATGAAAGGTGCTCTTCAAGGGATGCTGTCGGGTTGGCCTCGACGGCCTGCAGGGCCTCGGCAGCCATTGCGCAGAAGAAGTGATTGGCCGACCCGATATGTGCGCTGATCAGCGCGTCATACGTCAGCGGCTCATCTGTACTGAACGAATAGTGCAGACGGCTGCTCTTCACCCGTTTAAATTGGGTGTTCAGCCAGCGTGCGCCTTCCAGGAAGCCTCTTTCGATACTGTGCCCAGGATAAAGCGCCTGGTATTTCACAATCCAATCGTTGATGTCGAACTCGTCGAGCATCGCGGGGTGTGCCAGTTGTTTGTTGCGGGCGAGCTTGAGCAGTTGCCGGTCCATCAGCGTGCCTCTGGTTTTTTAAGGTGAAGCCCGCAGGCTTCGATCGACACCAATCACTTGGGCTGGAAGGTTTCCAGATACGCCAGGATGTTTTCAATTTTCTCCTGGTCGCTGATACCCCAGAAGATCATCCGCGTACCACTCACCACCTTCTTCGGCGCCTCGATATAGGCCGCGAGCTTGTCACGGGTCCAGACCACACCGGAGTTTTTCATCGCGTCGGAATACTGATAATCCGTGGTCGTCGCGGCGGGCCGGCCGATGATGCCGTTGAGCTGCGGGCCGAAACCGCCGCGCGCGCCTTCGCCGATGCTGTGGCAGCCGCCGCAGGTCTTGGTGAAGAGCTTGCCGCCTGCCTCGGCGTCGCCGGCCGCCAGAGCGGGGCTTGCGTTAAGGATCAGGGCGAGGGTGAAAAAGGCGTATTTCATCAAAGGCTCCACAG
>Ga0068853_100000498_pt1 | contig 26895 bp, 27 predicted proteins | sample KBSCornC32_FD_65655 | JGI IMG/M metagenome (GOLD analysis project Ga0068853, IMG submission 65655) | Corn rhizosphere microbial communities from Kellogg Biological Station, Michigan, USA - KBS Corn C3-2 | ecosystem: Host-associated > Plants > Roots > Rhizosphere > Soil ... | reverse complement strand
GCCTGCGGCGCGTGGTATTGCTGCGGCGAGGCGATGACGAGGAGGTCGCAGTCTTCAACCGACTCCTCGAAGTTGCGATAGATTTTGCCGCCGTATTTCTTGACGAACGCCTCGCTCTGCTCGGGCCAGGGGTCGTAGACGCCGCCGAGCACGACGCGGCTGTTCGAGGCGCCGAGCGCGAGGATATGGCCGCCGCCGCGACGCGCCCCGACGACGCCGACGCGCATCTGTTCGCTGTTTCCCTTCGCCATGGTCACTTGCCCTTCGCGTCGAAACGCTGGGCGGCCAAGACCTCGAAAATCTTCGACCAGCGCTCGGCGTGGTCGGGATCGAGGTATTGCGGGATAAAGCCCTGCCCGAGGTACGACGTGATGGCCGGCAGCCGGAAATCGTCGGTCTCGAGGATGGACGAAGTGCGCCCCTCGGCGCGGCGGCGCTCCATGACGTGCCACATCACCACCCGGCCGAGGCGCCGGCCGCGCTCCGTCGGATCGACGCCGACCCAGTGGACATAGCCGCTCTCGGGCCAGCGCGGATGCTCGCGCACCGAAGCCGTGGCGATGAGCTTGCCGCCTTCCTCGACGACGAAGGTCACGGGCACATCCGGGGCATCGAGCAGGTCCTTGTGCGCCCGCTCGATGGTCCACTCATAGTCCGGAAACGCCGCGCCGAGGAGGCGCGCCAGCTCTGGCGCGTCCGCCGCATTCGCCTCGCGAACCGGGACAGGCGGCATGGGGCCGAGGGGGTTAGCGCCGACGGGGCGCTTCATCACGAGTTGAGCCACGGTTTTTGCCCTTAGCCGATTTTCAGTTGATCGCACATTTAACTTGATTGCAGTTTAGTCGACATGTATTGCATTGAATGCAATTACGCTGCTGCTGAACGAAATTAGCAGAGGCAACCGCCGCTGACTAGAGACTTCAGCCGGGGGCGCCGAGGCCCTTGGCGATGGTGCGGCTGCCGGCGATGAGGGCAGCACCGATCTCCTCGGTGCGCTGGTAGGTCATGCGGCTCTTGGGACCCGAGACGCTCATGGCGTAGCGCGAGACACCGGCGTGGTCGCGGATGGCGACGCCGACGCAGCGCAGCCCCTCGACGGATTCCTCGTCGTCGATGGCGTAGCCGCGCTCGCGCGTGCGCTCGAACTCGCGCGTCAGATCCTCGAGCGTGACGATGGTGTTGGGGGTGAATACGGGCATCGGGAAAGGCCCGAGAAGGCCCGTTGCTTCGTCCGGCGGCATGGCGGCGAGCAGCGCCTTGCCGAGCGAAGAGCCGTGCCAGACATCGGCCTCGCCGGCCTTGGCGCCTTTGCGGGTCGGCGTCGCGTTCTCCAGCACCTTGAGGAGCATCACCTTGTCCTGCTGGCGCGTCGCAAGGTTCACGGATTCGCCGAACTGGGCCAGCAGCCGCTCCATTACCGGCACCGCCAGCGGGATGACGTCCCGGTATTCGATCGAGCGGGTGCCGAGCCGAAACAGCGTGAGGCCCAGCCGAAAGCGCCCGCTCACCGCATCGCGCTCGACGAGGCCGTGCTTGGCAAGGCTGAGGAGGTAGCGGAGCGCCGTCGACTCGTTGAGCCCGGAGGCCCGCGCCACCTGGTCGAGCGAGCGCTCGGCGGCCTCCTCGAGCGTGCCGAGAATCAGCGCCATCCGGTCGATGGATTCGAGGCTGTAGTTGGCTGTGTCGGCGCGCCGCACCACGGCGAAGGGTCCTCCCGATCGCAAGCCACTTGACTTGTCCGGTCAAGCGGCCCTAGCCTCAATTGCACTGTAAGACGACAATATTGCATTGAGTGCAATTGTCAAGCAGCAGTGCAGGGGATGGTTGAACGCATTCTGCATGCGATTGAACGGCTCTCGCCGGTGATCTGCAGGGAAATCGAACACGAAGGGCGCCGGACGCGGGATCGCCGCGACGTCGCGCCAGGGAAAACTGAGGAGATGGTCATGAAGGTTTGGGTCAAGGCGGCCGGCATGGCCGCTCTCATGGTCGGTGGCACCGCCGGCCTGCCGGCGTTCGCCGACGACATCACGCTCACCTTGTGGGGGCAGGGTGACTGCCCGCCCGATACCTGCCTCGGCGCGGCGCTGGTCGATGCGTTCCAGAAGGCAAATCCGGGCATCAAGATCAATCTCGTGCAGCAGCCGGTCGATGGCTACTTCACCAACCTCTTGGCCCAATCGGTGATCGGACGCGGCCCCGACATCGCCTCGATGTGGGCAGGCGGCTACATGGACCAGTTCAAGCAGTACATGGTCGACCTCCACAAATACCTGCCGGACGACGTGGTGAAGACCGTCAACGGCATCCAGTATTTCTCGGAAGGGTATGATTCCAGCAAGGCGATCTACTCGGCGCCGAACACCGCGCAGTGGTACATCGGCTACTACAACAAGAAGCTGTTCAAGGATGCGGGCATCGATCACGTGCCGACCACCTGGGACGAGCTCAGCGCCGATGCAAAGCTCCTCAAGGCCAAGGGCGTTACGCCGATCGTCCAGGGTGCGGTCGATGGCGGCGCGCAGTTCGCCTCGTGGGAGGACTGGTCCTATCTCGCCGCGGGGCTGCCGCTCAGCGACTGGGGCAAGCTGATCTCGGGCACCATGCCCTACAACAACCCGGCGCTGGTGACGCAGCTCACCAAGTGGAACCAGCTCTATAAGGACGGCTACTTCAACCAGGACGCCTACAACTCGCCGACGGCGCTGCAGGATTTCATCGCCGGCAAGGCCGGCATGTATCTGGGCGGCGGCTCGTGGCAGGCGGGCCAGCTCTACAAGGCGATGGGCGACGATGTCGGCATTATCGTGCCGCCCTATTCGGACACCCCGACGAAGGCCGCGATCTCGTTCGCGGGTGGCGGCTATTCGGTGATGAAGTATTCGAAGAACGTCGATGCGGCGGGCAAGTTCGCGGCCTGGATGCTGAGCGACGACGGCCAGAAGATCATCGCCAAGTACGATGCGCCGACCCGGCCCGGCTTCCCCAACAGCAACCCGATGCTCAACGACATGGCGAACCTTTCGGGCAACGCCGCGACGGTGAACTACCCGATGTTCGACAATTTCACGCAAGGGCCCGTGACCGACGCGCTCAACCGCAACGTCGCCCAGGTGCTGGTCGGGCAGGAAAGCCCCGAGGATGCGCTCAAGGCGATGGACGCGGCCTACGCCTCGCTGCCGGCGGACCAGAAGACGACGATCAGTTTTGGGGGGAAGTGAGGGGTTTCGGGGAGATTCGGGCTCGTCTTGGGTGTGTGGCCACCCCCACCCCTGACCCCTCCCCGCAAGGGGGAGGGAGACGATGTGGAAAGGCCGTCCCACAGGTCCACCTCCCCCCTTGGGGGGGAGGATGGGTGGGGGGTGAGCCACAAACCCAGCACTCGTGGCCTCCCCTCATCCGGCGCTCCGCGCCACCTTCTCCCGCAAGGGGAGAAGGAAGGAGGGGGGGCGCAGTGGTGTTCAGAGGAGCGGTCGGCCCGAGATGAGACTGAATCGCGGCATCGGCCCTCTCCCCTTGCGGGAGAGGGTCCGGCAGGGGGTGAGGGGCGGGCCACGGACGCGTACCTCTCCGCCGTCATGGCCGGACTTGATCCGGCTATCCAGCGGGGGGATCGGCGCGCGCCAAGGTTGAGTTGGGTCGCATGCGCGAAAGTCCGGCGGTGTTCGTGGCGCCGGTGGTTGGATGGCCGGATCAAGTCCGGCCATGACGTGGATGGATTTGAGTACTGGGCCCCAAGGCATGCTCGGCGCTGCCTGGGTCGTTTAGCTAAGGCGCTTCGGGCGCGAACAAGGAGCAGCGGTTGGCATTGCCAGCGATCGACAGCAACGGTAGCGGCGTGACGGTGGCGGTACGGCCCCGAGCTGCGCGCCTGCGGTCGCGTACCGGCGCTGTGCGGCTCAACGGTGTGCTGTTCACGCTGCCGGCGATCCTGCTCGTCGGATTCGTCATCGTGCTGCCGCTGGTGCAGGCGGCCTACTACAGTTTTACCAACTGGAACGGCGCGACGGCGTCGTGGATCGGCATTTCCAACTACCTCAACATGTTCGCCGATCCGGAGCTCCGGCGCAGCCTGATCAACAGCCTGTCGTTCTTCATTTCGGTGCCGTTCGGGCTGATCCCGCCGTTCATCACCGCCTACCTGCTGCACAAGGACATTCCCGGCAACAAGCTGTTTCGTGCGCTGATCTTTGCCCCGACGGCGCTGTCGTGGGTGGTGATCGGCATGATCGGGCGGCAGTTCTTTGCGCTGCACGGGCCAGTGAGCGGGCTCTTCGGCCTCTTCGGCGGCACGGCGCCCAACTGGCTGGCCGATGGCAACTATGCGCTGGCCGCGGTGATCCTCACCTTCAATGCGGCGATCTTCGGCATCAACACGGTGATCTTCCTGACGGGCCTTGCGACGGTCGATCGCTCGACGATCGAAGCCGCCTGGCTCGATGGCGCGAAGGAGTGGCAGGTCATCGCCTTCATCATCCTCCCCGCCATGCGCCGCTTCGTCGAGTTCGTGCTGATCATCACCGTCGTCACCTCGTTCACCGGCCTCTTCGGCATGATCTACGTGATGACCGGCGGTGGGCCCGGCTCGGCGACGATGACGCTCGACTTTGCCGTCTGGCGGCGGGCCTTCTCGACGGGGGCGTTCGGGGCGGGCGCCGCGATCGGCATCACGCTGATGGCGATGACGCTGCTCGGCATCGCCCTCGTCCGCCTCGTCATGCGCGAAAGGAACGCGGCATGACCGTCGACACCGTTGCGCGTCCGCCTTCGACCGCGCTCGGCGGCGGCACACGCACCGCCTTCATCGTGGCGCTCGTGGCGGCGCTGGCGTCGCTCTATCCCTTCGGCTCGCTGATCGTCACCTCGATCCTGCCGCCGCTCAACGGCCATCCGTTCCAGCTCTGGCAGCAGCTCTTCAGCCAGATCCCGGTGGGCACCTACATGCTCAATTCGGCGATCGTCGCGGGCGGCGCGATGGTGCTGGTGTCGGTCGTTTCCTGCATGGCCGGCTACGGCTTTTCGAAGCTGCCGTTCCCGGGCAGCATGCAGCTCTTCGCGGTGGTGATCGCGGCGCTTAGCGTGCCGGGCGCCACGACGGTCATCGCCAACTATTTCAACTTCGCTTCGGTCGGCGGCATCGGCGCCTATTGGGCGCCCATCCTGATGTACGCGGCAGGCTCGACGCCGTTCTCAGTCATCCTGATGACCAACTTCTTCAAGGCGCTGCCCGACGAGCTGGTCGAAAGCGCGGTGATCGATGGCGCGACCTATCGGCAGGTGTTTTTGCGCATCATGGCGCCGCTCGCTGCGCCCGCGGTGACGACCGTCGCAGTGCTGTGCTTCCTCGGCAGCTGGAACGATCTTCTCATCGCGCTGCTCTGGCTGCCCGATCCGGGCCAGCGCACGATCAGCGTCGGCGTCGCGACATTGCAGGGCGTGCGTGCCAACAGCATCGACCTCATCCTGACGGGGTCACTGCTCAGCGCCATCCCGCCGATCCTCGCCTTCATCCTTTTCCAGCGCTACCTCGTGAGCGGGATTGTTTCGGGGATGGGGAAATGAGTGTGAGCGCGGATTGTCCTGCTTCGTCATTCCCGCGCAGGCGGGAATCCAGTTTGGCCGCACGCGCCGCGTTCGCGAGAAACTGGATCCCCGCCTACGCGGGGATGACAGTGGAGCATCGGGCAGGCCCGGGGTGTGCGGCTACCCCCACCCCTGACCCCTCCCCGCAAGGGGGAGGGAGACGCTGGGGCAAGGCCATGCCACCGGTCCACCTCCCCCCTTGCGGGGGAGGATGGGTGGGGGGTAGCCGCCCACACTGCCGTGCCAGTGCAGCGAGGCGTGCTCAATGACCAAATCCAACCGCAGTGCCGAGTGGTTCGCGCGTGAAGGCAAATACGGCTTCATTCCGCGGAGCTGGATGAAGAGCCAGGGGTTTGCGCCGGAGATGCTCGACGGGCGGCCGGTGATCGGCATCTGCAACACCTGGAGCGAGCTCACCAACTGCAACCGGCACCTCCGCGAGCTCGCCGAGCATGTGAAGCGCGGCGTCCTGATGGCGGGCGGCTTTCCGCTCGAATTTCCCGTGACGAGCCTCGGCGAGCCGCTGATGCGGCCGACGACGATGATGTTCCGCAACCTTGTCGCGATGGACGTGGAAGAGACCATCCGCGCCAACCCGATCGATGGCGTGGTGCTGCTTGCCGGCTGCGACAAGACGACCCCGGCGCTGCTGATGGGGGCGGCGAGCTGCGACATCCCGGCGATCCTGGTTTCGGGCGGGCCGATGCTCAACGGCCGCTTCCGCGGGGTCGACCTCGGTTCGGGTACCGACGTCTTCCGGCTCGACGAGGATTTTCGCACCGGCAAGATGACCAAGGCCGATCTCGACGCGGCCGAGGCGGCAATGAGCCGGTCGGCGGGTTCGTGCATGACGATGGGCACCGCCTCGACCATGGCGGCGATCGCCGAGGCGATGGGGATCGCGCTGCCGATGAACGGCACGATTCCGGCGCCCGACAGCCGCCGCGCGGTGCTCGCCGAGCAGAGCGGGCAACGCATCGTTGGGCTGGTCAACGAGGGCGTCACCATCTCGCGCATCCTGACGCTCGCGGCGTTCGAGAATGCGGTGAAGGTGACGGGCGCCATCGGCGGCTCGACCAACGCGGTGGTGCATCTCCTGGCGCTGGCGGGCCGGCTCGGCGTCGATTTCACCCTCGACGACTGGGATCGGCTCGGCCGCGATATTCCGACGCTGGTCGACCTCAAGCCGGCCGGCCGCTTCCTGATGGAGGAGTTCTTCAACGCCGGCGGCCTGCCGGTGGTGATGAAGCGTCTCTCCGACCGGCTGCACCTCGGCGCCATGACGGTCAACGGCAAGACGGTCGGCGAGAACATCGCGTCGGCCGTCTGCTACGACGACGAGGTGATCCGGCCGCTCGACAAGGCGCTGACCGGCCACGGCGGGCTCATGGTGCTGCGCGGCAATCTCGCGCCGGACGGGGCAGTGATAAAGCCATCCGCCGCGAGCCCGCGGCTGATGCAGCATCGGGGCAAGGCGGTGGTGTTCAAGGACGCCGACGAATTCCGGGCGCGCATCGACGACCCCGATCTCGAGGTCGATGCCGACTCCATCCTCGTGCTGAAGAACGCGGGTCCGCGTGGTTACCCGGGCATGCCCGAGGTCGGCAGCATGGCGCTGCCGAAGAAGCTCTTGAAGCAGGGCGTCACCGACATGGTGCGGATTTCCGATGCGCGGATGAGCGGCACCGCTTTCGGCACGGTGGTGCTGCACGTGGCGCCCGAGTCGGCGATCGGCGGGCCGCTGGCGCTGGTCGAGACCGGCGACACCATTATCCTCGATTGCGAGAACCGACGGCTCGACGTCGACCTTACCGCCGACGAGTTTTCGCGCCGCCGCGCCGCCTTCGTGCCGCCGAAACCCGCCTATGAGCGCGGCTACGGCAAGATGTTCATCGACCACGTGACGCAGGCCGACAAGGGCGCCGATTTCGACTTCCTTGCGGGCCAGAGCGGCACGCCCCCTTCCAAAGTCTCCTTCTGAACCGAGGCGCCATGTCAGCACCCGCAAGACTTCCTTCGCGACGCAACGCACCCCTTCCCGACAACTGGGACCAGCTGTTTTCGGCGCTGCTCTCGGACTCGCTCGATGCGGTGGGTGTGCCCGGGCAGGCGATGCATTCGGGCATCCGGCCGCTCGACGAAAACCTAAAACTCTGCGGGCGGGCCCGGACAGGCCAGTATGTGGAAATGCCCTACCTCGTCGACGGGGCGAACCCCTACGAGCTCGAGATCGCCATCGTCGACGACCTCAAGCCGGGGGATGTGGCGATCTTCTCCTGCGGCGGCTCGAGCCGGATCGCGCCCTGGGGCGGCCTGTTGTCGACGGCCACGCGGGCGCGCGGCGCCGCCGGCTGCGTCACCGACGGTTTCGTCCGCGACATCCTCGAAATCCGCAACCTGAAGCTGCCGGTCTTCCACGGCGGCATCGCGCCGCTCGATTCGAAAGGCCGCGGGCAGATCCAGGCGGTCGATGTGCCGGTGATGTGCGGCGGTGTCCGGGTCGCGCCGGGGGACCTCGTGTTCGGCGATGCCGATGGCGTCGTGGTCGTGCCGCAGGCGGCCGAGGCCGAGGTGCTGAACTTCGCCTTCAACCGCATTAAGGGCGAGCATCACTCGATCACCGAGCTGCGCAACGGCGGATTTTTGCGGGATGTGTATGCGAAGTATGGGGTGCTGTGAGGCGGGGTCACAGGCCCTCACCCGCCTGCCGGCACCCTCTCCCGCAAGCGGTAGAGGGGACGACGCGGTGAGTTGGCGATCTCTTCCCCTCGCCCGCTTGCGGGAGAGGGTGGCGCGAAGCGCCGGGTGAGGGCCTGACGCCCACCACTACTTGGACTACTGGAGACCCCGATGCCCCCCACCCGCGCCTATTGCGATTGCCACGTCAACATCTGGACCGACGAGCAGGTGCTGCCGCTCTGGGGGCAGTTGCAGGGCCGGGTGCGGCATGGCGAGCTCGCGCCGAAGGCCGATGCCGACACGCTTCATTCTGAGATGGCTCATGTCGAGAAGGCGATCGTCTTCGCGCTGCGCTATGGCGACTCGATCGGCATCGAGGGCAATGACGAGACGACTGCGGCGGCGGTGGCCAAATATCCGGACAAGTTCTTGGGCTTCGCCTATGTGGATCCGCGCCGGCCGGACTGCATGGAAATGCTCCGGCACGGCATCGAGGATCTTGGCCTCAAGGGCGCAAAATTCGGGCCGATCTATAACGGCGTCGCGCTCAGCGATCCGCGCATGGCGCCGGTGCTCGAGTACCTGCAGAAGCATAACCTGCCGCTCACCATGCATATGGGGACGACGTTCGCGCGCAACGCGCCGGTCGAGCTCGGCCGCGCTATCCACATCGAGCCGGTGGCGATGCAGTACCCGGACCTCACCATGATCATGGCCCATATGGGCCACCCCTGGTACGAGGAATGCGTGGTGGTATCGCGGAAGCAGCCGAACGTTTTTTGCGAGGTCTCGGCGCTCTCCTACCGGCCCTGGCAGTACTACAACATCCTGATGTGCGCGCAGGAGTACAAGATCACCGACAAGGTGTTCTTCGGCACGGATTTTCCGTTCGCGCGGGTCGACGAGTCGGTCGAGGGGCTGCTCGGTATCAACGACCAGCTCGAGGGCACCAAGCTGCCACGGGTCTCGGACGAAACGAAGGAGCGCATCCTCCTCTCCGATCCATTCCGGGTCTGGTGGAAGGGCGACAATCCGCTGGCCTGACGCGGCCCGCTCAGCTTCCGGTGCGGCGGGCGCGGGCCGGCTGCACCACCGAGCGGCGGCGGACGATCTGGCAATCGAGCGTCACCCGGTTTTCCTTGCTGGTGCGGCCGTGGCGCATGTCGAAGATGCGCTTCACTGCCCAGCGCGCCATCGCCTCATGCGGCAGGATGGCGGTGGTGAGGCTCGGAAAGAATGCGGTGACCAGCGGGTCGTTGTCGAAGCCGGCGATGGATAGGTCGCGGGGGATGGAGAGGCCGCGGTCGCGGGCGGCTTCGTAGACGGCGAGCGCCATGCGGTCGTTGAAGCAGAAGATGGCGGTCGGCGGATCGGGCAGGTCGAGCAGCGCGCCGGTGCTGTCATAGGCGGCCGAGATGTCGGAGCCCATGTTGACGACGAGCGCCTCGTCGAAAGCGATGCCGCCCGCTTCGAGCGCGTCGCGATAGCCGTCGAGCCGGTCGCGGCCGGCATCGAGAAAGCCTTCGCCGGCGAGATGGGCGATGCGGCGATGGCCGGCATTGACCATGGCGGCGACGACGCTGCGCGCCGCGCCGCGATCGTCGGGCAGCACGGCGGCCAGCGCCCCCTTGGCATCATAGCAGTTGAGCAGCACGAGCGGCACGTCGGCCGGCACGGCCGGCGGCGAGACCTCGCGGGTGAAGAGGGTAGCGTAGACGATGCCGGCGATGGGGCGCTGCAGCATGCTCTCGAGCGCCGCCTGCTCCATGGCGGTGTCGTTGCGGGTCGAGACCACGTCGACGACGCAGCGCTCTTCCCAGGCGCCCTCGCGCGCGCCTTCCATGAACGGCACGGCGAACGGGCTCGCGAGGAGATCGTCGATGATGAGGCCGATCGAGGAGATCTCGCGGCGGTCGGCGCGCACCCGGGAGGAGCGCCGGTATTTCAGCCGCTCGGCGGTCTCGATGATGCGCGCCCGGGTCTGCTCGGAGACGCGGACGCCCGAAACGCCGTTGAGCACGAGCGACACCGTCGCCTGCGACACGCCCGATTCGCGGGCCACGTCGTACATGGTCGGTCGGCGCTGCGGATTGCTCATCGAACCCCCTGAGAGGGGCAGCTTCACCATGTGGGCGCCCTGAGGCAAGGGGCCACGCGAGCCCGGTTGATAAAAAAATCAGTTGCTGATGATAATAAAATAACTAAGCTGGGCAAGTGGGACTGCGGAAGAAGCCGCGGCAACCCGAACCGCCAAAATGGCGTGCGGAGGAAATCATGAATTTGCTATCGCGCCTGTCATCGGCGTCCGTGTTCGCGCTGGCGCTCGCCGCGCCGGTCAGCGCCTGGGCGTCGCCCATCACCTTCTGGAACGGTTTTACCGGGCCCGATCGCCCGACCATCGAAGCGCTCACCAAGCAGTGGAGCGATGCCCACCCCGACAGCCCGGTGCAGATGGACATCGAACCCTGGGATTCGATGCTGCAGAAGCTTCAGGCCGCGATGGCCTCGGGCTCGGGTCCCGACGTCGTGGCCTTCGATTTCGCGCAACTGCCGCGCTATGCCGAAAGCGGCTTCATCGCCGACCTGACGGATGACGTGAAGGCCGGCGGCCCGCTCGATCCCTCGGTCTGGTCGGATGGGCTCAAGGCCGTGCTCCAGTACAAGGGCAAGTACTACGCGGCGCCGATGAATTTCGCGACACTGATGATGTACTACAACAAGGACATCTTCGCGAAAGCTGGGATCGCCGCGCCGCCCAAGACCTGGGACGAGTGGATCGCCGACATCAAGAAGACGACCGTTACCGGCGCCGATTCCCAGTACGGACTGCTGATCCCCGACCACGAGACCATTCCCAACTGGCCAATCCTGCTCTGGGGCAATGGCTCCGACCTCATCAAGGATGGCAAGGCCAACCTCACCGATCCCAAGGCGGTCGAGGCACTGACGCTCTGGTCGGGCCTCGTGCTCAACGACAAGATCACCCCGACCGGTCTCGCCGGCGCCGATGCCGACAAGCTCTTCCAGTCGGGCAAGGCGGCGATGGAAATCACCGGCCCCTGGATGACCAACGGCTTTACCGCCGCCAAGCTCAACTACGACGTGGCGCCGATCCCGACCGGCCCCGGCGGCCCGGTGACGCTGGCGGATTCGGTTGTGCTCGTCATCTCGAAGACCGCCAAGGACCCCAAGGCCGCGCTCGATTTCGTCGCCATGTGGGGTTCGAAGGCCGCGCAGGTAAAACTCGCCAACGAGACCGGCTTCCCGCCGCTCCGCACCGATCTTTCGGGCAGTTCCGAGCTGACCAACCCCTGGGCGGCAAAGTTCTCGACGGTGGTGCCGGTGTCGCGGTTCTACCTCGCCGGCCAGCCGAACTTCGCTCAGATCGACGGCGACGTCTTCACCCCGCTGGTGCAGTCGGTGACGCTGGGCAAGGCGACGGCGCCGGATGCCGCGCAGCAGGCCAACGACCAGCTGAGCGATCTGCTGAACCAGTGATCGTGCTCTGCGTGGGGCGGATGTGCGCATCCCTCCCACGCAGCAACCGCGCTACAACCACGGCGTCATTCCCGCGGAGGCGGGAATCCAGTTTGACCGATACGCCGTGTTCTTAGTGAAACTGGATTCCCGCCTTCGCGGGAATGACGTGGTGAACGATGGCGGCCGGGTGGGGCGGCTGAAGGCCCCCTCACCCGGATGCCTTATCGGCATCCGACCTCTCCCCCAGAGGGAGAGGTAAATCGGCAAAGTGCGAGCCACGCCTCACCTCTCCCTTGGGGGAGAGGTCGCCGCGCAAGCGGCGGGTGAGGGGGCCTCGGCGGCAAACTGGATTCCCGCCTGCGCGGGAATGACGTGGTGGGAAGATGGCGACGGAAGCGGGTGTGGCGAGCGACAGTGGGGCGGGCATTGCCGCCGCGCGCCGGCCGCGCCGCATCCGCAAGACGACGATCGCCGCCTGGTGCTTCCTTGCGCCGAGCCTGATCATCCTCGCCATCTTCGTGTTCTGGCCGATCCTCTATTCGTTCGACCTGAGCGTTCATCACTGGAAGTTTTCGGCCGAGGCGCAGGACTGGGTGGGCTCGGCCAACTATGAGCGGCTGTGGCGCGACGCCCGGTTCTGGAACGCGCTGCGGAACACCATCTACTATACGGTCTTCACCGTACCGCTCGGCGTCGTCCTGCCGCTGGCGCTGGCCCTGGCACTCAACCGCGCGATTCCCTTCCGCACGCTGCTCCGCAGCGCTTTCTTCCTGCCGGTGATCGCCTCCTTCGCCATCGTCGCGCTCGCCTGGCGGTTCATGCTCGATCCCGATATCGGCCTCCTGGCCTATTGGCTCTCCTTCCTCGGCTTCCCGCACATCAGCCCGCTGCGCGATCCCAACCTTGCGATGCCCGCGGTGATCGCCGCGAGCCTCTGGAAGAACCTCGGCTTCAACATGGTGATCTACCTCGCGGGCCTCCAGGCGATCCCGATCGTCCTCTACGAGGCAGCGCGGATCGATGGCGCCAACCGGAGCCAGCAATTCTTCCGCATCACCTGGCCGCAGCTTCGCAACACCAACATCTTCGTCCTGGTCATCTCGGTGATCGGCGCGTTCCAGGTGTTCGACCCGGCCTTCGTCATGACGCCCGGCGGCGGGCCGCTGTTCTCGACCGAGACGCTCGTCACCTACATCTACCGGCAGGGCATCACGAACCTCAATCTGAGCTACGCCGCGAGCGTCGGCATCTTCCTCTTTGTCGTGGTGTTCCTGCTGACCCTTGTCCAACTGCGCGTCACCCGCGCGTGGGAGCGCTAGCCATGGCGCACGCCATCCGCTTCGGCGAAGACGGCCGCGAAGTGCTGGGGCCGGTGTTCACCACGGTGACGCTGGTCGTGCTCGGCGCCCTCGCACTTTGCGTGGTGTTCCCGTTCATCTGGATGCTCTTCACCTCGCTCAAGCCCGAGAGCGAGATCGCGACCTTTCCGCCGCAACTGCTGCCCCACACATGGACGCTCGAGAACTATGCCAATGTCTGGGACCGCATCCCGTTCGCCCGGCTCTTCCTCAATTCGGTGCTCTTTGCCGGCGGCGTGACGATCATCTCGCTGGCACTCGATTCGATGTCGGCCTACGCGCTGGCACGGCTCGATTTCCCGGGCCGCAACGTCGTCTTCATCTTCATCCTGATCGCCCTGATGCTGCCGTTCCAGGTGATGTTCGTGCCGCTGTTCGTCACGGTGCACGACCTCCATCTCCTCGACAGCTATGGCGGGCTCATCATCCCGCGCGCCACCAACGCCTTCGGCATCTTCATGCTGCGGCAGTTCTTCCTGACGCTGCCCAAGGAGCTCGACGAGGCGGCGCGGGTCGATGGCTGCAGCGAATTCGGCATCTACTGGCGCATCATCCTGCCGCTCTCCGGTCCGGCGCTCGCGACCCTTGCGGTCTTCCACTTCATGTACAACTGGAACGACTTTCTCTGGCCGCTGCTCATCACCTCGAGCCTCGAGATGCGCACGCTTCCCGCCGGCCTCGCGCTCTTCGTCGGCAGCCACGTCATCGAGTACGGCGTCGTCATGGCGGGCGCGGTGCTGGCGCTCCTGCCGCTCCTCATCGCCTTCATCTTCGCCCAGCGCTACTTCATCCAGGGCATCGCCACGAGCGGGCTCAAGGAGTGAGTGCGTGTTCCATGCTCAGTCATTCCCGCGAAGGCGGGAATCCAGTTTCACACCGCCGCGATGCCCGCGGCCAAACTAGATTCCCGCCTTCGCGGGAATGACGCCGTGCGTGATTGCACCATCAGGGAATGAGAATTGACCAAGCTTTTCGACCTTAGCCCGGAAGGTTTCGTCTGGGCCGGCGGCATCGAGAACACCTTTATCGGCCAGACCGAGCGGCTCGGCGAACGGGTGCTCGACGAGTTCGCGCTGACCAACCACTACCAGTATTTCCGCGAGGATCTCGACCGGGTGAAGAGCCTCGGCATCCGGGCGCTGCGCTACGGCATGCCCTGGTACAAGGCGGAGCCCGAAAAGGGAAAGTTCGACTGGGACTGGATCGACCGCGCCATCGACTACGCGGCCGGCACCGGCATCGAGATTGTCTTCGACCTGATGCACTATGGCGTGCCGCTCTGGCTCGACAACCAGTTCCTCAACACCGACTACGAAAAGCACGTTGCCGACTGGGCGGCCGCCTTCACGCGCCGCTACAAGGATCGCGTCACCTACTATACGCCGTTCAACGAACCGCTGGTCTGCTCCGAGTTCGTCGGTCTGCGCGGCATGTGGCCTCCCTACCTCCGCGGCGCCGACGGGCAGGTGAAAATCATCCGCAACATCGCGCGCGGCATGACGCTCAGCACGCAAGCGATGCGCGCCGAGTTCTCGGGCGCCATCATGGTCAATGTCGACGCCGCCGGCGAAGTGCTGCCGGATACGCCCGACCTCGCCGATGCGGCGGCCATCGAGACCGCCAAGACATTCATGGCGACCGACCTCATGCTGGGCAAGGTCGGCAACGACCACATCCTCCGCGACTGGTTCCTGAAACACGGCATGACCGAGGCCGATCTCCACTGGCACCTCGAGCGGCCGCAGGACGTCGAGATCGTCGGCACCAACTACTACCCCGAGGTGTCGCAGCAAAAGCTCGTGCGGCATGGCAGCGAGCTGATCCGCCGGCCGATCTCGGGCCGCGGGGCCGGCATGCTGAGTTCGGTGAAGCAGTTCTGGGAGCGCTATCAGCGGCCGGTGGTCGTGACCGAGTCGAGCCTCAACGGCACGATCGAGGAGCGCGGCAAATGGCTCACTGAGGCCGTCGCAGCGGTGCGCGATATCCGCGCCGCGGGCCTGCCGCTCGTCGGTTTCACCTGGTTCCCGGTGTTCGACCTCATCGACTGGGTCTACCGCTCGGGTCGCCCCCTCGAGGAATACATCACGCGGCAAGGTCCGAAGCAGCTCGACCCGAACCACGTGGCAAATTTCGCCCGCTATATGCGCTGGACCACGCTCGAGCACCTGCGCGTCGAGGACTTCATGGCGCCGATGGGTCTGTGGACGCTGAAGATGGGTTTTGACGGCACGTTCGAGCGGGTCGAGACACCGCTGGTCGAGGCCTATCGGCAGGCTGCGGCATCGCAGGACGTGGGCGTGGTTGCCGGCTGACGCCGGCGCCCTGCTCAGGCGGCGCGCTGCAGCAGGCGGCGGCAGAGCGCCGCGGCCAGGCTGGTGCATTGGGCGCGAATGTCGGGCACGGCCTCGATCTCGAAGAACGTGCCACGTGTCAGCGGGCCGATGGCGCAGAGACGCGGCGAGACTCGGCCGTCGCTGTCGATGACCTCGCAGTTTTCGCTGACGTCGAGGCCGATGCGAAGCGGATCGGGACGGCCGCGCCCCTCGGCGATGAGCGTGCCGACCAGCGTTCCGGGCCGGGCCTCCCAATCGCGCGCCAGGCCGCGGCAGTCGAGCACCGCGGCGACCTCGAGGGTTTCCACCACGGCGCTGCCGCGGCGGCGATAGCGGATGGTCTGCGGGCCGATTCCCGGCTCGGCTGCGGTGAGCTTTGCGGCGATGACGGCCACCGTCTCGGCGCTGCGCTCCGCCATCAGCCGCGCATGGACGGCAGGCGCCAGGCGATGGCGGTGGACGTCCCACCAGGGGCGCGCGTGCCGAAGGAAGCGGCGGCGCGTCGCTTCGCTCCAGGATTGCCAGAGGCGCTGCGAAAACGGCCGGATGGCGTCGGTCGCGGCGCGCCAGTCGCCGGTTTCAGCTGCCGCGTCCTTGGCCATGCCACGGAGCCAGTGCGCAAAATAGGGCAGGCCTGTGCCGAACGGGATGTCGGCGGCGTCGAGCCGGATTGGCGCCGTTCCGGTGTGCGGCTGGGGCAGCAGCCCGCGGCGCGACATCGCGACGATCCGGCCGCGAAAGCCGGCGCCGCGCAGCGACAGCCAGCGGTCGATCATGCTGAGGCCGCTGCCGAGGATGAGGATCGGCTGCGTTGTGTCGGGCGGAATGCCACGTATCGCTTCGTCCGCCGGGCAGTCGTCGTCATGGCCGGTGGCGAGGATAGCGGCATGGGCCGGGACGGATGCGCCGCTGCTGAGCCGCGCCTCGATGCCGGCGTCGGTCTCGAGGAGCGTTGTGACTTCGCCCTGCAGCACCGAGAGGCGTCCGTGGGACGCGCTCCTCGCCTCGGCCAGCATGGCCGCGAGGTAGTCGCCGAAATGGTGGCGCGCGACGAACACGGCAGGCCCGGTGCCGACCGGGACGCGGGCCGTACGTTGCAGCCAGCGCCAAAAATGCTCGGGGTCGTCCGGAAAGGCGCTGAGCGATTTGGGCATGACGTTGAGGAGATGCGCTTCGTCGGCCGTCGCATAGGCGAGGCCGCGGCCGAGGTCGTCGTTGCGCTCGACCAGCGTGATGCGGATTTCGGCCGGCGCCTGCGCCAGGAGCTGCAGCGCCATCAGGGTGCCGGAGGCGCCGCCGCCGACGATGAGCACGGTGCGGGTGGCGCTCATCGGCGCCTTCCGAGGACGGCGCTCAGGCGGGGAGGCGGATCTCCGAAAAACCTTCGATCGCGCCGAGGTCGCGCAATTCGGCGAGGTTGCGCTGGTCGAGCACCGCGGCAATCGCCTCGCGGACATCGAGCATCATGTGGCGCACCTGGCAGGTCTCGACGTCGCAATCCTCGCACGGCCGGTAGCGCGTGCGGCTGGCGCAGGGGATCGGCGCCAGTGGGCCGTCGAGCACGCGCACGATGGCGCCGACGGTGATCTCCTTGGGCGGCCGCGCCAGCCGATAGCCGCCGCCCTTGCCCTTGCGGCTCACCACGAGCCCGGCGTTGCGCAGCTCGCCGAGGATCGCGTCGAGGAATTTCTTGGGCAGGTTGTTGGCGAGCGCAATGTCGTTGACCAGCGCCAGCTCGCCCGGCTGGAGCGCCGCCAGATGCACCATGGCCTTGAGGCCGTATTTGCCCTTGTTGGTCAGCATCGCGAGAGTCGGGAAACGGCAAGAGGAAACGGCGGCGGGCCGGCCGAAGAGAGCCCCGCGTCCGTGGCCGCCGCAAAAGCATATAAAGTCCAGCGAGTTGGTGGACAAGAGTGCGCTGCTGCATTGTTCGCTGCTCCGTGCCGATGTCGTCGTTGCTTACCGTCCGCGGCGCCAGGTCGGATTTGCGGCGGACGCGCTGGCTACCGTGTGGCGCGGTCCGTTGCCCGGATCGGGCGGATTTTGGAATGCGAAGCTCCGAACAAGGGGCCGGCGCGCAATTCCATTAGTCGACTAAGATTATAGACTAAGCATACTGATTGCAGCTGTCCAGCCGGACAGCGCTCGCGACCAGTTCAGGAGGCAATTCAATGGCTCGGCAGACGCGACAGCTTCACCTCGGCGCCTTCATCATGGCCACCGGGCACCACATTGCAGCCTGGCGGCATCCCGATTCCGACGCCGATGCGGGCCACAGCATTGCGCACTATCGCGGCCTTGCCGAAACGGCCGAGCGCGGCCTCTTCGACCTGGTGTTCGTGGCCGACAGCCCCGGCGGCTGGGACGGCGAGCGGGATGCCGACACGCGCAGCCGCCTCAGCCACTCGGCGCATTTCGAGCCGGTGACGCTCTGGTCGGCGCTGTCGCAGGTGACGAGGCATGTGGGGTTCGTGGCGACCGCCTCGACCACCTACGAGGACCCCTACCTCCTGGCGCGCAAATTCCTGTCGCTCGACCACATCAGCGAAGGCCGCGCCGCCTGGAACGTGGTGACGACGGGCGCCGACGTCTCGAAGAACTTTTCCATTCCGGGCCATCCAGCGCACGACAACCGCTACGAGCGTGCCGAAGAGTTCGTCGACCTCGTGCTCGACCTTTGGGACTCCTATGAGGACGATGCGCTGATCCGCGACAAGGCGAGCGGCGTCTTCCTCGATCCCGACAAGGTCCACCGGGTCGACCACAAGGGCAAAATCTTCAGCGTCGCGGGGCCGCTCAATGTCGCCCGCTCGCCGCAGGGCCGGCCGGTCGTGGTGCAGGCAGGCGCATCCGAGCCCGGCCGCAACCTCGCGGCCCGCACGGCCGAGGCGATTTTCACCGCCAATCAGACGCTCGGCGACGCGCAGGCGTTTTACACCGACCTCAAGGGCCGGCTCGGCAAATATGGGCGGCGCGCCGACGAACTCGTCGTCATGCCGGGCATCTTCCCGGTTCTGGGCGGGACGGAAGCCGAGGCGCAGGCGAACTATGAGTTCATCCAGTCGCTGATCCACCCGACGGTCGCCTGGAACATCCTCAAGCAGTACTACGTGGGCGTCGATCTCTCGGGCTATTCGCTCGACGACGAAGCGCCGCCACTGCCGACCCACACCGAGCTCAACCAGAGCCGGCTGAAGCTGGTGTCGGACCTCCAGTCGCGTGGCCGTCTCAGCCTCCGCCAGCTCTATCTCTCGCTCGCGACCGCCCGCGGCCATCGCACGGTGGTGGGCACGCCCGAGCAGGTGGCCGACGCCATCGCCGAATGGTTCACGCAGGGCGCGGCCGACGGCTTCAACATCATGCCGCCGATCCTGCCGACCGGCCTTACCGATTTCGTCGAGCAGGTGGTGCCAATCCTCCAGCAGCGCGGCCTCTACCGCACCGCCTATGAGGGGACGACGCTGCGCGAAAACCTCGGGCTCGAGCGTCCGGCCAACCGCTTCGTCGCCCGTGCGGCGCTGGCCCAGAGGAGCGCCTGATGTCCGGTTTGCGTATCGTCGGCTTTGCGGGCAGCGCGTCCCGCCCGTCCCGTACCCGCAGCCTCGTCGAGGCGATCGCCGAGGCGACCGCGAGGCGGTCGGGGGCGGCGGTTTCGATCTACGACCTCAACGAAATCCACCCTTCGCTGGGTTCGACCCTCGATCCCCGCCAGGCGCCGGACGATCTTCGGGCGCTGATCGCGGAGATCACCGAGGCCGACGCGCTGGTCGTGGGCTCCCCGGTCTACAAGGGCACCTATACGGGCCTCTTCAAGCACCTCTTCGACCTGATCGAGCCGCAGGCGCTCAAGGACAAGCCGATCGTCCTCAGCGCCACCGGCGGCAGCGAGCGCCATGCGCTCGTCGTCGACCACGGCTTGCGGCCGCTCTTTGCCTTCTTCTCGGCCGACATCCTGTCGACCGGGCTCTACGGCACCGATCCCGACTTCACCGACTATCGGCCGAGCAGCGCCAACCTCCTCTCCCGCATCGAACGCGTCGCCGACGAACTGTCCTGGCGCCTCGCATCGGCGCGCGTGGCGGAGCCCCTGGCGCGCACAGCCTGACCCCTTTCCCCTTCGGAGATATCGATGTTCACCCGCAGACAACTCTTTCCGCTGTTCGCCGGCGCGGCGGCGGCCTTGGCGCTGCCCAACGCGGTGCGTGCCGATGGGGCCGCCACGGCCTTCCGCATCGGCTGGCAGAAGGGCGGCGTGCTGTCGCTCGCCAAGCAGCAGGGGGCGATCGAAAAGCGCCTCGCGAGCCGCGGCATTGCCGTGAGCTGGAGCGAATTCACCTCCGGCCCGCCGCTCCTCGAAGCGCTCGGCGCCAACGCCATCGACTTCGGCTCGACCGGCGACGTGCCGCCGCTCTTTGCCGGGGCGGCAGGCGGCGACCTGCTCTATGTGGCGGCGCAGGAAGGGAGTCTCACCGGCTCGGCGATCCTCGTACGCAAGGACGGGCCGATCAATACACTCGCCGACCTCAGGGGCAAGAAGCTCGCGTTCAAGCGCGGCTCCTCGGCGCACAACTTTGTCATCAAGGCGCTGGAGAAGGGCGGCTTGACGCTCGACGACATCACGCAGGTCGAGCTCGCGCCGTCGGACGCGGCGCCGGCATTCGCCACCGGCCAGATCGATGCCTGGGCGATCTGGGATCCTTACTTCGCCATCGCCGAGCAGGATCCCGGGACGCGGGTGCTGACGACCACCGAGGGGATCGTCGACTCGTGGGGCTACTACCTCGCCAACGGTGCCTTCACCAAGGCCAACCCCGCGGTGATCAAGGACGTGCTCGATGAGCTCGGCAAGGTCGGCACCTGGGCGCAGGCGCACCTCGATGAAACCATCAAGGGCATCGCTGCGGCGACCGGCGTGCCGGAGGCGGTGGAGCGCGTCGTCCTGACCCGCAAGGGCGCCGACCTCGGCCTGATCCACGCCATCACGCCCGAGGTGCTCGCCTACCAGCAGAACCTCGCCGACGAATTCTTCAAGCTCAAGATCATTCCGCGGCAGCTCAGCATCAAGGACGCGGTGTGGACCGCGCCGGCCGCATGAGCGCGCCGAGCTGGACAATCACGCTCGGTGGCCTCTCGGCCATCCCGTCCCGAAAGGAGAGCACGATGAGCTTTGGTGAAATCGCCTATCCGGCCGCTCGCTTTGCCGGGCGCGCCACCGGCGTCCTGCCCAGGTTCCGGCTGGACCGCCTGCAGCCGCTGCTGCCCTATCTGCTGCCGGTGCTGGTGGTGATTGTCTGGCAAGCGGCGGCAAGCTTCGGGCTGATCGCCACGCGGCTGATGCCGGCGCCAGTCGACGTGGTGCGCGCGTTCTGGGACCGCACGGTTTCCGGCGAGCTCGCCGCCGATGTGGAAGCCAGCACCATCCGAGCGGTCTCGGGGCTCATCGTCGGCGGCAGCATCGGCTTTGCCCTCGGCCTCATCAACGGGCTCTCCAAAATCTCCTACGGGCTCACGGACACGACGCTGCAGATGGTGCGGACGGTGCCGCACCTGGCGCTGATTCCGCTGGTCATCCTCTGGTTCGGCATCGGCGAGCCGGCAAAACTCTTCCTCACCGCGTTCGGGGTATTCTTCCCGATCTATCTCAACACCCTGCATGGGGTGCGCACGGTCGATCCGCAGCTCATCGAGATGGGCCGCATCTACGGCATGAACCGCTGGACGCTGTTTCGCCGGGTGATCTTTCCGGGAGCGCTGCCCTCGATCTTCGTCGGCCTCCGCTTCGCGCTCGGCATCATGTGGCTGACGCTGATCGTCGCCGAGACGATGGCCGCGTCGACCGGTATCGGACAGATGGCCAACAACGCCCGCGAGTTCATGCAGACGGACGTCGTGGTGCTGGCGCTCGTCATCTACGCGCTGCTCGGCAAGCTCGCCGACGTCATCGCCCGGCTGCTCGAGCGCGCCACGCTCCAGTGGCACCCCGCCTACCAGCGTGCCGGGAAGGAGTGAGCCATGCCGCTTGCCAATGATGCGCCGCGCGCCGGAACGTTTTCGTCGGGTGCCGCGATCGACACACTCAAGGATGCCGCACAAGGTCTGGGCCACGCCGGCGGCGTCGCCCTCCACCTCCACGGCCTCGAAAAGAGCTTTGGCCCCACCCGCGTGCTGCGCGGCATCGACCTCGACATCGCGCCGGGCGAGTTCGTCGCCATCGTCGGCAAGAGCGGTTGCGGCAAGAGCACACTGCTTCGCCTCCTCGCGGGACTCGACCAGCCGGACGCGGGGGAGATTCGTTTCGCCGATGCGGGTGGCGGACCGGTGCAGCCCAACAAGCGGATCGTCTTCCAGGAACCGCGCCTGCTCCCCTGGGCGAAGGTCGTCGACAACGTCGCGGTGGGCCTTGGGGAAGGGCGGCGCGCCCGGGCGGCTGCCGAGGGGGCGCTCGAGGCGGTGCAGCTTGCCGACAAGGCCGACCAATGGCCGGCGCGGCTCTCGGGCGGCCAGCGGCAGCGCGTGGCGCTGGCGCGGGCACTGGTGAGCCGTCCGGATTTCCTGGCGCTCGACGAGCCCCTCGGGGCGCTCGACGCACTGACCCGCATCACCATGCAGGCGCTGGTCGAGCGCATCTGGCGCGAGCAGGGGTTTACGGCCGTGTTCGTGACGCACGACGTGGCCGAGGCGGTGGCGCTTGCCGATCGCGTGGTGGTGCTCGATGCCGGGCGCATCGTCCTCGACCTGCCGATCGAGCTCGAGCGGCCGCGCGGCCGCGCCTCGGCGGAAGCCGGCCGCTACGAGCAGCGGCTGCTCGACGCCATCCTCGGCTGACCGGCGAACGCCGGCGGCTCAGACCACGAGTTCCAGCCGATCGGCGGGGAACCGCGTCAGCATGGCGTGGATGGGCGTGCCGGCGACGTCGACATCCACGGCATCGGCCACGAGAACGACCGACCCGGGCGCCAGTTGCAGCGCCTGGGTCTCCTCGGTGGTGGCGTGGCGGGCCGAGATGCGGGTCGACTGCCGTTCGTAGTCCTCGATGGCGAAATGGCGAAGCGCCGTGGTGATCGAGCCGGTCTCCGCATAGATTTCGGCAATGCCGCGGAACGGCGCTTCCGGGAACCAGCCGGTGCCGCGCGCCAGCGGCCGCCCATCGGCTGACGCCAGTGTTTCGAGCCGGATCACGCGGGCACCGGGTTTCAGCGCCAGGGCCCGGGCGATGCGCGCGGTCGCCCGCTCGATCTGCCACGACAGGAGCCGGCCGCTCCGCGACTGCGCTTGTCCGGCGAGGTTGGTGGAGAATCGCGTGCGTCGGCCGATCGGGTAGCTCAGCCGCCGGGCGTCGTTGACGAAGGTGCCGCGGCCATGCTCGGCCCGCACCACGCCCTCGTCGGCCAGCACCGCCAGGGCGCGGCGCACGGTCAGCCGGTTGACGCCAAATCGCTCCGCCAATGGGTATTCGCCGGGAATGCCCGACAGGCCATGATGGCGGTGCTGTCGCATGCCAGCGGCGCGGCCCTCGCCGCCGCCTGGGACGCGCTCGGCGACAAGCCCGATTTCCATCTTGTCCGCGGACCCGAGACGGGGCTCGTCATGGTGCGCGGAAGGGCCGGTGGTGGTGGCGCACCGTTCAATCTCGGCGAGGCCACCGTGACGCGCGCTACCGTCAAGCTTGCGACAGGTGAGGTTGGTCACTCCTACGCGCTCGGCCGCGATGGCGAGAAGGCCAGGATCGCGGCGGCGCTCGATGCGCTCTGGCAGCGGGACGCGCATCGGCCGGCGGTCGAAGCGTTGCTTGCGGCCCTACGCGAAACCGCCGACGCCGCCGACACGCAGCGGCGCGAGGAAACGGCGGCGACGCGCGTCAACTTCTTCACCATGGTGCGGGGGGACGACTGATGGCCGAAGCTTCCGCGATCGAAGGCGGCTTTGCCGATCTCGTGCTCGATGGCCAGCGCGTGTTTCGCGCCGTGATGGATGCGCTCGCCAACCCCGGCACCATCCGGCCGCTCGGGGCGATCGCTGTGCCGCCCTCACCGCTGACGCCGGAGCTGGCGGCCGTGGCGCTGACGCTCTGCGATCACGACTCGCCGCTGTGGCTCGATGCGACGCTGCGTGCGTCGCCGTCGGTTGCCGATTGGCTGCGCTTCCACACCGGCGCGCCGATTGTCGCTGCGCCGGCCGAAGCGATGTTGGCTCTGGTGGCCGATGCGGCTGCAGTGCCGCCGCTCGCCGAGTTCGCGATGGGCACTGACGAATATCCGGACCGGTCGACGACACTGATCCTCGGCGTTGCGACCCTCGATGCCGGCGTGCGGCTGACCCTGCGCGGGCCGGGCATCAAGGACACCGCGTCGTTTGCGCCCTCGCCACTGCCGCCAGACTTTATGGCGCAGTGGGCCGACAACCGCGCAAAATTTCCGCGCGGGGTCGACGTCATTTTCGTCGCCAACGGGCGGGTCGCGGGTTTGCCGCGCAGCACGCGGATCGGGGAGGGCTGAGATGTACGTTGCCGTCAAAGGCGGCGAGGCCGCCATCGCCAACGCGCACAAGCTGCTGGCCGACCGCCGGTGACCGCCAGGTGCCGGCGCTCAGGCTCGACCAGATCATCGAGCAGCTTGGTCTCGCGGTCGATCGCTGCATGGGCGAGGGGTCGCTCTACGACCGCGAGCTCGCGGCGCTCGCCATCGTGCAGTCGCGCGGCGACCTGATCGAGGCGATTTTTCTCGTCCGCGCTTACCGCACGACGCTGCCGCGCTTCGGCTATTCGACGCCCGTCGACACCGGCAAGATGCTGATCGAGCGGCGCATCTCGGCAACGTTCAAGGATTTGCCGGGCGGCCAACTCCTCGGCCCAACCTTCGACTACACGCATCGCCTGCTCGATCCGACGCTCGCGGAAGGTCGCGATGTTGCCGAAGGGGAGCGACGCGACGCCGATCCGGCGCAGGCGCCGCGTGTCACCGACTTGCTCGCCGGTGAGGGCCTGATCGAGCCGGACGGCGCATTGGACAAGGACGAGGTCGGCGACCTCACGCGTTCGCCGCTCGAATTTCCGCTCGATCGCGACCTCCGCCTCCAGGCGCTGGCGCGCGGCGACGAAGGGTTTCTGCTTGGCCTCGCCTATTCGACGCAGCGCGGCTATGCGCGCTCGCATCCGTTCGTCGGCGAAATCCGGATCGGGGAGGTCGAGGTCGAGCTCGACATCCCGGAGCTTGGCTTTCCCGTAAAACTCGGGCGCATCCGCGTCACCGAGTGCCAGATGGTCAACCAGTTCAAGGGCTCGTCGAAAGCGCCGCCGCAGTTCACGCGCGGCTATGGGCTCGCCTTCGGGCAGGTCGAGCGCAAGGCGATGGCGATGGCGCTCTGCGACCGGGCGCTGCGGGCCCGCGAGTTCGGCGAAGACCAGACCGGCATCGCGCAGGACGAGGAGTTCGTCATCTCGCACCTCGACAACGTGCAGTCGACCGGCTTCGTCGAGCACCTCAAGCTGCCGCACTACGTCGACTTCCAGGCCGAGCTCGGCATGGTCCGGCGGATGCGCGCCGAATACGAGGCGCGGCAGGCGGAGGGCGATGAGTCCGCGGCCACCCCCCACCCATCCTCCCCCGCAAGGGGGGAGGTGCCGGTTGGCGATCGTCGCGCCGCGTCGGACACCCTCCGGGATGGGGAGGGGGACGCCCCCGTCACGGAGGCGGCGGAATGATCGAAGGCCTCTCGCACATCACCTTCATCGTCCGCGACCTCGAGCGGATGACCACTATCCTCACGGAGGTGCTCGGCGCGCGCGAAATCTATGCCAGCGGTGCTGAGACATTTTCGCTGACGCCCGAAAAGTTCTTCGATGTCGGCGGCGTCTGGGTCGCGGTGATGCAGGGCGAACCTCTGCCGAGCCGCAGCTACAATCACGTCGCCTTCAAGATCGCCGATGACGATTTCGAGGCCTGCGCCGCCCGCATTAGTGCGCTCGGCCTCGAGATGCGGCCACCGCGGCCGCGCGTCGAGGGCGAAGGTCGCTCGATCTATTTCTATGACGACGACAACCACATGTTCGAGCTCCACACCGGCACGCTCGAACAACGGCTCGCCCGTTACACTGAGGGCCGGGCGGAGGCGGCGGAATGACCCCGATTGACCCTACCGTTCCTGACTCCATCCCCGGCGTCATCCCCGCGAAGGCGGGGAGCCAGCTGGGACCGGCACAACGCGTGGGGAGAAACTGGATTCCCGCCTTCGCGGGAATGACAGGCATTTTTGGGGGCGTCCGGTGACCACCATGACCGCGCATTACAACTTCGCCTATCTCGACGAGCAGACCAAGCGGATGATCCGGCGGGCGATCCTCAAGGCGATCGCCATTCCGGGGTACCAGGTGCCGTTCGCCAGCCGCGAGATGCCGATGCCCTGTGGCTGGGGCACGGGTGGCGTGCAGGTGACGGCCTCGATCATCGGGCCGGACGATCGTCTCAAGGTCATCGACCAGGGGGCCGACGACACTACCAACGCCGTATCGATCCGCGCCTTCTTCGCCAAGGTGGCGAATGTCGCGACGACGACGCACACGGCCGAGGCGACGATCATCCAGACGCGCCATCGCATCCCCGAGGAAAAGCTCACGGCGGGGCAGGTGCTGGTCTACCAGGTGCCGATTCCCGAGCCGCTGCGCTTCCTCGAGCCGCGCGAGACGGAAACGCGCAAGATGCACGCGCTCGAGGAGTACGGGCTCATGCATGTAAAGCTCTACGAGGATATCGCGCGGCACGGCCGCATCGCGACGACCTACGCCTATCCGGTGAAGGTCGAGGGCCGATATGTGATGGACCCCTCGCCGACGCCGAAATTCGACAATCCGAAGATGCACCAGTCGGAGGCGCTGCAGCTTTTCGGCGCGGGCCGCGAAAAGCGCATCTATGCGGTGCCGCCCTATACCGACGTCGTCAGCCTCGATTTTGAGGACCATCCGTTCGAGGTCAACAGATTCACCGAGCCGTGCGCGCTCTGCGGCGCCGAGGGGGTTTATCTCGACGAGGTCATCCTCGATGACCATGGCGGGCACATGTATGTCTGCTCGGATACGGATTTTTGCGAGAACCGCCGCGCGCACGGACATCGCGGCAAGCTCGCCGGTCATCCCCTGGAGGCCGCGGAATGACCGACGAGCCGCTGCTGCAAGTAAGCAACCTCACTAAATTCTTTGGCCCCCGGGTTGGTTGCGAAGATGTGACTTTCGATCTCTGGCCCGGCGAGGTGCTGGCGGTGGTCGGCGAGTCCGGTTCCGGCAAGACGACGCTGCTCAACTGCGTCTCGACCCGCCTCGAGGCCTCGGCCGGCGAGGCGCGCTACCGCATGCGCGACGGCGAGATGCGCAACCTCTTCGAGCTCAGCGAGGCCGAGCGGCGCTTCCTGATGCGCACCGACTGGGGTTTCGTGCACCAGAACCCTGCCGACGGCCTGCGCATGACGGTCTC
>Ga0068853_100000496_pt1 | contig 26940 bp, 16 predicted proteins | sample KBSCornC32_FD_65655 | JGI IMG/M metagenome (GOLD analysis project Ga0068853, IMG submission 65655) | Corn rhizosphere microbial communities from Kellogg Biological Station, Michigan, USA - KBS Corn C3-2 | ecosystem: Host-associated > Plants > Roots > Rhizosphere > Soil ... | reverse complement strand
CGTCGGATCCGACCGACAGCAGCTGGTCCACGATGGACAACTTGCTCGTCGGCACCGCCAACTGATCCCGATCCCGGGATGAAACGCAGAGGCCTCCCTTCGGGGAGGCCTCTTTTTTTTTAGCGGGGACGTAGCGAATGGTCGGTCGTGAGTGGATCGGCCGATACCGTCCATGACGGATCGCGGGCTGCGGCACGGGTCCACGCGCACCGGCGCAGTCGCGCGAAGGCAGCGCCGCGGGTGCTGCGTGCGGTGCGTCAGCCGGTGGTTTCGATGCGCTCCACGCGCTGCAGGCCGCGCGGCAGCAGCGAACCGCGCGTCGCGCGGTTGCCGCCGTACTCGACGAGGTCGTTCCATTTCAGCGTGAGCTTGCGCTGGCCCGCGTACAGCGTGACTTCGCCCTGGCCTTCGGCGACGACCGCGACGCCGGCGACGCGCTCGCCGCCGGAGAGCTTCGCCTTCGGGATCTCGACGAGCTTGTTGCCCTTGCCGCCCTTGTCGAGCTCGGGCAATTCGGCGACCGAGAACATGAGCAGGTGGCCCGCGTTGGTGACGACGACGATGCGGTCGCGCGCGGAATCGGCCACGAGCGCCGGCGCGAGCACGCGCGCGTCGTCGTCCATGTTGAGGATCTGCTTGCCACCCTTCTTGTTGGCGAGCAGGGCCTCGAATTTCGTGACGAAGCCGTAGCCGAAGTCGGACGCGAGCACGAGCTTCGTCGCGGGATCGGCGATCGCGACCGCATCGAAGCGCGCGCCCGCCGGCAGCGCGAAGCGACCGGTCAGCGGCTCGCCGTTGCCGCGCGCGGACGGCAGCGTATGCGCGGGCGTGGAGTAGCTGCGCCCGGTCGAATCGATGAAGGCGGCCTGCTGTGTCGTCCGGCCCTTCGCGCTGGCGAGGAACTTGTCGCCTTCTCGATAGCCGAGCTCGCTCGCGTCGACGTCGTGGCCCTTCGCCGCGCGCGCCCAGCCCTTCGCGGACAGCACCACGGTGACCGGCTCGCTCGCGACGAGCGCGGTGTCGTCGAGTGCCTGCGCGACGGCGCGCTCGACCAGCGGCGAGCGGCGCGCGTCGCCGTACTTCTTCGCATCGTCCTTGAGCTCGTCCTTGATCAGCGTCTTCAGGCGTGCCTTCGAATTCAGGATCACGTTGATGCGTGCGCGTTCTTCCTCGAGCTGGTCGCGCTCCTCGTTGATCTTCATCTCCTCGAGCCGCGCGAGCTGGCGCAGGCGCGTCTCGAGGATGTAGTCGGCCTGCTCCTCGCTGAGCCTGAAGCGCGCGATCAGCGCGGGCTTCGGTTCCTCTTCGGCGCGGATGATGCGGATCACCTCGTCGAGGTTGAGGTAGGCGATGCGCAGGCCCTCGAGCAGGTGCAGGCGCCGTTCGACCTTGGCGAGCCGGTGCTGCAGGCGCTTGGTCACCGTGTCGGCGCGGAAGCGCAGCCATTCGGCGAGGATCTGCTTGAGGTTCTTGACCTGCGGCTTGCCGTCCAGGCCGATCATGTTGAGGTTGACGCGGTAGCTCTTCTCGAGGTCCGTCGTCGCATTGAGGTGCTGCATCATCTCGTCGAGATCGATGCGGTTGCTGCGCGGGATGAGCACGATGCGGATCGGATTCTCGTGGTCCGATTCGTCGCGGATGTCCTCGAGCATCGGCAGCTTCTTCGCGCGCATCTGGTTCGCGATCTGCTCGACGATCTTCGACGGCGACACCTGGTACGGCAGCGCCGTGACGACGACGTTGCCGTCCTCCTTCTTCCACACCGCGCGACAGCGCACCGAACCGTTGCCGGTCGCGTACATCGCCGCAAGTTCGCTCGCCGGCGTGATGATTTCGGCCGTGCTCGGGAAATCCGGGCCTTTCACGTGTTCGCACAGGTCGGCGATGCTCGTCTCGGGCTCGTCGAGCAGGCGGATGCACGCGCTCGCGATCTCGCGCAGGTTGTGCGGCGGGATGTCGGTCGCCATGCCGACCGCGATGCCGGTCGAGCCGTTGAGCAGCACGTGCGGCACGCGCGACGGCAGCCACGACGGTTCCTTCAGCGTGCCGTCGAAGTTCGGCACCCAGTCGACCGTGCCCTGGCCGAGTTCCTCCAGCAGCAATTCGGCGATCGGCGTGAGCTTCGATTCGGTATAGCGCATCGCCGCGAACGACTTCGGGTCTTCCTGCGAGCCGAAGTTGCCCTGGCCGTCGATGAGCGGATAGCGATACGAGAACGGCTGCGCCATCAGCACCATCGCCTCGTAGCACGCGCTGTCGCCGTGCGGATGGAACTTGCCGATCACGTCGCCGACCGTGCGCGCCGACTTCTTCGGCTTGGACGCCGCGTCGAGGCCGAGTTCGCTCATCGCGTAGACGATGCGCCGCTGCACCGGCTTGAGGCCGTCGCCGACGAACGGCAGGGCGCGATCGAGCACCACGTACATCGAGTAGTCGAGGTACGCGCGCTCGGCGTAGTCCTTCAGCGGGATCTGTTCGTAGTTCGCTTGCAGGTTCATCGAAAATCCAGTGGAAACAACGGGTCCGGCGGTGCGCCGGCGGCCGGCCGCGCATTGTGCCGGAACGACCGCGACGCAGGTAGCATGCCGTGCGCCGCGTTGGCGACCTGAGCTGGCGACGTGCGCCTCGCGGCGACGCGATCACGGCGCGCGAGCGTGCCTATCGTGCGCCTCCCGTCGAAACGAACGCGGCCCAGTAGTAGGGATGCGATGCGCCTGAAGACGCCAGGCGATCGGCTCGCGCGGCACGTGCCGCAGCAGCCAGCGCATCGGGCACGCCGGTCGGCGTCGCGAGCAGTTCCCGGTAGAAGTGCCGCATCAGGTCGGAGGTGGCCGAGTCGTCGACCTGCCACAGGCTCACGACCACGTTGCGGGCGCCTGCGACGCGGAACGCGCGTGCGAGGCCGAACACGCCCTCGTCGCGCGACACGGGTCCGAGTCCGCTGTCGCACGCGGCGAGCGTCACGTTTTCCACGCCGTCGAGCTTGAGCGTGGCGACTTCCGCGGCGGTGAAGATGCCGTCGTCGTGGCCGACGCCGGGCATGGGCTGGAGCACGAGTCCGCTCAGCGAAGGCGCGGTCGACGACGAGGGATTGCCCGTGAGCTGCACGCCGCGCGCCAGCAGCCCGCGCGCAAGGCACGTGGACGAACCGCTGAATGCGTGCGTGGCGAAATGCATCAGGCTGCTGGCGCCGGCGTTCCGGCGTACGGCGGCTTCGGTGGCGAAGCGGCCTTCGTAGGCGTCGATCGGCGCGGTGGCGCGCAGCGATCGCCATTCGGTACGCAGGCGTTCGATTTCGCGCGTCGCGCCGGGAAGCGCGCCGTCTGCGGCGCAACCTTCGAGCACGGCATCGCGAGGGGTGTCGGCTGGCGCGCCGACGAGCATCAGGCGTGGCGGATTGACCGCGCCGGGCGGTGTTTCGGTGAGTTCGCGTTCGTTGCCGAGCAGTTGCACGACACGCCCTCGCTCGATCCAGCCGGGCAGGGCGTACCAGGCGAGGCGATGCACTTCGCCGTCGGGCACTGCGAACACGCGGCGTGTCGCGTCCGGCAGCTCCAGCGGATCGTAGATCCGTTGCACCACGTTCGTGCCGAGTACGAGCACGTCGCTTTCGCTCGATCGTGCATCCCGCAACAGCACGGTCCAGTCGTGGATCGCTGCCGTCGCGGCGTCGGCCGGGCCGAGGTCGACAATCCGCGGCGCATCCGCGTGCCGAAGCACGAACGCATACAGCTGCCGTGCGCGCGCCGGATGCGCGTCGTGCGAGAGCCGCGGATCGGCGATCGCATACGCGACCAGCGCCGCGTCCGCGGGCAAGGCTTCACGCAGGCGATCGACGTCGAGCGGAACCGGCGACGATGCGTGCGCATCGATGCCGATGCGACGTGCGAGCGCGCGCTCGGCCTCGTCGAGCGCATCGGCGCGTTCGCGCAGGCGATCGGCTTCGAGCTTGCCGCCCTCGCGCGCGATCGCGGCATCGCCGTAGGCGCGGCTCGCGTCCTCCCATGTGCGCCAGGCCGCCTCGCTGGCCGCATCGGCTCGCTGTCGCAGCGCCGCGAGCCGCGTCGCCACGAGGGTCGTGACGAGCTGTCGTGCGCCGGCCTGCAGCGACCACGCGGTCGCGATGTTCGCCTGGCTCGGATGCCGTGCGGCGAGCGCGAGGACGAGATCCATCGCGCCGGCGAGATGGTCCTTGAACGCGAGCGCGTTCGCTTCGCCGAGGTGGACGCCGACCTTGCGCAACAGGCGCTGGCGGCCCGTTTCGGCGACGACCGCTTCTGCGAATGCCTCGTCGTCGCGGCCGAGGCCGAGCAACGCCCGGGCGAGCGCACGATGTGCCGCGACGCCATTGGTCGCGAGCGCGTCGGCATCCGCCGGCATCGAGGCCGTCCCGCAAGAGGGCATGCGCGGCCGCGTCGTCGCCGCGCGCGAGTGCGACGTCGGCGAGGTTGAACAGGCTCTTGGCGACCGCCGGGTGGTGATCGCCGTAGGCGTGCACGACGATGCCGCGTTCGCGTTCGAACCCGCGCTGCGCTTCGTCGTAGTGGCCGAGTTCGATCTCGCAGCCGGCGATGTTCGTCAGCGCGACCGCGATGCGCACGTTGTCGGCACCGAACTGCCGTTCGCCGAGCGCGAGCGCCTCGCGGTAGTGCGGCAGCGCCACGTCGCAGCCGCGCAGGAGCTGTTCGACGTAGCCGAGTTGGTTCAGGCGCGAAGCGAGCGTGCCGACGACCGGGGCGGTGGCCGCGCGTTCGAGCGCGAGCGCTTCGGCCAACGCGTCGCGGGCGCGCGCGAGTTCCCCCGTCTCGCGCAAGGCATTGCCGTAGGTCACGAGCACGAAGGCGAGGCCGCGCGTGCCGCGCGGTCCCTGTGCCCGCGCCTCGCGCACGCCGCGGGCGGCATGTTCGAGCGCATCGGCGTACCGCCCGGCGAAGAACTCCGTCTGGGCGAGCGTGCCGAGCGCAGCGGTGGCCGCAAGGCTGTGTTCGCCGAACGACTCCTCCGCCCAGCGCAGGGCGAGGCGGCCTGCGTCGACCGCGTCGGCGTAGCGCCCGATGCGTTCGAGCATCGACGGGAGCGGTGCCTGCACGACCGAGCGGACCGCGCGCGCAGCGGCGTCGGTGCCGCCCGCGGCGGCGACCGCGCGCTGGTAGTCGCGCGCCGCGATCGCATAGTCGCCATGATTCAGCGCGATGCCGCCGAGCGCGTGATAGGCGCCGGCGAGGTCTTCTCGGCGCAACGACGCGCCGTGCGCGTCGATCACGGCCTCGGCCTTGCGTGCTTCATCCTCGATCTTCGCGTATTGCCCATGCGCCGCCGCGATGCTGTCCAGGCGCAGGGTCAACCAGGCCGTGCGCGCATCTTCGCGCGCGCCGTCCGACGCGTGGCAGCCGCGCGCGGCTTCGAGCACGCGCCGCTGGCGGTCGACGTCGGGCGCGTGGTAGTCGAACACCTGTACGCGCGCGATACGGTCGAGGATGGCACAGCGCACCGTGCCCGCGCCGGGATGCGTCGCGAGCTCGCGTTCGCCGAGTGCATACGCGTCGGCGAAGCGCTCCGCGCGGATCAACGCGAAATACGCCTCGTCGGCGGTTCGCGCGTGCACGCCGGGAGCCACGGAGAGCAGCAGCACGCACAGCGCGGCGCGCGCGTTCGTTCGGGCGCGGACGAGCATTCCGATGTCCGTCTGCCAGGATCCCGCGGAGTCGCCCATGCGCATCGCAACCCGTTTCATTCGCCCGCCGCGGCCGGTCTGGCGCTCGCTGCTGTCGGCGTCGCTCGCCGTCGGCGCCATGCACGCGCATGCGGCGATCCCGGCCTCGGAGCGCGCCGTCCTGCTCGCACTGTACGCCCAGGCGGGCGGCAGCGGGTGGACCGACCATGCCGGCTGGGGCGGCGCTGCCGGCACCGAATGCACGTGGCATCGCGTGATCTGCGACGCCGCCGGCGACCACGTCGTGCAGCTGGCGCTGACCAGCAACCATCTCAGCGGGACCCTGCCTCCGCTCGCCGCGTTGATCCGTTTGCGAATCGCGAATTTCGACACCAATGATCTCGGCGGTTCAATTCCCGCGCTGGCGGGTCTGGCCGAGCTCGAATCGTTCGGCGTCGAGGCGAACCACATGACCGGTTCGATTCCTCCGCTGGCGGGACTCACCCATCTCACCCACTTCAGCGCCGCCTACAACGATCTCAGCGGCCCGATTCCACCCCTGGCCGGGCTCACCCAGCTGCAGCAGTTCTTCGTCCTGCAGAACCGGCTCAGCGGCCCGATGCCTGCGCTCACGGGCCTCACCCACCTGTCGATCTTCAACGCGAGCGACAACCAGCTCGATGCGTTCGGCGACGTCTCCGGCCTCGCCAACCTCACCTACCTGCGCGTCGAACGCAATCGCATCGCGGGTCCGATTCCGTCGCTCGCGGGGCTGTCGAACCTGTTGCTGTTCGTCGCCGACGACAACCGCATCGAAGGGCCGCTGCCCGACCTGTCCGACCTCGTCCACCTCAGCGGGCTCGTGCTCGACCATAACGCGATCACCGGCCCGTTGCCGCCGCTCGGCGGGCTCGCCGCGCTCAACGACGTCGTGCTCGACCACAACGCGATGAGTGGGCCGATTCCCGACCCGCCGGCGCCGAACCATCTCGTCGCGGGCATTTCGACGCTGTGCCCGAACGGATTCACGCCGAGCACGCATCCGGCGACCAATGCGGCGTGGAACTCGGCCACCGGCGTATCGCCCTGGAACGCGGATTGCGATCCCGACCGCATCTTCCGCGACGGCTTCGACGGCGATTGGGCCGAGCGTGGCGAACGCCGGCGTCGCGGCCCGGGTCATTCGGCGCCGTCGAATCCGTCCTCGAAGATCGCGTCGGACCGGTAGACGTATGCCATGCCGACGCGATCGGATTCCGGCGGCTGTCCGAACAATGGCGAGCCCGGCGAACCGATGACGAGGTGGGTCCCGTCCAGTGCGAGCGATGCGCCGAAATGCGCATCCTCGTTCGGGTAGTACTCGAGGATGTAGGCGACGTAGTCCCAATGCTCGGGTGTTCCGGTGGCATGGTGGAACTGCTGCACCTGACCGTTGCCGCTCGCGGAGAACGCGAAGGCGGGCGCGCCGATGAAGGCATCGTCGCCCTGCAGCGCGATTGCGCTGCCGAACGCCGCGCCTTCCTGCTGCGTTCCGTAGACTTCGTCGGCGGCGTAGGTCGACCAGTCCGCGCCGCTGCGCCGTGCGAAGACCACCGAGCCTGCGGCAGGCGCATCGAGGGCCTTGATCCGATCGGGCACACCGAACGCGACGAGCGCGCCGTCGATCGCCGCGGCGGCGCCGAAGCGCGCGCCGGAATGCGCGGCGGCGCCGAGGTTGAAGAACCCCGCCGACGTCCATTGCAGGTCGTCTCGGCCGCGCGTGTATGCGTAGCCTTCACCCGCATTCGGCTGGCCGAGCACGCTCGTGCCCGGCGCGCCGACGGCGATGCCGTAGCCGTCGAGGATGCCCGGGGGAAGCACATACGCATGCAGGCCGACGGCGCTGCCGAAGTAGGCGTTCGATGCAGGCGTCGCGGCTCGCACGATGCCTTCGTACGACCAGTCGCCCGCGGCATCGCGGACGAACGTCGCGACGGCGCCATTGTTCGTCAACGCCGGCGGGCTCGTGCGCGACTGGTGCGGCATGCCGGCGACCGCGAGCCCGCTCGCACTCACCGCCACCGATTGGCCGAGCAGGGCGCCGGCTTCGTCGGGCGTCTGCAACGACACCGCGTTCCAGTTGCCGTCGACGAAATGGAACAGGTAGACGTTGCCCGCGAAATACCCGGTGCCGCGATGTTCGTCCGGTGCGCCGACCAGCAGCCAGTCGCCGTCGATCGCGACGGAGACGCCGTAGCCGGCGCCGGCCGACGGATTCGGCGAAGGCACGTGGTAACGGGTCGGCGCAGGACCGGGCGCGTAGTCGTAGACGTAGGCGTCGCCGCACCTGCCGGCCAGTGGCGCGGGGCATGGCGTGTTGTAGGCGCCGATCGCGATGCGCCGGCCGGACACCGACACGGCGTCGCCGAAGGTATTGGTCCCGGTCGTCGGTACGCCGCTGACGATGCTGCCGAGAAACCAGGCATCGGCGCCGCTCTCGACAGCGGCGGGTGCAGCGGACTCGCCAGCCGGTGCGTTCGGCCCGGACGGCGCCAGCGGGAGCGCGGCGCGCGCATTCGTCGCCACCGCGATCGACGCGGCCGCGATCATGGAAACATGGAATGGAGCGGGCATGTTCGGTTCTCCGGTGGAGCGCGCGGTATAGGGGCCGTGCGCCCGCATCGGAATGCGTGACCGCTCGAAAGCGAACGCGCAGTCGCCGGGGCATCGCCCTCGCGTGCGCTGCTCAGCGCGACGGGGCGTGGACGAACGCGTAGTGCCAGACGTGGTGGGTCGGATCCTCGCGCGGAACATCCGCGAGCAGTGCACGCAAGTGCTCGCCGGTCACCAGCGACATCGGTTCGTCGCTCACGACGCGGCCGAGCGAGCGCGTCGGCGTCGCCGCGATCGCGCTGTGTGGCCACGAGGCTAGGGCCGCCTCGAGTGCGGGCAATCGCTCCAGTGACGCGACGACGATGAATTCCTCACGCCCGGCACCGGGAGTGACTTCCCAGGCGAGTGCCGGATTCCGCGCGCCTCCCGGCAACGTCACGGCTGCCGCCGGCAGCGCGCCGGCGTCGCCGGCGAGCGGATAAAGGACGACGGCATTGCCCGCCGCATCCTCGTTGAGCACGTAGACGTGGCTCGAGCGATTGCTCGATACGCGCAGCCGCAGGCGATCGCCGTCGCGAACCGTGCTCGTGCCCTGGAGGGGCTCGTCGCCGTGCCCGCCGGAACGCACGAACGCGGCGTCCGCGCTCCACGCCGGAAGCAGCCATGGCCATGCCGACCCCGGCACGGCGGCCGCGAGGGCGACCGCCAGGCAACGCACGGTCCATTTCGCAAGGCGATCCATGCGTCGCGGAAGATCGCGGGACGTCGCCGCCGCGGCGAGTCCGCGCGCCACCGCGTCCGCATCGGGTCGCTGCACCGGATCAGCGTCGAGGCAGCGTTCGATCAGCGCGGCCACGTCCGCTCCGAGTTCGGGACACGCCGAGCGGAGCGGGGGACGCGTACCCGCGCGCTGCGCGGCACGCAATGCGGGTACGTCGGTGCCCGTGTAAGGCGCCGAACCCGTGAGCAACAGGTACACCAGCACACCGAACGCGTGCACGTCGCCGTGTCGGCTTTGCGGCGCACCGTCGAGGACTTCGGGTGCGAGGTACGCCGGTGTCGCCGAAACGATGCGGCGTTCGGCGAGCAGGCGTTCTTCGCCACCGGCGCCGAAATCCATGAGCACGATGCGTCCCCCGCGTTCGCGCATCACGTTGCCGGCCTTCACGTCGCCGTGGACGAGGCCCGCCGCGTGGATCGCCGCGAGGCCGCGCGCGACGTCGCGGCCCACGCGCGTCGCTTCGCCGACGCTGAACGCGCCGTCGTCGGCGAGGATGGCGGCGAGCGTGCGGCCGTCGACGACTTCCGTCCACAAGCCGGTACGTCCTTCGTGCACGGCGCAGCCATGGCAGGCGAGCACGTTCGGATGGCGGATGCGCGCGAGGCGGCGTGCCTCGTCGAGCGTGATCCGCTTGCGGTCGCTGCCGCCGTGAGGCTCGCGTTCGAGCTTCAGCGCGACGTCGCGGTCGAGCCAAGGGTCGAAGGCCCGCCAGACCTGCGCGTACGCGCCTTCGCCGATCAGTTCCAGCGCCTGCAGCGTGCCCCAGGTGAACAGCGGCGCCGCCCGCTTCGATGCGTCGCGGCTGGCGCGGCCGCGGAATGCCGCTGCGACGTCGTCGAGCAGGCGCAGGCCCGCGAGTTCGCCGTCGTCGAGTGCATGCGTCGATTCGATCGCCGTCCATGCGGGCGGAACCCCGTCGGCGATCGCGTCCACCGCCCGGTCGAGCGGGTCGCGGTGCATCGGTTCAATCTGCCTGTGCGGCGGCGATGTGCCGGGTCATCGCCTTCAATGCGCGTGTGAGGCTCATCCGAACGGCGTCGGGGCTGGCCCCGGTCTCGACCGCGATCTCGGCATAGTCCATGCCGAATTCGAGCCGCATGACCACCAGTTCCTGCTGTCTGCGTTCGAGCGCGGCGAGCGCCCTCTCGTAGGCGCGGATGCGCTCGTGGCCGACGAGATTGCCGACGACCGAATCGTCGTCGCCGTCGAGCGGGCACGCGTCGACGTCGACGCGGTCGTCACGGCGCCGCTGCTTGCGCAATTCGGCGCGCACTTCATTGAGCAGGATATGGCGAAGGTAGGCGAGGAAGCTGCCGCTGCCGCTCGATTCGAATTCGTGCAGGTGACGCAGCGCGCGCAGCAGGGTGACCTGCACCAGGTCGTCGGTGTCGCTGATGTCGCGCACGGCACGCGGCATGCGGCCGTGCGCCCAGCGCCGCAGCGTGGGAAGGCAGCGTTCGTACAGGCGCTGCTCGGCGCCACGGTCGCCGTCGCGAATGTCGCGAAGCAGTTCGGTGGTCGCAGCGAAGGTGGGCGCGAGGGCAGCCATCCGCGCTGTTATACGCCCGCGAGGACGGTTCGGCGATTCCAATACGTTATCGCCCGATCAACGGGTGTTATCGACGCTGCACGGCGTCGGGATCGCCGCAGGACTCCGTTCCCCACTACAGCGATCGCGATGCGGCAGCTGCTAGCACGACGACGCACCGTCCTTGGAATGGGAGAGCGAAATGAATGTGGGAGAGTGTGCCTGCGTAGGTCCGCGGATCGCGCGCGCAGGGTCGATGGCCGCGGCGCTGGCGGGCCTGCTGGCGACCTCGTCGGCCTCGGCGGCGGTGTTCTGCGTCGATTCCGAAGCGAGCGCGCAGGCTGCGCTCGACACCGCGCGGACGAACGGCCAGGCGGACTACATCAAGTTCGAGTCGGGCGTGTACGCGCTCGCCTCCGGCCTCGACTACGCGACCGGGCAGGCCGGCAGCGACCACAAGGCGCTCATCCTCAGCGGCGGATTCAACGCCGGTTGCAGCGTGCGCACCGGCTCGACGTTCCTCGACGGGCAGGAGCAGGTGCAGCCGCTGCGGTTCTCGTTCACCGGTGCGGATGTCGTCTTCGTCGACCACCTGACCCTGTTCCGCGGCATGACCGAAGCCGGTTCGCACTACGGCGGCAACATGCAGGTGTACCTGTACGACCAGGCCGGTGGCGCCAAGCTCACGATCGACTCGGTGCGCTTCCTCTACGGCAACGCCGAAACCAATACCGGTGGCCTCTACGTGACGGGTTGGGGCACCGTCGTCGTGACCAACAGCCTGTTCGCCGGCAATACCGCCGGGCAGACGCCCGCCGCTTCGATCAACCTCACCGGCCCGTTGCATTTCACCAACAACACGGTGACCGGCAATACCGCAAACGCCGCCGACACCCGGCCGATCTTCTACGCCTACGCGCACGGCAGCTCGCACTTCTGGTTCAGCGACAACATCTTCTGGGGCAACGACAACGCGAGCTCCGACCTCTACCTCTACGACGAGGGGACGTACGACCTCGTCTCCAACGACATCGGATCGTATTCGCCCGTCCCGCTCGGCGCCGCGAGCGGAGGCAACGTGTCGGTGGATCCGCAGTTCGCCGGCTGCGGCTTCCTCTGTTTCGACAAGCCGCTCAAGCGTTCGTCGCCGCTCGTCGACGCCGGCAACGACACGCCGCCCGGCGGGCTCACCGCGACCGATGCGCTCGGCGTGCCGCGCGTGATCGGCACGCACGTCGACATGGGTGCGTACGAACTCGACCGCTTGTTCGCCGACGGGTTCGACCCGTCGATCTTCGACTGAGCATGCGCCCGGACGCGGAATCGCGACGGGCTGCCTGTGCTCAGGGCGTTCCGCGCCCCTTCGCGATCATCCGCCGGTTCGCCGCGATCAACGCGTCGTCGGCGACCGCCTTGCCCTCGTGGCCGAGCTGGTAGGCGTCGTAATGGCGCGAGCACTCATTCGCGAGCGTGTCGATGACCGCGCGATGCAGCTTCGTGTAGTACGGCTGGGCGTGGTAGTGCAGGAACACCGGCACTTCGTACGGGCGGAAACCGGGCACCATGCGCACGTGGTGCTCGGGCCGGATCAGGTGCAGCGGCACGACCGCGCGGCCGATGCCTTCCGAAACCGCGTCGATGAGGCCGTAGATGTCGTCGAAGTACGCGCGCAGCATCTTCGGCACGGTCGCGCCGGTCTGGATCAGGAAGAAGCGTTCGGTGAAGTTGTCGCGCGGGTCGTGGTCGACGTAGCAGTCGTCGCGTCCTTCGTGGCGGGCCGACTCGATCAGCACGTTGCGTTCGATGCCGAGCTGCACGTTCTCGATGCCCATGCGCTCGCACTCGGACAGCGAGACGCTGAAGTCGACCTTGCCCTCGATGAGCAGGTCCTGCAGCTCGTGCACTTCGGCCTTGATGAACTGGCAGGACAGGCGCGGGTGTTCGCGCAGCAGGCCGGCGACCGCAGGGATCAGCACCGAGCGCAGGCAGGACGAGAACGAGACGAGTCGGAAGAAGCCCGACAGGCCTCCTGCGGCGCCGACGAGGCTGTCCAGCAGCTCCTCCTCCTGGCGCTCGACCGAGGTCGCGTGGCGCTGCAGGATGCGCCCGGATTCGGTCAGCTCGAGTCCGCCGCGCAGGCGCACGAACAGCACCTGGCCGAGCGTTTCCTCGAGGTTCTGGATGCGCTTGGTCAGCGCCGGCTGGGTGATGTGCAGGCGCTCGGCCGCGCGCGAGAAATTCAGCTCGCGCGCGAGCGTCATGAACGATTCGATCTGCGTCGACGACAGGCGTGTTCCCATGCGCCTCCCCCGGCCATGCAGCCCAGTATAACCCTGCGTTATCGCACGATCACCGCGCCTTATCGCGATAAGCCGGCGGCATCGACCGATCCACATCTTTCATTGGCGCCGCCGCGCGTGGCCCCTTAGCGTGCCCGCCATCGTGGACCGAGTGCGCGCGTCGGATCCGTCGCCGGAATCCGTATCGACGAATGAGGGCGGCCGCGGCCACCCGTTCGGTCGCGCCCCACGAGGGTGTTTCGGGTTCCTGGGAGGAGATGACGTCATGAACACCATCCTGCGCCTGCTGTCGTCCGGTCTAGCGTTCGCCTCGGGGCTCGCGCTCGCCGACGGTTCGGGCACGCTCTACAACGACGGCAAGGCGATCGCGCTCAAGCATGCCTACGCGTACCGCATGCCCGATCCGTTCGACAAGGACAAGCAGATCACGCGCGTCGTGTTCGCCGACAAGCCGATCGACGCTGCCGCGCTCGCCGACGCGAGCGATCGCGACGGCGCCGTCGACGACCAGCTGCGCGAAGCCACGCGCGTCGACCTCAACCTGGAAGGCGATGGCAGCGTGCAGAACGTCAACACGCACATCGGCTACTCGAGTGGTTCGCAGAGCGGCAGCGGCTGGTACACGCTTTCGCTCAAGCGCAACGACGACAAGCGCGTCGAAGGCAGCTTCCGCAGCAACGACGAAGCGGACAAGAAGAGCGGCAAGTACTACGACCTCGCCTTCGCGCTCGACCTGCCCGGTGCGCCCGATCTCGGCGCCGCGCTGCCGGCGAACGGCGGCGAGCAGGGCAAGGCCTATCTCGCCTACCTGGCCGCGCTGAAGAAGGGCGACATCGACGCGCTGGCGAAATCGATGACGAAGGCGCGCGCGGACGAGCTGCTCGCGCATCGCAACGACAAGGACTTCAAGATGATGTTCGGCTTCATCCAGGGACAGGCACTGCGCGAGCCGAAGTACGTCAAGGGCAACGGCAAGGGCGACCACGCGACGCTCGAGTACGCCGGCAAGGACGCCGACGGCAACGCGGTGACGAGCACTGTCTCGATGCTGCGCGAGGGCGGCGCCTGGAAGATGGAGAAGGAAGCTTCGAAGACCACGCTGAAGTAGGCGCGGCAGCAAACCCGCCCGCGGCGCGGGGCCGCGGGCGTTCAACGACGACGTTCCACCAACGGGAGAGGGTTCCATGAGCTGGACAGAATTGCTGTTTTCGTTCCAGGGCCGCATCGGTCGTGCGCCGTACTGGTATTTCGTGCTCGCGGTGACCGTGCTGTTCGGCGCGTTGTTCGCTTACGCGGGCGTGTCGATGTTCAATGCGGCGAGCCTCGGCGACGCGAATGCGGTTTCGCAGGGTGGCGGCGCGGCCGCGATGGCACTGCCGATCGCTTCGCTGCTGCTGTTGTGGCCGAGCCTCGCGATCAGCGCCAAGCGCTGGCACGACGTCGACAAGTCGGCATGGTGGATCCTGATCGCGCTCGTGCCGGTGGTCGGCGGGCTCATCGCGCTCGTCTTCAACGGCTTCATCGCGGGCACGCCGGGTCCGAACCGCTTCGGCAACCCGCCTGGCCGCACCCTGGCGACGGCCTGATCGAACGAGGGCGACGGCCGCGGCAGCCGCGGCCGTCGCCTCAGCGCTGCGCGAGGCGCGCGCGCAGCTCGCGCGAGTAGGGAAGGGCGCTGTCGAGCAATGGCGTGACGCCGTCGCGTATCGCACGCGCCTCGTCCACCTTGCCCTGCGCCTCGAGCGCCTGTGCCAGGGCGACGTTCGCCTCGAGCATGCGCGGATGCGTCGGCGGATGCACCACCGCGCGCAGTTCCAGGGTTTTGCGCAGCAGGGCCTCCGCCTCCCGCGACTTGCCGAGCGCGAGGTCGGCGCGGGCGAGCGCGTACGCGGCGAACGCGATCTTCGGATGATCGGCCGGATAGGCCTTCTGTGCGTAGTCGACGGCGCGGCGCGCGGTCGTCTCCGCGGTGGCCGCGTCGCCGCCGGCGAGTTGCGCCTCGGCGAGGCGCGCGAGCGCGAGCGGTCGCGCGACGTCGGTGTCCGGTGCGGACGGTGGCAGTGCCGCCGCGTCGACGAGCAGCGGCAAGGCCTCGCCGGTGCGGCCCTCGATGCGCAACAGCTCGCCGAGCGACGCCTGCAGCCGCTTCAGCCGGGCCACGTCGTCGGGCTGCTGCTCCTGCTGGATCGCGATCGCCTCGCGCAGCACGCGCTCCGCGTCGTCGTCGCGACCGAGCAGCACGAGCACGTCGCCGAGGTCGTTGCGCGCCCCCTGGTCGGCGACGTTGCGTGCGCCCTGCGCCTGCTCGCCGAGCACGAGCGAGCGTCGCAAAGCGGTCTCGGCGTCGGCGAAGCGGCCGACCTGCGCATAGTCGAGCGCGAGGGCCTGGTACTGTGTCGCGAGTTCGCGCGGCGTCGAGATGCCGGGACGCTCCGCGCGCGCGACGAGTGCCTCGCGCTGCGGCAGTGCGTCGACGTAGCGGCCGCGGCGCTCGACCATCGTCAGCAGGTTGCGCTCGGCCGAAATGGTCTTCTGGTGGTTCTCGCCGACGAGCTTGCGGAAGATGCGTACCGCATCGCGCAGCGCGTCCTCGGCGGCGGCGAGCCCTTCCTTGCGCCAGGCGAGCACGAGCGCGAGTTCGTTGAGCGCGTGCGCGACCTCGAAGCCGTCGTCGCCGTACACCGCGCGGTAGCCTTCCACGCCCTTGCGCGACGCGCGTTCCGCTTCGTCGAGTTCGCCGCGCGTGGCGAGCGTGTAACCGAACAGCAGCCAGAGTTCGGCGACCGAGTCGTCGTGATCGCCGAGCGCGGCGCTGTCGCGCGCGACCGCCTCGCGCAGGAACTTCTCGGTCTCCGCCGCATCGCCCTTGCCGTCGAGCGCCTGTGCGATCGAGATGTCGACCTCGGCGATCGTCTTCGCCTCGGTGCCCGGTTCGCTGCGGTAGAGCGCGAGGCTTTCGCGCGCGTGCGCGAGTGCATCGTCGAACTGCGCCAGCACCGCTTCCCACTGGGTGAGCGCGAGCAGCACGCGCGCTCGCACGCTGCCGGGCATCGACGGTGCCGCCACCAGTGTGCGCGCGCGCTGCAGGGCGCGCCCGGCGCTGTCGGTGTCGCTGAGGCTGAGGTAGAGCTCGCCGAGCTGGGCGAGCACCTCGGCTTGCAGGTCGGGCTGGCCGGCGAAGCCGTCGGCGAGGTGTTCGCCCTTCTCGAGCAACTGGTGCGGCGTGATCGGCGCGCCGCCGTTCTCGTCGGGACTCGCCTGGCGGATCACGTCGGAGAGGAATTGCTGCATCGCCTCGGCGCGGCGCGCCTGCGCGAGCGCGCGTTCGGCCTCGTCGGCGCGCGCGCGCGCCTGCCACAGCGCGACTGCGGTCAGGGCGAGCAACGCGAGCAGGGCGACGGCGGCGGTCGACACCGCGAGGCGGTTGCGCCGCACGAACCGGCCGACCGTGTAGGCGAGTCCCGGGCGCGCGAGCGTGAGCGGGCGATGCTCGAGCCAGCGCGCCAGATCCTCGCGCAGCAGCGCGACCGATCCGTAGCGCCGCTCCGGCGACGGCTCGAGCGCGTGCGCGATGATGCGGCCGAGGTCGCCGCGCAGCAGGCGTGCGACCGCCTTGCCGCCGTCGCGCGCGGCCGGCGCCGCGCGCGTGTCGGTGTTCGCCTGGCGCGCGAGTTCGGCGGTCGTCCAGTCGGTCGTGCGCTCGCGCGCCGCGGTCGGCAAGCGGCAGCCGACGACGAGTTCGTACAGCAGCAGGCCGAGCGCGTACACGTCGGTCGCGGTGGTGACGCGATCGCCGCGCAGCTGTTCCGGCGCCGCGTATTCCGGCGTGAACACGCGCGTCGCCGGCGTCTTCTCGTCGCTCGGATCGAGCACCTGGGCGATGCCGAAGTCGAGCAGCTTGGCCACGCCCGCGTGGCTGACGTAGACGTTGGACGGCTTGAGGTCGCGGTGCACGACGAGTTGCGCGTGCGCGTGCGCGACCGCGGCGCAGACCTGGTCGAGCAGCGCGACGCGCGCACGCACGTCGAGCGCGTGTCGCGCGCAGAAGTCGAGCAGGGGTTCGCCGTCGACGTACTCCATCGCGAGCCAGGCGCGGCCGCCGTCGGTGCCGGCGTCGACGAACGCGGTGATGTTCGGATGCGCGAGCGCGGCGAGGATGCGCCGCTCGCGCGCGGCGAGACGCGGTGCCGATGCGACGCGATCGAGCAGCTTCAGCGCGACGCGCTGGGTGAAGTCGGCGCCGCTGCGTTCGGCGAGGTAGACCGTGCCCATGCCGCCTTCGCCGAGGCGGCTCAGCAGGCGGAACGGGCCGACGGCCGCGGGCATCTGTTCGTCGGTGCCGAATAGGCGGTCGAAGCCTTCGGGCAGGCGCTCGGTCGACGCGGCCGCGCCGTCGAGCAGCGTGCGCGCCGCGCGCGCGAGCGCGTCGTCGACGGCGGCGATGCGTTCGATCTCGCGATCGCGCTCGGGCGCGTCGAGCGCTTCCAGCCGGGCCAGCAGGTCGCGTACTTCGCGCCAGCGTTCGGGCGCGAACAGCGGCTCGCCGGCAGGCGTGCTCACGGCGAGCCGCCGAGCGCGAGCCGCAGGTAGTTGCGCGCGAGGTCGAGATCGCGATGCACGGTGCGCTCGGTCACGCCGCGCAGGTCGGCGATCTGCTTCGCGGTGAGCCCGCCGAACATGCGCCAGGCGAACGTCTCGGCGAGTTCGGCGTCCTGGCGTTCGAGCACGCCGAGCGCCTGGTCGAGCGCGAGCGCGCGTTGCGCGTCGGCATGCATGTCGGGCAGGCCGTCGTCGAGCTCGGTGCGGATGAGGTCGCCGCCGCGCTTCTCGGCGAGCCGCTCGCGCGCGTAGTCGACCACGGTCTGGCGCATCGCGCGCGCGGCGAGGTTGAAGAAATGGCGGCGGTCGTTGATCGAGTCGAGCCGGCCGCGCGCGAGCTTGATGAAGGCTTCGTTGACGAGCGCGGTCGGTGTCAGCGTGGCCTGCGCGCCGGCGCGGCCGAGCTGGCGCGCGGCGATGCGGCGCAATTCCGCGTAGATCTCGGCGTAGGCGCGGCCGCCCGCCTCGCGATCGCCGCTGCCGGCCGCGCGCAGCCATTCAGTGAGCGGCGCCTGATCGGTCACGCGGTCCTCCGGCCCCTGCGCGCGTTCGCGCGCCCTTGGCTCGGCAGCATAGCGCATGGCAGCGGCCGGAACGCAGCCGCGTCGGGAATCGTGCCGCAATCCGTTTCCTCGATCAGGCCCCCGCAGAGTCCACGACCATGAGTACCGTCCCGTACGCCCGTCAGCTCCTGATCCGGCCGGCATGGCTCGTCGCATGCCTGTTGCTCGCGGCCGCGATGCCGGTGCGGGCCGACGAGCATTGCGTGGGCAGCGTGTCCGAGCTGCAGGCGGCACTGAACGAGGCGGCCGACCCCGCCAACGACGAGGCCACGACGACGGTGCACCTGAAGCAGGGCACCTACCACATCGGCACGACCTCGCTCGTCGGCAACCATGCCCACGAGTTCAACGAGCTGCTCCTGCTGGGCGGCTACAACAGCGACTGCTCGGTGCGCACGGTCAATCCGGACAACACCGTGTTCGACGCCGACGGCGCCGGCATCGTGCACATCGATCCGCTGCACGACCTGTGGATCGAGGGTATCGCGTTCCGCAACGTCGGTCCGCCGTTCAACGAAGTGCTGGTGATCCCGGCGGACGACGACGTCATCGTGCGCATCCGCAACGATGCGTTCATCGGTACCAAGGCGGACGTCTACGGCGCGAACGTCTCGGGCGTGCACCTGCGCTTCGTCAACAACCGGATCAGCGCGATGCCGGCGGACGGCTATTCCGCGGTGGAAATCCTCGGCGTCGATTCGGCACGCGTGATCGGCAACACGATCAGCGGCAACGCCAGCGTCCACGGCATGGTGATCTGCACCAGTTCCGGCGTGCAACTGATCGACAACATCGGCTGGAACAACAACGGCGACGATTTCCGCGTCATCGACGATTGCAGCAACGGCGACAACGAACCCGGCGACGTGCTGTTCAAGTACAACGTGTACCAGGACGTCACCTTGCACGAGGTCGCCGGTTCGGGCAGCAACCTGCCCGACGCCGATCCGCTGTTCGTGAATGCGGCCGGCGGCAACTTCCGCCTGCAGGCCGCCTCGCCTGCGGTGAACAGCGGCGTGGCCGACAGCTACATGGCCGACGTGGACCTCGACGGCCACGCGCGCGTGATCGGCTCGGCGGTCGATCGCGGTGCGTACGAGGCGCAGGTCGACGACACGATCCCGGCGACGCGGACGGTGACCAACACGAACGACAGCGGGGCGGGTTCGCTGCGCCAGGCGATTCTCGACGCGAACGCGAACCCGGACTATTCGTTCATCACGTTCGACATACCCGGTGCCTGTCCGCAGGTGATCTCCCTCGCCAGTGCGCTGCCGTCGATCACGCAGGGCGTGCGCATCGACGCCTGGAGCCAGCCGGGCAGCCGTTCCAACACGAATACGACGGGCGACAACGCGCTGCGCTGCGTGATCCTCGAAGGCAACGGCGCGATCGCCACGGGTCTCGATTTCGCCGGAACCGCGTCGACCCAGTTCTGGCTGCAGGGCATCGCCATCGGCGGTTTCACCGGTTCCGGCCTGCGCCTGGGCGGTGGTACCGACGACCTCGTCTGGGGCAACCAGTTCGGCGGCAAGGTCGGCGCGACGAACGTGCCCGGCAACGGCAACGGCATCGCCCTGACGATGGTCGCGACCTCCGCGTCGATCGGCGGCGACGCGCCGGTGCAGCGCAACGTCGTCGCCGGCTCGAGCGGCAACGGCATCTCGATCGGTTCGATCAGCTTCTTCTCCTCGACCGGCAACGAGATCGTCAACAACCTGATCGGCACCTTCGGCAGCGAAACGGCCGCCGCCGGCAACGGCACCGGCATCCGCATCACCACCAGCGGCAACGTCGTGCGCGACAACGTCATCGTCAACAGCGCGAGCGACGGCGTCATGCTGTCGGGCGCGGGCGCGAACGGCAACACGATCGAGCACAACCGGATCGGCCGTACCGACCGCCTGTGCATATCGATTCCGGTGCCGCATTGCTTCTCGGACCTCGCGCCGAACCAGCGCCATGGCCTGCGCGTCGAGAACGACGCGCACGACAACATCGTGTCGGCCAACTCGGTCTGGAACAGCGGCAACATGGGCATCTCGGTCGGCGGCAGCGGCAAGGGCAACCGACTGTCGGCGAACTCCGTGTATGCCAGTGCGTTCTACGGCATCGACCTCGACGGCTCCGGCCTCAACGACAACGACGCCGATGCGAACGCCGCGAACCTGCCGAACCGTGGCCTCAACTACCCGACCATCGCGCGTGCCTACGGCGGCAAGCGCAGCGGTTGGGTCGAAGGCTCGCTCGATTCGATCGCCGATTCGTACCTGATCCAGGTGTTCACGTCGGCGGCGGCGGACAACGAGCCGAACGGGGAAGGCGAGGTCTACCTGCGCAGCGGCATCGCGTCGATCTTCAGTGCGCCGGCAGGGCAGAACGGCCACACGACGTTCCGCATCGCGTTCAACAGCCCGACCGTGGCGCTCGCCGGTCGCCGCATTGCACTCACGGCCATCGATTCCGCCGGCAACACGTCGGAATTCTCGTTCAGCGCGCCCTACCTGTGCGACGTGATCTTCAGGAACGGTGTGGACGACGCGGAGAACGAAACCTGTGCGCAATGAACCCGTGAGACGGCGCGAGCGATCGGCGGCGATCGCATTCGCCATGCTGCTGGGTGCGGCGGACCCCGTGGACGCCGCGATGTTCAGCGTCGCCAACGTCGCCGACAGCGGCCCGGGGTCGTTGCGCCAGGCGATCACCGACGCGAACGCCGCAGGCGGCAGCAACACGATCGCGTTCGCGATCCCGGGTACGGGCCCGCATGTGATCACGCTCGCGAGCGTGTTGCCCACGATCACCGGTACGTTGACCATCGACGGCTACAGCCAGCCCGGCAGCGCGCCGAACACGCATTCGCCGGAGCAGGGCGGCCTCGACGCGCAGCTGATGATCGAGCTCGTCGGTAACGGCAACTACGGCTTCGCGATCCAGGGCGGATCGACCGCGCTGACGGTGCAAGGCATCGCGATGCACGGGTTCGGCGACGCGATCGTCGGCAACAACGGCGGGCCCGACGCTTCGCACCTGACGCTGTACGGCAACTACATCGGCACGCAGGTCGACGGCAGCGCATTGCCGCCGGTCGGCAACAGCGGCAGCGGCGTGCGCTGCGGCTTCAGCAGCGCGCAGATCGGCGGGACGCTGCCGTGGCAGCGCAACCTGCTGTCCGGCAACGGCGGCGCCGGCGTGTTCACGAATGGACCGGTCGTGATCGAAGGCAACCTCATCGGCACCGACGCCGGCGGCACGCTCGCGATACCGAACGGCAGCGCGAACAACTGGGGTGGCATCATCGTCGGTTCGCGCACGGGTGTGCGCATCGGCGGCGCCGGCGCCGCCGCGCGCAACGTGATCTCGGGCAACCGGCCGCTCGGCATCGGCCTGTGGGCAGGCTTCGGTCCCGGCGGCCCGGTCGGCTCGTTCGAGATCAAGGGCAACTACATCGGCAGCGACTGGAGCGGCGAGCAGCCGCTGCCGAACGGCTTCGAACAACCGAACGCGGCGCAGTTCGGCGGCGGCATCCAGCTGCAGGGCGGCGACGGCAGTGCACTGCCGATCGGCGGGTTTGGCGCCGGCGAGGCGAACCTCATCGCGTTCAACTCGGGCGCGGGCGTCATCGCCGGCACGAATTCGGCGCTCGAGGCCTTCGACAGCCGCGCGAACCTCGTCCACCACAACCGCGGCGTCGGCCGGGCGAACCTCGACATCGGCGTGCCGGGGCCGACGCCGAACGATGCGGGCGACGCCGATACCGGCAGCAACGGCGTGCAGAACGCGCCGGAGATCGTCTCCGCGAGCCAGAGCGGCAACCAGCTCACGGTCACCTATCGCGTGGACAGCACGACCGCGAACGCCGCCTATCCGCTGCGCATCGATTTCCATGCCGACATCGCCGGCGGCGCCGGCGCGTGGCTGACCCAGGACAGCTATCCCGTGGCGAGCGCGCAGCAGGACCGCACGATCACGCTGCTCGTTCCCGCGGGCGTGAGCGCGATCCCGTTCGTCGCGACCGCGACCGACGCGGGTGGACACACGAGCGAAATGTCGCCCGCGTTCGACGTGATCTTCGAGGACGGCTTCGAGTGACGGCGCGTCAGCGCGGCGCGCGATAGCCGCCGCGCACGCCGCGCGGTGACAGCACGAGCTGCCAGAGCTGGTTGCGGCGCGCGCGGAACGTCGCCGCCGACGCCGACAGGTAGTAGCGCCACATGCGGCGGAAGCGCTCGTCGTAGCGCGCCTGCAGGCGCGGCCACGCCGCGTCGAAGTTCGCGCGCCAGGCCATCAGCGTGCGGTCGTAGTCGGCGCCGAAGTTGTGCCAGTCCTCGATCACGAACAGGTCCTCGACGGCCTGGGTGATCTGCGCGGCCGACGGGATCATCGAGTTCGGGAAGATGTAGCGCTCGATCCATGGATCGGTGTGGTTGGTCGACACGTTCGAGCCGATCGTGTGCAGCACGAACAAGCCGTCGTCGGCGAGGCAGCGGCGCGCGACCTCGAAGTAGCTGCGGTAGTTCTTCACGCCGACATGCTCGAACATGCCGATCGAGAAGATGCGGTCGAAGCGTTCGTCGAGTTCGTGGTAGTCCTGCACGCGGATCTCGATCGGCCGGCCCGCGCAGATCTTCGCCGCGAGCTCGGCCTGTTCCTGCGAGATCGTCACGCCGGCGCCGCCGACGCCGTAGCGGTCGGCAGCGTACCTGAGCGCTTCGCCCCAGCCGCAACCGACGTCCAGCAAGCGCATGCCGCGCTCGACGCGCAGCTTGCGCAAGACGAGGTCGAGCTTGGCCAGCTGCGCGGCGTCGAGGCCGGTCGCCTCGTTCCAGTAGCCGCAGCTGTAGACGAGGCGCCGACCGAGCATGGCGCGGAACAGGTCGTTGCCGAGGTCGTAGTGCCGTTCGCCGACTTCGTATGCGCGCTTGCCGCGCTGCGGGTTAGCGATGCGCGCCTTGAGGAACAGCCAAGCGTCGTCGAGCGTGCCGACGCGTTCGTCCAGGCGTGCATCGATCAGGCGGAACAGGAAGCCGTCGAGCGAATCGGCGTCCCACCAGCCGTCCATGTACGCCTCGCCGAGGCCGAGCGAGCCGTGGGCGAGCACGCGCGAGTAGAAGCGGTCGTCGTGCACGCGCAGGTCGGTGGGCGAGGCGCCGCCGACGTGCACGCCGGCGGCTTCCAGCAGGGAAGCGATGCGTTGCTGCGCGCGGGCGGTACTCATGCGTCGGATGCAGGCGGACGGGCTACGACGCGGAATCAGGACACGCCGTGCCTGAATCCAGTCCGACCGGCAGCGGGCGTCAACCGCGCAAGAACAGCCGCACGAGTCCGAAGCCGGCCAGGGTCATCGCGATCGAGCCGACCACGTGCGCGCCGATGATCGCCGCGGTCCAGCCCCACTGCGCGCGCAGCATGAGGCTCGTGGTTTCGGCCGAGAACGAGGAGAACGTCGTCAACCCGCCGAGGAAGCCGGTCGTGACCGCGAGGCGCCAGGCGAGCGGCACGCTGTCGAAATGCGCGAACAGGCCCATCGCGACGCCCATGATCAGGCCGCCGACGAGATTCGCCGCGAGGGTGCCGAGCGGGATGTGCGGCAGCAGCGGGTTCAGCGCGAGGCCGAGCAGCCAGCGCACGATCGCACCCGCGAAGGCTCCGAAGCCGACGGCGAACACGGAAACGGCATTCATGGGCCTGGCGGGACTCCCGGTGCTGGCATGCGCATGGGCGCCGCGAATCGTAGCAGGCGATGCGCGGGCGGACCTGCGTCTCGGTCCCCGGGCGAGGTGCTTGCGTCCTTGGGCGCATACCGGTGTAATCCCGTGATCGCCCGTTCCGCCTGCGGGTGTACTGCGATCCATCCGCAGCAGGAACCCTCGGCGGGCGCGTCACGGGCGCGTACTCACCTGGACTCCTTCCGCTCGAACCACTGGGGAAATCATGCGAGTTTGCAATCTGCTGCGGGCCTTCACCGGGCTCGCCGTACTCCTTTCATTGGCCATGCCGGCCACCGCGCACGCGCGCATCGTCACGATCGACATCAACCAGGCCAGGGGCGTCGACGCGAGCGTCGATTACGCGCGCCTGGTCCAGTACGGTCCCTGGGACGACCGCAACTACGCGTTGACCGCGGCCGATCTCGCCTACCTGCCCAAGGAAGAAACCGAGGCGCGTGATCCGCTGCCCGCGTTCTATCGCGTGTGGGCGCGCAAGGCGGCGATCGCCGAGGGCCATCCGCTGCCGACCAGCGGCGCCGCGCAGTATCCGCGCAAGGCCGTCAACGTCTTCCTGTCGAAGTTCGGCGGCCTCCAGATCGACGGCAAGGTCTATCGTGCCATCACCCGCCTCGACGACGGCAAGTTCGAGGTCTACGACGAGGAAGAGCTCGAGGAGATGAGCGCGACGTGGCCGCGCTTCGTCAGCGGCGAGGTCAAGATCACGCCGCCCGGCTACGAAGAAACCGCGATCGCGGTCAATCCGGTCAATACCGACATCGTGATCGCCGGCAGCAACGGCACCGGTTCCAACCAGGTCATGTGGCGCTCGACCAACGGCGGCGCGAACTGGACCGGACCGATCAACCTGCCGAGCAATTCCTTCTGCGATCCCTCGGTCGGCTGGTCCACCGACGGCCAGATGGCCTACACCACGTCGCTGCTGGACAGTGGCACGGCGGGCGGCGCGATCTACCGCTCGACCGACGCCGGCGTCACCTGGACCCAGGGCGCGTCTTTCGGCAACGGCAGCAACTCCGACAAGGAGTACCTGCACGTCGATTCCGCCACCACGTCGCCGTACAAGGACAACCTCTACGTCTCCTGGCACGAAAACAACGTGCAGAAGTTCGTGCGCTCCACCGACAAGGGCGCGACCTTCGGTCCGACGTTGACGATCGATTCCGGCTTCGTCGGCATCGGCAGCGACATCGCCAGCGACAAGGACGGCAACGTCTACTATTTCTTCCCGACCTCGAGCGGCGCCCGCCAGGTCCGCGTGGCGAAATCGACCAATGGCGGCACCTCGTTCGCGGCCGGCGTGAAGGTGGCCGACACGAAGGCGCAGTTCGATTTCCCGCTGCCGTCGATGCCGTCGCGCAGGGCGTTCATCTACGTCTCGGCCGATGCGGATCTTTCCAACGGCCCGTACGCCAACAGCATCTACGTCGCGTGGCCCGATACCTACGACACCGAGAATGAAAGCAGTGCGACCGCGAACCATGCGCGCGTGCAGGTCGCGTATTCGCGCGACGGTGGCGCGACGTGGACCACGACGACGCCGCATCCGACGACGGACCAGTCGACCGTCGACCGTTACCAGGAATGGTTGAAGGTCGACCAGTGGGGCCGCGTGCACGTGATGTACTACGACACGCGCAACAGCGCCAATCGCACCGGCGTCGACGTCTACTACTCCGTCTCGCTCGACGGCGCGCAGACGTGGCAGCCGCCGCGCCGCCTCACGACGGTGACGTCGCCGAAGATCAACACGTCGATGGAGTGGGGCGACTACAACGGCATGGACATGGCGATGAACGACATCATCGCCATCTATACCGACAACCGCCTGTCCAACGGAGGCGAGGTCTGGGCCGTCGGCGGCTTCGCCGACTCGCCGGCGCCGGACTACAGCATCGGCCTGCCGAACACGACCCAGTACGTCTGCGCCGGCAACGCGATCAACCCGATCTCGGCCTCGGTGAGCTCGCTCGGCGGTTACGCCGGCACGGTCACGCTGAGCCTGCCGGGTCTCGATACGTCCGCGTTCACGGGCGGCCTGTTCGCGCCGAATCCGGTCACGCCGCCGACGAACGGCAGCACGACGTCGATGCTGACGCTCGGCACCCAGCCGGGTGCGGCCGCGGGCAGCTACACGGTCACCGTGCACGGCACCGACAACCAGGTGCCTGCGGTCGCCAACGACGCGACGTTCGACGTGCAGATCGCATCCGGTCAACCGGGCGTGCCGTCGCCGACGCTGCCTGCCGATGGTTCCACGGGTACGCCTCGCCAGCCGGTCTTCAGCTGGAGCGCGGACCCCGCCGCGGTCGGCTACACGATCGAGATCGCGACCGACGCCGGCTTCACGGCGATCGTCGACACCGGCACGCCGAGCGCGGCGACCTACACGCCCGCGACCGCGCTGCAGCCGCAGACGACCTACTACTGGCGCGTGCGTTCGAACAGCCCGTGCGGCAACAGCAGCACGTCGCAGGTGTTCTCGTTCACGACCGGTGTCACGTTCCCCGAGCCGTACTGCAGCGTCTCGTTCCCGAGCAACGTCGAACCGATCACGCACGTGCTGGTCGCCGCCATCGACAAGACCAGCAGCCCGGTCGTCAACGGCACGCCGGCGCTCGAGGACTTCACCGCGACGGTCGGCAATGTCGCGGCCGGTTCGAATGCGTCGATCAAGGTCGAAGGCAACACCGACGGCAACTACACGACCTACATCGCCGCCTACGTCGACTGGAACCACAACGGCACGTTCGACGCGGGTGAAGGCACCAACGTCGGTTCGATCACCAACTCGACCGGCACCGACGGCAAGCAGGCGATCGGTACGATCGCGGTGCCGGCGGGTGCGCTGGCCGGCGCCACGCGCATGCGCGTGATCAAGAAGTACGCGACGTCGGCGGTCTACCCGGGTGCCTGCAACACCGACGGCTACGGCCAGGCGGAGGACTACACGATCACGGTCGGCGGCACGCCGAGCTACACGGTCGGCGGCAGCGTCGGCGGCCTGACCGGCAGCGGCCTCGTGCTCTCGCTCAACGCGGGCGCGCAGACCCTGCCCGTCGCGGCGAACGGCGCGTTCACGTTCCCGACCGGCCTCGCCAACGGCGCGGCGTACGCGGTCACGATCGGCACGCAGCCGAGCGGCCAGACCTGCTCGGTCGCCAACGGCAGCGGCACGATCAGCGGCGCGAACGT